>Ga0180436_10003912_pt1 | contig 13547 bp, 13 predicted proteins | sample SS_ome_2_FD_132434 | JGI IMG/M metagenome (GOLD analysis project Ga0180436, IMG submission 132434) | Hypersaline lake sediment archaeal communities from the Salton Sea, California, USA - SS_3_S_2 metaG | ecosystem: Environmental > Aquatic > Non-marine Saline and Alkaline > Hypersaline >...
CCCCGCATGCCAATCTTTTAAGCACATCCTAACGAGGCCATGAACTAGCCGTGACACTGAACGCAGATATCAAACAGATCCTCGACTTCTCCAAAGGCAATGGATTAGTCACCGCCATTGCCCAAGATGCCGAGACCGGTGAGATCCTGATGGTGGCGAATATGAACGAAGCCTCGCTGGCCAAGACCATCGAGCTAGGCGAGGCGGTCTACTGGAGCCGTTCGCGGCAGAAGCTCTGGCACAAAGGGGAGGAGAGCGGGAATACCCAGAAGGTCCGCGAGCTGTTTCTCGATTGTGATGGCGACGCGCTGCTCCTGAAGGTGGAGCAGATCGGTGGCGCGGCCTGCCACACCGGCAAACGCAGTTGCTTCTTCCGCAAGCTCGATAAGGATAGCGTCACGGATGTTGGCGTGCAGGTCTTCGACCCCAAGGAGGTCTACAAGCAGTGACCAACGATGACCACCGCTTACGCCTAGGGATTCCGAAAGGCAGCCTGCAGGAGACGACCAAGAAGCTCTTTGCCTTGGCTGGCTACAACCTGCAGATCTCGGGACGCTCTTACTATCCGACCATCGATGATGCGGAGATTCAGTGCATCCTGATCCGGCCGCAGGAGATGGCGCGCTATGTGGAGCAGGAGATCCTCGACTGTGCGATTACCGGGCTCGATTGGGTGCTCGAGACCGGTGCCGATGTCGTTCAACTGGCGGACCTCAAGGCACCCTGGCCCAACTATGGCGTCGTGCGCTGGGTGATGGCCTCCAAGGAGGGCTCAGCGTTCAATGACGTCAAGGATCTGGCCGGCCGGCGCATCGCAACCGAGGCGGTCGGCATGACCCAGCGGTTTCTCACCGAGCATGGGGTTGAGGCGAAGGTCGAGTTTTCCTGGGGGGCGACTGAGGTGAAGCCGCCGACGCTGGCCGATGCGATCGTCGATGTCTCCGAGACCGGCTCTAGCCTGCGGGCGAACAGTCTGAAGATCATGCATCTGGTCTTGGAGAGTACGCCGCGTTTCATCGCCAACCATGCGGCCTTGGCCGATGATTGGAAGCAGGCCAAGATCAGCCGCTTGGAGATGCTGCTGATGGGGGCGATTCGTGCCGCCACGCGCGTCACCCTGGCGATGAACGTCCCCTGTAGCTGTATCGATGAGGTCTTGGCCTTGTTACCGGCCTTGAGCACCCCGACCGTCTCGACATTGGCGGATCAAGACTGGGTAGCGATCAGCGCCGTGGTGGAAGAGAAGCTGGTGCGTGATTTGATTCCGCCCTTACATGCCGTTGGTGCGCGCGGCATTATCGAGATGCCGATCAATAAGATTATCGATTGATGACAGTGGGAGAGGGTTGCCGCGATGAAAAAGCCAGTCGTCGAAGCCATCATCGCGATCCTCATCGCGCTGCTCGTTGCCGCAGCCGTGGCCTGGGCAGGTAGTCAGGGTGGTGTCAGCATCGCTGGTATGCCGTTATTCGCGGTGGCCGCGGTGGTTGCCTTTGTCATCCAATGGCTGGTGTTCGTGCCCTCTTATCGGCTGCAGACCGAGCATTGGTACGACCTGACCGGCAGCCTGACCTATCTCTGCATTGTCATCGGCACGCTACTCTTGGTGGGCCGTTTTGACCTCAGATCATTGGTCATCGTGGCGCTGGTGACGATTTGGGCGGTGCGCCTCGGTCGCTTTCTCTACCGACGTGTGCAAAAGGCCGGCAGCGACAGCCGCTTTGATGAGATCAAGCCGTCCTTCACTGGCTTCTTGATGGCTTGGACCTTGCAGGGCCTTTGGGTCTTCTTGACGCTGGCCGCGGCGCTGGCCGCGATGACCACCTCCGCGACCCCGGCATTCGGTGTTTTGGCTGTGATCGGCGTGCTGATCTGGATGATCGGCTTCCTGATCGAGGCGGTTGCCGATGCGCAGAAGCAGGCCTTTCGGCGCGATCCAGCCAATGCGGGTCGCTTCATCCACTCGGGGCTCTGGGCCTGGTCACGGCATCCCAACTACCTTGGTGAGATCACGCTCTGGACGGGCATCGCGCTGATCGCGCTACCGGCCCTCTCTGGCTGGCAACTGGTCACGCTGATCTCGCCACTGTTTGTCTATGTGCTGATCGTTTACATCAGCGGCATCCCCATGCTGGAGTCACGCGCCGATGAGCGCTGGGGCGATGATCCGGCCTATCGTGACTACAAGGCGCGCACGCCAGTGCTGTTCCCAAGACCGCCGCAGGCGTGATCAGTCGAGGCTAATCAGACCGGCACCAGCTTCGGGCTAACCAGGCGCCAAGAAAAGCGCCACCCAAGTAGTAAGGGAAGATAGAGCAGGCCACCGAACGAATTGGCAACCCAGTTGCTCGCCGGGCCGCTGTAGCGCTTGGCTGCGAGGCCGAGCGGTACTAGCAGGATCAGCGCCCCAAGGCAACGCGCGGGTTTCATGCGCAAGCTGCTCCGGCGCTAGTCAAGCCGCCGGCACGTCTTGGAACAGGGCCTCCATACGTTCCAGCTCGCGCGGTGGCACATGCTGCGGATGTCCGGCCAGAATGCCGGAGACGCTGCGGAAGGCACGGCCGATGTGCATGCCGGTGCCGTCGATGCTGAATTCGCGGATGTCTTTATCATGCGGTGAGCCACGCATCTTGAGCACCGTGAGTCCGCGTTTCATCTCGCCGAGCATCTCAACGTAGCGTAGCAGGATGATCGAGTCGGTGATGGTGGAGATGTGACCATCGGTCACCGATTCGCCGCCGAGCAGGGTGTCGGTGGTCACCGTGAAGAGTCCGGCGATCTCGCGGTCCTTGATGAACGAGGTCAGGCCGATGACGAACTCTCGAAAGCCCTTGACGCTGGCCATGCGCTCGAGCGCAGAGAGACTATCCACCGCAACCCGGTTTGGATTGAACCTTTCGATGGCATGCTTGATGGCGATGAGGTGATCCTCCAGACCACAGGTCTCTGGATAGGTGGCGATGATCTCAAGCAGACCGGCCTGCTCGTAGGCCTCGAAATCCCGCCCCCAACCGCTGGCATTGCGCATCAACTGATGCCGGCTCTCCTCAAAGGCGAGCAGCAAGCAGCGCTCGCCGCGATTGACGCCACCAGCGATAAACTCGGTCGTCATCAGGGTCTTGCCACAGCCTGTCGCGCCGGACAACAAGACGATGGAGTCACGAAAAAAGCCACCACCGCACATCGCGTCGAGTTCGGCATTGCCGGAACTGATGCGCACACTCGATGAGCGCTGCTTGAGCTTAATGGCCGACAGCGGGATGACGACGATGCCTTCATCTGGCATCACGGTGAAGGGATATTCGCCTTTTTGATGGATGGTACCGCGGAACTTGAGCACCTCCACCGTGCGCCGGCGTTTTTCGGTCTCGAGCACATTGCGCAGCACAATGACATTATCAGCGACAAATTCCTCGACCCCATGGCGGGCGATACGGCCATATTCGTCATCGCGCTCGGCGGTCATGATCGCGGTGACGCCCATCTGCTTGAGTGCCACGGCGAGGCGAAACAGCTCGTTACGGATGATGCTGGCATTCTGGAACTGGTTGAAGATAGCCCCTAAAGAATCCAAGGCGACGCGGGTGGCGCCTACCCGTTGCACGGCCAGCTCGATGCGCACGATCAGCGCCCCGAGGTCATAGTCGCCGGTCTCGACGACCGGTTCGCCAGGCTGGGGGGAGGCGTCGACGAAGGTCCAGTGGCCAGCGGCCTCGAAGGCCTCGATATCCCACCCGAGCGAGGCGACGTTGCGACGGATGTCAATGGCGCTTTCCTCAAAGGTGATAAAGACCCCGGACTCACCGAACTTTTGCACGCCCTCGACCAAGAACTGGGCGGCGAGGATCGTCTTACCACTGCCCGCCGTACCGCTGATGAGCGTGGTACGCCCCCGCGGCAGCCCGCCGTCGGTGACGATATCGAGACCAGGAACGCCGCTTGGCAGTTTTTCGATGGTTAACATGGTTTCTTTGCTCATGAGGCGTCTCCTGAAGCGTCTCCGCCATCGGTGAGGGTCGGTAAGAGATCCAGACCCGACACCACGCGCTCCTTGTCAGAGAGATCGCCGATGATGCGCCGCAATGGTGGTGGTAGTTGCTTGATGAGGGTGGGCGTGACGATGATGCGCTGGCGCTCGCCTTCCTCTGGGTCCTCGACCAGATCAATCACCTCCATCTGATAGCGTCCTTGCAATTCCTCGGCGCAGATGCGCTTGAGATTGGCGATCGCGCGTTCCGCTTGCGCGGTGTGACCGGTGATGTAGAGACGAAGTTTGTAATTGCTCATTGTGCCTGCTCTCGAGTCACGCGCGGATTCATCATGATCCCTTTGATCCTGCTCCCTTGGCCTGAACGCCCATGCTGCCGACATAGTAGCGCCGGTAATAGGAGACCAGGTAGCCCATGAGTTCGAGGATCGTGATGCGGCCTTCGTTGATGATCAGGCGTTCATGCGCGGGACCCAGGGAATGGGTCAGAATCTGCAGCGCAGCCGTATGCAGATCGATCAGGTCGCGTGGGCTGGCGCGGACGAAACCGAGCTGATCGGCGAGCTTGCGGAGCCGATCGCTGATCGGGTGTTGGACCTGGTAGACCTGGCGCTCGGCCGCGGCGCTTAGGATCTGGCCATAGTGATCGCGGATTTCGGTGAACAGGCCTGGATCGCTCTCGCGCAGGGGCTTGAGGCCAAAGGCGCTGGCACTGATGCTCACCTTGGCGCTACCGCCGATGCGTCCAAGCGCCATCGCTTCCTGCTCGCGCTCGGCGATCTGCAGACGCAGGCGTAAGCGGTAGCGCTCGACCGCGAATCGCAGCGTACGTTTGATCAATGCGGCATCGGCAATCCAATCCTTCTGCAGAAAGTCCTCGGCGCCTAGGTGCAGCGCATCAAAGCCAAGTTCATCGTCGCGCTGGCCGGTCATGACGACGATGGGGATGCCGGGTGCGACCGCGAGCAGTCGGGTCAGCCCATCGAGCCCCTGGCTGTCCGGCAGGCCAAGGTCGAGGAGCACGAGTTCGAACTCCCCCTTGCTCAAGCGGGTTTCCGCGGCCGCTAGGGTGTTGACGGCTTCGGTAGTAATCGCGGAGCCACGCAGCATCTCCTCGATCAGGTACTGGTCAGCCGGACTGTCTTCGACGATGAGCAGCCGCAATGGCGCACTTGCGTCATAGCCTTGAGTCAGACTGCCCGACAAGAGGTGTTACCTAGCTGCATCGATCCTAATGAAATCCCGGCGTAACGCTGTGTTATCCGCGGCTCAGATGTACTTGTTAGGATCAAGGCTCTAGCATCGGTATTATGGTTTATGGGACGCGCCATCATTGTCACCAGACGCGGTAGGCCGGCTGACGGCTGTTACAGACCTAGCCGATCAGTATACAGGCAAGCTGAAGGAAAAGACCGACCCATGATTGGGCTCGGAGTCTACCCAGATCCGGCCGCCGTGGCGCTCAACGATGCGTTGGCAGACGGCTAAGCCAATGCCGGTGCCAGGATATTCCGAGCGGGTATGCAGACGCTGGAAGATGACGAAGATGCGCTCAAAATATTGCGGCTCGATGCCGATGCCGTTATCAGCGACCGAGATCACCCAAGCCGGCCCTTGGGCTTGCTGATCATCGGCATCAGCCGCCCTGTCAGCGATCGGCGCGCCGGCCTTGATCTGCTTGGCCGAGATCCGGATCAACGGCGCCGCGGCGCCGCGGTAGCGGATCGCATTCAGGATCAGGTTACTGAACAGCTGAGCCAGCTGACTGCGATCGGCCAACAGCTTGGGAAGCTGTGATACCTCAATATGCGCATCGGTCTCGGTCAGGCGACTGCTAAGATCGGCCTGCACCTGGGCGACGATCTCATTCAAATCCACTGGCTCAAACGCCTGCGCACGGGTGCCTACGCGTGAGAAGGTCAGCAGATCATCGATGAGCAACTTCATACGTCGCGCGCCATCGATGGCAAAGTTGAGATACCCCGTGGCCGTCTCATCCAAGCCATCGCCGTAGCGACGCAGATAGAGTTGGAGAAAGCTGGTGATGGTGCGCAACGGCTCCTGCAGGTCATGCGAGGCGACCGAGGCGAATTGCTCAAGCTCTTGATTCGAACGCTTCAATTCGCGCTCGGCACGTGCACGGCGACTGGCCTCGGCCTCCATGCGGTCGCGGGAGGCGGTGGTGCGTCGCAGTCGCGACAGCAAGCGATCGAAGGCCCGCGCCAAGTGCCCAACCTCGTCGTCTCGATCCAGACCGATGCGCTGGTCGGGATCATTGATATCCAATCCATCGATGGCATCGGTCAAGCGCGCTAGGGGCTGGAGCAGGGTTCGCGTCAGCCAGAGGGTGGCGATGCTGACTGCTAGAGCAGTCAGTAACAGTCCGACGAGTGCCACTGAGAGTAAGCGCTGTTTCAGGCTTAAGACACGCTCGGCGTGATGTTGATCGAGTTCGCCAAGATGTTCGCCAAGCTGGATTAAGGCGGTCTGTAGGTCGCGAAAATGGCGCTGTACCTGATCGGCGCGCTCGCGGCTGAGAGGGGCTAAATCCGTGCTGTCGGAGACGAAGGCGTTGAATCGGGTACCGATGTGCTCGGCATCGGCGAGCAGGCGCCCGACCAGTGCCGAGTCTGCCGCGGGTGCTTGCCACAGCAAGGCCAGCAGTGATAACAGCTCAGCATGGCGGGCGCGCCACTGCTGCAAGGCTTGCGCGTCGCCGCTGATCAGATAGTCGTAACCGACGGCCTGCAGCCGCGTCACCGACTGGCCCGCCTCCCAGGTCATACGATGGTCGTCAACCACGGCTGAGAGGTCGCGCGTGACCAGCAAGGTCAAGAGGATGAGCACGGCCGCCGCTGCTGCGATAAGCCCGGTAGCGAAGGCGAACCGGCTCTTGATCTTCATCCGGTTAGGGCAGCCTCTGCTGGTGAGTCGATTGGCTGTCGCTTCAGCACCTTCGAGGCGATCAGCACATACATGGCCGGCACCACGAACAGTGTAAACAGGGTGCCAATGCCGAGCCCAGTGGTGATGACCAGCCCGATGTCGAACCGGCTCACCGCCCCCGGACCAGTCGCCAGCAGTAGCGGGATCATCGCCACCAGCATCGCCACCGTGGTCATCAGGATGGGGCGCAGCCGGATCATCGAGGCCTTCTCGACCGCAGCGCGCTTATCCAGCCCCTCATGCTCGCGGACTTGATTGGCGAACTCAACGATCAGGATACCGTTCTTGGCGATCAATCCAATCAAGGTAATCAGCCCTACTTGCGTGTAGATGTTGATGCTCGCAAAGCCTAAGAAGAGGAAGGCAAGGGCGCCAGCAATGCTCAGTGGCACTGACATCAGGATCACGAAGGGGTCACGCCAGCTCTCGAACTGCGCCGCCAGCACCAGATAGATGACCAGGATGGAGAGGAAAAAGGTGGTCTCCAGCGCCGCGCCCTCGCGCTTGAATTGGCGCGACTCGCCCTTGTAGTCCCAGCGGACATTGCGCGGGAAGAGTTCGCGGGCGGTCTGCTCCAGATAGTCAAGCGCATCGCCGAGCGCGATGCCAGGCACCATCATGCCGGAGATGGTCACCGCGTTGAGCTGCTGGAACTGGGTGCGCTTGGACGGCTCGACGGTCTCGCTGATGCTGACCAGGGTTGATAGCGGCACCAGCTCGCCACTGCCGGTGCGGATGGAATAGTCTTCAATCTCGGTAATGTCGTTGCGATCGCGCTGATCGACTTGGGGAATCACCTTGTAGCTGCGACCCTCGAGGCTGAACCAGTTGACATAGTCCTCGTTCAGCAGCACCGCCAGTGAGCGCCCGAGTTGCTGCATATCGATGCCAAGATCGCCGGCGAGATCGCGATCGACCTCGATCACCCTGCGCGGGCGCTCGTATTTGACATCTTTATCTAGGAAAATGAACTGGCCGGAGCCCATGGCGCGCCCGATCAGCTCGTTACTGAGGCGGTCAAGCTCCTCGTAGCCGGCATCCGAGACCATGACGAATTCGATCGGGATGCCTTGACCGGGCGAGGGCAGGCTGGGACGTGGAAACACCAGCGCCTGAAATCCGGTGACGCTGGCAAGTGCGCCCTGCAGCTGCGGCTGGATCGTCATCTGTGAACGCTCGCGCGCGGAGGGCTGCTGCATCTTGAAGCCACCAAAGCTGGTGGTGGGGCTGCCGCCGAAGCCGGCGAGCAGGAAGCTCTCCTTATACTCCGGGAACTGCTCGAACACCGCCTGCATCTCCTGCACATAACGGATGTCATAGTCGATGGTCGCGGTTTGTGGGGCGTTGGCCATCACAAAGAGGATGCTTTGATCCTCGGTCGGCGCCAGCTCCTTCTGGGTCATGCTATACATGGCGTAGATACTCGCGATGACGACCAGGGCGACGAGCAGGGTGACGCTGGGATAGCGCAGCCAGCCGTGCAGGGCCTTGCCATAGACCCGCGCCAGCCATTGGAAGAACTGCTCGACCGCATGCTCGAAGCGGCCTTGCTGCTTGCTCGAGCGCAGTACCCGCGCCGAGATCATCGGCGACAGGGTCAGCGCGACGATGCCCGAGATCAGCACCGCGCCGGCCAGGGTGAAGGCGAACTCGACGAACAGCGAACCGACCAGCCCGCCCATGAAGCCGATCGGCGCGTAGACCGCGACCAGGGTTGTCGTCATGGCGATGATCGGCAGCGCCAGCTCGCGCGCGGCATCGACGGCGGCGCTGATGCCGTCCTTGCCCATCTCCAGATGGCGGTGCACGTTCTCGACCACGACGATGGCGTCATCGACGACGATGCCGATCGCCAGCACCATCGCCAGCAGCGTCAGCAGGTTGATCGAGAAGCCCATCAGCAGCATCAGGAAGGCGGCGCCGACGATCGACAGCGGCACCGCGACCGAGGGCACGATCGCGGCGCGGATCGAGCCGAGCGAGAGGAAGATGACAAAGAGCACGATCAAGACCGCTTCGGCGAGGGTCTTGAAGACCTCATCGATCGATTCTTCAATGAACTCGCTGGCATCGTAGGGGATCTGCGCCTCAAGCCCCTCCGGGAACTGCGCGCGTAGCTCCGGCAGCAGCTGATGGACCCGTTCAGCGACCTTCAGCGGGTTTGCGCCTGGCGTCTGCTCAACGCCGATGAAGATGGCCGGGATGCCCTTGTAGAGGGTCGCCGAGTCGTAGTCCTCGGCGCCGAGTTCAACCCGCGCGATGTCCTCGAGCCGCACCAGGGCGCCGCCATCCTCGCGCACCACCAGCTTGCGGAAGGCGTCGACATTGCCGACGTCGGTGGTGATGGAGAGGTCTTCCTGAACGTTCTCGCCCCTGACTTGACCAATGCCAGCCAGATAATTGTTCGCGCCCAGCACGCGCGCGACCTCATCGCCGCTGACGCCGAGCGCGGCCATCCGATCAGGGTCGAGCCAGACCCGCATCGCATAGGTCTGGTTGCCGATCAGCTCGGCCTTGGCAACCCCTTCTTGCGCCTGCAGCTGCGGCTGCACCACGCGGATCAGATAGTCGGTGATCTGCGGCAGGGTCATCTCCCGGCTGTAGAAGGCCAGATACATCAACGCGGTGGAGTCGCCGGTGGTGGAGTCGATGACCGGGTTCTGCGCCGCCGCCGGCAGCACATTGAGCTTGCTGGCGACCTTGGACTGGATCTCGGCAACAGCGGCGTTGGGGTCGTAGTTGAGGCGCATATTGGCCTCGATGACGGAGACGCCCTGGGTGCTAGTCGCGGTCAGATAATCGATGCCGTTGGCCTCGGCGATCGCCTGCTGCAGCGGCGTGGTGATGAAGCCCTTGACCAGCTCGCTGCTGGCGCCCGGATAGGCGGTGGTAACGGTGACGACGGTGTTTTGGGTCTCGGGATACTGGCGGATCTCAAGGCCGAGCATGGCGCGCAGCCCAAGGATGAAGATCAGCAGGCTGACGACACTGGCCAGCACCGGGCGGTGGATGAAGAGGTCGGTGAATCTCATTCTTCGATACTCACCGCGACGCCATTGCGCAGCTTGACCTGGCCTGCCGAGACCACCTGATCGCCGGCCTCCAAGCCCTCCAACACCTCGACCTCCTGGTCACGCACGGCGCCGGTCTTGACCTGCCGGCGCTGCACGACGAGCTGTCCCTCCTGCTCGCCCTCGCCGGGCTGGATCAGGAATACCGAATCGCCATAGGTATTGAAGGTGATTGCTTGGCGTGGCAGCGTCAGCACCTGATCCTTGATTGGTAGCAGGGTCGAGATCTTGGCAAACATGCCCGGCAGCAGGCGCTGATCCGGATTCGGCAACAAGGCGCGCACCTGGATATTGCGGGTCTCTTGGCTCACCGCCGGGCTGATGGCACTGATCTCGCCCTTGAACAGCTGATCGGGGTAGGCGCTCACCCGGACCTCGACCGGTTGCCCGACGGCGATCTCGGACAGCCGGCGTTCCGGCAGGGCATAGTCGACATAGACCGGGTCGAGCGCTTCGAGTTCGACGATCGCCGAGCCGGCATCGAGAAACTGCCCCAGGTTGACGCGTCGGATGCCCAGCTGACCGGCAAAGGGGGCGCGAATGGTCTTCTTGCGGATCAACGCCTGCTTGGCCTGCACCTGGGCCAGGGCCTGGGTCACCTGGGCGCTGATCTGATCGAAGTCGCCCTGCGAGACGGCGCGATCGCGCAGTAGCTTCTGATTACGATCCAACTGCAGCTGCGCCAGATTCAGCCCGGCCCTGAGTCCATTCAGATCGGCCTCGTCGACCTCGGTATCAAGCTTCACCAGATCCTGGCCAGCGCGCACTTGATCGCCGGACTCGAACAGGATCTCCTTGATCTGCCCGGCAACCTCGTTATTGACCATCACGCCCTGGACGGCTTGGACGTTGCCAACCGCTTCCAGCCGCGGCTGCCAGCTGCTGACCTGGACCTTGACCGCGGACACGCTGGCTGGCGGTTGCGGCTGTGAGAACATCGCCATGCCCTCCTGTATCTGCTGATACTTCAGAAAGGCGAGTCCACCGGCGAGCAGTGCGAGGAAGAGAAGGACGAGCAGCGAGCGCAAGATCATCAAAGGATTCCGTTATCGGCTAGGGTGCCAGCTCATGAGGCCAGGACGACGGAGGCCGTGTTGGTGCGTCCGGTCAGCCAGCTTGATTCAAACATTTGTTTGGTCTCTAGCCCCTAGTATATCGAAGCGAGTTGATGATCTTAAATAGGTTGATCTCAGAAAGCAGTGCTCGGAGACGTCAGCCCTCGTTGATCGGCCAGCGATGCTCCCTGTCTCCTGTCTGGATGAAAAGCAGCCTACTCTCATGAACGCAACTGTTGCTGTCCGCACGTTGGGGTCACTCAACAGATCCGGAGCACTACCCTATCGCACACCGTCATCGGGATCTATGCTGTCGTCGTGCTGGACCTGTTCGCGGGCTTTGACAACATTCTTCTCGCCTAATCCGGATACTGTTAGCCTTGGAGTTCGTCGATGACGTCGCCCCGTCCGATGTTCGTTCTGGTCTCTGGCATCTGCGCGTTGATCCTGACCATGGGCGTGGCGCGCTTTGCTTACACACCGATGCTGGCCTATATGCAGCCGCAGACCGGCATGGGCGATGCGCTTGCCGGCTGGCTGGCGGGCTGGAATTATCTCGGCTACCTGTCCGGGGTGCTGCTGGTGACGCGGCTCAAGGATCTGATGCTCAAGGACCGCCTGTATCGGATCAGCTTAGTGTTGGCGGTGCTGACCACGGCAATGATGCCGCTCGCTGGCATGCCGCTGATGCTGACGCTGGAGGCGCTGACCGGGTTGCTCGCGGACGGGTCGCTGGCGCAGACACCCGCGCCCGCGCATTTGATGACATCCTCGGCCGTGCCGCCATCGGCGACGGCAATGGCCGAGATGCCAGACTCGCGGTGGCTGGTCGAGGCGCCACTGATCTGGGGCCTGAGCCGCTTTCTGGCGGGACTCAGCACCGCCGGCGGGTTGATGCTCGGCTCCGGGCTGATCCTGAACTGGCTGATCCGCCATGGGCACCGCGGTGAATTGGGCCTGCACTTTAGCGGCCTTGGCCTGGGGATCTTGCTCGGTGGGCTCTTGGTCGAGCTGGCCGCGCCTTATACCGACTGGCGTGGCCAATGGTGGCTGCTCACCGCGGTTGGGCTGCTGCTGTTGATTCCGGCCTGGCGTTGGCTGCCGCGGCGGAATCAGGGTCGACAGCTGCAAGCGGGCGCTGGTGCGGTAGAGGGCGAGCCCGGTCCGCTCTGGCTCTGGCTGCTGCAAGCCGCCTATCTCTGCGCCGGTTTTGGCTATGCCATCAATGCCACCTTCACCGTGCTGATCACCGAGCAGCAGCCGGCGTTGAGCGGGCAGGGTGGGCTGATGTGGCTGTTGGTCGGTCTTGCGGCAGCGCCGGCGCCGATCTTGTGGGACCGGATCGCGCGGCGCCTAGGCTATCTGCGCACGCTGCAGCTCGCCTATCTGCTGCAGATCATCGGTATCCTGCTGCCGGTCTTCAGTGGCTCCTTGGCGGCGGCTGTCGCGAGTTCGCTGTTATTTGGTCTCACTTTCATTGGCATCGTCTCGCTCGTACTGACCATGGTCGGGGTGCGCTATCCGGCGCATCCAGCGCAGATCATGGCGCGGCTGACGGTCGGCTATGGCATCGCGCAGATCATCGCGCCAGTGGTCGCCGGCGAGCTGGCCGAGTTGACCGGTACCTTCGATGGCTCACTGATCTGGGTCAGTGCGATGATGGGACTCGGCTTATTGTGCCTGATGGCGATGGGGATGATGGCGGTTGGTGATCGCGGCAAGGCCGAGCAACAAACACAAGAACCATGATAAACCGATCACTCGCCATCGCGATCAAGGCGCGATTGAACGTACCCCGCGCCAAGCGCGCACTGGCTATGGCACGGGCTTGGATCGGTGACATCTCGCCGCCCGAGGTCCTGACCTACACCGAACTCGAAACCGCGCAGCGTTTCATCAGCGGTCATGCCATCTTCATGCGCCACTGGATGGAATATTGGAAGGATATCGAGGCCGAAGACTCCGCGGTCAGGGGGCGGGTCGGTCTCCTGCCGCTTGGATGAAGATTTCCAGGAGCAGCTGCAGCGCGTCCAGCGTTACTAGACGCCCTTTTCCCTGCTGTTGTGCGATGTCGATTTCTTTAAGCGCATCAATGACCGCTATGGGCATCAATGTGGTGATGAGGTTCTGGTCGAGCTGGCGGCATTGCTGAAAAGCACGGTGCGTCAGCTAGACCGGGTGGGGCGCTGGGGTGGCGAGGAATTCATGGTCATCTTGCCGGAAACGCCGCTGGAGGCAGCCCTGCAGCTCGCCGAGCGCTTGCGCGCCAAGGTGTCCAAGCATCCCTTACCATGCGTTGAGGGCCCGGTCACCATCAGCGTCGGACTCAGCAGCTATCAGCAAGCGGACAGCGAACAGACCATGGTCGCGCGCGCCGATCAAGCGCTGTATCGCGCCAAGTCAGAGTGGCGTAATCGGGTCTGCGTCTGAGGCGAGAGCGGCATGGTTCAGCACGGGGTAGGCTTGCGCCATCGCCTCGCTTGTTCG
>Ga0180436_10003913_pt1 | contig 13545 bp, 12 predicted proteins | sample SS_ome_2_FD_132434 | JGI IMG/M metagenome (GOLD analysis project Ga0180436, IMG submission 132434) | Hypersaline lake sediment archaeal communities from the Salton Sea, California, USA - SS_3_S_2 metaG | ecosystem: Environmental > Aquatic > Non-marine Saline and Alkaline > Hypersaline >...
AGTACGGAGGGTAGAGGATGGACGCGACGACATTGCATGCGGAACCCCGCACGCTTACCGGCAAGAAGGCTAAGTTGCTGCGACAACAGGGCATCGTGCCCGGTGTGGTCTATGGCCGCAAGATGGAGCCCATCGTGGTGCAGTTCGACCAGCGTGAGCTCACAGCCGCCCTGAACCGCGTCGGCACAAGCGCCACCGTGCAGGTCGATGTAGCGGGTGACGCCGAGACCTACCTGACGATCTTCCGCGACGTGCAGCACCACGTGACCAAGCGTCACATCGTACACGTGGACCTACAGGCGCTCAGCCTGACCGAGACGGTTCGCGTGCCGGTCAACCTGGTGGTCGTGGGCGTGGCCCCGGCGGTCGAGGCCGAGGCCGGCGTGGTTATGCAGCTCCTCCAGGAAGTCGAGATCGAGGCCCTGCCCACGGATCTGATCCCGATGATCGAGGTGGACATCAGCGGCCTGACCGAGATTGGCATGTCGATCGCGGTCAAGGACCTGCAGATCCCCGACGGCGTGACCGTGATCAACGACCCAGACGTCGGCGTGGTCCAGGTGACCTACCAGGTCGAGGAAGAAGAAGAAGAGGAAATCGAGGAAATCGGTCTCGGTGAGCCGCTGCTGGTCGGCGAGGGCGAAGGCGAGGACGAAGGCGAAACCGAGGCAGAGCCGGAGGAGTAGGCGTCCGCTCGGCAGCGAGGAACGCAACAGGCGGGGCCAATGGCCCCGCCTGTTGCGTTTGGAGACAACACCCCTAGCCCCCCCCAGCCGGAAGGCTCAGGACAGACGACGCAACACGCCCCCGCACCGAGTGACAGTGCGGGGGCGTGTGAGTGATTGGACTAGCTGGACTAGTACCTGCGAGCCGCCTGACGGCGCTTCCGCGCCCTACGGCGTGATCGAGCGATGCCCTTGCGCTTGGCGATGCGCGCTTCCTCACCTTTGGTGATGAAGTAGCGGCGCTTGCGGAGATCGCTAAGAACGCGATCCTGGGACACTCGACGCCGGAATCGCTTGATCAGGGCTTCACTTGATTCGTTGTCGCGTCGTATTACAAACGTCATTCGGTAACACCTCCCCCGTGGTCCATTTCCCGGACCGGGGTCACCATCCCCGTACGTGGCGCTAGCCACCGTTGTCCAGTGCCCTAACCATACCACAGACATACCTAACGTCAATGGTAGCGCGACGACTTGAACCGCACGACTTCTGTGCTAACATGAAGATAGTGTATGCCCACCGCCGGCCCTCGTTCACGACCCCACGGTCGGTCCGCTGTCTCCTGGAGGTACTATGTACAGTGTTGGCGACGCAGTCTTTCATCCCACCAACGGCGCGGGGGTGATCACCAAAGTTGAGCGCATGCCCGCGATCCAGTCGGACCTCAGGTTCTACAAGATCCTGATGACGGATCGAAACGAGACGGTACTGCGGGTGCCGGTGACCAAAGCGGACGATCTGGGCCTAAGACCAGCATTGCCGCCGGCCGAGGTGGTTCAGGTCCTGAGTATCCTGTCGAGCACGCCAGAGAACCTGCCGGAGCCCAACAAGGATCGATATCGAGCATGCCAGGAGCTACTGGACTCAGCCGAGACGGAGGCGTTGGCTGCGCTGGTCCGCGACCTGGCGTGGCGACAGATTGTGGCAGACCGGCTGAATGCACCCGCGCAGCGCATCTTCAGCCAAGCCAAGAAGCTCTTGGCCGGTGAGCTCGCTGTGTCCCAGGGCACGAGCGTCCAAGCGGCAGAGGAACAGATCCAGGAAGCGCTGCAACGACGACCCCCTCAGGCGGCCTGAAGCGGAGAGCGTCGCGTCAAGAGGCCGCAAGATCGAAGTCAGTCTGAAGAGGGAGAACGAACTATATGGCGAAAGAGGAAAAGATCGAGGTACTGGGCACCGTCACCGAAGCGCTCAAGGGCACCAAGTTCAAGGTGGAGCTGGACACGGGGCACGAGGTGATAGGCTATCTCAGCGGCCGTATGCGACGCTACTACATCCGCATCCTGCTGGGCGACCGTGTGAAGCTGGAGTTGTCGCCGTACGACCTGGATCGGGGACGCATCGTCTACCGGTACAAGGCGAATCAGCGGCAGATGGCGCAGCCGAGGTAGGACTGATCTTCATCACAGCAAACGGGCCGGCTAGTAGCCGGCCCGTTTGCTGTTACGCGAGAGATCAGAGACTAGTCGCTGTCCGCCTTGGACTTGGCGATGACGTCCTGGGCCATGTGTGACGGGACGACATCGTAGCGGACGAACTCCATCGCGTAGATGCCGCGTGCCTGCGAAATCGCGCGAAGGTTGGTGGAGTATGCGAGCATCTCCGCGTGCGGAGCCTCGGCGGTGACGATGACCTTGCTGCCCTCCTGCGCCATACCCTGCACCCGGCCACGCCGCGTGTTGAGGTCCGACATCACGGCACCGGCGTACTCCTCAGGCACGGTGATCGTGTAGAGGTAGATGGGCTCCAGGAGGACCGGATGAGCCTCCGAGAAGGCCTCCTTGAAAGCCTCCCGTCCGGCGACCTGGAAGGCGATATCCTTGGAGTCAACTGGGTGCTCTTTGCCGTCGTAGACCGCGCACTTCACATCCACGATGGGGTAGCCCGCCAGGATGCCTTGGCCCAGCACCTGCTTCACGCCCTTCTCGATGGAGGGCCGGAACGAGGTCGAGATACGGCCGCCGACGACCTCCCAAGCGTAGTCGAAGCCCGAGTCGCGAGGGGTCGGTTCGACGCGCATATGCACTTCGGCGAACTGACCGGCGCCACCGGACTGCTTCTTATGGCGGTACTGGGAGGATCCGGAACCCGTCACGGTCTCCTTGTAGGGGACCTTCGGTGTACGCGCCTCGAGGCCGACGTTGAAGCGCGACTGCATTCGCCGGACCGCGGTCTCGACGTGGGCGTCGCCCATGCCAGCCAGAACGGTCTCACCGGTGGTGGGATCCTGACGCCACGAAAGCGTGGGGTCCTCCTCGCAGATGCGGGTGAGGGTCGAGCCCATCTTGGCGGTGTCGGCCTTGCTGATGGGGCTGATCGCGACGCTGAAGAGCGACTCTGGGAAGTGCGGACCGGGCACCACGAGAGTGTGGCCCTTATCACAGAAGGTGTCGCCCGTCTGCGCGTCGGCCAGCTTGGTCACGACGCCGATGTCACCGGCGTGGATAACGTTGGCGTTGATCTGCTCGCTGCCGCGCATCAGATAGACCTGGCTGAAGCGCTCGCTCTCCTTCGATGTCGCGTCGTAGATCGTGTCACCTGCCGCGATCTGGCCGCCAAAGACCTTGAAGTAGCTGATCTTGCCCACATAGGGGTCGGCCATCGTCTTGAAGACCAAAGCCGCGAGCGGCGTCGCATCGCTGATCTCCAGCTCCTCGGTGCCGGCCGCGCCGGTGGCGACGAAGGTACGCCCCGCGGGGGACGGCGCAATGCCGACCAACACATCCAGCAGCGCGCTGAGGCCGGCCATGCCCTCGGTCCCGCCGGCGGCGGCCAGCACGGGAATCCAGTCACCGTTGGCGATGACCACGGCGAGACCGATGGCGATCTCCTCCGCCGTGATCGGCTCGTCGTCGAAGTACTTCATCATCAGCTCTTCGTCGGCCTCGACGGCGGCCTCGACCACCTGCCCGTAAAGCTCCTCGACCTGATCGACGAGATCGGCGGGCACGTCAGACGCCTTACCGTCGGCACCCAGGTAAGCCTTCTTCTCCAGGATGTTGACGACGCCCTGATAGTCGGACTGCGACCCTATGGGCAGCATAAGCGGCAGGAACTGCGCGTCGAAGGTGTCGTCAAGCTGGGTGAGTACCTTGTCCCAATTGGCGTTCTCACGGTCCATCTTGTTGACGATTACGGCACGGGGGAGACCCTCGTCGACGGCATAGCCCCACGTAAGCTCCGACCCGACCTCGACACCGGCCGCGGCATCGAGGACCAAGGCGGCCAGCTCACTGACACGGAGGGCGCTGCGGACCTCGCCGACAAAATCTGTGTAGCCGGGCGTGTCCAGCAGGTTTACCTTAATGTCCTTCCACGCCAGCGGCGCAACGGCCATGCTCAGCGATATCTGACGGCGCTTCTCCTCGTCGTCGAAGTCGGTGACCGCGGTCCCTTCGTCCACCGCGCCGCGACGCGGGGTCGACTTTGAGAGAAAGAGCAGCGATTCCACCAATGTGGTCTTGCCCGACGAGCCGTGGCCGATAAGGGCGATGTTCCGGATGTTCTCTGTGGCGTATTCCTTCATTTGCGCTTCCTCCCTGCGGTGGCGCCTGGTGATGTGTCCGGTCAGGACACGCCGTTACACGGAAAAACGGCCGCGTGGCCGTTGGTTGGATCGACGAACGGAAGTTCATTGTAAAGGAAACCAGGCGTTTGTCAAAGCTCGCCGCCATCCAGCAGGAACGCCTCGAAGACCTGGTTCCCGAGCAGGCGACCGCGCTCGGTTAGCCGCACGCGCTCGCCATCCCAAGAGATCAGGCCGATCGCGTCGAATTCCTCGATGGTCGGACCGTAGACCTGTTCAAGGGGCACACCAAAGGCAGCCCCAAAGCGCGCGGCGGTTACACCCTCGGCCAGCCGCAACCCCATCATCATCGTCTCACTCATCTCGACGGTCCTGTCAATCGCTGTGTCCTCGAAGCCCCGCAGCCGCCCGCTCCGCATCGCATTGGTGTAGACACGCGGATGTGGGTAGTTGGAGAACCTTCGCCCCCTGAACCAGGAATGTGCGCCGGCACCCAGACCGATCCAGGACTGGTTGCGCCAGTAGATGAGGTTGTGGCGGGAGATGTGGGAGCCGATACCCTCGGTGGTTCCGCCGGGGGGGAGTGCCCAGACGCCGGGCGGCGGCGTGCTTCCCCGGGCCCAGTTAGAAATCTCGTACTGCCAGAAGCCGGCAACGTGAAGCTTGGCCGACGCCGACTCATACATGTCGGCCGCCAGGTCCTGATCGGGAAGCGGGAGCTCACCCAGCGCGACGGCCTCCGCCAGCGGCGTGCCAGGCTCGAGCTGGAGCGCGTAGAGTGACAGGTGGTCGGGCTCGAGAGCCAGCGTATGCTCGACGGTGGACTGCCACGATGCCAATGTCTGGCCGGGCAAGCCAAAGATCAGGTCCAGGCTGACATCGGGGAGGCCGACCTCACGGGCCTGGGCGACGCCCGCGACCACGTCCTCCCAGGTGTGGATGCGCCCGAGCAGTTCGAGATCATCCTTCGACGAGGACTGGACGCCGAGGCTCAGACGGGTGATGCCGGTGTCCATCAGGTCACCGATATAGAGCGCGTCAAGGGTGCCGGGGTTCGCCTCGACGGTGATCTCCGCGCGAAGGGGAAGGCGGAAGTGTCTCCGGACCGCCTGCACTACCTTGGCGATGGCATCCTCGCCGAGCAGAGAGGGGGTCCCACCCCCGAAGTAGAGGGTCTGCGCTTCGATGTCAGCGGCCCGCTCGGCGCGGAGCTCGATCTCATAGACGAGGGCGGCGACGTAGGCATCCTCGAGCTCGAGGAGACCAGTGTAGGTATTGAAGTCGCAGTACGTGCACCGCCGGAGACAGAATGGCACGTGTACGTAGATACCGGTGTGCATAGTCGCTCCGTGGTGGGCTACGGGGAGTATACGGGAGGTGGAAGGAAGGAACAAGACCCAATACTTGAGTCGTGGGTGACCAGGGAGGAATGAGGAAGGAGTATTTGCCTGAGAGCAGAAGGTGGGTAGACTGGGCGAAGTTCAAACCGTTCACCGACCTACTGACGCCGTCAAGGAGCCCTAGATGCGCCGTTCGACCGCCTGCCGCCTTCTATCGTGTTTGTCGATTGCCGGGGTGTTGGTGTTTGTCGTGCTGTCGGCAGGGGGCGCGGGGCCGCCGGCGCTCGCGGAGGCGATGCCGTCGCGGCTCCCCGCGGACCGCGCCGAGGTCGCGGCCACGGGCACGTACACAGTGTATCTGCCGTTTGCGCGCGTCTCCCGATGGGAGCCGGCGCCGCTGCTCAACGGAGGATTCGAGGGAGGCTGGTGGCGCGAGACGCTCTCCGGTCAGGCGTTCGGCGAGATATTCGTTCCCGAGAGCTGGGTGGCCTTCTGGGACGACGGGCCGTACCCGCTGGGTCGACCCGAAATGAAGATCATCCCTGCCGAGGCGCCCTTCCTGGACCCGCCCAGAGTCTACTCCGGTACCCAGGCACTGCAGTGGTTCCACTTCTATCACAGCGGAGACGCCGGTGTTATGCAACAGGTTGCAGCAACGCCAGGCGCGCGGTACCGCGCCAAGGCATACACCCACGTCTGGTACAGCATGGGCGACGACGCCTATGTGTCGGAGTGGGAGAAGGACGACACGTGGTACACCATCGAGGATGGCGACCCGGGGATGGAAGTGATGTTGGGCATCGACCCGCACGGAGGGACCAATCCATGGTCCGGCGACGTGGTATGGGACCGTGCCAACATCTATGACCAGTTCGAGATGCTCTCCGTAGGAGCCACGGCCGAGGCCTCGACGGTGACGGTGTTCGTACGTGCCCTGGCGCTCTACCCGTTCAAGCATGGCGACGCCTATTGGGACGAGGTCACGCTGGAGGTGATGGAGTAGGCCCCGTCGCGGTCGCATCCCACGCGCCTCTCCCCCGGCCCAGAGCCCACAGAGGGCTTTGGGCCGTCGCGCTCGGTGTCTGGTTCGCATCCGAACCCGGTCGCCTCCGGGGCGAGCGATGGTCGATCGTGCCTTGCGTCTACGCCGTGTAGCCTGCCAGCGCGAGGGCGTTGGGGCCGGTGTTGATGCCGAGGACGGGGCCGGTGATGTTGATCAGCAACTCGACGGGGTCAATCTCGCGGCGGACGCGGTCGGCCAGCGTGGCCGCGGAGGCCGGGTCGTTGCCGTGGAGCACGGCGACGTGGACCGGACGGGAGAGGTCCAGGCGCCGGTAGAAGCCTTTCACCAGGGCCTCGATGCCGCGCTTGCGGGTGCGGGCGGCCCGCTCGACGTTGACCAGGCCAGTCTCGTGGTCGATGTAGATGACGGGGCGTATCTTGAGCGCGGTGCCGACAAGGCCGACGGCGTTGCCGATACGCCCACCCTTCTGCAGGTACTTGATGGCATCCATGCACACGAGCTGAGCCATGGTAGATCGAGCGGCGGCCGCCGCCCCGACCATCTGATCAGCGATGGCGGCCGGGTCGGCAACGCCGGAGTTCTCGGCGGCCTCGCGCGCACAGGCGGCCGCGAGCACCTGCCACCCGAGCGACATAGTGGGGCCCTTGCTGTCGATGACGGTGACGGGGAGATTGATGAGCTCTCCGGCCTGGCGCGCGGCGTTGTGGGTGCCAGACATAGCGCTGCTCACGGTGGCCATGACGATGGCCTCGGCGCCGCCCTGGCGGGCTGCTTCGTAGCGTTCGAGGAAGGCAGCCGGCGTGGGGCAGGAGGAGGACGGGTAAACGGGATCGGTGTCGAGGCGCTCGTAGAAGTCTTCGGGATCGAGAGTGACGCGGTCGAGGTACTGCATCTCGCCCCAGACCACGATCTGCGGGATTATGGTGATGCCGTATGTGGCGACCAGATCGGGCGGTATGTCGCAGGTACTGTCGGTGATCAGGGCCACGGTGTGTTGGTGAGAGTTCGGCATGTCCCCCCCTTCGTGTGTGGTTCGGTATATGAGAGATGATACTACCGGTGGCTGCGAGAAGCCAGAGTGCCCCGGCGCGACTCGGCTAGAGCGGCTTGCACGTCGGCTGGGCGCCTGTATAATAACGTGAGACTGGTCATGGCCGACCGTCAAAGGGCCCATCCCACGGAGACAGACAGGTAGCCGCATGCCCAAGAGCGACCTTGCCGACACCGTCCGCGACGACATCGCCGATCTGATGGCGGAGAACTCCCTTCTGAGGGAGGAGCTAGCTCGCTTGAGGGGAGCGCTGGACCGGCTGCCGGTGGGCCTCTACCAGGCCACCCCTGATGGTACCCCGCTCTATGCCAACGCCGCCGCGCAGGACATCCTTGACCGCGTGGGTGATGAGACAGCCGCACGCCTGACAACGGCCATCCGCGAGGCGGAAGACGAGGACGGATGCCAGTCCGATGACGCCGCCGAGGATGGCAACGGACGTACGGCTGGTGCAGGGACCCTGGCATCTCGCGAGGCCGTGTGGCAAAGCCACGACGGGCGCACACACCATATCGACGAGAGCCTGCGCGTCATCCGGCCCGCCGACGGGGGGCCCGCCTACTATGAAGCCGCGCTTGAGGACATCACCGACCGCCGGCGCACGGAAGCCGCGCTGCGCGCCAGCGAGGAGCTGTACCGGCTCCTGGTGGAGCACTCGCCGGCCGGTATCCTGCTGCTGAACGACGAATCCCGGATGGTCTACGTGAGCCCGGAGCTGTGTCGCATCATGGGTCGGGACCGGTCGGAGGCCATCGGCACGCGGTTCACCGACTGGCTGCACCCCGACGGTGTGACCGATGTGGTCAGCCGCTACGAACGCCGGCAGGCGGGCGAGACCGTGCCGGATCGGTATGATACCGTCGCCATCCACGCCGACGGCACGCCACGGCTGATCTCGATCAATGCCACGGCCTTCCAGACCTCCGACGGCTCGATGCGTACTGTCGCCCAGGTGCTCGACATCACCGACCGCAACAAGGCCGAACAGGCCCTGCGCGACTACACGGAGGCCCTGGAGGTGCGCAACGCCGAGTTGGATGCCTTCGCGGACTCGGTGGCCCACGATCTCAAGAATCCCCTGAGCACGATCATCGGCTTCGCCGAGGCTTTGTTGGAGGCACTGGACGAGTTCACGCCGGACGAGATCGAGCGCGTCCTGACCAGCATCTCGTCGATGGGCCGGAAGATGGATAGCATCATCGAGGAGATGCTGCTCTTCGCGAGGATACGTCAGAAGGCCGTGGACCCCACCCCGATCAACATGCGCGTGATCGTCGAGAACGCGCTGGATCGCCTGGAGAGCACGCGGGCCAAGTACGATGGGCGGATCGTGATGCCCTCGCACTGGCCGATGGCACTGGGCTACGGTCCCTGGGTGGAAGAAGTGTGGGCCAACTACATCAGCAACGCGCTCAAGTATGGGGGCACGCCGCCTGTCATCACCCTGGGGTCGAGCCTGAACGAGGATGGACAGGTGCGCTTCTGGGTGCGCGACAACGGAAACGGTGTGGAGCCCGAGCGGCAGGCCACGCTGTTCGACGGAAACAAGGCCGAGCTGTTGGCATCGGCAAAGGGCTACGGCTTGGGCCTCTCGATCGTGAAGCGCATTGTGACCAAGCTGGGCGGGGCCGTCGCCGTCGAGAGCACGGGCCATCCGGGCGAGGGCAGCGTGTTCAGCTTCACGCTCCCGGCGGCCACGCTGGCAGCGACGTAGGCCCCCACCCCACGGGCCGATGGCCGGCTCACTAGACCGCGCCCACCCACAGCTCCCCGGCGTCTCACCCACAGTCTTCTATCTGGTCCGCCACGCCCACGCGCCGTGGCCGGGTCCCGGCGGCGGGACGGAAGACGGCGATCGGCCGCTCTCGGCGGCAGGACGGACAGCGGCACAGACCCTGGCCGGGTCCCTGACGCGGCATCCCATCGACCTCATCGTGAGCAGCCCGAGTCTGCGCGCTGTACAGACGGTCCGCCCGCTGGCCGACCTCCTGAGACTCCCCGTGGTGATCGAACCGGATCTCCGCGAGCGACGGCTCGGCGATGAGGAAGTCGCAGGGACGCAGGCTTTCCGAGAGGCGGTGGCGGCGACGTGGCGCGATCTCACCTTCGCACACCCGGGCGGGGAGTCCAATGCGGCAGCCCAGGCACGCGGCGCCGCTGTGTTGGACGGGTTGCAGCGCGCGCGCCCAGGGGCGAAGATCGTTATCGGCACGCACGGGAATCTGCTGGCGCTGATGGTACGGCAGCATAACGCCGCGATCGGTTGGAGCTTCTGGGCCTCGCTGGCGATGCCGGACCTGGTCGTCTTGACCGTCAGCGCGGCGGGAGAGGCCACGGTCGCACGCCCCGCGTGGCGGGTGGCTCGGCCGGACGCGGGCCACAGCAGTTGAGGCACAGCCACGGAGAGTCGGACTCGGGAGGAGAGCATGGCCAGAACGCAATCGCACGATTTCGGTGACGGCACCTACGCCGTGACCTCGGGGTCCAACATCGGCGTCATCGCACCCGGTGACCGGGCATTGATGGTGGATGCCGGCCTGGACCGGGACGCCGCGCGCAAGGCGCTCAGGGAACTGGAGCCGCTGGGGGCAGCGCTCGCCGGAGTCCTGATAACGCACGGCCACGCCGACCACTTCGGCGGGGCCGCGTGGACGGCACGCAGGCAGGGCGTGCCTGTGATTGCGCCGCCGTTGGCGGGCGCGTATGCCCACCTACCGCTGCTGGAGCCGATCTTCCTCCACGGCGGCGCGGCACCGATCTCGGAGCTGCGGTCGAAGTTCACACTGGCGAGGGACGCCCTGGCGACGATGCCGGCGACGATGGTGCCGGGGGACCTGGCGGTCGCCGGCATCGAGGTGCAGGTGGAGGCGCTGCCTGGGCACGCACCGGCGCAGGTCGGCATAGGGTATCCGGCCGCAAGCGCACCGGCACCCAAGGGGCGGACGCTGTTCTGCGGCGACGCGGTCTTCCCGCAGGAGACGATGGCACGACATCCGATCCTATTCTGCTATGACGTGGACGCGTGGCTAGCGACGCTGGTGCGGCTACCCAAGCTGGCATACGACCGGGTGGTGCCGGGGCACGGGGCACCGGTGGAGGATGTTAGGCCACTGGTATCGGCGACGGCGGCACGGCTACGTGAGATTGTGTCGGTGGTGCGCGAGGCGATTGTGGATCCACGGACGCCGGGCGAGGTGCTGCGGGCCGTGGCCGAGCACTTCGAGGTGACGTTCACGGCACCGCAGTTCCTGCTGCTGTCCCAGACGACGGTGAACGCGGCGCTGACGTCGCTCCAGACGGCGGGGGAGGCGGAGGCGGTGGTGGCGGAGAACCGGCTGGTGTGGCAGGGGCGTTAGCCGTGGACTCCGCACGGATCCCGGTCCAAAGCTGCTGTGCAGGCTTTGGGCCGGGATCACGAACAGACCCTTAGGGTTTTCCCAAACCCTAAGGGTCTCGCTCGAAAAACCAGGGGACCGTCTCACCCTACTCGGCGGGCGTCGCCTCGGGTTCGGCGTCCTTCGCCTTGCGCTTCTTGCGGCGGCCGAAGATGGCGCGAAGGATGCGAATCAGCAGCCAGATGAAGAAGCCGATGATGAGCACGACGGGCGCGACGTAGATCACGATCCAGATCGCGGCGGTCGCCAGCGCCTGGAGGGTGCCGACAAGAGCCTCGATAGCGCGCTTGGCGATGCCCTGGGGACGCCAGCCGGCGATCTCCACGGGCTGGGCCAGCTCATCGGGTTCCAGTCGGACCGTGATCGTGGCCATGGAGGAGCGGCGCTCAAGATACTGCATCCGACCCTTGGTCTCCTCGATGCGGATGTGGGTCTCACTGAGCTCCTCGTAGACGGCGAGCACCGCCTCGGTGTCCTCGGCCTCGTCCATCAGCTCCTCGAGGCGCTCGGCCTTGGCCTCCAGCGCCTTGAGCCTGCTCTCGAGATCGACGTACTCCTGCGTGACGTCGTCGCTGCCGACAGAGTCCTGTGTGACCTCGAGCGCCATGCCGCGAAGGGCGGCCATGGTGTCGTTGAAGGCGTCGGCGGGGACGCGGAGCGTCAGATTGATACGGCGCAGTCCCTCGCCATAGGCGTAGCTGTCGGCATTGGAGACGTAACCGCCGGCGTCCTCCGCCAGCGCCACCACGTCCTCCTGCGCAGCCTCGGTGTCCTTGACGACCAGCGAGAGGTCGCCAGTGTAGATGATCATGCGATCGACGAACTCCGCGCCAGTGGCGTCGGCACTCACCGCGCCGGGCTGGGGCTCGGCGGGCATCGCCTCGCGTTCGGGCATCTCCTCGGCCGCGTCGTACGCCATCGGAGCGCTGCCGGTTTCATAGATTGATGCCTTGCCGCACCCCGCGGCGACGACGGCAACGACCAACGTCAATCCAACGATCCATCTGAGTCTTGCCTGTCTCATGTGCGTCCTCCTGGTCGACGGTGTATCACGGTCAGTAGGTGGTGCGATGACAGCGGACTACCTTCCCAGCTCAAGACGGTCGATCAAGCGCCTGGGCAGCCCCTTGGCGCGCATGCGCTCCTGCGTGATCTCCACCGCGTACTCAACGCGGCGCGGCAGCCACGTGCCTGCCTCTGTATCCAAGACGGCGTAACTGGCCTTGGGGTTCCCGTCGCGCGGCTGACCGACGCTGCCGGGGTTCAGGATCAGGCGTCGTCCCTCGAGCATGACCGGCGCATCCAACTCGGGCCGGTGCACGCGGACATCCTGGTCATCGCCCATCCAATCGAAGACCAAGGGCAGGTGCGAGTGCCCCACGAGCAGGACGTCGAACCGGAATTGCCTGAAGTTCTGCGCCGCCGCCGACTGATCGACGACATACTCCCACACGGGATCGCGTGGGCTACCGTGAGCGAGCATGATGCCGGGGACGCCGTCCAGTTGCCCGGCAGGTGAGAGGCTGCGCACAAAGTTCAGATTCTCCCGCGTCAGCTCCTGCTGTGTCCAGCTCAGCGCCTCGCGAGCGTCTCGGTTGAAGATGAGCACATCGGCCTGACCGATGGAGCCCTGGTCGTGGTTTCCGCACAGGGTGGTCAGGTCGTAGTCCTGGATACGCTGGATGCAGAGATTGGGATCGGGGCCGTAGCCGACGATGTCGCCGAGGCAGATCATGGCATCGACTGCGGGAGCATCCCTCAGGACCGCCTCGAGCGCGGGAGCGTTGCTGTGGATATCGGAGACGACGATGTAGCGCATGGTGACGGACACCTCAGAATGGTCTGTGTGGATTCTAACCAATCATAGCGTGGATTGGGGCGGGGACAAACGTCAACCCCGTCCTGAATCGCCCCGGCGGGCGACCACGCCACGGGCGCGTATCAGACCGCTGGACGGAGGGTGACGTCGCCGGCGGGGAACCGGCGGGTGCCGGATGGCGTGCCGATAAGGAGGGCACCGTCGGAATCGACACCGAGGGCCTCGCCGATGACGGTCTCATCGCCGGCTTGGATCGTGACGGGCCGACCGATCCAGGCGAGATGCTGCGACCAGTCCAGGTATGGGTCCTGTCCGGCGAGGAGGGCCTCGTGGAGAACATCGAGCCGGGTGAGGAAGGCGTCGAGGACCGCGGTGCGGCTGACTTTGCTGCCGACGAGTGCAGAGAGGCTGCCGGCGTTGGGAGCGAGGGAAGCAAGGTCGGCGGCGGAGATGTTGACGTTGAGACCGATGCCGACGATGAGGGCCTCTGGCTTACCTGCGTCGTCCAGTGCGATCTCGCTGAGCATACCGGCGAGCTTGTACCAGCGGGAGGGGTCGCCGAGCGGGTGCACGATCAGATCATTTGGCCACTTGAGGCGGAGGTCTAGACCCGTGACGAGCCTGACGGCGTCGAGGAGGCTCAGGCCACAGGCCATGGTCGCCCG
>Ga0180436_10003914_pt1 | contig 13545 bp, 17 predicted proteins | sample SS_ome_2_FD_132434 | JGI IMG/M metagenome (GOLD analysis project Ga0180436, IMG submission 132434) | Hypersaline lake sediment archaeal communities from the Salton Sea, California, USA - SS_3_S_2 metaG | ecosystem: Environmental > Aquatic > Non-marine Saline and Alkaline > Hypersaline >...
CTGGGTCGTGAACCTCATGGTGAAGAAAAAGTCAGGGACTGGGTTGGCAATGGTGTCGAGCGACTGGTACGTCGTGCACTGATTGGCCAGCTTAATGGTGAGCCCAATGATGCCGATTTTGATAAAGCCTACCCGATCTTTCTGGATCTTTATGCTGAAAATACCTGCAAACGTTCGGTACTTTATCCCGGTGTTGAAGAGGGTGTAGCCTATTTGCAGTCACAGGGCTACAAGCTTGGCTGCGTCACCAACAAGGCCGAGCAGTTTACCTTGCCAATTCTCGAACAGCTTGGCATTCGCGATGCTTTCGGGATAGTCGTTTCCGGCGATACCCTGCCGGTTAAAAAGCCTGATCCCCAGCCATTGTTGCACGCAGCTGAAAAACTGGGCGTCACTGCTGCGAACTCACTGATGCTTGGCGATTCTCAAAGTGACGTGAAAGCCGCCAGGGCTGCCGGTTTTCAGATTATCTGTATGAGTTACGGCTACAATCATGGCGAGGATATCCGTAACTACAATCCCGATCTGGTGATTGATTCCATGGTGCAATTGAAAGAGGTTCTCTAACAGGGCTATAACCGTTAAGATGCCGCTTAAATAATTTTTTTGGCAGGATAATCCTATGATCTTTCGCGCAATACCCCTGTTTGTCGTGTTACTGGTGGCCTACAACATCGCCATGCTTACCGGTGACATTAACGCTACGCTGGCAGCCGAGATGTATTCAGTAGGACTGGTGTCGGGGGCGCAGTGGTCTTTCACTGTAAGTGACCTCTATATCATCCTGGGGGTTTTTATCCTGTACATTGAGGTATTCAAATCGACGAGGACCGGGGTTGCTTCGGTGTTGGATCACACCTTATCCATGGTGGTTTTCGTGCTGTTCCTGATTGAATTTCTGGTGGTCAAGGACTGTGGGACGTCGACATTCTTTATTCTCGGCCTCATGTCGCTGCTTGATGTGATCGCGGGCTTTACCGTTTCAATTGTTGCGGCAAGAAGGGATTTTTCGTTCCACGGTGGAGAGTAATCAAGCCCGGGCTTTTCGACTGGAGAGCTTGCCGTTCAGGGTTGTACGGGATTCAATTTCGTAATGTAGGCGTCCGTCTGGTGTTTTACGATAGATAATCCTGTAGCAGTAGTACTGTTCCAGTTTGCCGCTGAGCGAACGATTATTACGGATGAAGTTGCGTCGGCCCAAAGACTTCCGGTGTTCGTATCTGAATTCAATTTCGGCTTCACTGGAAACGTTCAGAAATTCTCGGGCAACGCTTTCCAGCCGGACTTTCACTGCCCCAATTTCCTGGCTGGACAAGGAGGTTTCGGCTGATAGCGGATTGATCAGCAATAGTGCTAGCAGGGCAAGCAGGGCTTTCATGGCACGACCTCCAAATTGATTTTTATCAAGTATATTATTAAATTCTAATATATGTCAAGTTTTGCACCTTAAAACCGCTTTTCCCGTTCCATTATGATTTATTACGCGTTAAGCTCTGGGTATGAAAATTCGAGATCACATTACAGGTAAGATCGCGTCATATCGATGGCGTTGCTGGCTAGTTTGTGCCTGAACCCCTCTTTTTACCTGATTTGTGGAGATAGTCTCTCGTGGATTCCAAACATTTTGAAACTCTGGCAGCACAAGGTTACAACCGTATTCCGGTAGTCTGTGATGTGCTGGCTGATCTTGAAACGCCGTTAAGCGTTTACCTTAAATTGGCTAATGGTCCCTATTCTTACCTGTTTGAATCGGTTCAGGGGGGTGAAAAGTGGGGACGATACTCCATTATTGGCCTTCCGGCGTCTAAAATTTACAAGATTTCAGGGAATTCGGTTGTATTAGAAGAAGATGGCAAGATAGTTTCCGACGATTCAGTAATTGACCCTATTTCATACATAGATTCCCTGCAAAATCAGTTCAATGTGGCGGAAATAGATGGCTTACCTCGATTTTATGGCGGTCTTGTGGGGTATTTTGGCTACGATACGGTCCGCTATATCGAACCAAAACTTGAAAACTGTCCAAATCCTGACCTGATCGGCGCACCGGACATACTATTGATGGTTTCCGATGAGGTTGTTGTTTTCGATAATCTCAGCGGACGCATGTTTGTCGTGGTTCATGCTGAGCCTGAAAGGGGCGATACTTTTGAATCCAGTCAGAGGCGCCTGAATGACATCATCGAGCAGATGCATCAGCCACTTGAGCGTCCGGACCAGGTTGAATGCCGTTTGGTAGATGAGGCTGATTTTGTTTCCGGTTTTACTGAAGACGGTTTCAAGCAGGCAGTAGAGCGCATCAAGGAATACATACTTGAGGGTGACTGTATGCAGGTCGTGCTCTCACAGCGTCTGTCAATACCCTATACCTCGAGACCACTTGACCTGTATCGCGCACTGCGGGGCCTCAATCCTTCACCTTACATGTATTTCCTTGACCTGGATGATTTCCAGATAGTTGGTTCTTCGCCTGAAATCCTGGTTCGCCTTGAGGATGATACGGTTACAGTCAGGCCAATCGCCGGTACGCGCCGACGTGGTTATACCGAGCAGGAAGATCTGGCAATGGAAGAAGAGTTGCTGGCAGACCCGAAAGAACTGGCCGAACATCTTATGCTGATTGATCTTGGTCGAAATGATACGGGCAGGGTGGCTGAAATTGGTAGTGTAAAGCTTACCGATAAAATGGTGGTCGAACGTTATTCCCACGTGATGCATATTGTTTCCAATGTCATTGGCAAGCTTAAAAAAGGCATGTCGGCAATGGATGTGCTGCGCGCCACCTTTCCTGCAGGTACGGTTTCCGGAGCTCCTAAAATCCGCGCGATGGAAATCATCGACGAGCTCGAACCCGTTAAACGCGGCATTTATTCTGGAGCGGTCGGTTATCTCTCATGGTCTGGCAACATGGATACAGCGATTGCGATTCGCACCGCTGTCATCAAGGATGGCACTCTGCATATGCAGGCGGGTGCCGGTATCGTCGCGGACTCCATTCCGGATCTTGAATGGAAAGAAACCATGAACAAGAGTCGAGCCGTGTTCCGTGCGGTTGCCGTGGCAGAGGCCGGTTTAACAGCCCATGGCTGTAAGGGAGAATAGTTATGTTGTTGATGATCGATAACTACGATTCCTTTACCTATAACCTGGTGCAGTATTTTGGTGAACTGCATGCCGACGTTAAGGTTGTACGTAACGACGAACTCGATATTGAGGCGATCAAGTCGCTCAAGCCGGATCATCTGGTAATTTCTCCCGGCCCCTGTACGCCCATGGAGGCGGGTGTTTCTGTCGAGGCTATTCTGGAATTTGCCGGAAAAATACCGGTACTGGGAGTTTGTCTTGGGCATCAGTCCATCGGCCAGGCGTTTGGCGGAAAAATTGTGCATGCGCGTGAAGTGATGCACGGTAAAACTTCTCCGATTTATCATGCTGATGCAGGCGTGTTTTCCGGTTTGGAAAATCCGTTTCAGGCGACCCGCTATCATTCACTGGTGATCGAAAAAGAATCCCTGCCGGATTGTCTGGAGATAACTGCCTGGACCCAGGATGACAATGGCGAGGTGGATGAAATCATGGGTGTTCGTCACAGGGAGTATGATATTCAGGGGGTGCAGTTTCATCCCGAATCTATCCTGACGGATCACGGGCACCAGATGTTGAAGAATTTTCTTGAAGGTAAATAACTATGGAATTACCACAGGCGATAAACACAGTTCTGCAACGAAAAGATCTTTCTGAAGAAGAAATGCAATCGGTTATGCAGACCATCATGACAGGTGGTGCAACAGATGCACAAATCGGCGGATTCCTGATTGGATTACGCATGAAAGGTGAGACCGTTAATGAAATTGCGGCAGCAGCTTCGGTGATGCGTGACCTGGCGGCAAAAGTTGATGTCAGTTCCGAACACCTGGTCGATACCTGTGGTACAGGTGGTGATGCTTCCGGTACCTTCAACATCTCAACGGCTTCAGCATTTGTCGTTGCCGCGGCAGGTGCCAAGGTTGCCAAGCATGGTAATCGTTCCATCTCATCAAAATCGGGTTCAGCCGATGTGCTGGAGGCCGCCGGTGTTAATCTTAACCTTAATCCTCAACAGGTTGCTGAATGTATTAGTAAAGTGGGTGTTGGTTTCATGTTTGCACCGGCGCATCATGGTGCAATGAAGCATGCTATCGGTCCACGTAAGGAAATGGCGGCAAGAACGATTTTCAATGTGCTGGGTCCATTGACCAATCCGGCTTCCGCACCAAACCAGGTGTTAGGGGTGTTCAGCGATGAACTGTTGGAACCCATGGCAAACGTACTGCAGAAACTTGGTAGTCGTCATGTGCTGGTTGTGCATGCTTGTGATGGCCTGGACGAGATCAGTATCGGTGATAAGACCGAAGTGGCTGAATTGAAAGATGGCCAGATAAGACGTTACAGCATTCAACCGGAAGACTTTGGTCTTAGCCGGACTCCAATCAGCGCAATCAAGGCCGACGATGCCTCACATAGTCTCGAGATTATCCGTAACCTGCTTGAAGACCAGCCAGGTCCAGCTCGTGATATCGTGATTCTGAATGCCGGCGCGGCGATTTACGCTTCCGGCATTGCCGATTCACTTAAAGCCGGTGTTGACAAGGCCGCCGAAGTAATCAGCAGCGGTGATGCCAGAAATTGCCTGGATCAATTGGTGGTTGTCAGTCAAAGCTTTGATAGCTGACATCAATCACAAGATAGTTGATTTGTCCGCTGGGTGTATTAACACTGACATCATCATCAATACATTTTTTCATCAGAGCTCTGGCGACGGGTGAATCCATGCTGATGTAGTTCCTGGCAGGATCAAACTCGTCAGGCCCGACTATCCGGTACTGAATTTCTTCGCCATCGTCATTTTCAAGGGTAATCCGGGCACCAAAGAAAATCTGTTGTGGGTTATCCGGCACGGTCTCAACTACTTTCAGGTCAGGCAGGCGTTTTTGCAGGTATCGAATACGCCTGTCCATCTCGCGCAGTTGTTTCTTGCGGTAGATGTATTCGGCATTTTCCGAACGATCTCCTTCGGCAGCTGCAGCAGATAATGCCTTGACCACTTCTTTGCGCTTTTTCCAAAGTTCATGCTGTTCTTGTGACAGGCTGTCATAGCCCTGTCGGGTAATATAGGGAGATTTCGGTGCAGCGGGTGGACGATAACGTCCCATATCAGAAGTTTCCGGAATTGAGCATGACCAGGGTGCAGTCTTCGACCCACTGGATGTTGTTAGCTGACAGGGCCTTTTGCAAGGCGCGGGATTCGGTGCCGGGATTGAAGATGACTCTTTGGGGTTTTAAATCGATGACCTCATCAATCATGTTATCGAGCTTTGCAGCGCCAACATACAGCGTTAGCGTTTGCACAGCGTCATTAATGTCACCCATATGCTTGACTGCGTTTATGCCTTCAATTTCTTCAAAGCGTGGATGGACCGGAGTGATATTGTAGCCATGTTTTTTTAACAGCAGCATGGCCTGGTGGGCAAAACGACCCGGCTTGGGCGTTGCTCCGAGGACTACGACATGATGATCAGCGTTCGACATAATTGACTTCCAGTCGGTATTAAAAATGGGTTATTCAATCAGTTATTTTTACTAATTTTAAGAGCAGTTTCAGGCTATCTCTTGCAGAAGTCTCATTCCACAGGGATGTGGAATGCAAGCCTACATGGAAGCCGAATTTAAAATAGGTACGGCGTCTTCTGCAAGAGATAGCTGGAAGCGGCTTTGCTCGAATTTTATCTATTAAAGTATAATGCGTGAAATTGAACCACAAATTAAGTATCTGGAAAAACAATGGGAAATACCCCCGATATCCTCAAAAAAATTGTCGATCGTAAACTCGAAGAGATTTCGGCTCGAAAAGAATGCATTACCGAAGCAGGTCTGCAGGCTAAGTTGCAAAGCGCTGATGCGCCACGTGGTTTTGTTAACGCAATTGCATCAAAAATAAATGCTGGAAAGGCAGGGGTAATTTCCGAAATCAAGAAAGCATCGCCTTCAAAAGGTGTGTTGCGAGAAGATTTCCGACCGGCTGATATTGCCCGTTCCTATGAACAGGGCGGTGCTGCGTGCCTGTCCGTATTGACAGATGAAGACTTTTTTCAGGGCAGTGATGAATACCTGCAACAGGCACGTGCTGCCTGTTCATTACCTGTTATCCGCAAGGACTTTATTATCGATACCTACCAGGTGTACGAAGCCAGGGTGATAGGCGCTGACTGTATTTTGCTGATTGTTGCCTGCCTTGAGGATGAACAGATGAAAACCCTCAATGATCTGGCGCATGAACTGGGTATGGATGTGCTGGTGGAGGTACATGATGAAGAAGAATTACAACGTGCACTGAAACTCAACAACCGCCTCATCGGTATCAACAACCGCAATCTCAGAACTTTTGATGTCAGTCTCGATACCACGCTGAAGATGTTGCATGAGATTCCTGGGACATCAATTGTGGTGACCGAAAGCGGCATTCACACCAGGGAAGATGTGAGGCTGATGCGTGAAAATGGGGTCAATGCCTTTCTGGTTGGCGAGGCATTTATGCGGGCAGATGAGCCTGGGGAAAAACTGTCTGAGCTTTTCAGCTAGCGGGTGCCAAACACCACAATGGTTTTACCATGAACGTCAATCAGTCCTTGTTCTTCAAGGTTCTTTAAAACGCGCCCGGCCATCTCACGCGAGCAACCCACAATACGACCGATTTCCTGGCGGGTGATCTTGATCTGCATGCCATCAGGGTGTGTCATTGCATCTGGCTGTTTGCACAATTCCAGCAGGGTACCGGCTATGCGTCCGGTCACATCAAGAAAAGCTAAATGCCCAACTTTCCGATTGGTGTTTTTCAAACGCTCTGTGAGTTGTTTGCCCAGGGCATAGAAAATATCCTGCATGTAGGGAGCAAGTTCTGTTTTAAATAACTGATCAAGCTTGCTATAGGAGATTTCAGCCAGTTCGCAGGGGGTGCGAGAGCGTACCATCACGGTGCGTTCGGGCTGGGCCATAAAAAGTCCCATTTCACCAATAAACACGCCTTTATTCAGATAAGTCAGGATAATTTCATGGCCTTCTTCATCTTCCATGAGTACCGTTACGCTGCCATCGATGAGATAATATAGACTGTCTGCCGGATCGCCAGGATGAATGAATTCTGTGCGTGCCGGATATTTACGCCGATGGCAATGCGCCAGAAAAGGTTTCAGGTAAGGTGGTTCGGGCTGTGGCGGTTGTACAATTGACATTTCTGGCTAAATCCTTGTTTATTAACCACAGTATAAGTGCTGGTTGGGCGTTAAACTATACTTAAACAAAAGAAAAAATTCAGGATTTGATATGAAAGCACAAGTTAAATGGGTTGATGGCGCTATGATGGTCGGCGAATCCGGTACCGGCCACAGGGTCATTATGGATGGTGCACCTGAATATGGTGGACGAGATATGGGGCCGCGTCCCATGGAAATGTTGTTATTGGGACTTGGTGGGTGTACAGAGTTTGACGTAGTTCACATTTTGAGAAAAGGGCGCAATGAAGTTGACGGTTGTGAAGTTGAAATCGAAGCAGAGCGTGCCGAAAAAGACCCCAAGGTTTTTACGAAAATTCATGTGCACTTCAAGGTCAGTGGGCCGGGACTGACTGACAAGGCGGTATCCCGTGCGGTGAAACTGAGTGCGGAAAAATTCTGTTCGGCTTCACTGATGCTGGGCAAGGCTGCTGATATTACCCATGACTATGAGGTCATTGATAGCGCGGAAGCGGAGGAGAAAAGCGCATGAGTGGTCGCCCTTCTACTGGCTATGGCATGCGCCATGTCGCGCTGTATGTGCGGGACCTTAAAGCCTGCCTGCAGTTTTATACCGAATTGATGGGCATGGAGATTGAATGGGAACCGGATGACCAGAATATCTATCTCACTTCAGGAAGTGATAACCTGGCGCTGCACCAGGCAGATGCCTCAATGCCGAGAAATGAGGCTGCCCAGCGTCTGGACCATATTGGTTTTTTTACTGAGACCGAAGAAGACGTTGATCAGTGGTTTGTGTGGCTCTCCTCACATGACGTGAAGATGAGAACAGAACCTCGTACTCACAGAGACGGGGCGCGCAGTTTTTACTGCTATGACCCCGATGGCACCGTGGTACAGATTATTCATCATCCACCGATTTCGGACTGGGAAAACCTTAAGGGCGTCAACTGAACCCTGTACACTAGTCTCCATCAAGTACACGGCCGATTCCTCCGAGTACCGAGCCTTCACCCTTATCCGAACCTCCGCTGCCGGGAGCATTGGCAAGGATGCGATCGGCCATACGTGAAAATGGCAGGCTTTGTAACCAGACTTTTCCGTGTCCGCTTAGCGTTGCCAGAAACAGTCCTTCACCACCGAATACCATGGATTTGAGGCCGCCAGCTCTCTGGATATCGTAGTCAATGCCCTGGGTGAAACCAACCAGGCAGCCGGTGTCCACACGTAATGTCTCTCCATTGAGTGTTTTTTCAATAACGGTGCCGCCAGCCTGAATGAAAGCCATGCCATCGCCTGCAAGGGTCTGCAAAATAAAACCTTCGCCACCAAACAGGCCGCTGCCCAGTCGTCGATTAAAAGTGATATCAATCTTGGTGCCAAGGGCGGCACACAGGAAAGCATCTTTCTGACAGACGATTTTTTCACCGAGTTCAGCCATGTTAAGGGCGACGATATTACCCGGGTAGGGGGCTGCAAATGCAACGCGGGATTTACCACTGCCATGATTACTGAAGTGGGTGGTGAAAATAGATTCGCCGGTAATCATACGTTTTCCGGCAGAAAACATTTTTCCGAATATTCCTTCATCCGGGTTTGATCCATCTCCCATTTTTGTCGCGAAGTCGATACCCTGTTCCATGTAGGTCATGGCACCGGCTTCGGCAATCACCGTTTCGCCAGGGTCCAGTTCGATCTCAACCAATTGCATTTCAGAGCCTTTGATATCGTAATCGACTTCATGGCAGCGCATAGTTTTCTCCTTGGAATTAACTGAAAGACTTGGGGTTCTGGGACGCCTCGCATTCAACCTGGTAAACCTTCAGGTCTTCCAGGCGGATGGCCGTCAGTTGTCCTCCCCAGAGGCAGCCTGTATCAAGCGACCAGACATTATTGCGGTTTAACAATCCCAGCGTAGACCAGTGGCCAAAAAAGATTTTATCAGCACGGCTTTTTCGGTGCTCAACATCAAACCACGGTACGCTGCCTGTTTTTTGTGTGCCGGGAGCACCCTTCTCCTTGAGGTTCAGCTTGTCTTTTTCAGTACAATATCTAAGGCGCGTAAAGCAGTTGGTAATGAACCGCAGTCTGTCTATACCTTCAAGACTGTCGCGCCATTTTTTAGGCTTGTTACCATACATGTTGTTGCAAAAATCATGGAAACCATCGCCTCTTAACACGGCTTCGAGTTCCAGGGCATATTTTTTTGCATCTTCTAACGTCCATTGGGGAGGCAGTCCGGCATGGATGATAGTGCTCTGCAGTTCCTCGAGGTGAATTAATAGAGGGCGGTGTCGTAACCAGTTTAGAAGTTCATCGCTGTCAGGGGCCTGTAATATCGGGTCAAGGCTATTACCCGACGCATGGGAAGCATTACCTTGCCAAATGGCGAGAAGGTGCAGGTCATGATTGCCAAGAACCGAGTCTGCGCTGTCTCCCAGGTTTTTTACAAAACGCAAGGTTGAGAGGGAGTCAGGGCCACGATTAACCAGGTCTCCCGCAAACAGGAGTTTGTCCGTATTACTGTTAAAGCCTGTTTTTTCAAGCAGTGCTTCAAGTTCAGAAAAGCATCCCTGAATATCACCAATCACGAATGTGCTCATGGCGCGTTAGTGGAGTGAGCGTGGTTGAGCCAGTGAGAAGGGGGCTATGGGTGCGAGAAAGCGTTCACCGTCATTGGTGGTCATTTCATATTCGCCCTGCATGCTGCCAACAGGTGTTTCCAGAACCGTGCCACTGGTGTATTGATAGCTTTCTCCGGGTTTCAGGTAGGGCTGTTGTCCAACGACACCTTCACCACGAACTTCCTGTGTCTTGCCGTTGGCATCGGTGATGATCCAGTGCCGGTTAAGTAGTTTTGCCGGTTGCTCACCGCTGTTAAGAATCGTTATCGTATAGGAAAACACAAAACGTTCTTTGTCTATCTCAGACTGATCAGCCAGGAAAGTGGTTTTCACGTCGATATCAATGTGGTTTTTTTCATTCATGACAAGTACGCTAACATTCTCTTGGCAATTTTCAAGCAACATTTTCTTAATGCATGCATCGTTCAGTTTTTCAAGAAGATGCCGCTATTAGGTTTAAGAGCTGAAATGATTTAATCCCCGGAAGGGTGGATGAAAAATTGATGAAGAAAATCATATTTTTAGGTTTGTTGCTGGTTGTTTTTTCGGTCCACGCGATGGATTTGAACACGCAATTGACTGCAGCAGTGATGGCCGGAAAGGTCCCGGTGGTGCGTGACCTGATCGTACAGGGCGCAGATGTCAACACTAAAAACTCTGCCGAAAGGCCTTTGCTGGTGCTGGCTGCGGCTACGGGTAATCGGCGCACGGTGCAGGCGCTGATAGCAGCGGGAGCTGATGTCAATGCAGTGGATAAACAGGGAAATTCAGCTTTAATGGAAGCGGCGGCATTTGGCTATACCGAAATCGTCAACCAACTGGTGATCTCGGGAGCTGATGTCAATCTCAAGAATGGTGCCGGTGATGGCGCATTGGAAAAAGCCACGCGGGCAGGTAATGAAATAATAGTTGAAAAGCTGACCGCAGCGGGAGCTGTAGCTGCCGAGAAAAAAGAATAGCGGTATGAAATTATTATCGGGGGTTACTGTTGCGCACCATTTCGATCGCCGTATCAATGGCCATCTTCAGGCTGCCATTATCGGCCTTTCCAGTGCCAGCCAGTTCAAGCGCCGTACCATGATCGACGGATGTGCGTATCAGTGGCAATCCCAGGGTGATATTGACGGCCTGGCCAAATCCCATATGCTTTAATACCGGCAGTCCCTGGTCGTGATACATGGCCAGAATCACATCGGCCTGTTCCAGGTATTTAGGGGTGAAAATAGTATCTGCAGGCAAGGGGCCGATGAGGTGAATGCCCTCATCGCGTAACTTGTTCAGCGCCGGAATGATTGTTTCAAGTTCTTCTGTTCCAAGGTGGCCACCTTCCCCTGCATGTGGATTCAGACCGCAGACATAAATGGCAGGCTGCGCGATACCAAAACGGTTTTTCAGATCCTCATGTGTGGCCCTGATGACTTTCTCAATCGTCTCGCTAGTGATAGCTGCGCTGATATCCTTTAATGGTAAATGAGTGGTCGTCAGTGCAACCCGAAGTCCGGGGCAGGCTAGCATCATAACCGGGTCACCGCCGGTGATTTCAGCCAGAAATTCTGTGTGTCCACTGAAGTTGATACCGGCATCATTGATGATGCCTTTGTGCACTGGAGCAGTTACCAGGGCATCGCAATAGCCTGATGTGCAGGCTTGAACCGCAGCTTCCAGAGTTTCAAGCACATAGCTGGCATTGTCTGTGTTTAACTTGCCAGGTTGTGTTTTAACGGCCAACTTCACGGGAATGACATTTACTGCGCCGGGTACATAGTCTGTGTCAATGCCTTTAAGCGACAGCTGCCTGATTTCGGGTTGAATACCCAGTAATTGGCAGCGTTCTTCAAGTAGTACAGGATCAGCAAAAATGATCAGCCTGGCTGTGGAAATTGCTGTCACTGTTTGCAGGCAAAGATCAGGGCCGATACCAGCTGGCTCTCCTGGTGTTAATGCAAGAACAGGGAGACGATCAGAAGCCAAGGTTTATTCTTCGCTCAAACGGATTTCGATATAAGCTTCGTCACGCAGACGACGCATATAAAGGTCAGTTGCATCCTTGGCTTTTCGTTCAGTAATGATTTTTCTGGCTTCCGAGCGCAGTATTTGCTCTGAATTATCATGTTGTCTGCGCTCTATAACCTGAACAATGTGCCAGCCAAATTCAGTACGAAAAGGTTTACTCAGTTCGCCTGGCTGGAGTTTGTCCATTTCAGCCTGAAACTTTTTGACGACGCTGCCAGGGCTAACCCAGCCGAGTTCTCCGCCCTTGATGGCAGAACCTTTGTCATCAGAATGAGAGCGGGCCAGGCGTGCAAAATCATCACCGCCTTCAATACGTATATAAAGCTGTTCAAGACGTGTGCGGGCATCTTCATCTGACACCATTTCACTGGTGTTGATGAGAATGTGCCGCGCTTTAGTCTGGGTCACAAACTCTTGCTTGTTTCCCTTCATGTCTGTGAGCTTGATAATGTGATAGCCACTGGAACTTCTCAGCGGAGGACTGATGTCTCCTTTTGACATTCCGGCGACAACATCAGTAAACAGGGAAGGTAACTGGTTGTTTTTAAGCCAGCCCAGACTACCGCCTTCCAGCGCATTGCGTCCGTTGGAATGCAACAGGGCGAGACTGGCAAAGTCAGCACCTTGCTGGAGTTGTTCTGCAATTGAGATTGCCTTGTCACGTGCGGCGCCAATTTGAGCAGGCGAGGCGCCTTCCGGTAAACCGATCAAAATGTGTTGTATCAGGTACTCGGTATTCTTTCTGCCAATCTGCTTGTCCTGCTTGAGCAGACTGTCGATTTCAGCATCTGATACATTGATTTTATTGATGATTTCCTGATTTTTCAGGCGCGATAACAGAATCTGTTTTTCAATCTGTTGTTGAAAAGACTTGAAACTGATGCCTTCTGCAGCCAGGGCTGTCCTGAGTTCGGATAATGTCAGGCTGTTGTTTTTGGCAATATTGCCGATCATGGTGGCCAGCATATCCGGTGTCACATTGATGCCGAGACTTATGGCTTTACCGACTTGCAGGCGTTCTTCGATGAGCTTGTCGAGTACCTGCTTTTCTACAGCAGATTTTGGTGGGACCTGCTGCCCGGCATTGCTCAGACGGGCAAGAATTTTATCAATTTCTTTGTCGAGTTCATTGCGCGTAATCAGGTCATCATTGACGATGGCAACGATATGGTCGACCTCAATGCCATCGGATAGCGCAATCGAATGAACATGGGTGGTCAGGAATAAAACGCTAACTACAACGGCAAACGGGTATTTAAATAGGTTCATCATGGCTTATTTTTCGCGTACAAAGCCTTCAATAGTTTGTTCAAGGTAGGCATCAACATCATCACCAAAGCTGGTAAAACCTCTCAACTCCAGCTGTAGCATGAAACTCAGGTTATTATCATCAGAAGCATCGGCCTGGTAATCCCGGGCCAGTGCCCTGACGCGCCAGCAGCAACTGCTGCCATGCTCAACACCAAGAATCGCTTCAACAGAACGATCCTGGTCGATCGAATAATAAGAGTGGCCGACAAGCGTGGTGTTTTGAGCTACCGGCCAGTAGGCAGACAGCTTGGTGTACTCGTTATTGGCGCGGTCATACTGGTAGCGAGCTGATAACAGATGTCGTTCATTATCCAGGTATCTGACACGCA
>Ga0180436_10003915_pt1 | contig 13541 bp, 10 predicted proteins | sample SS_ome_2_FD_132434 | JGI IMG/M metagenome (GOLD analysis project Ga0180436, IMG submission 132434) | Hypersaline lake sediment archaeal communities from the Salton Sea, California, USA - SS_3_S_2 metaG | ecosystem: Environmental > Aquatic > Non-marine Saline and Alkaline > Hypersaline >...
AGAACATATTTTCCCAGTGATGGCATAGGGGCATGCAGCAATACTGTCCCGGCTACGCCCATTACAATGAAGTGTACGATATACACACCAAAAGAGCACTTGTTCAGCCATGCTAAAAGTTTTCCATCCCGGTTCAGATAATACCGGAAGGTCTTGATAATGATAACCAGCATACCGAACACCGACAGGTTGAAAGCGAACCAGGTCAAGGCCACATCCATGGATCCTGAAATGATAAACTGTCCCTGGTTGAATATCAGATTCAACAGGAAAATGATGTACACGTTCATGGGTATCCAAATGGTCGCACATAGAACATAATAAAACGTTTTCCCTGCTGGCTCTTTGTCGAAAAGGCCTAGCTTATGGCTGAGGGCCCCGATCAGGAAGGCCATGAAGTAAATCAAGATTCTCTCTTTCTGGAAATCCAGCAGGATCGTTTTGGCCCAGCCGTAGAAACCGTACCAGCTCATGACGAAACTGTAGGCAACTCCGATCAGGAATACGGTTGGAACAGCCGCTTTCAGGCCCATGTCTTGCCCGGGCAGATTGATTTTAGACATTGCCAGATAAACCATGTCGAACAAAAACAGCACCGGCAGGAACCACAGCCACCCCTGATTGATCAAGATGCCGCCGGTAAAATGAAAGTATGACCACAGGCCTTGCTGGGGAAGGCCTCGCGAGAATAAATAGATCACTTTGTACACCGGCAGCAGAATCAGCACTGCCAGAATCCATGGCACCATCAACCGTCTGAACCTGGAGATGAGGAACGATTTTCCGGTTTTACGCTTCAGTGACAGGGGGGCAAAATAGCCTGAAATGAAAAACATGGTGGGCATCATGAACATATCCACAATGAGATTAAATAACCCGGCAACATTGTTCTTTGTGGGATCGTCCACAATCCACGCCCAGGACAAAACGCCGCTGCTCTCATAGACCCATCCGGCATGGAAACAAACCACCAGAAAGATGATGAACGTCCTGAGGTTGTCCAGGAAATAGAGCCTGTTCTTTTCGCTGTACTGAACCATTTGATTATCCTCTATTCAACTGTTTATTTGACGGGTTCCTTCGTGTTCGGAATCCGGTGTTGTGCATGACTCAACCAGATCTGATCGATTCTATGCGGTGTCTGGCGCGGTTGCACACGGATGGTGTGGTCCCCGGAGTGCTTCAACACCACGCTGACCGGATCGTCCGTATCGCCTGCCCATCCATAAATCCCGGCAGGGTGAACATCCAGCCAGTTCCCGGCTCTGCTACTGCGGTTGGAAGTGCCGATCTGGTCATCCACCTGCAGCCATACGGAGTCTGTGTAGCCGCTGTTGACATCGGTCTTGCCTCTCAGCCAGACGATATAGGTCCCGGCAGGGGCGGAAAATCGCATCTCCACAAATACTTCGGGGCTGGCTTTGGCGCGTTCGCTGGCACCTTCATAAAATTCAATGGCCTGCCCGATCGAGGCGTCGCCATCCGCAACCACCCGAGCGCCGCCTGACGATACCGCGGAAATCGACGCGCTGTTTAACACAACATCCGTGATCGGGTCGTAAGTCATGGGCATGGGCGCCCAACCACGACCTGATCCGACAGCCGCGAAAACGATCAGGGCAATATACAGCACGGTTAGGGTTACAACGACGGTTCCTTTTTTAAAAATTTCGAAAAAATGCCGGGTCGTCTTCATTCCGAACAGAAAGCGGAGCACGTCTACCTTTTGAATCAGCAGCCGGTAAAGGGCGATGATAACGACAAATGATACCGTGAAAACCATAACCCACTTCAAGGTGTCATGAATCGCCCAGGCCATAATGAAATAACCCATGCACAGCAGGGTGGTCTGGTGCAGGATATAAAACGGCATCACCCCTTCATTGAGGGGGCGCAAAGCGGGACGTTCAACAGCCAGATGCCGCATCCCGAATCCCAGGATGGTCAGCAGCCAGCTCCAGGCGCTGAAAAAGGAGAGTAACGTGGACAGCCATTCACTTATTCCGCCTGGAAAAACCAGCCGTGACGGACTGAACAACTGGAACAGGTGTGCGCACGTAAAGCCCACACCCAGCAACAGGCTTATCCAGCGCTGATCTTTGATGCGCTGCTGCAATCGGTCGCTGGAAAACAAGATGAAGCCTGCGATCAGGAACCAGACATAGTAGAGAAACCCCCAGCCGCCACTGCCCACTTCCAGGACTGTCCGGGGAACCAGGAGTTCAAGGATCACAAGCGGGATGACCAGCCCCACCACTGTACAGCCCGGGATGGACAGCCACGCTGCGACCCGATCCAGAACCCTTCGCCCGCTTCCCTGCAGCCAGAGAAACAGGCGAAAGCATAGCAGGCTGTAGACAAACAGAAACAAGAGATACCAGAGGTGCATGCCGTGAAAGGCATAATTCCCCGGCATGCCGATGGACAGATAGATGCCATTGAGTGCTTGAGGTATAAATGCAAAAAAAGATCCTGAGAGCTGGCCATGGGTCAGACGCTCCAGGTATATCTGCAGGACACTGTGCGTGACCGACCCGATCAGTACCGGGATCATCAACCGCTGGAACTTGGCGCAGTAAAAGCGCCACCAACCGCCGGCCCTGGAAATGGAGTAGAACAAACCCGCCCCGGAAATAATAAAAAAGAGTGGCATCATCCAGCGTGTGGCGAAAACATTCCACATCTCCACCCAGACAAAGGTGTTGACGTTCTTGATGTGCCAGTCACCCAGGTTGAAAAATCGGGTACTGTGATAGAGAAAGACCACCAGAATGGCCATCACCCGCAGCCAGTCGAGTTCGTATCTTCTCTTGGATGTTTCTATTGGCATAAGATACCCCTCACAACATTGAACTTAATCAATTCTTTCAGCCGCAACAAAGTATTCCACGCCGAATTTGCGTGCCGCCCATTGGTGATCCCCATTTATTTTCCAGCTGGTTCCTTCCAGAAAAGCCCCAAGATCCTCGGGCAATATACTCCAGAGCCATGGCTCCCCGCCAACCTTTTGCAGCCACAGCATCATTCCGGTCCTGGGGCCGGCATCAGGTCTGCCGTCGGTGCCGGTTGGGATATAGCTAAAGGCAATACGGCTGCCCATACCAACGCTTGCCGCGCATTGACCAAACAGGCGCTTGACCGATTCAGGCATCAGGTACATAACGAGCCCATCGGCGATCATAACACTCGTAGCATTCTGGTTCCAGTTTGGATTTTCTGCCAGAACATCGATCAGGTCACGCTCACCAAGATCTTCCGCGATTAGAAATAAATTAGGCCGCAATCCCATGGCATCTACGCCCCTAGCTTTAAGGGCAGCTGTTGCCGGATGGTCTATTTCAAAAAACCTGACCTCATGGAACGCCGACGACAATCGCCAGCTCAATGTATCGTACCCAGCGCCAAGCACCAGAATTTGGCTGGCGCCCAATTCGATGCCCTCTCTCACGTGGTGCTCACAAAATGCTTTCCGATGGGCAAATGCCTCAAACTGACCTGGCAACATCCAGTCAAGGGCCTCATAGACAGCAAGCATTCGCTTGGATCGGGCCCATTGCACCGATCGTTTACCGGCTGCATTGGAAGCGACAAGCAGTTCAGCGGTTGCCTCCAAAACACCAGGCGGGAAATATGGGTCCATTTCCGGTTTTTCACCTAGCGTAAGAAGGTTCATGGCCACCTTATAGGCGGTTCTACTTGGTTTGTCTTTACGCATGGCTTCCCCTCCCCATGATGCCGTTAGCCCTTTTTCCCAACAACAAATACAGCCTTTGAGCGGTTTCCGATCAGCTTCGATTCCTGGATGACAAAGCCGGCACGTTCCATGAGTGCCGCAAGTTTTTCCGGTGAAAAAATATGCGTATGCTTGGGCGGCTTGCCCCACACTTTTAAAAACCGGAAACCAAGTTTAAACTTATCCAACAAGCGCATGCCGATATTTGTATAGGTTACAATTATCAGCACACCGCCTTTTTTTAAAATCCTGTGGCATTCCTCAAGCACTTGAACAGGGTTTTCAACGACATGAATCAGATTTGCCATAAATGCGTTGTCGAACGCATCAGGTGCAAAGGATGTGGCCCTACAATTTTCATTTTGAATCGTAACCTTCGGGTTGTTACGCAACCGTTTCCGTGCCAATATCAACAGCTCGTTTGATAAATCCGTTGCCACGAGTTGTGTTGTTTTCGGGAGGATCAATTCAGTATAAACGCCGGTACCGCAGCCAAGCTCCACGGTTTTTCCCAGTTTGGGGAGCTTACTCAATTCCTTACCTATTTCTTTAATGAAATCTTTCCCGACAACATATTCCTGGTTCTGGTCATACGTTTCCGAAAACCTGCTCCAATACTTTTCCGTGTCTTCATTCTGCATTTAATGCCTCTTTATACCCAAGTTGCGCGTTTCAATGAAAAGTGATCTTTACCATTTCTCATCGCCCGCATGTCTGTAAAATTGGGTGGTCACATCATTCCAGATACTGTGATTGACCAGGCCAAATTCCTTTAGCTCGGCAACCAGATGCAAGCCCAAGGGGCTGCCCGTACGTGCCACCGCTTCGTCATTGTGAATAATGTGGATACTGTAATCCATCGGAATCACCGCGCGCCTGTACACCATGATGCGCGGTTGTTTGTTTTCCCTGTTGCGCCCTTTGGTCAGCTGCTTCAATCTGGTATCCAGAAGGTTATGATTGCTTTCAGCGGCTCTCAACTGTACCACCTCGACCCATCCCATATCATTGTGTTCCTTTGTGATATTGTTTTTTGCTATTCATATTACGAATATCGTGCCAAAACACTAATAACAATCAATTCAAATGGTTAAATAATGACCACCCATCTAATTGTCGTATATGGCAAATTTAACTTGTCATATATGGCGAATTTTATAATAATTGCCATATGCGACATTCGGAACGTTATTTAGTCAAACGCTGTAATAACTCATCAGGAGAGTCTTTATGGACAAGAATGAATTTTTTCGTCAGGCGACCATAAGGATATGCGGCAACCTCGAGATCGAAATGGCCATGCAGACGCTGCTGCATTTTCTCAAGGAATTCATGCCGGTATCAAAACTGTTTCTTCAGCATTATGACGAAGCTTACCATGCCATGCGAACCATCGCCAGTGCTGATGAAACAGAATGCCAAAAGCTGGATTTGTTGACCCCGTTGTCGAAAACTGCCGGCAATATGGCCGGCAATGCGCCAATTGATCAGGATGTGTTCCTGCTCGATGACCCCCAGGCCTTTCCGGTGAGCCGGGAAATGAGTGAATTCCACGGACTGGCATCCACATCCGTCATTCTCCTAGCCTTGCGCACAGGAGAAGACACCCTGGGCTACCTGGTGCTCATATCCAAAGACAACGACAATTTCGTGGACGAGCATCTGGACCAGGTCCTCATGCTGAAGGAACCCTTTGTTGTTGCCATGGCCAACACCTTGAAACACAGGCAGGTGCTCGAGCTAAATGATCTTTTGGCTGACGACAACCGATATTTGCATGGCGAATTGCGCCGCCTGTCAGGCGATGAAATCGTGGGTGGCAATTTCGGGCTGAAACAGGTCATGAACAAGGTGCAGCAGGTGGCGGCCCTGGACAGCCCGGTGCTGCTGCTTGGGGAAACCGGAACCGGCAAGGACGTGATCGCCAACTCCATTCATTACTCTTCATCCCGCAGCACCGGCCCGTTTGTAAGCGTCAACTGCGGCGCCATCCCGGACACCTTGATCGACAGTGAATTGTTCGGCCATGAAAAAGGCGCTTTTACCGGCGCCTTGGCACAGAAACGGGGACGTTTCGAACGGGCCAACACAGGAACCATATTTCTAGATGAAATCGGTGATCTGCCCCTGATGGCCCAGGTGCGATTGCTGAAGGTGTTGCAGGGCAAAGAGATCGAGCGCGTGGGCGGCGTTAAAACCATCCCCCTGGACATCCGCATCATTGCCGCAACCAATCGAAATCTGGAAAAAATGGTGGCAGACCAGCTTTTTCGAGAAGACCTGTGGTTCAGGTTGAATGTATTCCCCATCTGGATACCGCCCCTGCGCGACCGGCAGATGGACATTCCCGCGTTAATTCAGCACTTCATCACCCTGAAGGCAAGGGAGCTAAAGCTGGCGGCAGTCCCGACATTGAGCCCCGGCGCCATAAACCCACTCATGACCTATCACTGGCCCGGCAACGTCCGGGAGCTGGAAAATGTGGTGGAGCGGGCCTTGATCCTCAACCCCTCAGGCCCCCTAACATTTGAGCATCTCAATCTCGGCCAATCCCCAACAATGGTGTCCTCCCTGATATCAAACCTGGAAACAGACAACCTGGATGACGTTATTTCAGATCACATCCGTCATGTGTTAACCAAAACAAAAGGGAAAGTCAGCGGTTCAGATGGCGCTGCCGCACGCCTTGGCGTGAATCCCAGCACCTTGAGAAATCGAATGAAAAAACTGGGCATTGCTTTTGGCAAAAATAGACCCTTTTGATTGTACTCCAGATATCGTTATCCACAAAAAAAAGATCTCACCAGTCAGGAATTATCCTACTCGGTCACTTCGAGAAATCAACGCGAACACCATTGAGAGGTGATTGTCAGCTTATCGTTGCTGTTGCTTACTTGTAAGGATTGGGAATTCCATCTGGCTGCCTTTTCCAGCGACGGTGTATCCAAAACCACAGTTCCGGTTTTGCGTAGATAATTCGCTGTATGGCGTCCGCCTGATTCTGATTGTTGATAAGAATTTCTTTTTCCGGATCTTCGGGATAGGCCTCCCATGGTACTTCTTCGGTGAACACCATCTCAAAACGATCAATGTCCTTCTGAAAACTATATCCGGCAATGACTGCGGCGCCGGTTCTGCGAGCTAACATGGCAGGTGCATTGACCGACAAGGCGGGCTTCCCCATCCAATCGATAAACGTGCCGTATTCGGGTTTCATATTCTGATCGAGGGCCATACCGATGGCTTCCCCTCGTTTCATGCCCCGCAGTATCCGGATAGCTGCGTTTTTATAGTTTATCGCACATGCATTCATGGCCTTGCGCGAGTCCAGAGCAAGCTTATTAAACACCGGATGATTAATTTTTTTGCCCACCAGGCCAAGTGGATACCCACACATGCCTAATTTTCCCGCTGCCAATTCCATCATCCCGATATGACCGGACACGAGGATAACCCCTTGTTTGCGGTTGAAGGCATCTTGTAATATTTTTTCGTTTTTCCAGTCCCAGTTATTTTGCCAAAATTCCGGACCCTGATAGGGCAGCCGCAGGTAATTGACAATGAGTCTGCCCAGGTTGATCATGGATTCCCTGTAAATGTGATCCTTCTCAGACAATGATTTGGTTTCGCCGTAGACAATTCCTAAATTTATCATGGCCACATCCCGGCGCAGCCTCAGACGGTATAGAAGCCTACCAACACCAGTACCCACACGATGGGCCATTTTCCAGGAAAGGCTTTGGGCCCACTTTAAGAGCAGACTGACAAGCCATTGGGTTACATGATACCCTTTAAACGCTGATGACAGCGAGTACTTCCTCACATAGGCCGTCACATGTTCCAGGGAGGCCGGATAAGAATCGAAGCCTAAGTCATTTCTGACTTTCGTGTTTGTTTCGATATCAGAGGTATCAAATTGTGAAAATGAAGATGATGTCAATTTCCAGCCTTTTGAAAACATTGCAAAAGCCATTGCTTGATTATCTGAGCTAATCAGCAAACAAGGCCATCGCGTTCCCGCCGCAAATTTTTTCAATCTCCGCTTGATCCAGCCCTGCTACCGCCATTTCCCTGAAATATCTTGCCGGTTTGATCAGGGGATAGTCCGTGCCCATTAATATTTTATCGACCCCGACCCTGTCGATGGCCATGCGATAAATTTCCGGGTCATACAGAAACGGCGAGGCTGCCGTATCGTAGTATACGTTGCGCAGCGCATCCTTGACCTCTTTTTTGAGCACGCTGTAAAAAAAGATCCCTCCGCCCCAGTGGGCCAGGACAATCTTGTTGTCTGGAAAGCGTTTAATCAGGTCATAGATCTGCAATAGCGTATTTTCCGTTTTGCCAGGGTACTGGTGCCCCACCGGCTCGTTGGTGTGGATCATTACCGGAACATTCCGCTCCTTGCAAAGGTCCATCACCGGTGTCATGCTGTCCACGATCACGCACTCGATGCCGGATCGATAAAAAGCCAGCTCGCCCACGCCGCAGAGGCCGTTGTCCAGACAGCGTTCCACCTCGGCAGCCGCTTCTGAGGGACACGGGTCCAGACAGCAGAACCCCTTGAGGCGGTCCGGAAAGCGAGCCACGGCGTCGGCAATATAATCGTTGTGCTGCCGGGTGATTTCCATATTCTTCCATGGAAAACCGAATACCACGCTAACATCCACGCCCTGCTCATCCATGGTCGCCACAATATCTTCGGCACCCACCATGCGGGACTTGGGGGATGCATACAACAGTTCAAAGGCCGGTTCACCGTTAAAATACCCCTCCCGGTTTTCTCTGATTTTCGGCGGGAACAGATGGGTATGAAAATCAACAATAAAATTTTTATTGTCCATTCCAACGTCCTTATCTAGTTTGTTCTATGGTTCTCATCTCGCCGTCACAGCGATCAAGCCAAGAAAATTTTTATTGTTATTATCACCACTTTTCATCAATAGTCAATTGACGTGAAATTATGAAATTATATATAGACAATAGAAACAATTAATTGCACATAATCATGATATATTTCTGATCTAAGTTAATTAGTATTGTTCGATAATGCGAACGCACTCTTTCTAAAGGGAGGGCAACATGTATTTTGACAAACCCGGTAAAAACAACACCCAAAAGACCCTGGAGCTGGCTTTTGCCCGGGGAAAGGAACTGGGCCTGGACGAAGTCGTCCTGGCCACGACCACAGGAGATACCGCTTATCAGGCACTCGACATTTTCGACGGCTTTACCATTACGGCCGTCACCTACCACTGTGGATGGAAAGAACCTTTCAAGCCGGTTATGGACCCTCAAGTGCGGGCCGATCTGGAGCAGAAGGGCGTCCACGTGGTGTCGGCATCCCATGCGCTTTCCGGCCTGGAACGCTCATTTTTCAATAAGCATTCAGGTACCTACCCGGTTCTGATCGTGGCCGACACCCTGCGGCTTTTCGGCCAGGGCACCAAAGTGGCCGTGGAAGTGGCCATCATGGCAGCCGACGCCGGCACCCTGACCGGCAAGGACATCGTATCCATGGGCGGTTCTGCCAGAGGGGCGGATGCAGCTCTGATCCTGAAACCGGCCCACCAGACCGGTCTGTTTGATTTGCGCATCCGGGAAATCGTCTGCAAGCCGAGGGATTTTTAAAAACGTTAACCACAAAGGCACAAAGGCCGCAAAGATTAATTATACTTTGTGTTCTTTGTGCCTTGAGCGAAGCGGGTGGTGAAATGTTCTTTTCCCTAACCACAAGACGGTGCCAATGAACAATATTGGGAATAATGTTTCACATGAGCGGCACGTGGTCCTGGTGGCGCCGGAAATCCACTGGAATACCGGCAACATCGGCCGCACCTGCCTGGGAACCGGCTCCACCCTGCACCTGATCGAACCCCTGGGGTTCTCTCTGGATGAAAAACAGGTGAAGCGGGCCGGCCTGGACTATTGGCAGCACGTGGACCTTCACATCTGGCCTGATTTCGACGGCTTCATGGATGCCCTGACGCCGGTCCCCCAGGAGATCTGCCTCTTCACCAAAAAAGGACCCCGCCTGTTCTGGGACCTGCCCCCCCTTGACCGCTTGTTCCTCGTTTTCGGCGCGGAAACCAAGGGATTGCCGCCGACCATCCTGAATCGCTTTCATGGGGCACACTTTTCCATTCCCATGACCGGCCCTATTCGCTCCCTCAATCTCTCCACTGCCGTTGGCATTGCCCTGTACGAATCCTTGAGAAACAGATAGCATTCTGATTTGACACAAGAAAAGCCGTGTTTATATTACGTGTAAACCAAGATACATTACTTTTAATAAAAAGCGAGGATAAGTAATAATGCGTCTGGACAAATTCACCATCAAGTCACAGGAACTGGTTCAGCAGGCCCAATCCCTGGCTGCCCGGCAAGGCAACCAGCAGATTGAACCGGAACACTTTGTCTGCAGCATGCTGGCCGAAGACAAGGGAACAGCCCACGCCATCTTGCGCAAGCTCGGTGTTTCTCCGGGAGGCATCCATCAGGCCATGCTCCTGGCTGTCAACAACCTCCCCAAGGTCTCCGGCACCAGCATGGGCGACGCCTATCTCTCCCCTGTCAGCAAGCAGATCTTGGAGAAGGCTTTTACCGAAGCGGCTCATATGAAGGATGAGTATGTCAGCATCGAACACATCCTGCTGGCGATTCTTGACGAGGGCGGCAACCAGGCGGCCGCTATTATGAACCGCCACGGCGTTACCCGAGATCTCATCCTCAAGGTCTTGATGGAGATCCGGGGAAGCCAACGCATCACCGACCCCAATCCGGAAGACAAATACCAGGCCCTGGAAAAATTCAGCCGAGACCTCACGGAGCTGGCCCGCATGGGCAAGCTCGACCCGGTGATCGGCAGGGACGAAGAGATCCGCAGAATCGTACAAGTTCTTTCCCGGCGCACCAAGAACAACCCGGTTTTAATCGGCGAACCCGGCGTGGGAAAAACCGCCATTATTGAAGGCCTGGCCCAGCGCATCGTGGCCGGTGACGTGACCGAAACCCTGAAAAACAGGCGGCTCGCCTCTTTGGATATGGGCGCCCTCATCGCCGGCGCCAAATACCGCGGGGAATTCGAAGACCGTTTGAAAGCCGTGCTCAAGGAAGTGGAAAAAGCCGAAGGCGATGTTATCCTCTTTATTGATGAACTGCACACCCTGGTGGGCGCCGGGGCCGCCCAAGGCGCCATGGACGCCTCCAACATGCTCAAGCCGGCCCTGGCCAGGGGCACGCTACGCTGCGTCGGGGCCACCACACTGAATGAATATCGTAAATACATTGAAAAGGATGCTGCCTTTGAACGGCGCTTTCAACCGGTCAAGGTGCAGGAACCCACCGTGGAGGACACCATATCCATCCTCAGGGGCCTTAAGGAAAAATACGAGGTTCACCATGGCGTGCGCATCAAGGATGCCGCCCTGGTTGCGGCTGCCGTACTTTCCCACCGCTATATTTCCGACCGGTTTCTGCCGGACAAGGCCATTGACCTCATCGATGAGTGTGCATCCAAGTTGCGCATCGAAATCGACAGCCTTCCCGTGGAAATCGATGAAATCCAGCGCAAAATCACCCAGATGGAAATTGAAAAGGAAGCCCTGAAAAAAGAATCCGATCAGGCCTCCAGGGACCGGTTGCAAAAGCTGGAAGCCACCCTAGGCGAAATGAAGGCGGAAATCCTCGAGATGAAAGCCCACTGGCAGCATGAAAAGGAACTGATCCAGACCATTCGCAAAATCAAGGAAGATCAGGAGCAGCTCGGCATTGAAGCCCAGAAGGCGGAACGAGAGGGCGATCTGGCAAAGGTTGCGGAAATCAGGTACGGCAAGGCCGCTGACCTGAAAACAAACCTCGATGAAGCCAAAAACCGGCTCGCCCGGCTCCAGGAAAGCAGCAAGATGCTCAAGGAGGAAGTGGAAGAGGATGAAATCGCCGAGGTGGTGTCCCACTGGACAGGCATTCCCTTGAGCAAAATGATGGAAGGAGAAAAGGAAAAGCTGATTCACATGGAGGAACGGCTGGGAGCACGGCTCGTGGGGCAGACCGAAGCCATTGCCGCGGTTTCCAATGCCGTCAGAAGGGCCCGATCCGGCCTGCAGGACCCGGACCGTCCCATTGGGTCGTTCATTTTCATGGGGCCCACCGGCGTAGGCAAGACAGAGCTGGCCAAGGCATTGGCTGAGTTCATTTTTGACAGTGAACAGGCCATTGTGCGCATCGACATGTCGGAATACATGGAAAAGCACGCGGTCTCCCGGCTTATCGGAGCCCCCCCGGGATACGTTGGGTACGAAGAGGGCGGCTACCTCACCGAATCCGTGCGCCTCAAGCCCTATTCCGTGATTCTTTTCGACGAAATTGAAAAGGCGCACCCGGACATCTTCAACGTGCTCCTGCAGATTCTCGATGACGGACGCATGACCGACGGCCAGGGCAGAACAGTTGATTTTAAAAACACCATCATCATCATGACCTCAAATATCGGCAGCCAGCTTATCCAGGCCCATGCGAAAACACCGGACACAATGAAAGCCGCTGTTATGGAGGCGCTCAGGGCCGGTTTCAAACCGGAATTCCTGAACCGTATCGATGAAACCATTATATTTCATCATCTGTCGCCCGACATGTTGGGAGAAATCGTCAACATCCAGATGCGGGATCTCATGAAACGCCTGGCAGACCAGCACATCCACCTCACCCTGTCCGACAATGTAAACGCGTTTCTGGCGGAAATGGGCTATGACGAGGTGTATGGTGCCAGGCCTTTGAAGCGCGCCATTCAGAAATACATTGAAAACCCGCTCTCCATGGAAATTTTGCAGGGGAATGTGTGTGAGGGAGCGGCTGTTCAAGCGGAATTGGAGGGGGAAACCGTCCGCTTTATAAGACATACCGGCTAATTCTGCCCCATGCCTCACATAAAACCGGCACCCTGGCGCGTTTGCACCAGGACGCCGGTTTTTTACGTATTAAAAACTTATTGTAAAATTTTATAACTCATCATACGCTGTACCGGTTGTCATCTGCCTCTCGCTATACCGTTGGATAAGTAGCGCAAGACGTCCTTTAAGTGAACGCCTGCTATCCATATAAAAAGATGGCAACCGCTATTCTATCATTCCAAGGCGGATTGCATGAAATTGACCCTTAAGGAAAAACTGAACCAGTTTTTAAAACAATTTTCAAATGACGACCGTGTTCTGATTGCCATCAATGCGGATCCGGACGCCATTGCCAGCGCCATGGCCGTGAAACGCCTGCTGTGGCGCAAAGTCCAGGCCATAACAATCTGTAATATCAACACCATCGATCGGCCCGACAATATCGCCATGGTGGAACTTCTGGGTGTCAAGCTGGTTCACTTGAACGACGTCGATGAGACCCGCATCACGAAAACAGTCCTGGTGGATTCCCAGCCCGGCCACAACGAGGGGTTTGAAAAATTAAATATCGACGTAGTCATCGACCACCACCCTGACACCAACTGCAACGCCACATTTCAGGACATCCGTCCCAAATACGGCGCCACGGCCACCATTCTCACGGCTTACCTGCGGGCTGCCAAGATCAAGCCGTCCACCAAACTGGCCACGGCCCTGATCCTGGGTATTAAGACAGACACCAGCAATTTCGAGATGCAGACTGTCATCGAGGATGTGCGGGCTTTTCAATACCTTTTCCGGCATGCCAACAAGAACCTTATCCGCAAGATTGAACAGTCCGACCTTAAGCCTGAATATTTGAAATATTATAAAAAGGCCCTTGAAATCAGGCGGGTGCGAAAGGGTCGCGTTTACGTTTC
>Ga0180436_10003917_pt1 | contig 13536 bp, 9 predicted proteins | sample SS_ome_2_FD_132434 | JGI IMG/M metagenome (GOLD analysis project Ga0180436, IMG submission 132434) | Hypersaline lake sediment archaeal communities from the Salton Sea, California, USA - SS_3_S_2 metaG | ecosystem: Environmental > Aquatic > Non-marine Saline and Alkaline > Hypersaline > Sediment...
CTGCGGCAGGTAGCCGATCTTGATGCCAGGCTGCGGGCGCGCCTCGCCCTCGATGTCTGTGTCGATGCCGGCCATGATGCGCAGCAGAGTCGACTTGCCGGCGCCGTTGAGGCCGAGGACACCGATCTTGGCGCCCGGAAAAAAGGAGAGCGAGATGTCGCGCAGGATCTGTTTCTTCGGCGGGACGATCTTGCCCACGCGGTTCATTGTAAAGATGTATTGAGCCATTCTGGTGTCAGGATCCGGGTCTTGATGATGTCAGCCCGCTATTTTAACCATGAAGAACATGAAGGGCATGAAGAATTCCAGTTAATTCGCAAGTTGCCAATTATCTGTTATTGCGTAGTAATGGTCTTGATGGGTTCGTGGGTCGGAGTCAGGTTGACTCCGACCCCTGGAGGTCATGGTGGGTATTACCTGGCCGTTCTGTACTTGTAGGCCTGGAAGGTGTTTTCCAGCAGGGTAGCGACCGTCATCGGCCCGACACCCCCGGGGACGGGGGTGATCCAGCCGGCATTCTCCTTCGCGGAGTCGAAATCGACATCGCCGCACAGCGTGCCGTCGTCGAGGCGGTTGATACCGACATCGATCACCAGTGCTCCCGGCTTGATCCATTCTCCCGGCACGAATCTGGGCACACCGACGGCAGCAACAAGGATATCCGCATTGCGCACCTTCTCCTCGAGATCCTTCGTCTTGCTGTGGCAAACGGTGATGGTGCAGCGTGCAGCCAGCAGTTCCAGAGCCATGGGCCGGCCGACGATATTGGACTGGCCGATGATGACCGCATCCTTGCCGACAAGATCCTGGCCCGTTCTTTCCAGCATGGTCATCACGCCTCTTGGCGTGCAGGGACGCAGCAGGGGAGTGCGTAAAGCAAGCCGTCCGACATTGTAGGGATGAAATCCGTCGACATCCTTTTCGATTGCGATATGTTCGATGACGGCATGCTCGTCGATATGCGCGGGAAGCGGCAGCTGCACCAGGATACCGTCGATGGCGTCGTCATTGTTGAGTGAATCGATTCGCGACAGCAATTCCTCGAGAGTGGTTGATTCCGGCAACTCGATGAGTTCGGAAAGAAAGCCCGCTTGTTCACAGGAGGAGCGTTTGTTGCGGACATACACCTGGGATGCCGGGTTGTCGCCGACAAGGATGACCGCGAGACCGGGACGCCGCTTGCCTGCCGCGACGAGGGCTTCGACCTCGGACTTTAAATGTGCCTTGATGTCCGCCGCGATCGCCTTGCCATCGAGTATTTGAGCTGCCATTTGCCTGTCCTGAAACTGTCAGATTCGAGGCCGCCAATCATACCGCTTTGCCTGGTTGCATGCATGCCCCGGCCGTAAAAAGGAGACCGGCTGGTGGAGCTGTCTCAAGTATCGCAAGCCGGCTTCCGGCCGCTACCGTCCCTGTCTGACAGTCGGATGCGCCCGCTGTTCTGCAGGATGAGCACCGCCGGCGGTGTTCCCGAGTCGGGAGAACAGAATTTCACCGAGATGGTGTAGCCTGCGGCAGAACCTGCCGGTGAGAAAACGACGCGTTTGCGGCTATTGCCGGTAGTGCCGGGATCGGCGCCTGAAAAGATATGCAAATTGCGATTCATTTGCCGGTATCCGAGCAGTTCCTCGTTGTCATCGCGATGCCTGTTGTCATTGAGATCGACAAAGGCCATGACGCCCCGGTTCCAGTCGTTGGCTTCTCCGCAGCCGGTGCCATCCTCACTGGGGCAGAGAGTCACACGGTCGTTGCGCGCCAGCGCCTGCATCCGGGCGAATTTCATCATCGATGCGAGCATTGCTGTCCCGGACCTGATCCTGGTTTCCGCGATCAGAGTGTTCATCGAGGGGAGGGCGACTGTTGCCAGGATAGCGGTTATTGATACGACGAGTAACAACTCGATAAGGGTGAGTCCATCCATGCGCTTTTTCATCTTTCATCCCTGAGTGCAGACCTGTCATCGGCAACTTCCTGTTCCACTTCTTGTTACTCTAGCAGAGGCCTGCTGCAACGGCGAGTCTGGCTGTTGTCGTGCACCTGATTAACGGGGCCGCACACGCAAGTAGAGTTCCCGGTTCCTGTCGCGTTCACTGCGATTCTCCCCGTGATGGCGTCTGTGCCCGTGTCCATGGCCGTAACGCTTCCTGTGCCGGTCGTAATAGTAGTATGGAGGATGACCACTGACCCTGACGAGAACACGTTCGTTTCCGTAGATGAACGCTACTTCGGGCAGGGTTTGCGTCCTGATCCAGCGGCTGCCGTCAGCATAGTAATAGTAACCGCTCCAGGGATGGAAGTAGACACGGGCGGTGGGGTAGAAATAGTAGTCGTCAGAGCCATAGTTGCTGTAAGAGACCGCGTAGGGGGTGGTTTCGCACGACGTCAGGCTGGTCAGCATGATCAGGGCGGCAAGAATAGCGGCAAGCGGACCTTTTTGATGAGGCATTATTCTCTTCTCCAATTCAATCGGCCATTTGGATGAGAACAGGCTCACCCTGACTTTCACATTGGATATCGCAGCCGGGTCGTGAGTTCGCTTGCACTGAAGTTTTCCTGAGCCAGATCATGCAGAAGTCATTTCGAGCTCTTTCCAGGCTTTCATGAGCGGGAAGTAGAGTGCGATGCGGATTTCGCGCTCCTCGAGCTGGCCCAGAGCGTCCCTGTAGGCACCGAGCTGAGCGCTGTAACGTTCCGCTTCCTGTGCAAGAAAACCATCGAGGTTTCCGCCCTGATGAATGCCGGTCTTGTAATCGATGATCCATCGCGTTTCGTCTTCATCGATGAAGGTCCTGTCGATGACCAGCCGCCTGAGCCCGCCCGGTGTGCGGGCTGTCAGAGCGTACTCGCATCGCGCCCCGACATGGTTGGCCAGGATCCAGCGGCCACGCGAGTCCTCAAGGCTGTTCCTGAGTCCGAGGATCACCTTCTCCGTGGCATCCGGCAGGTGATGGTGCGTGACGCCGAGGGCTTGCAGGGCACTGGTTATCCTGTCGCGATAACCGGTTATACGTTCTGCGTCCCAGTCGTCGATGCCGCTGTTTGCGATCCATTCGAGATAACGGTGAATGACCGTGCCGACATGTCTTGCGGTCGTCCCGGCCCAGAGAAACTCGGGCGCCACCTCGCGCTCGACCGGTGTAAGCTGCTGTGGCCAGCTGATGGCAGCCGGGGCTTGCGGTTGCCATCCTGATGGCACGCGCCTGAGTGATGGTATCTCTCTTGTGTCCTCCTCACCCTCAGTCTCAGCCTGCATCTGCCGGTCATGCTCCGCCAGCCTGTCGAATTCGTGGCCGACAGCGGGCCACAGACGTGCCAGCAGGCTATGCGCAGAAGGTTTTGGCGTATCACTGTTTGCCGTGATCCTTGCACTGCCGCACATGTGGAGGCGCTTGCGGGCCCTTGTAGCTGCGACATAGAGCAGCCTCAGGTCCTCGTGTTGCTGCTTCGTTCTTTCCAGCAGCCGTATGTAGGACTGTATGGCTTCCCTGTCGGCGCCTGTTTCCCGTATTGGCGCCATCACGACTTGTTCGTAACCTTGCTCGTCCGGGAAGTAGGACCAGTTGAGAAGTTGCTCGGTGTCGTTTCTCGGGATCCTGCCGAGCCCCGGCAGAATGACGGTGTCGAATTCGAGTCCTTTCGCCTTGTGCATCGTCATCACCTGCACCTTGCCACCCGATTCCGGATCCGGTGGAGCGAAGAGTTTTTCGAGCGCCTCTTCCAGTGCAGAAAAATCCTCGAGGTCACCTCCCGTTTCCTGCACCGAGAGTGTCTCGAGGAAGCGTTCCGCCGCCTCGAGTTCCACGCTTTGCTGCAGCAGAGCAGGTCCACCGAGAGCCAGCCAGGTGCTCTCGACAAGCTTGGCAAGGGGCTGGCGGCGCGCCTCCCTAAGAGGCTCCTGAAGGGTATCCGCGATGCGAGCAAAGCGTAAATGCCCCTCTTCCGAGAGGCCTTCGATACTCTCCCTGCCTGAGAAGAGTATGCGCAGGGGCTGGTCACCGGCAGCCCTTGCAATCGCGAGGAGATCGGCGTTGTCGAGTCCGCACCAGGGAGCACGCAGCACGCTGAGCCAGGCAATCCGGTCAGCCGGATGCAACAGCGCACGAGTCAGTGCCATGAGATCGCGTACAACCTGGTGATGGGCGAGACTCTCGATATCGACTGCCTGATAGGGAATGCCGGCCTTGCGCAGTGCAGGCAGGATATCTGCAAGATGGCTTTTCGCGCGGGTAAGGATCGCGATCTTCTCTTCCGGATAGTCAGCAAGTGTCTGCCTGACAAGTGCGCAAACGACAGAGGCTTCCAGCTCGCGGTCCTCATCGAGCATTGGATGAAACAGGATGCTGTTTGATGCCCCCTGTGGGTGATGTGCGACCGAGGAGACATAGGTCACGGCACCGGAAACCGGTTGTTCCAGCTCCGGAAAGGTTGCCGAGAAGGTCCGGTTGACCCAGTCTATGATGGTGGCGCTGGAACGGAAGTTGACACAGAGGTTCAGGGGTTCCAGCCGGAGGTCCCCGATGCCAGCTTGTCTCGCCTGCAGGTAGAGGCCGACGTCAGCCTCGCGAAAACGATAGATCGACTGCATCGGATCTCCCACGCAAAAGAGCGTTCTGCCGTCGCCCGGCTCCCAGCCTGCAGTCAGCTTGCGCAACAGCCTGTACTGCCCGTGACTCGTGTCCTGGAATTCGTCGACCAGCAGGTGACGGATTCGGTAGTCCATCATCAAGGCGAGATCTGTCGGCTCATCTTCCTCGCCAAGTGCCTGCAGGGCGCGCTGCATCACCTCGACATGATCCACCTCGCCTCGTTCGGCGAAGACAAGCAGCAGTTCCAGAACGGCGTGCACGAGAACCTCCTGCAGGCTCTCGAGCCGTGTCCATTGCTCTTCACTGTAGCGGGGCTCCGGAAGATGACGCACGACATCGAGTTTCGCAACGGCTGCTTCATCTTCACCGAGATCATCCAGCAGGGCCTGCATTGCGGCTTTCTTTTCGCGCTCCGCCGGCGGGAAGCCCTCGTTGACGGTTATGCGTTTTCTGAGCCCCGGCCCACTGTTGGTGAGCGCCAGGTTCGCAAGCCCCCGCCACGCCTGAAGATCTTCCGGGTCTGCTGTTGGCAACGCACGGCGATCCCGCCAGACTGAAACCGGGGCTCCACTGTTTTTTTCAGGCAGATGTACCGCTGCAAAACCTGCCAGCTCAACCATGCGTTCCAGTATCGCGCAGGGCAAGGTGGTTGCCAGTGCCTGGAGTTCACTGCGGACGAGCATGTGCAGTCCCTGCTCGAGCGATTCACGCATACCCCGTCGGTCATGCTGCATGATCAGTCGCAGCCACTGATCCCGGTTTTGCAGCATCCCGGCCAGCAGGCGCTCGAGCTGGCCGATATTGTTGTCGAGGTCTGACAGGAGTACGCCGAGTGCCTGGCCGGTTGCGCTGTCGCCGAGCTGCAACAGGGTCCGGCGGGCTGCCATGCGATAGAGATGGTCGGCTTCATCGCTGATTTGTGGCTGGCCACCGAAGCTCGAAAGGACCGGCATGCGCCTGCCGAGACCGGCGCACAGGCTGTCGATGGTCTGCACGCGCAGGCGATTGGGATTCGCGATCAGCCCCCACTGTTTTCTGCGGTCCTGCTCGAGCACTTCGCGCCCGAGTTGCCAGACTGCTTGTTCGTACTCCTTTTCGGGAACATCGCCAGCTGCGGAGACAAGGGCCTCGATGATCCTGTTGCGCATTTCGCCGGCAGCCTTGCGCGTGAAGGTAATGGCGACGATTTCTTCAGGGGATTCGACCCTGCAAAGGAGGGCAAGAAAGCGTTGCGTCAGCAATGATGTCTTGCCGGAGCCTGCCGGAGCCTGCACGATGAATGAGCGCCCGGTATCGAGTGCCTTCGCACGCTGGGTGGCGTCTGCGATCTCAGCTGTCATCCTGCTGCTCCGTCGCGAATGCAAGCTGTGATTCGTCGATTCGGCACAGTGGCTGCAGCCCGCAATATCTGCAGCTCCTTGCGGGATCGACAGGATCGATTGCCGCGTGACCCTGCATGACTTCCGCTGCGAGTGCATGCAGTGATCCTTTCCACTGCGCCTGCAGCGCATGCCAGTCGCCCTTGTACACCAGGCTGTTGCTTCCCGGCACCAGGCTTTTCTCCTCGACCAGGCCACTGAACCGGGTTTCACGCCCGTTGATAAAGGCCAGCAGGGCGCCGGCTGTCTGCTGGCTGGTCGAGAGGGTGTAGAGTGGCAACTGGGGTTCACCAGGCCGCTCTGATTCCCAGTCTGGCGTGAAAGGCCGTCCGCTCTTGTAGTCGATGACTATCTGCCTGCCGTCCTCGAGTGCATCGATGCGGTCCGCGCGCAGTTTGAGTACCAGCCCTTCGAGTTCCAGTTCAATATCCTGTTCGAGGCCAAGGACGGTGAAGGGCGCGCGCTCGAGTTCGATCTTTTCTAGCCAGCCGGTCAGCAGCTGGTTCAAGCGGGCTCGCTCGAGCTCCAGGTAGCTCTGTTCGAGTCCCGAGTCTTTGCGGTTTTCCTCCAAAGCCTGGTCTATGCAGTCGGAGACGAGGCGCTGTCTCCCTTGCTCGCCGAGCATGGCAAGCTCGTCCGAACTGTGCACCTTGCTCCAGAAGAACTCGAGGCAGCGGTGCATGAGGGTGCCGCGCACACGGGCATCGAATCCGAGTTCTGCCTCTTCGAGTCTTCGTGTTCCCAGACGGTAGTTTGCAAACGCGCGAAAAGGGCAGGCGGCCTGGTCGCTGATGAGCCTGCTGCCACCTCTGGGGATATCTCCTGGCCCGACCGGCGGTGCCGAGTCGCAGTTCAGGTTTTCGATCGGGGCGCTGCCGAGAATCGATTGAGCATAATCAGTCTCGATTGACTCTGCATCAACCAGCGGAAAACGGGTGATCAGCGGGGAAGGTCGCAGGTCGCGTTCTCCATCCATCGCGGGAAAACTGAAAATCACTTCGGGAGCACTCTGCAGCATCCGCCGGGTCAATGCTTCTGCATAGAACATTTCCCGCTCTGCCGAAGTGTGGGGAAGTCCATGCGCACGCTGCAGTGCGGGCGGCAAAAGGGGATTCGGATCGGCCCGTGACGGCCAGTTATCATCATCCATGTTCATCACCAGGAGTGCATCGAACTCCTGTCCCGCTGCCTCCAGCGGGCCACTGACCTGTATGGGAGCATCGCTGTTTCCCTGCGGCTGGAACAGCGACTGCTGTGAAAGCTTGCGCAGGCGCAGAAGCGCCTCGCTGTAGCTCATGCCGTGCCCGGTCGGATCGAGATGTCCGAGTTCCTCGAGGAGTCCGAGGAAACGCTCCCTGCACTGATACTCCCGGGAGTCGAGAGTTCGTTCTCCGGGCCAGCCCGCAATTTCCAGCAGGGCAGCAATCTCTGCGGCACGGTCATCAGGGGTGTGCTCTCTCTGCTGTTGCATGGCGATGGCCTCGTCGAGACGTTTGCCCAGAGCCGGGCAGCAGGCGGCATTGTTTCCGGCGCCTGTCAGAAGGACACGCAGAAATCTGCCGGTCGGGATCTCGGGCGGTTCTGTTTCGCGCAGGCGCTGATCCAGCAGGGAGCGGCGGGCCCATTCTGCTTCGTAGTCGCCGAGAAAGCGTGAACGCAGAAGCTGGCCGATACGGCCAAGAGGCGTTTTTTCCAGTCGCAGCAAATCAAGAAACAGCAGGGCATCCTGCACCATGGGTTCGTCGGCAAGCGGTGTTCCCAGGCTGATATTGAAAATTTCCGAGACGCCATCGCTTGCGGCCGTAAGCCGTTCCGGGTGCAGGGTGGCGTGAAAATGTCGTGTGACATCCTTCCTGAGACGATTGAGCTGAGGGATCACGATGCCGATACGCATCTGCGGATTTTGACTCAGCCGCTCCCTTGCCCACAGCGCGGAACGGCGTATCTCTTCATGGTTGTCATGACACTGGTATCTCGTTGCCGCTGCCTCGGGTTGTGAACTTTCGACCCTTGTAATCCTGCAGCCGGCAGCGCTCATGCGGCCAAGCAGTCGTTGCTGGCCGGGTGTCAGTTCATCGAAACCTGCCAGATAGAGAGACTGCGGCAGTGTAACCGCACCATCGGCGATCTTTTCGCCAATCTGCACGGGAAGTTCAGCCGCCGACAACCAGCCATGCCGCTCGCAGAGTGCCTTGAAATCGTTGAACCAGCCAGCGAGAAGCCGGCTTTCGGGTGACCGGTAATCCGTGAGTTCCGCGGGATCGATCGACCACTCATGCACGAGTTTCCAGGCCTCTGCAGCAGAAGCCGCGGCCGCCGCCGGCCGTAACAGGGGCTCCCGGTCGGGTTTGCGGTTCCAGGTATCGGCAATCTGTTCCCAGATGAGGGATTCCTGGTTGACAGTCAGAAGGCGGCCGCTCTGCTCCCCCCTGGTGAGAAGCTCCTCATACAGGGACAGCAGCCAACCGTGCCATGGAAGGATGTCCGGCGTTTCCCAGACATCCACTGCCTGGCGTTCGCCATACTTGTGATGCAGCCAGGCAGCCAGGCGCTTGTTGACGGTCAGTACCAGTGCCTGCCCATCGAGTCGCGCGAGCATGTCATCGAGGGCGATATTTTCCCTGCAGGTGGTATTGATCGTTGATTCCATGGGAACATTCTACTGGCCTGCAAGCTCGTATCGTGAGTCCTTTTGTCGCTGTTTTCACTGATTCGCAGGCCCGTAATCGGGCAGATTCAATAGCCCCAAAAAAATATCTTGGGCAGAAAAACCGTGCTGATATGGTAGGTTTTCCGGGTTTTTTTGACCGATACCTCCACCCGGGTACGGTATCCAGTGACCAAATACCAATTGAGGAGACGATCACCATGATCAAGCCAGTCGGTTCCGATGAGCTAAAACCCCTATTCGTCTACGATGCAGCCGAGCGCGAGGCACTGGCAGCAGAGGCAGAGAACATGCCTTCAGTCGTCATCAGTTCCCAGGCAGCCGGCAACGCCGTCATGATGGGCGCCGGTTACTTCAGCCCCCTGGGCGGTTACATGAATCTCGCGGATGCGATGGGCGCTGCAGAGAAGATGACCCTCTCGGACGGCAGCTTCTTCCCGGTCCCTGTTCTGTGCCTGCTCGAATCTGCGGAAGGGATCAATTCCGGTGACCGCATTGCGTTGCGCGATCCCAATCTCGACGGCAATCCTGTCCTCGCAGTGATGGATGTCTCTGCAGTGGAAGAGGCGACAGACGAGCAGATGGCTACCATGACCGAGAAGGTCTATCGCACGCATGACGCCGAGCATCCGGGCGTTGCGGCATTCAATTCCCAGGGACGTTTCGCCATTTCCGGCCCGATCAGGGTACTCAACTTCTCCTACTTCCAGCTCGATTTCCCTGACACCTTCCGCACCGCTGTCGAGATCCGTAACGAGATCCAGGAGCATGGCTGGAACAAGGTCGTCGCCTTCCAGACGCGCAACCCGATGCACCGTGCTCACGAAGAGCTTTGCCGCATGTGCATGGAAGCTGTCGATGCAGACGGTCTCGTGATCCACATGCTGCTGGGCAAGCTCAAGCCGGGCGATATTCCTGCTCCGGTCCGCGACGCCGCGATTCGCAAGATGGCCGAGATCTACTTCCCGCCGAACTCCGTTATGGTTACCGGCTACGGTTTCGATATGCTCTATGCCGGTCCACGCGAGGCCGTGCTGCATGCCTATTTCCGCCAAAACATGGGTGCGACGCACTTCATCATCGGCCGTGACCATGCGGGTGTTGGCGACTACTACGGCGACTTCGACGCCCAGACCATCTTCGATGAGGAAGTGCCCGAGGGCGCTCTCGGGATCGACATCTTCAAGGCTGACCACACGGCCTATTCGAAGAAGCTCAACAAGGTTGTCATGATGCGCGATGCGCCGGACCACTCGAAAGAGGATTTCGTGCTGCTCTCCGGCACCAAGGTCCGCGAGATGCTCGGCCAGGGCATTGCTCCGCCGCCCGAGTTCTCGCGTCCCGAAGTGGCAAAGATCCTCATGGATTACTACCAGTCTCTGGACGCCTGATCAGGCTGCCCGTCAGCCCGAAAAGCCCGCTTCGGCGGGCTTTTTTCATGACTGCTCATGGCGGCGCTGGTATCCCTTCTGATGCCGGGCAGGCAAAGAGATCTACAAGGGCGATGAAATGTATTACCACACTCTGCGAGAATAGAGTGCTGACCAGTCTGGTAATTCCCGGATGATGACATGAGTGAACTCAAGGCCCTGCTTTTCGATGTTGACGGTACGCTCGCAAACACCGAGCGTGATGGTCACCGCGTTGCTTTCAACCGGGCCTTCAAAGATGCCGGTCTGCACTGGCACTGGAGCGTCGAGGAGTATGGATGGCTGCTGCAGGTGACGGGCGGCAAGGAGCGAATGCGCTTCTTCATCGAACGGCGCAACCCGCCTGTACCCGCGGGTGTCGATGTTGACCGCCTGATCATCGACCTGCATGCAGCCAAAACCATCCATTACACGCAGCTTCTCGGTGAAGGCCTGATTCCGTTGCGCCCGGGAGTGGAGCAACTGCTGCGCGAGGCGCACGAGAGCGGCATGCGTATCGCCATCGCGACCACCACCACGCCGGAAAACGTCACCGCCTTGCTCGGCAACACGCTCGGCGCCGGAAGTGTCGACTGGTTCGAAGTCATTGGTGCAGGCGATGTCGTGCCGCACAAGAAGCCTGCTGGTGATATCTACACCTGGGTCATGGAGAAAATGCAACTGGCCCCTGAAGAGTGTCTCGCGTTCGAGGATTCCCGGAACGGTGTGCTGGCTGTGCACGATGCGGGTATCAACGCCATGATCATTACGACCAATGACTATACGCGTGATCACGATTTCAATGGCGCCACCACCGTGATCGACAAGCTCTGCAGTGACGGGCAGGGTGCGATAACCCTGCTCTCCGGTTACGATCCGCAGACGAACTGCATCGATCTTGCCGCAGCCCGTCGCGTGCATGCGGCTGCGCAAGGTCTTGCTGGCAAACTGACAGCCTGAGCAGTCAACCGGAGATAAAGCAGCTCAATGCCCTCTTCACGCGTCAACGCCATTCAGCCATTCTACGTAATGGATATTCTCGCCCGCGCGCGTGAATTGCAGGCACAGGGCAGGGACATCATTCACATGGAGGTGGGTGAACCCGATTTCCCGACACCGCAACCGGTTGTCGAGGCAGGCCAGCGCGCGCTGGTCGAAGGACGGACCCGCTACACGCCTGCACTCGGCATACCGGAATTGCGTGAAGCCGTCAGCGCCTGGTATGACGAACGCTTCGGTATCGATGTGCCTGCCTCGCGCATCGTGATCACGCCGGGTTCCTCGATGGGGCTGCAGATGCTCATCAGTGCACTTGCCGACAGTGGTGATCGTGTGCTGTTGCCGGATCCCGGTTATCCCTGTAATCGCAACTTCGTAAACCTGTTCGATGCAGAGCCTGTTCCGTTGCCGATCTCCATGGAGGATGGCTGGGTTCCCGTGCCGCAACAGATCAGGAAGCACTGGAAAGAGCGCACGCGAGCCCTGATTATTGCGACACCTTCCAACCCCACCGGCAGCGTGCTGACCCTTGAGCAGCTCGGGGCGATCAGCAGGACGGTTTCCGAACTTGGTGGCGCCCTCATCGTTGACGAGATCTACCAGGGGCTGAGCTATGATATCCCGCCGGTCACGGCACTCTCTCTTGATACCGATAACCTCTTATCGTCAACAGCTTCTCGAAATATTTCGGCATGACCGGCTGGCGTCTCGGCTGGCTCGTGGTCCCGGAAGCCTGGATCCCGGTGATGGACCGGCTTGCGCAAAATCTCTATCTTTCCGCGCCGACCATCGCCCAGTATGCTGCCCTGGCAGCCATGCAGCCCGAGACGGTTACGATTCTCGAGAAGCGCCGTGCAGACTTCCATGAGCGGCGGGATTTTCTCTACCCTGCACTTGAACAGCTGGGTTTTGCACTGGCAGGAAAGCCGCAGGGCGCCTTCTACCTCTATGCAGACTGTTCCGGGCTGACCGGCGACAGTTTTGCATTCTGTGAACGTATGCTCGAGGAAGCCGGTGTCGCGATTACACCCGGCAAGGATTTCGGTTTCAATGAACCGCAGCGCTATGTGCGATTCGCCTACACAACTTCTGTCGAGCGCATGCAGCTCGCTATCGAGCGACTGGAGCAGGCGATCAGGTGACAAACCCTGCCGTCAGCAGCTTCCGCGAACAGGCACGAACCTGCAGCCCGGAGGGACATCCGCGAGCCTTCGGCGGTTCCGCAGGAAATGGCGCCATCCGCACGATGGCCGAGGATTTTTTCGTCGAGGAATCCCTGCCATTCGAGCTGTCGGGGGAGGGCGAGCATCTCTATCTCTTTATCGAGAAAACCGGCCTGAACACGGCTGATGTCGTTCGCTTGCTCTCGAAAGCCGCCTCGCTGCATCCGCGCAATATCGGTTTTGCCGGCATGAAAGACAGGCATGCGGTGACACGGCAGTGGTTTTCACTCTACCTGCCGGGAAAGCCGGATCCCGATTTTTCCTCGCTGCCTGATAGCCTGCAGCTGCTCGGCGCGCTGCGCCACAATCGCAAGCTGCGGCGCGGTGCTGTGCGTAACAATCGCTTCCGGATTCTGGTCCGTAACCTGGCGGTGGATTCCGACCTGCTCGAGGCGAAACTGCATGCAGTTGCTGCATCGGGTTTTCCGAACTACTTTGGCATGCAGCGCTTCGGACGTAATGGCGGTAACCTCGAGAGCGCGATCCCTGTTCTGGAACGCGGCAAGACCCGCAAGGCGTCAGAGGGGATCTATCTCTCGGCAGTACGCGCGATGCTCTTCAACGAGGTGCTTGCCGAGCGGGTTCGGCAGCATAACTGGAACAGGCCGATCCCGGGTGATGTCATGCAGATTGCCGGTTCAAACAGCCTCTTCATCGCTGATGAAGATGACCAGACCCTCTTGCCACGCCATGACCAGCAGCTTGTCGGGGCGACAGGGCCACTCTGTGGCAGCGATGCGCGTATCGCTCCGCAGGACGGGGCGCTTTCGCTCGAGAAGGCTGTGCTCGCGGATTTTACCTGGTGGATTGAGGGCCTCGTGCGCTGCCGGGTCGAGGCCAATCGCAGGATGTTGCGCGCTGTTACCAGCGGGTTCGACTTCTCATTCGATGGCGATCGGCTCGAACTGGGATTCGTCCTCGAGAGCGGATGCTATGCAACATCCCTGCTTCGGGAACTGCTCGAAGTATCCGATGTGACGCAGGGCTAACCATCCCGATCCCCGCTCCTTTCAGGCTGCTCATGGCCTCTGGTGAAATCCTTTGGCGCGGGCGGGAGTGCATAACAACTGCTGCAAGTTACACCATAGAGAATTACAAAATAGATTGCTCGTCACCATAAAAAAAACAAATTTATAAAATTGCCGTTTTGGATCTATACACATGAGTTGATAAAGGCTTTTCATGTCAGCAAGGTGATGACAACGTGAGCAACAGGCGTTACGACTTGGATCTCGATGTCGATGATGAACTGGAAGACGAGGTCGGCAGGTA
>Ga0180436_10003920_pt1 | contig 13532 bp, 9 predicted proteins | sample SS_ome_2_FD_132434 | JGI IMG/M metagenome (GOLD analysis project Ga0180436, IMG submission 132434) | Hypersaline lake sediment archaeal communities from the Salton Sea, California, USA - SS_3_S_2 metaG | ecosystem: Environmental > Aquatic > Non-marine Saline and Alkaline > Hypersaline > Sediment...
CATAGGTCCAGCGGTTGAAGCCCCGATCGACGTCGTTCAGACCCAGCCAGGCAGCACCTGCGATGAGAAACAGCAGGCCGATCAAGAAAACCCCGTGAACACTCACTCCCTCAACGCCCATGGAGGCGTTGGGCGGTACGATGCCGTCCAGCCACGTCTGAAGGGAGCCGGCCCACGATCCCGGCAGGGTGATGCTCGCGTAGTTGTTGGTCAGGAAGCCAACCTGGAGCGTCCCGGCGATCAGAACGCCCAGAAGGAGGACAAAGAAGACCCAGGTTCTCGCGGGGACCCTGGCCCCCCGCGAGAACGCCCCACCGCCAGTCGCCTCGCTGTGGGCACGATCGTCCTCACGAAAGAACCACGCCATCAGCATACCGATGGCGATCCCAAAGATGACCGAGAGAATCACCCGGCCCACGGCGATGTCCATCCCGATCGTCGCGCCGGTGAGGGTGATGGCCAGGACGTTGACCGCCGGTCCGACGAATAAGAAGGTGATGGCCGGCCCAAGCCCCGCCCCTTTCTTGTAGATGCTGGCGAAGAGGGGCATGATGGTACAGGAACAAACGGCCAACACAAAGCCCCCCAGCGCCGACATCGGGTAGGAGACCCATTTCGGCGCATTGCGGCCGAGATACTTGGTGATGGCCTCTTTGGGAATCAGGGCAGACAGGGCCCCGGCGATGAAGAACGCAGGCAGCAAACATAGCAGCACGTGTGCCGCCAGATACGCTGCCAGGCTTCCCAACCCCGCCTGCAAGAGCGTCATGATTGAGTTCAGGATGTGCACGCTAGCCTCCTATAGACCTTGTAGACTATGCGGCATAGTGAATATGGGCAATCAAAAAAAGGGATCCCACCCTACTCGCGGCTCTGCTCAAGGCCCTTCAACCAGCTGTTGCTTCACACAGGGGACTGGAACACCTCGCTGCTGCTGCGGGCGCCTTGTAGGCCCCCAGCGTCCGTTCCATAACGCGCTCTGTCCGAGGATCGGCCCGGCGGCAGAAGACGTACAACCCCTTCTCTGCGACCCGTTGAGACGCCGGCCTCTCGAAGGATAGCCAGCTGCTGCGAAACATGAGCCTGTGCGAAACGTAGGCCTGTGCCAAACGTAGCCCTGCGATCTGCCGGGGATTCCCCCCAACTGGCAGACGCACGCCCGGCCTCGCCCAAGTTGGTCAAGGATCCGCAACCTGCGCTCGTGAGAGAGTACGTTGAACAAGTCCGATGATTGACGAACCGATTCTCTGTCATAGATACGGGATACCTAATATTCGGAATCCTGCATATAGTCTAACACCAATCTTGATCCACGTCAAGTCTCACCCCCGTGTCGGGTCCACCGAGGCCGGTGGGATTTCGTGATTCGTGGGAGTCTGGTCGAGGCGGGACACGCACCAGGACGAGGCCCCCCCCTCTACCGGCGGAGGTGGCATATACCTACGCGCGAGCCCCTGCTACGTTGGAGAGCGGAGCAGAAGAGTGCGACCCATGTGCTTTCTCACAGTTGCCAGGTGCAACGCGCCTTCGGTTTCCGTAACGCACCACGCGAAAGACACCGACGGGGACCAAGCCAGCGATAGCAAGCAGGCTACTTCCGCCGCGTCCTTCCGAGCGCCTCCGCCACATGGTTGGCCCAGGTACGGATACCATCCCAGTCTCGGATATCGGACGCCGGCTCGTTGCCGGCAAACCTATTGATCGGGAAGGGCAGCGTCGCCGGATCGAACTTGCCCCCAAACATGACCGCGTCGACCGGCTCCAGCCACGAGAACTTCGTCAGCACCTTGTCAAGCTGGGCCCGGCTCTCCTCCCAGGCCTCCTCATCCTCCGGCTCCTCCGTCGGGCCCAGCGCGAAGATTGCCAAGGGTCGTCCCGTTAGCGCCTTCCGGTGGCGCGATAGGAACCGCCGCGCGGCACGGTGCCACCGGTACATATAGAACGCTGCGCCGAGCACGACCGCATCGTACCCATCCAAGCTCTGTACATCCGCCGCGGACCTCACCTCGACCTCTAGCCCGCTCTCACGCAGCGTGGCTCCTACTGCATCGGCAACCTCTTTGGTGGAGCCGTAACGCGTGGCATACGCTACCAGCACCGATGTCGACATAGGTCTCTCCCTCCAATCCTACCCTTGCTGTCTCACCCTTCCGGGGCTTCGCTCGGCCCGCATAGGCGGTACACGCGTCCAAGGCCGCGTACGCCGCGGCCGTTTCCCTCGGCAGGGCTGTCGTAGTGATCGCTTTAGCGATTGCGTCAGCATGCTTGCCCCGCCCCCAACCCGCAACCTGCGAAACAGCTGGGTGGCGTCCGAATTATTCGGTGACAGACCATCAGACGCCTGACGCAGCGACTGAAGTCGCCGCTACAACTGAATGCCGCGCGCGCCCGTCGCCGGAGACGCCATGCGCCCTCAAGAGCCAGTTACTGCTGCAAGAATTTCATCGCGCCGCCCAGCACTGACCCCTCGCCCATGTCCTTACCGCCCTGAGAGGGCGCGAACTTCAGGATTCGATCTGCCAGACGCGAGAAGGGCAGCGACTGAAGCCAGACCCGCCCGGTGCCTCGGAGCGTGGCCAGGAAGATGCCCTCGCCGCCGAAGACCATGGACTTGAGATTGCCCGCGCGCTGGATGTCGTAATCGATCGTCTTCTCGAAGGCCACGATGCAGCCGGTGTCCACCATCAGCTTCTCGCCGTGCAGCTGTCGCTCCACCACCGTCCCTCCGGCATGGACAAAGACCATGCCGTCGCCGCGAAGCCGCTGGAGGATGAAGCCTTCACCGCCGAAGAGCCCCGCCCCGATCCGCTTGTTGAACGCGATGCTGAGCTCGGTGCCCAGGGCGGCGCAAAGGAAAGAGTTCTTCTGACAGATCAGCTCCCCGTTGGCCGAATCGAGGTCGATGGCCACGATCCGGCCCGGATAGGGTGCGCCGAAGGCCACATGACGCTTCCCAGTAGGCACCGTGCTGGTGAAGTGGGTGAGGAAGAGCGACTCGCCCGTGACGGCGCGCATCCCGGCGCTGACGACGGCGTCCAGGAAACTGGCCTTGGGCTTGGAACCGTCGCCCATCTTGGTATCGTAGCCGATTCCGTCCTCCATATAGACCATCATGCCCGCCTCAGCGATGACCGTCTCGCCGGGGTCCAACTCAATCTCTACGAACTGTAAGTCGTCGCCGTATACCTGGTAGTCTAGCTCGTGTGCTTTCACGTCTGCCTCCTTGCTCCTTCATAATGTGTTTCACCGTCGTCACCGCCTCGGGGGGACGGATGACATTTGGGGGGCCAATCGCCCCGACCGTGCTGCTGAACGCGCCAGATTATAGCCCAGCGGCGCGCCAGATACAAACGCGGCCCAAAGAAAACGACATGACAGAGAGGCACGCAAAGAAGACGCAGAGCAACCAAGTGACAGATCGGCGCAGATGCTGGGGGCATCCGTACGCCCCGTTCGCATACGGGCCATAATGATACGGTGCAATGGGAAATCGTGCCGGGCCAGGTCAGACCCGGATTAGGCAGAACGTCCCAGAGACAATGCGCGCCTTCTGTGGTATACTCATAGAAATAGGTTTGTCGACGTCTTCTTTTTTCGCTGCGACGGCCGGCGGCGGGCACTGCGCCAACAGGATGCGCCTTGGCACCCTGCCGGCTGACAGGGGAGGGTTCTCCTCTGTCGTGCGATGGCGTCTCCTGGGACCGTTCAGAGTGTGTCTGGAGGATGGTTTGACAGCAAAAAGGAATCACGCGCGCCGGGTCCAGCACCTCGGGACAGCAATGGACGCGGAGAGCCTGTATCGCAACCTCCTGCGCACATCCTCGGAAGCGACCTTCATCACCTCCTTGGACGGAGAATGGCTCGACTGCAACCAGGCCACGGCGAAGCTCTTCGGCTGCGACAGTCGGGAGCAACTCCGGCGTCTGCCCCTTAACAATCTCTACGCCGACCCGAAGGGGCGTGACGCCTACCTTCATGCCCTGGAAGAGCGCGAGCTCGTGCAAGACTGGCAAGTCGAGCTGAGAAGACGCGACGGCAGCACCTTCAAAGCGCTGGTCACGGCGGTGGCCATCCGGGACGAGGAAGGCCGCGTCGTCGCGGAGCAGGGTACCATCCGCGACGTCAGCGTGTCCAAGGAGATGGAGAAGGTCCTCCAAGCATCGGAGAAACACTGCCGGGCCGTGGTGGAGAACGTTAACGAAGCCATCGTGGTCGCCCAGGATGGGATGCTCACGTTTGTCAACCCCAAGGCCTGTGAACTCAGCGGCTATTGTCGGGAGGAGCTGACCGGCAAGCCGTTCGTCAAGCTCCTTCACCCGGATGATCGAGCACTGGTCGTCGAAAGGCACCGAGAACGTCTGGAAGGGAGTCCGTCACACGCGGTCTACGCCTTCAGGATCCTCCACAAGAACGGTGAGACCAAATGGGCGGAGATCAACGCGGTCCCCATCACCTGGGAGGAGAGGCCCGCCACGCTCAGTCTCCTCACAGACATCACAGCGCGACGGGAAGCTGAGCAAGCGCTGCAGGAGAGCGAGGAGCGGTTCCGCCTTCTAGCCGAATCGAGTGCCGACATCATCTGGCAGGTCGGGCTCGACGGGCAGGTGCTCTACGCATCCCCAGCCGCGGAGCGCGTTTTCGGCTACAGCCCCGAGGAGGTTCCCACTCTTGCACTGGAGAGATTCTTCGCCGAATCGGATCTCGAGCGCGCCGGGGAGGCCTTCGCTGAGGCATTGTCGGGATTGGAGTATGGGCTGCTGGAACTGGAAGCACTCGGGAAAGATGGAGCCGTCATCCCCATCGAGGTCAGTGTCACGCCGATCGTGAAGGACGGCGCCATCGTCGGTGTGCAGGGCGTGGCCCGGGATATCACAGAGCGGAAGCGCGCGGAGAAGGCCCTCCGGGAGAGTCAGTCCCGCGTCAAACGAAAGCTCGAGAGCGTCCTGTCACCCGACGGGGATCTGGGCGCACTGGACTTGGAGGATGTCATCGACGTCGACGCCATCCAGGCGCTGATGGATGACTTCCATGAGCTCACAGGCATTGGGATCGCCATCGTCAATCTCGAGGGTGAGATTCTGGTCGCAACGGGCTGGCAGGACATCTGCACGAGGTTCCACCGGGTCCATCCCGAGACGCGCCGACACTGCATCGAAAGTGACACAGCGCTCTCCTCGGGCATCGAACCTGGCACCCACAAGCTCTACAAGTGCAAGAACAATATGTGGGACATGGCGACGCCCATTGTGGTAGGCGGCCGACACGTCGGGAATCTCTTCCTGGGCCAGTTCTTCTTCGAGGATGAGCCCGTCGACAGGCGGTTCTTCAGACAGCAGGCTCAACGATACGGCTTCGACGAGGAAGCGTATCTCGCTGCGCTGGACGAGGTGCCACGCTGGGGGAAGGACAGGGTTGAGACGGTCTTCCAGTTCTACACACAACTCGCCACGATGCTCTCCCAATTGAGCCACAGCAACCTGAAGCTGGCGCGAACGCTCGCCGAGAAAGACCGTCTACTGAAGGCACACAAGCAAAGCGAGAGAAGGTTCAAGAGTTACATCGACCATGCGCCCTACGGGGTCTTCGTCGTCGACCGAGAAGCTCGGATCATTACAGCTAATAGAGAGACGAGCTCCATGACGGGTTACGATCATGAAGAGCTCCTGACCATGCACGTGAGAGACCTCGCTCTGGACGACCCCGAATCAGCGCGGGAGCACCTCCAGAGGGTTCTCGACGAGGATGTCTCCACAGACGAGTTCACCATTCTGACCAAGGATGGGCGGACCCGCTGGTGGTCGGTGCGCAGCGTGCGGCTTTCTGAGGACCGCCTGCTGGCGTATGCGGCGGACATCACAGAGCGAAAGGAAGCGCACGAAGCGCTGCGCGAGAGCGAGCGGGGCTATCGGGAGCTCCTCGACAGTATGAGTGATGGGATCGCCGTGGTAGACACGTCGTTCAGAGTCGTCCGGATGAACGAGGCCCTCGCACGGGATATTGGCAAGCGTGAGGGCGTGGTCGGAGCCAAGTGCTTCTCCGCTTTCTACGGTTTCGATGAACCCTGCGACTGGTGTCCCGCGCAACAGGTATTGAGGACGGGCATCGACGAGAGCGCGACGGTGGGGTACCCCGCCGAGGATCCCCAACGCTGGTTCCACCTCCGGGCATCGCCGATTCGCAACACGGCAGGAGAGATCACCCACATCGTCGAGTCCGCTCGAGATATCACGGAACGCATCGACTTGGAGGAGCAGCTCCGTCAGCAAGAACGCCTGGCCGCGCTCGGGCAACTGGCCGGCGGCGTCGCGCACGATTTCAACAACATCCTGGCGACCATCATCCTCTGCGCCGAGATGGATCTAGGACGGCGCGATTTGAACCCGGCAGTCCAGGACGGCCTGGAGACCATCCTAGGCGAGTCCCGTAGAGCGGCGGATCTGGTGCAGCAGATCCTCGACTTCAGCCGCAGCTCCATGTTGGCGACCGAACCGCTCAGCCTCGCAGAGGCCGTCGAAGAGACAGCGGTCATTCTGAGGCGCACCATTCCGGAGAACATCCGCGTCACGACAGAGCTGGGCTGCGATGCGTGCACCATCCTGGGGGACGCCACCCGCGTGCGCCAGGTGCTGATGAACCTGGCGCTCAACGCCAAAGACGCGATGCCCGACGGCGGCAACCTCCGCATCGCGGTCGACGCGTTGGAGCTCTCCACTGAGGAGAAGGCCCCGGCGCCGGACATGGCCCCGGGGCACTGGGTTCAGCTCACGGTGTCGGACACAGGCACCGGTATGACGGACGAGGTGCAGGCACACCTGTTCGAGCCCTTCTTCACAACCAAGGAGGTCGGCGAGGGCACAGGTCTGGGGCTGGCCCAGGTGTACGGAATCGTCAAGCAGCACGACGGATTCGTGGATGTCGACACGGCCCCGGGCGAAGGCACGACCTTTTCGATCTTCTTTCCAAGAATTGGGCGAGAAGAGCTGACTGGCGAAGCGGTGGGAGCAGCTGGCGCGCCTCCGGCCAAGGCTGATAGGATCCTCGTAGTCGAAGAGGCCGATCCCCTGCGGGGCGCGCTTAAGGCAGGCCTGGAAGCTCAGGGCTACCAGGTCACTGCGGTGGCGAACGGACGCGAGGCGGTGGAGGAGATGGACGTGCAAGAGGTCGATCTGCTGCTGACCGACGTGACAGAGCCGAGGACGGGCAGCGATGCGCTCCTCCGCGCGGTCCGCCGGCGTGCGCCGGGGTTGAGCATCATCGCTATGACGGGACTCAACACGGAAGCAAACACGCTGACACTGCTCGCCGCCGGCTACTCCGATGTCTTGTGCAAGCCTTTCTCCATAGAGGACCTTGTCACCGCAGTCCAGGGGGCCCTGGACGAGCCAGCATAGGCGGCGCAATGCCTGGTTCGACCGTAGGCAGGCGCTTGTCCGGCGCCTGATAGCGGCGAGCCCGGCGGAGAACCGGCGGCCAAAGGAAATCACAAGATGTGGAGCCTTGGAGCGAGGCGGGACACGGGCTCCAGGCCGGCGCCGCTCGCCCAAGGCCCCAGGACCACGACCGTCTCCAAGAGGGCTTTCCGCCCGCCTTCCCTCCTATCGACAGCCATCGACCGCAGTTTGTCAGGGGAGCGCGCTCGGAGCCTACCGAGGAGGCCATCTGCGCCCAGCCGACCGGAGGCCGCCTCTCCAGGATCAGAGGGCAGACCAGGGGATTCCCGTCCTGGAGAGCCTTGAAGCCCCGTGTATGACTGCGCTCCGCCCAGGATAGAGGGCCCTCCGCCCCCAAAAAGTCTTGGGGGCCGTCGGGTGACAACGCGCAAAGGCTCTGGCTATCCGTCCGCCCGCTAGACACCTCCGTAGTGCTCGGCGAGGATCGACCTGGCCACATCAACGGGCAGTCGGCGGTCCAGCGGGCTGTGGAGCCGTCGGCTCATGGCCAGCTCCGCTTCCGAGATGCGTGGCGTACGGCCGGCTTCCAGGGCGCTCACGGCCTCAACTTGATAACCCAGAGCGATATCATTCATCGACCCGAGGACGCTCCTGCTGGCCGTCGTAGCGTACGTGACAGGCAGGAGCTCATCGCGTTCGCGTCGTGCGATGTCCGTTGAGACACGGAGGTTCCGCAGCAAGTTGTAGACGCGCGTCACGAACGCGGGGATCATCGTGTCCATTGCCTCGGCGGGCAGAGCTACACTGAGCAAGGATCGCTCGTTGACGAAGAATATGAGATCCCCAGCCGCTGTGGGAATGACGTTGGCATACCAATCTCCCAGGGCTGTCGTTGAGGCTGGCGGGTCCTCGTCAAAGGGACAGCCCAAGAGGTCCAGTAGCCTGCGGGTGCATCGCAAGGTCATCATCGCTGCCAATCCTTTCTCTTTTCCAGAGTCACCAAAGTATCCGGGGTTGCCCTGCTCCTCTCAACACCTGTGAAAGGAAGAAGGCCGAAGAGATGAGCGGTTCCCCTGCCCCGAGCACACTGTCGCGCCACCCATCCGACAGCATTAGGTTGTACCCGGACGCTGGGATGATTCGCCGTCCCTCTGCTGCCGGGCGCCCGTGGCCAAGCTCACCCTCCCCCGGCTATCGACCAGCCAGGATCTCCCCAACGAGTCGCGCCGCATCCCCCACGTACCGCGGGCAGCGGGTCTCGAAAAGACCCTCCTCTCGGGCCGCCGCCAGGCCGTGCTCTGTACTGACATCCTGCCCGAGCAGCACCCGACAGACCACCGAGCCGTGCAGCTTCTCGAAGGCAGACATGAACGCCTCCAGTCTCTCGAACATGTCCTTCTTCGGCGCTTCGGCCTCCGACACGTCCTGCCCGTACCGGAGACCGATAGCCATAAGGGCCCCGGTGACCGCCCCGCACGTGTTACCGGTGTACGCTATCCCGGCGCCGAAGGGTGCCGCGATCCTGGTCGCGGTACTTGGGTCGATACCCAGCTCTTCGGCATAGGCCAGCAGAACAGACTGGGAACAGAGATACCCGTCTGCAAAGTGCTGAACAGCTTTCTCAATCGGGTTCACATCTATCATAGCTTCGACAATCCTCCACCTGTCAGTGCGTGATAGTGTATCCACGCTATAGCCGTCGTCCTGCCCTCCAGCCTGTTGATGAAGCTGGCGACCGCGAATCGGCGAACCGCCGTTGACACTTGAAAGCCGCGGAGCCGACGGCCTCAAGCTCTCGGCGGCCAGCGGGTCCAAGGTAGGCCCCGCCGTCCCCGCAGGGAGTCCACCACAACTCCTGCTGCCATCCGGAGAACTTGGGTGTGCGGTAGGCGACCTCCTCGGGCACGTCGTCCCATCGAGGACGACTGCCGATGCCTTCCTCGTCCGCGACAAACACGTCGAGCTTCTCGCGGGCCGAGCCGTCGGCGATGCACCAGGGGTAGATCTGCTCCTCGTAGTCCTCCACGGCGTAGATCGGACCGACGTGGACGGCGCGGGGCCCCTCGGCACAGCAGACACAGCGCACGTCCGGCTCAAGGACGCTGCCGGTGGCGACGGGATTGGGGTGATACCTGAAGGCTGGCAGTCTCAAAGCGCCTCCTTCTTGAACCGGCCTCCCAGCTGGTTCAGGCACGGAACTCACCGCGCCTACGGTCTCGCAGCCAAGGTGTGGCACACCGAAGATTTCTACCGCGTCAGCCCTGGTACGAGCCCACGTCCGAGCATTATACCATGACCGGACGCTGCCTCCGACTGTCAGCACTCACCGCCAAGGCCGACACTTGGTCGACCGAAGGAGCAAGGTTATAATGGCCGTGACTGGGGCAGCCGGGCACGTCCTGCGCTTAGGCCCCTCGGGGCATGCAGCCCGCATGGGGGCCACGGTTGCCGGACTATCCAGTGTTCACGTCGACCGGTCATGAGACGCGCTAGCGTGGAGGACGCGGATACGACCCGCGACTGCCCTCGAAGGTGGCACGATGATCGAACGTCGCTGCAGCAACTATAGGGCAGGTCGTCGACCGGGGCCAACGGGGTGTTCGCTGGAGATGCGACGGTCGTGATCCGGAGAGGCTTCTCGCTTCACTGCGAGTACTGCGGCACCGAGTACGCCCCTGGCGAGGAGTTGGAGCTACCGGAGGGCGTCAGCGTCGACATCCACCAGCACGTGGACAGGGTCGCGGACGGCGACACGGTGATCGGTGTCTCATTCAACCTGGGCAACCTTGATCAAGGCGGAGACTGGGGGTGCACCGATGGCGTTTCTACGGGTCCGGGAGGTGACGTGCACGGTCTGTGGGATCCAGTTCCCGTTGGTTACGGGGGATCTCTACATGGACGAATCTATGGTATGTGACGACTGCGTTGCGGCCCTCTGGCCTGACGAGGACGGCTCCATCCGTGATCGACTCTCGGAGCGGTTGGCTTCAGTGAGTTCCGCCGAGGAGCTGCCCCCGGTGGGATCTGCGGAGCGCGAGGCCCTGGAGCAGGCCATCCTGGCCCGGATGCGGTCCTACGTCGACCGTTGGGCAAGTGTAGAGGACCTGGTTGAACACCGCGAGTTGACGCGTCGCGCCGTCGGCGGGTAGGGAAGAGCCAAGGTCTGAACACCTAAGATCGGCTCGACTGAAAGAAGTTTTGAAGGCCAGGTGCCAGGCACCGCGAGCACCTTTTTTCAGGGGAGCCAAGATCTGTCCGTCGGTCAGCAAGCAAATCGCTCGCCGCGCCAAGACCCACGTGCCCTAGTCAGGATCTGAGCTTGAGGCCCGTTGGCCCGGAACTCGATCTCTCAAGGGGACTGCCGCTGACGTGGTGCTGATGAGGAGCCAGCCAGGCACCTAACCGGGCACGACCGGTCCCATCCAGCGTGAATCGTCCCTCAGACCCTGCCTCTGCCCGCCGCCGCACGTCTACCGAGCCAGTTCAGACCCGGCCCCATTTGTGGTATACCAGGGCCAACCCTCACAAAGGTCACCCACGAGCGTGACCGGTCAACCTGCCTCCCGTGGCGCCACCTTCCCCCGTGCCGGTGGCACCAACCCCTCGGCGTCTATCCCGTTCTGGCGTGCCGCCTTGCGAGTGGCGCCAGATCCCGGCTTCCGGGGAGCCCCTTCCCGGCATTCTCCAGGGCCCGAGTTGAGGGGCCAAGTCCTCAACGATGTGGTAGAGACGTGGCATAAGGAGTGAGGTGAATACGTGGAAGAAGCGCCGATCAAGGGAGTTCGTCCTCTCCGTCCTCGTCATCGGCACGTCGCTCCTCGTTCCGGCGTGCGGTGGGGCGAAGGAGGTGATGACAGAGCCACTGGAAGCAACAGTCGTCTCCACCCTGGCGGAGCCCTCCCCCGCCGAGACTGAGCGAGACAGCCTGGATTCGCACCTCCAATCCGCGGAGGCATACTTCGAAGACGGAGAGTACGACAGCGCCGTCGTCGAGCTGGAGGCCGCCATCGATCTCGATCCAGACAACGTCGACGCACACACGAACCTCGCGCTCTGCCACTTCGAGAAGGGCGATTACAAGGGTGCAGCTGCCGAGTGGACGAGGGTCGCCGAGCTCGATCCCGAACAGGACCTGGTCTACCTGGAGCGAGGGACCTGCTACTTCAATCTCGCCAGGCACGACGACGCGATTGAGGACCTGACCGAGGCCATTGCGCGGAACGAGACCAGCGCCGACGCCTACCGCGTACGCGGCAAGTCGTACGCCTTCCTCGAAGACTACGAGCAGGCCGTCGCCGATCTTACCAGGACCATCGAGCTCGACCCCACCGCTGATGAGGCCTACCTCAACAGGGCGGTATCCATGAGCAAGATTGGAGGGCTTGACGACCTCACAGGGATTGTAACCGATCTCGGCATGGTCCTGCAGCTCAGCGAGGACGATGGAATGCGGGCACAGGCCGAATCGATGCTGGAGAACCTCCTGGCAAGCGTGGACGATCCCGCGCTCATCGAGCTGGCCCAGGCTGCCCTGGCGGGCGAGGTGATCGCCGAGCCTGCCGACGAAGGCGAGTTGGAAGCGTCGTTCATGGGCATCGACGTCACGCGCGCCCCCGGTCACTCGATTGGCGTCGAGGAGAGCCTGGACCCCGGGGAGGCCCACCGCTTCCTCCTCCTGGCCTCGCCAGGCGACACCGTCGGTGCCGGTGTCACGTCCGCGGCCAACCTCCTGGTCGGCGTCCAGAATGCAGCGACGGGGCAGATCCTCCAGGCCGTACCCAGTGGAAGCGACCCCCTCTTCGTCGCGATACCAGAGAACGCGCTGTACCACATCGTCATCGAGGGCGCTGGCGGCGTTGGCGGCGGTTATATAGCCTCCTTCGAGGCCTCTCCCAAGGTCAGTTTCGCCCTCGACCCCCGCTTCTTCGCGATTGGCAGGCTTCCCGAGGCCGGGCCCCTGTATTACACGTACAGCGCTCACCGGGGTTCGACACTCCGCGGCAACGTCATTCCGCACCCGGACACCCCCGTCGACCTCATCGTCGAGGTCCTCGAGCTGGAGAGCCGGAATGGAGTCGCCGAGTACGATCAATCGGGGCCCGGCAAGAACGAACGATTCTCCTTCACGATCCCCAGCACCGAACCCGAGGGTCTCCGGACCTATATCGTGAGTATCACGTCGAGCGATGGGAGCCAAGGTGCGTACGCCCTGGTGATCGAGAGCGACGACGCCGAGCCTTCGTCCAGCAACGCGAACACCCCCGAGGACCTCGTGCTTATGGTCTTCGACGCCGCCAGCAGCGGTCAGTTTGATCGCCTCGCGGACCTGTGCGATCCACGGGGGGAGAACGACGGCGACACCCAAATGATCTGTGACCTCGCCTCGGACGAGACGCACCGCGACCCGTTCGTCGAGGCCTTCGCCAAAGGGAGGCTGTTGGGCGAAGCTCAGATCAGCCCCGACGGCACAGCGGCTGAGGTGAGCTTCGCCTTCGGCCCCGAGGGAGATCAGGAAGAGACGATGGAGCTGATCAACCGCGATGGTCCATGGTATCTCCACGGTTTCTAGCCGAGGGGGCGCGATCTGGGGCCTGCGAGAAGGAGGCGAAAGGTGACGGATCCGACTCCCGGGCCCTGCTTCGTGTGTCGTAAGCATGGTGATCAGCTGCCTGTGCCAGGCGGTGCCGTATGCGAGGATGAGTTCGTCTAGGTCTCACACGCCCAGCTATGGGGCGATGAGGTCGACCACTACTTCGGCCATTTGTTCGTCGAGACAAAGCGCCACGTGCCAGGACTCGCCGATCTGGACGAGAGTGAGGCCGTCGGAGCCATCGGCTGGACCGAATGTAGCGCGCCAACGGTTCCACCCCTGACTCGGGATCTCGCCGTCCCCCGAGAATGGTTTTTGACACGCAACCACGTGCGCATGCAGCGAACCTCGCCCGCAACGCTTTGCCCGCGCAGCCACTCGCACACGTAGTGCTCTACGCACGTGCAGCGGGAATCGCTAGATCCCCGTGGGAGTGGCGACGACAGGGAAGCGGCGAACGCGCCTTGACAGAGTATCAATTCATGCGAGAATCGGTCCAGTGCTACACTGCCCCGCCAACCCACGTCCGAGGGATGCGATGCCAGCGGCAA
>Ga0180436_10003928_pt1 | contig 13518 bp, 14 predicted proteins | sample SS_ome_2_FD_132434 | JGI IMG/M metagenome (GOLD analysis project Ga0180436, IMG submission 132434) | Hypersaline lake sediment archaeal communities from the Salton Sea, California, USA - SS_3_S_2 metaG | ecosystem: Environmental > Aquatic > Non-marine Saline and Alkaline > Hypersaline >...
AAGACATGGTGTTGCATAAACACCTGCAGGTCCTCAAGCGAGTTGACGGCGTTGTAGACCGGGTGGTTTTCCAATTTCTGCTTGAAGGCCTGGATGATCTCGCTGCTGATTTCGTTGGACATGGTTCGGGTTACAACTTGCTATTGAATAGGTGAATATTAGTGGAATCACACAGAAGAATTCCCCTGTGTTGTTGGAAGGTTCCTGACAAGCTGTCTCGACCCAGGAGTTGTTCTGAACAAGGCCGCTAGCGCCTGCACTTGCAGCGATTAGGGGCGTTCATGAAGCAACCTCCCTTTACCGCGGCAGGCTATACGCTAATGAATCCGGTAAGCCTCGTGACAAGCCACACAGGCAGCCGTCACATCGCCCAACTTTCTGTATGCCTCGAGCACATCGCCCTCCTGCGCGCTCAATGCAAACCGGCTCGCGGCCTTGTGCATGGATGTGCCAGCAATGCGCATGCCTTGCGGCATGAGTCTCGCCATGTGCGAGGCGCCATGGGATTTCAGCGAGCTCATGCCAAGGCGCGTCTCGGCTACGTCGGCGGCTTTGTCCATTTCATCGCTGGCGAGATGGGCGAGAATTTCGTTGATGGCGGCGAGATGATCACGCATGTTCGCCAGCATGTGCTGCTGCATCATGGGCGGCAGCTCGACAAGTTCGCGCCGGTCCTCGGCTGAACTCAAAGTGCTGGTGGACACCAGAATAATGAGCGCAACACTGGGGAAAATTACGTGCATGGTTGTATTTCAGGTTAATGCTGGGCTGTCGATAATGTGGCCGACGAATTTGCTCATGTTATCGAGTATCTCTCCACCCCTTCGGAACCCGAGCCCGCAGGCCTCGTAAGCGTAGAACACGCCTGCCTGGTAGTGGTTACCCACGACATCCTGGGGAAACTCGACGTATTCCTGAAACACGCTTCGGTGCTGTGCGTACTCACCGCCGGTCTCGGCAATCAGTTGCCCCTTGCGGTCAGTGATGCGGGTGTTCTCCCCTTCGCGCCCAAACAGCTTCTTTTCCACCTGCGCGACGTTTTTCAGTGGCTCAAAGCTGGTGTTAAGCAGGTAAGGGGAGTCGGGAAAGAGGTCGCAAAGGATCTTCATGATGCCCTTGCTCTGAAACAGCAATGTGTAGGCGGGATTGATGAAGCGCGTCGTGCCCAGTTCGCTAATGCCCTGCAGCATCTCTGTGAGCTCCGGTTCTTCGGCGGCAATGTCTTCCCAGGGGAACAGCTTGAACCAGAAGTCGGCACGTTGCTGGTCACGGTTGAATACACCCTGCTTGGCAATAAAGCCGACCTCGTCCATGAAGGCAAAGTCGGTGTAAAGCCCGGCTTCGTGTGCCACGTGCTGCAGGTAGCGAACGGTGCGCTCGTCTTCGGGCAGGCCCGAGATGCTGGAGAAGAGAAATTTTTCTTTCTGATAGGCTTCCGTAAAGTCGGCGTCTTCGCCCGTTATCACGCGGCGAAAGTTGTCCTGCAACATGGCATGCAGGTTGTTGAACTGACGTGCCTCATCCATGCCATTGGTCTTGAGCATGGCCCATTGGACGATAGACGTTTCGAACAACGACGTTGGTGTATCGGCGTTGAATTCAATCAACTTGATGGGCTGACCGTCGAGTCCGCCGGCGAGGTCGAAGCGGCCATACAGGTGCCAGTCGTCGCGATCCCAGCTTTGCTCGATCAGCGGAACGAGCAACGGGTCTATCCCCAGGTTGGTGTAGAGCTTGTTGTCGATCGCATGCTGCGCCGCATCCACATACATGTCGTACAGGGTATTGGCGGCCTCGTAGTAGGCCTCGGCCTCCGGTTCGGTGACCTTTACCAACTCGGGCACCACGTAGTCAGTACCATCGGCATCCGTGTGCCATTGCATGCCAATATCTTCGAGCACCGTCCTGGGGACGGGCTCAACGTGCATCGTCTTTACCATTCGTTCAACCGCCGTTAGCCACCGAAAGACCCGAAGGTGCGGCTACCGCTGCTGCTGGTGCCCCTGTTGCCGAAGAATCCGCTCCTGGCCTGCGTAGTGGAACCGGTCCGCATACTGGTGGGTGCGTTGGGACGGGTGCTGTTGTAACGCTGAGAATTCTGTTGGAAGTTGCGGTTGTTCATCAGGCTGTTGGCAAGCATGCCGCCGATGAGGGAGCCGGCCGCGGCGGCTAACAGGGTCTCCCCCAGTGACAGGCCGCCCGAACTCATCTCTGCGCCTTCCTGCGCGAGGCGTGAGGTGCCGGCCTCGACACGCCTGGCCTCTTCCTCGGCGATCTGCTTGAGCTCCTCTTCCGAAAGAAAGCGTTCTATGCCATTAGTGTCACGCAGTACCGCGCGGGTCGGGCCGGTTGTCGGATGTTGTTCGGCAATGCGGTAGGTGGCAGGGTTATCGCCAGTTTGCTCAATCACCAGGAAATAGTTTTGATCGGCAGCGACCTGATTCATCCCATTGAGATCGTTGGTGGTGGGTTGTTCGCAACCGCTCAAGCTGGCAACAACCGTCAGTCCAAGGCTGCCGGCGATGGAGTAGGAGAGGGCTTTCTTGATGTGTTTCATCACTGGAATCCGTGTTACAGCAGAATCGCACGTATTCTAGCGACCAGAGGTTGTCTGGGCGAGCACAGCTGACCCGTGTTCTCAGTGGTAATTCTCTCGCATGGTGGATTTGATCAGGTCGTATTCCTTGTAGTGCCAAAGACGCATCTGCCGGTAAGGCCTGTAGGCGTTGCTCCAAAGGTCATCATCCTTGAGTGCCTGGCAGGCCCTTGCCTGGAAAGTGGCGTTCTTTTGCGGGTCGCTGATGTAGTCGCTGCCGCCGAAGCAACAGGTCTCGTAAAGATGAGCCATGTCGGGCCGGATCGCACTGTGTTCATGACCCAGCCAATGCACCATCTCGTGAAACAGGAGCGCGGGCAGGTTCCGGTAACGGTGGTTTCCGCCGAGCCTGAGTGGTGAGCCGGTCAGGTGTTCGCGGATCTGCTGATCATCCAGTTTGAAGAAACTACGGTAGGTCTCAGGGCTGTGACGTGTGCTCAGGAGACCACCGATCCTGAAGGTATCAAGCACGACGCCGGGGTGACCCGTCTCGCGTAAGAGCCGGTACAGGGCATCTTTGCGAGGCGGCAGTTGCTTAGTGGTGGCGACTGCATTGGCAAACATCCGGTCGGCCACGCAGCGAAAGGTCTTCGTCTCTGCCGATTCCAGGGTGTTGAGCAACAGATGGGCCTGGTATTCATGATAAGAGTGCAGGCGGCCGGCAGGCCCCTTGCCGATCATGCATTGGATACCCTGTTCCAGGCCCTTGCGCAAGTCGTCGAGCAGGCGCTTCTCTGCGTCTTTGACTGGTTGGTTGTAAGGATAATTCTGGCAATCGCGCACTTGCAGCCGGGCACCGGCAAGATGCAGACCTTCTTCGTTCGCGAATGCGAGGTCAGGATCCAGCTCTTCGAGCAGGGTTTTCAGCCTTTCTTCGAGGGGAGTGAAGCCAGCTGCCTGACCCGACATGGGGAAAAGCGCTGTGAGGATCAACAAAATCCCCGTTTTGATCGTTTGCGCAGTCTTAAAGAATTTCAAACTCCCTTTACCTCCGTGAACTGCCTTCGCGCGTCCCTTTCCGCTGAAAACACAACGTATATACAAAGTGTAGGCGAATATTGGGTAAATGCCAGGCTTGTTACGAAACTGTTTAGGAATTAATACTCTATGCGACCGCGGTTTGCGGTTCTTGAGGAAGGCTTGGAGGGGAGATCAGCTCTTGAACCGGTACCAGGAAATGCCCAGCAACTCATGCAGTAGCAGGTAGTTGCGCAGCATGTCGCGTGGGCCAGGCTTCCACATGGAAGCATCCGTGTAGTCGCTTGGCTTGCTGGGTTTGGCACCAAGGTAGCCAAATGGGGCGGGAATGGGAATCAGGCCATGTGCCTGTGCCGCCAGCATCGAGCGGGGCATGTGGAAAGCATGTGTCACCAGGGCAATGCGCTGCAATCCCAATTCCTGCAGCAAGGGGACGCTGTATTGGAGGTTTTCCCAGGTGCTGGTGGAGCGTGTCTCCAGCGCCATTGTGTCTATGCCGGCCTGTCGATGCAGCCACCGCGCGAGAATCTCGGCAACCGGCTCGTCCTCCGCCTTGAGCTTGCCGCCACTGATCACAATGGGCAGGCCGGTTTCCCGGTGCAGTTTCACGGCATAGCTGAGGCGTTCCAGGCTAAAGGCGTCCGGCCTGGCCTGGCCACCCAGTTCCGGGTTGGCGGTCACATAGCCTGCTGTCAGCACCAGGATAGCCTGCGCCTGCTGATTTTGAAGCGCTGTTGCATTGACTGCAGGGTAGGTTTCCAACCATTGCGCCAGCCAATGTGTTGCGGCGCTGGTACTCAGAAGGTACAGCCCGATCAAGGCCGTCCAGACGAGCAGCCGGCCCAGCAGACGGCGCCCGATCAACAGGCCAAAAAGCAACAGCAGCAAGAGGCCGCCCGGCGGCAGGATGGCAGCTTTGAGCACCGGGCGAAGGTAGTCGAGGAATTCCATCAGCTGCCAAGCAACGGATTCGCCTGCAGGTCTGCATGGTAGGAGGAGCGAACCATCGGACCGCTGGCGACATTGTCGAATCCCATCTTCTCGCCGAGTAAGCGCAATTCCTCGAATTCATCCGGGGTGACGAAGCGATCCACCGGCAGGTGCTCGCGACTTGGCTGGAGGTACTGACCGAGGGTCAGCATGTTCACCTGATGCGCGCGCAGGTCAGCCATGACCTGTTCTATCTCTTCGCGTGTCTCACCCAGGCCCAGCATGAGGCCGGATTTGGTCGGAACTTTCGGATGTTCTTCGCCGAAGCGTTGCAGCAGGTCGAGCGACCATTGATAGTCGGAACCGGGACGGCATTGCCGGTACAGGCGTGGCACGGTCTCGAGATTGTGGTTAAAAACGTCTGGGGGAAAAGACCGGTGCGCCTCCAGGGCGATGTCCATGCGACCGCGGTAATCCGGCACCAAGACCTCGATCACCGTATCGGGGGTTCGCTGGCGAATCTCGCGAATACAGTCGCTGTAGTGGCTGGCACCGCCGTCACGCAGATCGTCTCTGTCGACCGAAGTGATCACCACGTACCGAAGCCGCATTTCCTCGATGGCCTCGGCCAGTTGGCCGGGCTCGTCTTGGTCAAGTGGACGGGGTTTGCCGTGGGCCACATCGCAGAAGGGGCAGCGCCGGGTGCAGATGTCTCCCATGATCATGAAGGTGGCGGTACCGTGACTGAAGCATTCGCCCAGGTTGGGGCACATGGCCTCCTCGCACACCGAGCTGAGCTGACGCTCGCGCAGGATCTTCTGGATACGTGCTACGCCCTTTCCCGTCGGCGCCTTTGCACGGATCCACTTTGGCTTGCGAGGCATCACGTCGGTCTTTTCGACCTTGACCGGAATTCGGCTGACCTTGTCCTGACCGCGTTGATGGGTTTCCGGCGAGGTGCGCGAGGGTGGCTGAAGATTCGTTTTGCTCATCAGCGCATTGTAGCGCGTGTCTGCTGGGGGAAAACCGGTTACTGTGGGGGAAGCATGGTCAAGGCGACACGGTTGGGTGTTGGACTCGGTCCGCCGACCGACAGGCGCGCTTATGGCGTTTCTTCCCTGCGGGCAAAAATGAAAGCGCTGTCGTAGGTTCCATCGTCCTGCGAACCAAGCAGTGTATGGACATCACGGAATCCCAGCGTATTCAGGAGGTGAAAGATTTCCGATAGATCGTAGAGGTGCAGCTGCATTGGTGGTTCGAAAAGCGGGCGTTTGCGGTACAGGTTGCGAACATAGTTGATTGGGGGAACGACATAACGCAGCTTCACCATGGCACGCAGGGCAGCGGGCGCATTGCACCGGTAAAGGCACTGTATGGCGGCAAACCCACCGGGGGCTACCCGGCCTAGCATCTCCCTGATTATCTGGTGTCCGCGACGTGCGGGGATGTGTTGCAGGACGAGGGAAGAATGTACGAGGTCGAAACTCCCCTTCGCTTGCGACAGATGATCATCTGACAGTACCAGCTCGCAGTTGCTGACATTGCGTTGCTCGCAGTTGCATCGTGCTTCGTCAAGCATGGACGGTGATACGTCCATCCCGGTGACATGGTTGCTTCGACTTGCGAGCGGCAAGACCAGGCGTCCCACGCCGCAGCCGAAATCCAATACCCGGTCAATCGGTCGGGAGGGTTCGAATACGCGCCCGATGGTATCGAATATCATGTTGACATGACGCTCCCCGGATTCGAAGAAGTCGTTCATGTCCTGCTCGGACATGTTGTCTGCTTGGTACTTGTCGGCGCTCAAAACCCCGTAGTAGGGATTCCGGCTCCCCCATTTTTCCCAATCGCGGTCCGTTCCCATTGTTATTCCGTATCTTTCGCAATCCCGGCCAGGTTAATTGCAACATGCCATTTCGTCTTTCGAGGCATTTGAAATTGTCCCGGTTGTGATGATTGATGCTTCTGGAGAAGTTTGTTGAAGAGTATGGGCGTTACTGTCTTGTCAGTTGGTGGCCTGTCAGGCGGCAGATTTCGTTGACGACTTTTTCGGCCAGCGTGACCAGTTCATGTTGGCCAGTCTGGTCACGCAGCTGCGTGACGGCCAGGCCATGATAGCCGCAGGGGTTGATACGGCTGAAGGGTTCCAGGTCCATGTCGATGTTGAATGAAAGCCCATGATACGTATAGCCGCGTTTGACGCGCAGGCCAAGTGCGGCGATCTTGGCGTCGCCGATGTATACGCCGGGTGCATCGCTGCGTGCATGTGCTTCGATGCCAAGGTCAGCAAGGACGTTAATAATCGCGTTCTCCATGGCGCTGACAAAGCCACGCACGCCGAGGCCTGCCTCACGCAACGACATCAGCAGATATACGACCAGCTGGCCAGGGCCATGGTAGGTAACCTGCCCACCGCGATCGGTCTGCACGATCGGGATTTCGCCGGGGTCAAGCACATGCTCCGGTTTGCCGGCCTGGCCCTGGGTGAAGACGGGGTTGTGTTCGACTACCCAGATTTCCGAGGTGGTTTCGGGAGTGCGTTTTGCGGTGAATCTCTGCATGGCCTGCCAGACAGGTTCGTAGTCCTGGCGACCGAGCTGACGCACCACGACGATGGGTTTATGCCCGGACTTTTCAGCTTGCGCGCTTTTCACAGACGCATCAGCACCTTTTCGTGCGCGGTCAGCTCCTCGTAGATCGCATCCAGGTGCTCATGGCTTTTTGCTTCGATGGTGACCGTGACAGAAAGGTATTTACCGTTGCGGCTGGCTTTGCAGACGATGCGCTCGTGGTCGATGTTCTCGCAGTGTCTGCTGAGGATCTCGACCACCGTTTCCTGAAAACTGCCGTCATCCTGACCCATTGCCTTGACCTGGTAGTCGCAGGGGAACTCAAAGCCCTTGGCATCGCCCTCTGTGCTCATCGATGACTCCTGTTCGCCTGCGCCTGCAGGCGGATGCGTTGTTTGGCGGCCTGGTAAAGTTGGTCAATATATCGCCAGTGTTCGCCGGGTTTGCCGTCGCCGACCGGTTTGCCATCCAGTTCGACTACCGGGGAGATCTCGCGGGTCGAGCTGGTCAGCCAGATCTCGGTGGCCTTTTTCAGATCTTCCTCGCTGATGCTCGCCTGTGCATAGGGGATATTCGCATCCCGTGCCAGTTCCAACACCAGGTCCCGGGTGACGCCAGGCAGGATCTTCTCGGAGTCCGGCGGGGTGATCAGCAGGCCCTCAAGCACGATGAACAGGTTGCTGGCCGTACCTTCGAGTGCCTGTCCTTGGCGCACCAATATCGCATCGATCGCCCCTTTTTCTGCGGCCTCGGCCTGTGCCAGCACGTTGGGCAGCAAGGTGGTGGCTTTTACGTCGCACCGTTGCCAGCGGATGTCTTCCAGGGTGATGACCTTGATGCCTTCATTCGCGATTCCAGGAGCGCGCTCGGCCATCGGCGTGGCAAAGGCGATGACGGTCGGTTCCACCTTGTCCGGAATTTTGTGCGTCCGGGTTGGGTAGCTGCCGCGGGTAACCTGCAGGTAGATGGAATGGTCTTGGCTGGGAAAATCGCTGCACAGCTGATCGAGAATGCCGAACCATTCCTGAATGCTGTGCGGGTTCCGCATGCGGATGGACCGCAGGCTGCGGTCCAGGCGTGCCAGGTGTTGCTCGGCCCGAAACGGGGCACCTCCGAACGCCGGGATGACCTCATAAACACTGTCCCCGAACAGCAGACCGCGGTCAGTGATGGGCAGGCAGGCCTGGTCGCGTTCCACGAATCGGCCATTGAGATAGACCTTGTTCAAACCACCTATTCCATCAACAGAAGCACAGAATCCACCATGTTGGTCCAAAGGCCGCCTTCGGGCACATCGGCCAGCGCGATCAGGGGTAAGCGGGTTACTTCCTCTCCAGCCAGTTCAACGATGACTTCACCCAGGCGCTGCCCCTTGTTGACCGGGGCCTCGATAATCGGCTGGATTTCGGTGCGTGCCTGCAGCTTGTCGTACTGGCGTCGCGGGATGGTGACGAAGAGCTCCTGAGCAAGGCCGAGCGAGAGGTTCTCTTTTTCGCCTTTCCAGATGCGGGTGCTGGTCAGTTTTTGCCCAGCTCCGTAAAGCCGGTGGGTCTCGTAGAAGCGGAAGCCGTAATTCAGCAGCGATGCACTTTCCTTGATACGCGATTTTTCGCTTTCGGTTCCCATCACCACGGCGATAAGGCGCATGCCATCGCGTTCGGCGGAGGAGACCAGGCAATAACCAGCAGACTCAGTGTGACCCGTCTTCACGCCGTCGACCGAGCTGTCGCGCCAAAGCAGGTTGTTGCGATTGTGCTGGCGAATGCCGTTGTAAGTGAATTCCTTGATCGAGTAGTACTGGTAGAAGTCGGGGTGCTCCCGAATAACCGCCTCGGTCATTTTCACGATGTCCCGGGCAGTGGTGTAGTGGTAAGTATCCGGCAGGCCGGTGGAGTTGACGAAATGAGTGCCTTCCATGCCCAGCTGCAAGGCATGTTCGTTCATCAGGTTGGCAAAGGCTTCTTCACTGCCTGCGATGTGCTCGGCCAAGGCCACTGCAGAGTCATTTCCGGATTGAATAATCAGTCCCTTGAGCAGATCCTCCACGGAAACCTTGCTATTGACCTCGATGAACATGCGTGAGCCCTCGGTCTTCCAGGCCTTTTCGCTGACGTTGACCATGTCACTCAGTTTGAGGTTGCCTTTCTTGAGCTCGTCGAATACCACGTAAGCGGTCATGATCTTGGTGATGCTGGCCGGTTCCAGGCGCTGATCGGCATCCTTTTCAACCAGTATGCGGTCACTGTGCATGTCGATCAGCAGGTAGCCACTGGCGCCGATGCTTGGGGGAGCCGGCACGGGAAGTGCCGCCTGCACATTTAGCGTGGCCAGGGACAGAAGAATCGTAATCAGGTACTGCTTGAACAATGTTCCGGTCCTTTGGGCTGTGGTTGTCGTTTGCGGGAAGCTGAAGCCAGCCATCATTGCACCAGTTCCCTTGGTCGGCATTGTACCGCTTGTCCCGGGAAAGGGATGCCGATGAGACTTCTGCAGGGTGACGGAGTTCTTTTTTTGCCTTGTTGAAGGGCGCTTCATGCGCGAGCGAGGCAAATTTCAGCGCAACAGCAGCTGGGTCTCGTAGATGTCGATATCTTCGAGGCGGTCGACGATAAAGTCGGCGGTCTCGACGGAAGCCAGAGGGCCAATCTGTACGCGGTGCACATGCCCCCCATTTTCGATAAGGACTGAGCGCTGCAGGTGCCCTTCGAGGCGCTGGCGGAGGCGGTAGGCATTATCCGGGTTGCCGAAGGCGCCGACCTGGATGTAGATACGCGGGTTTTTGACAGGAAGTTTCGAAGAGGTTTCGGCTGCTGCGGAGGCAAGCCGCGTGTGGGCCTTTGGGGCGCGCGGATCAATGGCGCGGATCTCCACCAAGGCGGTACCCTTGCGGGTCATGCCGAGTTTGCTCGCGGCTGCGTAGGAGAGGTCAATGATGCGGTTACCGTGGAAGGGGCCCCGGTCGTTGACGCGGACGACGGCGGTGCGGCCATTTTCCAGATTGCGTACCTCCACGTAGCTGGGCAATGGCAGGTGTTTGTGCGCAGCGCTCATCGCATACATGTCGTAGCGTTCCCCATTGGCCGTCTGGTTGCCATGGAATTTTTTGCCGTACCAGGATGCCACGCCCTGTTCGGTAAAGCCCTTGGCGCTTTTCAGCGGCTGGTAGCGACGGCCGAAGACCGTGTAGGGACGGAGGTTGGCGCGCGCAATAGGCTCGACCCGAGGCACGGCATCGGGTGTGTGGCTCAAGTCAGGGTACCCGGCCGGTCCGCTGTCCTGGTAAACGGAAACTCCCCCACAGCCGCCCAGCAGCAGGCCGCCGAGCACCACGATGATGGCAACGAGCGTCAGGATTGATATGCGTGAAGGAGTCATGCAGATTTTACGATGCAGTTGTCTGTTGTTGCTCGTGCAGGAGACGAATCGCCTCGCTCAACTGGAAGACCGCCATCGCGTACAAGGGGCTGTGGTTGTAGCGGGTGATTACGTAAAAATTGTGCAGTCCCAGCCAGTGTTGTGTCTCCTGGTCGGTTTCCATCGCCAACAGGCTGGTTTTTCTATCCATCGGCAGCGGTTTCTGGAGCTTGACGCCGGCTTCTTGCAACCTGCCGACCGTGGTGTGCGGTTTGTAGCCGACTTCGATGATCGCCTGGTGGTCGCCATTGACCCCTTGGACCCGCTGGGTGACAGGATCGCCGGCCTTCCAGCCATGCTTGGCGAAATAGTTCGCGACACTGCCGATAACGTCTGCGTTGTTGTTCCAGATGTCCCGTTTGCCATCGGCGTCAAAGTCCACGGCATAGGCCCGGTAGCTGGAGGAGATGAACTGTGGCCTGCCCATGGCACCGGCGTAGGAACCCATCGGCTCAGTCGCGTCCAGATTTTCCTCACGCGCAAGGCGCAGGAAGTGGCTCAACTCGCTGCGGAAGAACTTGCCGCGTTTGGGATAGTGAAAACCCAGGGTGTAGAGGGCATCGAGGACCGGGTACCTGCCGGTATGCCGCCCATAGCGTGTTTCCACGCCGATAATCGCCACAATGACCTGCGGTGGCACACCATATTCTGCCGCTGCCTTTTCCAGGGTCTCGGCATTCTCCCGCCAGAATTTCAGCCCCCCGCGGATGCGGTCCTTGGTCAGGAAAATCTTGCGGTATTCGCCCCAGTTGAGGGTTTTTTCCGCCGGCCGTGCAATGGCCTCGAGGATGGGTTTGCGGATGCGGGCCTGGTCGAGCAGGCGGTGTACTTCTTTTGCGTCGAAGTTGTGCTGGCTGACCATCTCCTGCTCAAAGCGCTCGCGCAGTTCGTCAGGAGTGGCGGCAGCGACATTGCCGAACGCCAGTAGCGTTATCGTTGCAAGGGTGAAACCACGAATCATCTGGGCAGCAACTTCCTGTGCGTGTGAATGGACATGAGCATACCGAAGCCAGCCATCAAGGTCACCAGCGAGGTGCCACCGTAGCTGACCAACGGTAACGGTACGCCGACCACTGGCAGCAGTCCGCTGACCATGCCGGTGTTGACGAACAAATAGACAAAGAAAACCAGCGTTAGTGCCCCGGCCAGCAATCGACCAAAGGTATCCTGCGCCTGGGTCGCTATGTAGAGCCCGCGAAGGATGATAAACAGGTAGATAGACAGCAACGCGATCACGCCGACCAGGCCAAACTCCTCGGATAGCACCGCGAAAATAAAATCGGTGTGACGCTCGGGCAGAAAGTCCAACTGCGACTGGGTGCCGTTGAGCCAGCCTTTGCCATACATCCCACCAGATCCGATGGCGATCTTCGACTGAATGATGTGGTAGCCGGCGCCAAGCGGGTCATTTTCCGGGTCGAGAAACGTGAGTACCCTCTGGCGTTGATATTCGCGCATCAGGTACCAGAGTACCGGCGCAGCAGCAGCGGCGATGCCAAACAGGCTGAAGATCAGGCGCCAACTGATCCCCGCGAGAAACAATGCGAATATCCCTGCGCTGGCAACCAGTAGGGACGTCCCGAGATCCGGCTGCTTGGCAATCATCAGCACAGGCACCACGATCAGAGCGGCTGCGACAAGCAGGTTGCGCCAGTTTGGCGGGAGTTTCTTGTCAGCGAGGTACCAGGCAATCATCAACGGCACGGCCAGCTTGACCAGTTCGGAGGGCTGGAAACGAATCACGCCAAGGTTGAGCCAACGCTGAGCCCCTTTGCCGACCTCTCCGAACAGGAGCACCGCTACCAGCATGAGTACGCCGATCGCGTACAGCCATGGGGTCCAGCGTTGTAGCGTGGAGGGCGTGATTTGTGCCGCAATCAGCATCACGCAGAAAGCCAGGCCGAGGCGAATCATCTGGCGCTGGACCTGTGCAAAATCCTCGCCGCCGGCCGAGTACAGCACCACCAGGCCGAAGCCACACAGCAGCAACAGGCCGCTCAGCAAGGGCAGGTCGAGGTGGAATCCGGCGAGCAGCCCCTGGCGTCGGTTGGGGTCCGACGGAGTCAGGTCGCCTAGTTGGTGCGGATCATACGCCACGCTTACTCCTCCCCAGCTATGACGCCGGTGGGAATTGCCTCTTCCGGCGCATTGGGGTCGAGGCCCATCTGCGGCAGCAGGTAGGCGTCCATTATCTTGCGCGCAATCGGTGCTGCCACGGAACTGCCATGTCCACCATTCTCCGCAATCACCGCGACAGCGATCTGCGGACCCTCCGCCGGGGCATAGGCGACGAAAAGGGCATGATCCCGTTTTTTCTTCGCAACTTTTTCCTCGTCATACTCCTCGTCCTGCGCCACGGTGAACACTTGCGCGGTGCCTGTTTTGCCGGCGATCCGGTAGTGAGTGTTACGGATGCGCTTGGCAGTCCCGCGCACCCCCTCGGTCACGTTCAACATGGCTTTGTGCACGTCCTGCCAGTTGTCTGGTTGGATTGAAATGGGTTTGCCCTGCGCCGGAATGGGTATCTGCTGCTCCTCGCCGCGGGTCTGCAGGTAATCCACCAGACGCGGCGTGTAGTAGGTGCCGCCGTTGGCAAAGGCGGCCGTGGCCGCTGCAAGTTGCAGCGGTGTTGACAGGTAGTAGCCTTGGCCGATGCCTGTGATCACCGTCTCTCCGGGATACCAGGGTTGGCGCCGGTGGGCGCGCTTCCAATCCCGGGAAGGCAGGATGCCGCGAGCTTCGCCAATCAGGTCCACGCCGGTCTTTTCACCGAACCCGAAATCTGACAGTTTCTCACTGAGCTTGTCTATGCCCATGTCGTGAGCGAGCTTGTAGTAGAAGACGTCGCAGGATTGGGTGATGGCGGCGTCCAGGTCCATGCTGCCATGGCCACTCTTCTTCCAGTCTCGGTACCTGTGCGAGTGTCCGGGCAACTGGAAGAAGCCTGGACAGTAAACCGTGGTGTCGAAACTGATGTGGCCGGTTTCAAGGCCGGCCAGTCCGACGAAAGGCTTGACCGTGGAGCCGGGC
>Ga0180436_10003932_pt1 | contig 13510 bp, 12 predicted proteins | sample SS_ome_2_FD_132434 | JGI IMG/M metagenome (GOLD analysis project Ga0180436, IMG submission 132434) | Hypersaline lake sediment archaeal communities from the Salton Sea, California, USA - SS_3_S_2 metaG | ecosystem: Environmental > Aquatic > Non-marine Saline and Alkaline > Hypersaline >...
CATGCCCCCCTTCCCGCCGTCTTTTGTGCTGGCCTACATGGGTGCTATTTTACGGGCCATGCCAGCCCAGCCGTCCACTGAAACCATGCTTTTCAACACCGTCTATAAGCTCATGCTGCAGAAGTGGGGTACGGCTAGTCTGAATCAAATCTTAATCGAAATCGGTGATTCACCCATCAAAAACTGGAAGGGCAGCAATGAAGATTTTGGCAAGGAACACTCGGAAAATTTGAACCCGGATGTGTTTTCCGATTGCGTGTTCATGAAATACCACTGCTATGCCTGCCCCCTGGGCTGCGGCGGCATCTGCCGGCGCCCGGGCGTTGACGGGGAAACCCACAAACCCGAATATGAAACCGTGCTGGCCCTGGGCGGCCTGTGCTTGAATGACGATGCGGACAGCATTTTCCGCATGAACGAAACCCTCAACCGGGCCGGCATGGACAGCATCTCCGCAGGCGGCACCATTGCCTTTGCCATCGAGTGTTTTGAAAAAGGAATTCTGACCAAGGCCGATACAGATGGTCTCGACCTGACCTGGGGCAACAGTGCGGCCATCGAGGCCCTGATGGACCGCATGATTCACAGGCAGGGAATCGGAGATCTGCTGGCCGACGGCGTGAGGGTTGCCGCCCGCAGGATCGGCCGGGGGTCTGCAGCGTATGCGATCCACAGCGGCGGCCAGGAACTGGCCATGCACGACGGCCGGTATGATCCCGGATTTGCCCTGCACAACGCTGTGGAAGCCACACCCGGCCGGCACACCATTGGTTCACAGATGTATTACGAACTGTTCCTGCTGTGGGAAAAGGTGCCTGATCTGCCGGAACCCGGTCTGATCTACATGAAACGCAGCAAGTATGAGCCTGACAGGGAAAAAGCCGTGGCTGCGGCAGCCTGCAGCACCTACATGAACGTCATCAATGGTTCCGGCGCCTGCATGTACGGCGCCCTTTTGGGAACCAAGGACTTTCCCCTGTTCGAGTGGCTCAACGCCGCCACCGGCTGGCATTTGGCGCCCCGTGAATATCTCGAGATCGGGGCCCGCATCCAGACGGTAAAGCAGCAGTTCAACATCAAACAGGGCATCAACCCCAAGGGCATCAAAGTCACGGACCGGGCCCTGGGCCGCCCTCCTTTGACTGCCGGCGCAAACAGGGGCAGATCCGTACCCATAGAAAAGATGGTACGGGATTACTGGGATGTTCTGGGATGGAATCCCAAAACCGGCGCCCCCCTTTCAGGTGGAAATATGAAGCAGGAGATTTAATCAGATGCCGTTCACGATTTCAGACAAGTGTATCGGCTGCAGCGTATGCAAGAAAATATGCCCGGCAGATGCCATCCAGGGCGAAAAAGGCAAGCTGCACAAAATCGACCCTGAAGCCTGTTACGAATGCAGCGCCTGCGGCAGAATATGCCCCCAGTCAGCAGTCAAGAATGCTGAAGGCAAATTCATAGAACGCATCCGCATCAGAAAAAACTGGCCCAAACCCAGTTTTGATGCTGTCAAGTGCATGTCATGCAACATATGTATCGATGCCTGCCCCAGAAACTGCCTGGAGCTTGCGTACACCATGGACTTCACCGACAAAAAAAGTCGCCCTGTCCTGGCCCGATCCCGGGACTGCATTGGCTGCGAATTCTGTGCAGCTGCCTGCCCGGTGGATGCCATTGTCATGACCGTTAACCGGGTATAACGGAGATCCAGAGGCCAGAAGACAGAGAACGGAAATCAGAATACTTATTAGACAGGATTTACGGGATTATATTAACCTGGCGACTAAATAGCCAGCTCCGTCATGCCGGATCTGATCCGGCATCCAGTCTCTTTCTGGATAGCGCAAAAGCGTCACGACGTGTCCCGCCCCCGGCTCAGGACCACACCGGGGCAAACACGCGGGAAAGACAACCTTCGGGTAATTAACCACCGAAGCAATATTAAAAGAGAGTTTTTCGCTAATAGCGTATCGCAACCTAAAACCTTATACCGTTTACCTTACATCCAATTAAATCATGTAGATCCTGTTAATCCTGTCTAAAAAAAGGGGTTAGCTATTTACTGATAACTTGGGGCAGCCCGACACCCAAAACCCAAGGTTCGAAACCCAATATTCCAAAATTCCAGGAGAGACTAACATGACTTCAGTGACAAAAATCGGCATTATCATCTGCGACCGCTACCGCCGTTGTGCCGGCGGGAAGTGTTTCCGATCCATGCGCAACAGGGAAGGTGCTTTCAACATTTACAAAGACATGGATATCGAATTGAGAGGGTTTACCACCTGCGATGGTTGTCCCGGCGGCAACATCGAATTGACCGGAGAAGAGATGGTGAAAAATGGCGTGGATGTTGTTCACCTGGCCACCGGTTTGGTGGTCGGTTATCCGCCCTGCCCCTACATTGACACCTTCAAGGTATTTCTCGAAAAAAACTATGGCGTCAAGGTCGTGGTCGGTACGCACCCGATTCCAAAAAAATACCTTGACATGCATACCTACCTTGGGACATGGAAAGAGGATAAATGGAAGCCGCTCATAGCACCCACCATGAGCGATGAAAAAACGCGAGCCAGCTACAATTAAGAGAGTAAGATTTAGCCTGTTGGTACAAAGGAGGATTAATATGGGAGAAGAAGTCGCTGTGGGTTGTGCGCGACCCACAGGAGGACCGGTAGGAGAAGAACAGGAAGTTGAGGCTAAAGAACCCCAAGACAGTCAACCAGCTATTAGAGAGGTAACATCCATGATTAAAGTCGGAAAAAAGGCCCCGGATTTTACGGCGCCCGGATACCAGGCAGGCAAATTCATATCCACCAAACTTTCAGACTACCTGGGCAAATGGGTCCTGCTTTGTTTTTACCCGGGCGATTTCACCTTTGTCTGAGCCACCGAAATTTCGGCAGTTGCCGAAAAACATCCTGAATTCGAGAAACTGGGTGTGCAAATCCTCTCCATGAGCATCGACAGTGTTTTCGTGCACAAAATGTGGAATGATCACGAGCTTTCCAAGATGGTGGACGGTGGCGTGCCCTTTCCCATGTTGTCGGATGCCGGCGGAAAAGTCGGGCAGATTTACGGTGTTTACGATGAAGATGCGGGCGTTGAAACCCGGGGCAGGTTCATCATCGATCCGGACGGGGTTGTGCAGGGCTATGAAGTGTTAACCCCGCCTGTGGGCCGCAATGTAATGGAAAGTTTCCGCCAGGTGCAGGCCTTCCAACTGGTCAGAGAAAGCAAGGGCGCGGAAGCCACCCCGTCCGGGTGGAAACCCGGCAAAATGACTCTCAAACCGGGCCCGGACCTCGTGGGCAAGGTGTGGGAGGTGTGGAAGACCGAAATGGCCTTCGACTAACCCATGGCGTACAGGAGCGATGGAGTAATGGAGGATGACAAGGTAGAGTGCCACATAAAGATCAGTAGGGAGTAAGGAGCCCGACACAGATTTCACGGATTTCATTGAATATCTATTTTCAGGACCAGGTCACTCCGGCACAACATTCATCAGGATGTGGCCGGTTTCCGCCTCCAGCATATACCAGGATTGGCGCATGCCGGCTATGGCCAGGGCTATACGGTTGTTAGCCGTGGTAAGATCCCGCTGGGCCTCGTTGAGCCTCACCAGCGATCCCACCCCGGCCTTGTATTCCTTTTCAGCCAGATCCCTGTTCTGGCGGATAAGTTCCTCATTGGTGCGCAGCAAAAGAAGCTGTTCCTGGGATGCCCTGAGGTCGGCAATGGCGGAGCGAATGCCCTTGGCCGCATCTAGCCGGGCCTGTTCCAGGGACTTGCGGTTTTCCTTTTCCTTCTGCCTGGCCTCCCTGGTCTTGGCCCGGTCAAGCCCGCCGGCAAACAGGTTATAGGTGAGTTGCACGCCCACTGCACTGCCGAAATCATCTTCCTCGAGACGGCTATCATCGCTGCTGTCGCCGTAAATGGTGCCGTAAAGACTGATGGTGGGATAATAGCCGGACTTGGCCTGCTTGACACCCACTTCCGCACCTTTAACAGCCACATCCTGGCCAAGAATATCAGGTCGATGATCATAGGCATAGTCTATCCATTCCCCTGCATCCGGGTGCTGCATTTCTTCAGGGGATTCCGTTTGACATCTTCTCTGGCGTAGGCAGCCTGCTCTCTGCCGTACTCGGCTGCTTTCTTGTTCAGACTGCGGGCAAACCCGTTAAACACCAGCCAGGAGGCTGTCAGGTCGGTCTCATAGCTGTCATAGGGGTCATCCAGGGTCGCATCCGAAAAGAACAAATTTAAGTAGGCCTGGTTTTCCAGGTAGTCGTTTTCCGACCACCACAAACGTGAGGCCCCGACACTGGCATCCAAACGCGGCCAGTAAGTTGACTGTGCCTGGGAAATACGCTCCTCGGCCTGGCTCACGCGGGCCTGGGCCGCCTCGACAGTGGGATTGCCGGCCATGGTAATCTGCCAGGCGGTTTGAAGGTCGAGCACGCCAATGGTATTCCAATCCGGACGGGCCGGATCAACAGCTTCATTTCCCTGATGGGGTTGGTTTTGCATTGCCGCAGTTTGGGCAATCGCAGTAAACGGAATGGATAAAACAATAATAAGCAAAATAATTCTGTATAAGTAAATATGCTTGTCCATGGAAATAACGTCCTATTAATTTGTGTTAAGTGATTTCAGGTGCCGGGTTTCGTCCCCCGTTCCCTAATCTAACCGCCCGCTTCGCTCAAGACGTTCACCCCGTTAAATAAGATTTGATCTATTGGGTTCTATAGATCAAATCTTAGCTTGAGATTCTTTGCAAAGCCGAAATTGAATTTTAGATCTTTCTGACTCTGCAGTAGGTATGTGTTATACATGTCATCTCAAGCAATTTAACAGGGCAGGGAACGCCAAGAAGATCATTTTGTCGAATCGGGTGTCTGCCAGTTGATAAAAATCAACTGACAGCCTTCGATTCGACAAAAATTTTGACCCTGCTTGTAGCCATATTCACCCTAAACTAAAAAATCTTTGCGTCTGTGCGGTTCAAGATCCTGTTCTTAACTTCAAGCTGATTGCTTCACTCCTCTGGGGCATCCTCTGACCACCGACCACCGACTGGCATACTCCTTACTGCTCTACCTTCCTTTAACCTGATACATGGCCTTGAGCAGTTCCTGGTTTTCGTATTCAAGATAGGCTTCGAGACCGACCATCGGGAAATTAACCAGGCGCTTGGCCAGCCGGAGGGATGACGGCGGCAGGGCTGCAAACCGGGCAGCAATCTCGACGACCTCTTCTTCGTAGGTTTCCATGGGCACCAGGTGGTCAGCCAGCCCCAATTCAAGTGCTTCTTCGGCTGTAATATCCTCCTGCGCCAGCAGCAGGTCATAAACCTTGCCCCTGCCGATGGTCTGGCTAAGGAAAAAGGAGGCACCGCCCTTTGGCGCCAGGCCCAATTCCAGGGAGGGGTTCTGGATAGCTGCATTGTCGCCCAGAATCCGGTAGTCAAAAGCCAGGGAGGCGCCGATGAACATGGGCAGGACCTGTCCGCAATTGGCGGATATGAAAAAAAGATCGGAAGAAACCACCTGCAGAACAACCTGGTCAATGGCCCTGAACAGGCGCATGACACTGGTTTCCGTCAAACGGTTCGAGGCCACCATGCTGAAAAAATCCAGATATTCCTCACGCCGGGGTTTGCGCGGCAGGGGCATCATCACCACCACGCGCACGCGGTCATCCGCTTCAGCCTGTGTGAGGAAAGAGAGCACCGTTTCCTTGGCCTTGATGGAGGTCTGGTGGATCATCATGTTGCCTTTAATGTTGAACACCAGGACCCCGTCCATCAAATGCGAAACAAAATAATCGGTTTCGCAGTTAAGGTCAGAAGATATGTTTTCCATTTCTTTGCTCCTTCAATAAAATCGTGTGCCACGCTTTTAAAATGCAAGCTGTGGTTCTGTACTGACCGTTTCCGTATTATCATTAGCCGGTACGGTGTCCGGCCTGATCCTGAAAAACACGGCATACAGCACCGGTACGACAACAAGGGTCAAAACGGTGCCGAAGACCAGGCCGCCCATGATGGTAACGCTCATGCCGATGTAAAAGACATCTTTCAATAGCGGCAGCATGCCCAGCACCGTGGTCAAGGCAGCCATGGTCACCGGCCGCAGCCTGCTGACCGATGAATCCAGGATGGCGACAAAGGGATTTTTACCGGACCGAATCTCAAGGTCGATCTGGTCGATGAGCACCACCGCATTCTTGATGAGCATGCCGGATAATCCCAGGAATCCCAGAATGCACATGAATCCAAAGGGTTCGTTGAAGGCCAGCAGGCCGATAGCGACCCCAATGGTGGCCAGGGGCAGGCACAGGAAGATGATGATGGTCTGGCGCACGGCATTGAACATGAGCACGATCATGAACACCATGGCCAGAAAAAATACCGGCACCATCTGGAACAGACTCGCCTGGGCTTCTCCCTGAGACTCGTATTCCCCGCCCCACTCCAGAGTATAGCCCGCAGGCAGGTCCATGGCTTCGATTTGGGGTCGCAACCGGTTAAACAAAGGGCTGGCATTTCCATACAGCGGATTGGATTTTACCGTGATGGTGCGCTGGCGGTTCTTACGATGGATCATGGCATCTTCCCATTCCAGTTGCATGCCGTTGGTGATCTGGCCAACGGAAACCGCTTTGCCCGTGGCCGGGCTCATCACGACAATGTCATCCAGTTGGTCCACCGTGGCAACTTGTGATTCGGCTGCCTTGATCACCATGGGAATGAGCTTATTCTCCTCGCGATAGAGGCCGATGGTTTTGCCGGAGTAATTCATGGCAATGGCATCGGCGATCTGGGGCCGGGTAATGCCTAAGCGGCGGGCCGTGGCATCCGCCACCTGGGGCCGCACCATGGGAACCTGCTGCCGCCAGTCGTGGCGGATATCCGTCACCACAGGATCGGCAGCCATGATCTGTTCAGCCTGTGCTGCCAGATCTCTTAGAACGCTAGCATCAGGGCCGTTGAAACGGGCCTGAATCTTGCTGTCGCTGCCGGGACCCCGTTCGAATTTATTCACGAATACCTTTGCATCGGGAAATTCATCCATGATGTGGGCCTTGATAGCAGGCAGCATAGCATCGATGTCGCGATAGTCTTCTACGGATACCAGGAACTGGCCGTAGCTGGTGTTGGGCATCTGCGGCTCGTAGGATAAAAGGAAGCGCAGTCCCCCCTGGCCGATAAAGGCAGTTGTGTCAGTAATTCCGTCCTGATCTGCAAGATATTGCCCGATTTTCTGCATGTCTTCCGCGGTCTTGTCGATATGCGTACCCTGGGGCCGCCAGAAGTCGATCATGAACTGATTGCGGTTATCACCGGGAAAAAAGGCAACTTCAATAAAACTGAAGCCATACAGCGAACCCGCCAACACAAGGACAAGGGCTGCCATGGACAGGGCCCGCTGGTGAAGGCAGATTGACAGGAAGCGCCTGTACAAGCTATAAACCCTGCCGCCATAGGGGTTGCCATTTTGTCCGGTCTTCTTGCGAGGCAAAAACTGCACACAGAAAAGCGGTGTCAGGGTGATGGCCAAAACCCAGCTCAGCCCCAGGGATGCGGCCATGACCAGAAAGAGGCTCATGAGTACCTCACCGGTGAAATCCTGGGATGTGCCAATGGCGGCAAAAGCCAGGATGGCCACAATGGTAGCGCCTAAAAGGGGCCAGGCGGTCTGGGCCACGGTTTGTATGGCGGCCTGTTTGCGCTGCATGCCCTGCTGAATGCGGATCAAAATACCCTCGGTGACCACGATGGCGTTGTCCACCAGCATACCTAAAGCCAGGATCAGGGCGCCCAGGGAAATGATGTGAAAATCGATGGCCATGATCTTCATGAAAATAAACGTACCCAGGATGGTTAAGAGCAGAATACCCCCCATGAGCATACCCGAAGCCAGCCCCATGGTAACGCAAAGCACGGCTATGACAATGGCCACGGCCTGCACCAGGTTGACAACGAAATTTTTAACCGAAGTGGACACCAGATCGGACTGGTAGGCGATGATGCCCAGCTCCATGCCCATTGGCGTTTCAGGGGTCAGTTCCTGAATGCGCTCACGCACGGCACGGCCCATGTCCACCACATTGCCGCCATCCACCGTGGCAATGCCCAACCCCAAAGCCGGCCGGCCGTTGTACTGCATAATCCAGTCGGGCGGATCCTGGTAACCGCGTTCGATGGCGACCACGTCCTTGAGATAGATGAGGTTGCCCTGGGAATCACTTCTCACCAGAAGCTCACCCAGGTCTTCCACGGAGGTGAATTCGCCATTGGGGTTGATACGGATCTGGTCATGGGCTACGTCCACTTGTCCGGAATCCACCACCTGGTTTTGCAGGTTCAGGGTGTTGATTATCTCCTCCATGGACACGCCCAGCTCGGCCAGGCGGGAACGGGATATGAGCAAATCAATGGTTTCCTGCTGGTCCCCCCAGATGTCCACGGAAGCCACGTTCTCCACCAGCAGCAGTTCGCGTTTGAGAAAGTCCACATAGTCCTTGAGTTCCTCGTAGGTGTAGCCGTCGCCGGTCACGGCAAAAAACACGCCGTAAACATCGCCGAAGTCGTCGTTGACCATGGAAGGCCCGGCCCCCTGCGGGAGCTGGATCTGGGCATCAGACACCTTGCGTCGCAGTTCGTCCCATATCTGGGGAATGGCATCCGTGAAGTACTTGTTTTTGATGTCCACGTAGATGATGGAAAGCCCGGTCTGGGAGATGGAACGCACTTCATCCACCTGGGACATCTGCTGAATGGCGGTCTCGATGCGGTCGGTCACCTCCTGCTCCACCTCTTCTGCGGATGCGCCGGGGTAGGGGGTGGCCACCACGGCTGTCTTAATGGTAAAAGAGGGAAACTCCAATTGCCCCAGTCCCTGGTAGGCCCAGATACCGCCGCCCACCAGAATCAGGACCAGGAAATAGGAGATCGTCTTTTTTGTTATAGCGAATTCGGTGATTTTCACGGGTTGCCTCCTTTTTTTCTGCTCAGGATGCGAACCTCCTGATTGTCCGCCAGAAACCGAGCGCCGGCAGTGACGATCTCATCACCTGCCGACAAACCAGATGTAATCTGGATGGTGTCCTGATTCATGCTGCCGGTGGTTACTGCTACCTTGGCCACCCGCATGGTCTTTTTGTCCAGCCGCCACACGCAGGACTGTCCCTGGGAATCGGCAAACACCGCTGATGAAGGAACCGGAAATCCTGAACCCGCAATGGTTTGTTTATTCAATTCCAAAATCAGGCTGGCAGCCATGCCCGGCCGAGCAACAAAGTTTTCATCGGTTGTCAGGATCACGGTCAAGGGATAGCTCTGGTTGGCCTGATCGGTTTTACGACCCAGTTCCTTGACAACAGCCGGGAAAGTTTGCCCTTTGTAGGCATCGAGCGTGCATGTAATGGAAGCGATGTCCTTGTGCCGGATCACCACATCTTCGGGTACTGCCGAACGAACCTCCACACCGGAAGCATCCAGCAGGGTAACAATGGGTTCTCCGGCTTTGACATTCTCGAAATTCTCCACGTGCTTGCTGCCGATATAGCCGTCAAAAGGGGCCTTCAGACGGGTGTCATTGAGGGCGTTCTCGGCAGCCCGCAAATCCGCTTTGATGCGTTTAATGCCGGCCTCGGCCGCCTGGATGTCCTCTATACGGGCCCCGGAACGGGCTTTTTTCAATTCCTGTTCAGCCATGTTCAGGTTGGCTCGGGCTGTGTCATAGGCGGCCTGGGAACTGTCATAGGCGGCCTGGGTGGTCACATTGTTTTCCAGAAGCTCCTTTTGCCGGCGAAAATTTGCCTTGGCATCCTTCATCTGCACCTGGGCAGCGGTAAGACGTGCTTCCAGGCTAGCGATATCCTCGGCCCGGGCACCCGCCTTCATGGCCGTGAGGCCGGCCTGGGCTTCTTTCAAAGCAGCCTGAAGGCGCATGATGTTGATTTTAAAATCCCGGGCATCGATACGGGCAATGGTGTCGCCCTGGTTGACATGCTGACCGATGGATACATCCAGCTGCTCCAGGGGGCCGCCCACGCGAAACGCCAGGGAAACTTCACGGACCGACCGGACCACACCCGTAAAGGTGCGGACTTCCTTTCCGCTGGATCCGCTCAGCGCCATGATCTTAACCGGGCGGACGGGCTGAGCGTTGACAACCATTGCCCCGGCGTTGTCCTCTTTAATAAGCAATGTCACCCCTATGCCGATGGCCAGAACGGCAGCTATGCCGAGCATGAGCGCTATTTTTTTGTTTGAAGACGATGAAGTACGCATTAACTGCTCCTTTCAAGTAGGGTGCATTCTTTGCAAACAATGTGATGAATTCTGCCAAATTCGGAAAAGGCTGCTGCCAACTGCAGACCCAATACGCTTTTGGCTTTTTTAGAGATCTTGCCGTGCCACTGAATGACGATCCTCAGATCCGTGTCCAGCAAAACATCCTGGAGCAGCCGGACGCTTTTCATGGCATCCCTCAGGTCAGGCAGGCCGATTTGGGAAAACGCCTGCATGGCTGCCTTGCGTTCCTTTTGAGAAAACAGCCGGATATGAATAATTTCAAACCATTCCATTTTTACTCTCCTTGTATGTCCTGCAATGGTTTCTGGTTAACCCTAAAACATCAAACTTCGTTTTTTATTAGCCAGATTCATGCCAAGTTTTATTAAAGAATTAAATCAAGTTGTTAAATATTCTTCCAAATATATACCACCATATTTAACAGCCAACGCTTTTATATTTGACAGGCACAATACAATTCTGTTATATATGACAGTCAATTGGAGGATGAAAAATGATTGATGAAAATATCTTTTTTCGTGAAGCAGCCCTGCTTATCTGCAGCAGCTTGAAAGTGAATACCGCCCTGGAACGGTTGATGGATTACATGAAAATCCACATGCCGGTATCTGGACTGGGACTCGGGCTTTACGATCCAGGCATGAACATGGGCCGTATTCTTGCCTGGGTCGGGTCGCAACTATTACCCACCAACCAGGACACCCTCCCTTTTCCAAAAGAAAGCGGCGACTGGGCGCGCGAAAAATGGGAAGAAGATTCCGGGATTCAGATCATAAACGATCTTCTGGAAGAGGAACCAGAGAGTCGAAATATAATGCGGAACATTTTTCCAGAAAATTCATCACACATCCACATGCAACTCAATCTGGAGCAAGAGCGGTTGGGCGCTTTGATTGTTCTTGCCCGGGCAAAACACCAATATTCAGACGAACACGCTCATCTGATCAGCCTGCTTCATGATCCTTTGGCCATAGCCATGTCAAACATTCTGCAATTTCGTGAGATATCCAGACTCCGCGATCTCCTGGCCGATGAAAACCGCTATTTGCGCAAAGAACTGAAGACACAATCCGGAGAACGGATTATAGGGGCGGATTTTGGACTTAAAAACACCATGAAAATGGTGGGCCAGGTGGCCCCCCCTCAACAGCCCGGTGTTGATCATGGGGGAAACCGGGGTGGGCAAGGAACTGGTGGCCAATGCCATCCACGAAGGCTCGAACCGCAAGGACAAGCCCTTTGTCAAGGTGAACTGCGGCGCCATCCCGGACAGCCTTGTGGACAGCGAGCTTTTTGGACATGAAAAAGGCGCCTTTACCGGGGCCCTGGCCCAGCGTCGCGGGCGCTTTGAACGGGCTGACCAGGGCACCATCTTCCTGGACGAAATCGGCGAACTGCCGGCGGCAGCCCAGGTCAGACTTCTGCGGGTTCTTCAGCAGCACGAAATCGAGCGGGTGGGCGGCAGCGACCCCATCCCGGTGGATGTGCGCATCATCAGCGCCACCCACCGCAACCTGGAAGAAATGGTGAAAGACGGAACATTCAGGGAAGATTTATGGTTTCGGTTGAATGTGTTCCCCATCATGATCCCGCCGCTTCGTCAACACACGGAGGACATCCCTGCCCTTGTGGGCCATTTTATCGACCAGAAGTCCAAAGGATTGAATATCTGGCAGCCGCCCAAGCTGGCCCCGGGAAGTATGGAACGGCTGCAGTCCCAAGCCTGGCCGGGGAACGTCCGGGAATTGGAAAACCTGGTGGAACGCGAGCTCATTCAAAGTCAGGTCAGCGGAAATTTTCATTTGCTGACCTTCCAGGGCTTGTCGCCTGCGAAAAATACCCCTGCCGGTGCCCCCCTCCCTGGTCAACGAGAAGCCATTGCGCCCATGGACGATGTTGTCAGCGACCATATCCAATATGTATTGTCCGCCACGAACGGGAGGGTTGAAGGTACTGGTGGTGCGGCAGCCTTGCTGGGCATGCACCCGAGTACCCTGAGAGCCAGGATGCGGAAACTGGGGATTGCCTTTGGACGAAACGCTGCCTGAACCACAGAATTCGGAGCAGCACAACGCCAGAGCCCCGGAGGACGGAACCGCAGTATGGAGCAGGAAGTACCGAGTAAGCAGTACGGCTAAAACATTTGACACAGATTTCACGGATTTCACAGATTCAATTCTTGTTTTGATCCATGTAATCCGTGAAATCCGTGTCTGATTGATGGGTAAGGGCATCGGAAAGGAAACCAGAGCAACCTTGACTTGCGGAAACTGGTAAAATCAATCTGCATATTTCTATATTTCTGGAAATATGGTCGACAGCCGGCTTTTGATGCAATATCATCCTCCCATGAAACTCGATTACGACCTAGCAGCTTCCCTGCTCAGCCAGTTGGGCAACATAACACGCCTCAAAATAGTGCGTGAGCTGGTAAGGGCGGGCAATACTGGCATGCCGGTGGGTGAGATCAGGGCCAGACTCGACATCCCCAATTCCACCCTTTCCCACCACCTCAGCCACCTTAGAAATGTGGGGCTCATTCGCCAGAAAAGAGAGGGAACCATTTTACGGTGCTTTGTCAATTACGAACACATAGACGGTATTGTGGCATTCCTGACTGAAGAGTGCTGCGCGGCTGATCCGACGCTTATCAAATAATAACAGCTTTTTGAACCGTAAAGGGCAGAAGGCAAGAAGGTGGGAACTTGAGAAGCTGAGAGGTAGTCGGTAACCTGTAGTCAGTGTACTTCGGAAATCGGCAGTCGGACGATTAATAAAAATCAATCACGAAAACACGAAATCTAAAAAGCACGAAATATTCAGAATTCGTTTTTGTGGTTTCGAACCTTCGTGATTTCGTGATGAAAATAACGAATTATAAAAATGGAAATTAGTTTGTTTGAAACGATTGAGTGACAACTTTAAATCAGGACTCGACCCAAAACACCAAACACCAAAGACTAAACAACAAATACAAAACCATTTTTTTAAACTGATATTTCTATTCTTCCAGAAATTTAAAACAATAAAGAGGAACAACCCATGGAAAACGCACTTGAGGTCATCCTGCCGGCCAAACCAGGACGACGGCTCTTCTTATTCCTAAAAGATTGGGTGGTGATTACCCTGCTGCTGGCATTCTCAGCCTACATGAACGGTTACGCTGCAGTTCCATTGATATCC
>Ga0180436_10003933_pt1 | contig 13507 bp, 12 predicted proteins | sample SS_ome_2_FD_132434 | JGI IMG/M metagenome (GOLD analysis project Ga0180436, IMG submission 132434) | Hypersaline lake sediment archaeal communities from the Salton Sea, California, USA - SS_3_S_2 metaG | ecosystem: Environmental > Aquatic > Non-marine Saline and Alkaline > Hypersaline >...
AAAGCTCAAGTACGACATCTTTATCGATCCGGATGTGTTTTTCAATTTAAGTGAGCCGCCGTCTTCGATATTCTTAAGTTCGATTCTTCCAGAGGAACATTCGATATCCACATCTTCAAAGGAGTAATCTCCCCCGTCAACGACTATGCTTCCGCTCGTTCCGTCAATTTTCAGCACCTTTGCCTCAACACCATCTATTTCAATTCTACCGCTTGAGTTTTTCACCACCAGTTCATTATATACATCTTCCGGAACAACGACTTCAAGATGAAGATTCGATATACCGAATCTGGTTCTCTCTTTTTGCACTTCAACTCTCAGCGTGCTGCCCTCATTCTCAACATAGAGCTTTTCCGAATGGACAGATGTACCTGTTAGTGTAGCTTTACCTTCGTTTCCGCTCACAACAGTCAAACGAGCAGATGTAGCTCCGATATAAATATTTTCTACTCCGTCAAAGACAAGCTGTTCATCTAATTGGACAGTCTTGCCACCTCTCGTAAAAAAATTCATAAAGCCAAACCTCCTAAATCCATTATCGAATCTGCTATTGAATATGAATTTAGCACCATTCCAGTCGTCCCAATCTTCACTATCGACCCATTCTTCAAAATCTTCAAATTCTTCAAAGTCATGATCAGCCGCTTCTATTCTTTCGATTATTTCGTCAAACTCACCTCGTTCATATCTTTCAGCAGCATCGATTCCTACATTAATTCCGCCGTAGATCAAACCGCCAAGCGATGCTACAGCGAGTATAACCAACACAATCCATATCCATGCAGGAATTTTAACCATTTTAAACGGTCGTTTAATCGGTTTCTCCTCCGCTTTGCTGAGTCCGTTGATAATGTTCTTATACCATCTCAATATCAAGATTACAAGCTTTATCAATCCAAGGACTATAAGCCCGGATATCGCCACCGCAAATGCAATTCCGCTTATCGCAGTTACTTTTATCATTGCACTAAGCGGTAGCGCGGCAAGCGTAATCGCTCCGATTGAGCCGCCGATTATTGTTCCTGCTACACCGAAAATAAACTGCAATAACCAAATACATCCCAATGACAACGCTATGAGTGCAATTATGTAACCTGCTGAGCTCATTCCGTCCCGCCCATGATTAGCCTTTTCACTTGCTTTTCTTAAACTTCCCGCAATCTCACTCGGGTCTCCGAGCGATGCGCATATCTCTTCTTCTGTTCTTCCTTCTTTCATGCCGTCCAAAAAATGCTCTTCATAATCCAGCAGTATTTCACGCTTATCAGTCTGGTTCATTCCGACCAAGCATTCTTTCAGCTTTCTCATAAACTCATTCTTGTTCATTTCTTATCTCCTTTTAAAATTTTACTAACTCCTACCAGGAACTTCTCCCACTCTTCACTAAGCTGCTTATGCGCCTCCAAACCACTGTCAGTGATTTTATAATACTTTCTTGGAGGTCCTTCACTGGACTCTTTAAGATATGTTTCAAAATAGCCGTCGCTGTTCAACCTCCTGAGCAACGGATATATTGTCCCTTCAGATATCGATATGTTCTTTGAAATCTCATTTACAAGCTCATACCCGTATCTGTCTTTTTCCAAGAGCAAAGAGAGAACTAACAGTTCCAGAATTCCTTTTTTAAATTGGATATTCAAGAAAACACCTCCTCACTACCGCTACACTATAACATATACTATTGTTTATTGCAAGGTAGTTTTTATATTTTAATAGCTTTTTTTGTATTATTCCTGTCAAAACAGGGTATTTCTTTAATTTCATAGTGAAAAGAAGCTGGATTCTTTTGATTATTAATAATATTCTTTACTTCACGGCTTCTAAGTTTGATAATCTTGAATTATTCGGATTGACGAATCCTGCCCCTGACGATATAATAGCGCAAGAGAATTATATATTATACACCCGTAGCTCAGCTGGATAGAGCATTCGACTCCGACTCGAAAGGCCGCTGGTTCAAATCCAGTCGGGTGTACCAAAAGAAAGCCACTATATATAGTGGTTTTTTTGTATTATTTATTTTATTGCATTGAATTTGACTCTCAATTATGTATAATATTGATAGATACTGATTGTGTTACAGTACTTGTTGTAGCATTCTTCTCAGCATCTATTAATTTTCAGGCTCACAAAACCAGTGTTTATTATTTTTATCAACCCAGCTGACAGAGTAATCATTAGCTAATATATGGGGAATAATGAAACAAGCCGTCGGCTGGGTTGATAACTACAGTTTGTACTTTAATTATACTAAATTAAAATTTGCGCAGCTTTTTTGCTTTTTCCGGTAGCTTAGGTTGATGAATATGCCATATGCAATTTGAGTTTGCATTCATCTTTGTAACAGATAATGCGATTTTTGCTATCGTTCCTCTTGTCTTATCAGCGATCTTTTTCATTAGTAACCATCTCCTTTATATATTTTTATGCATTCTCTCATAAAAAACTATAAGGTGTATAAAACAGGAATGAACAACTTATTTTCTGCAACGAAAAAGCAATGATTTATGCTATAAATCATTTGACGATTTCATTGCCGCTTCGCTACTCCATTTTTTAGCACTCCCAAAACAAGCATAATCGATAAAGCTGCTAGGGACACAGAAATACATAATGCAATCGTATTTATACTTAAAGCAACCAGCAGCCCCATTATTATCATAATAATGCCCAGTATTATTCTAGATCTTTTTTTATAATTAGCTCTTTCCAATCGGTCCAAAGGCTTGTTTTTATCTTCGACTGGTGAGAGGAAAAAGATTATCACTCCGGATATCAGTGCAGAGGTTAATATAATTATTGTGTTATCGGGAACAAACTTTATTGTAAGCAAAGTTATTACTGTAAGAAGTATAGAATAAAAAAAGCATCGTATATGAGTCTTTGCATGAACTCCACCTGCGTACATTCTTAAGGGGCTATATACTGTCATAAACACGATTGATTGCCATATCATGCCCATTAATAATCCAATGATTAGTGTAATCAAAATGTTTAGCACTATAAATAAACCTTCACGCAATCCATAAATATAAAGCTCTCTGTCCTCAGGATCTATTTGCTGATTTACAAGCAGCTTATCTGCGAATCTTTCGAACACCGGATATTCCCTCACTATCAAATAATCTTGAAACTCAGACCTACATACTTGTGGAAAATAACATATAAAAAACACTGTGCACGATTAAAGGGAATGAACACAATGTTTAGTGGAATGGATATAATTATTAAACTGATAAATTAATTATTATACAGCAGTACCTTAACTCCAAAAATGTTTTTGTCATGCATTTGATCATCCATTTCGAATATACCGTTATTTTTATCCACGATACTCCGCACATGCTCAATTCCAAATCCATGCTCGGATTTTTGTAGTTTAGTAGTGAGATAGGAGTTGTTATGTTTTATTGGTTTTTTAGAATAAGAGTTGATCAAACTGAGCAGAAACACCCCCTTCACAAGACTTATTGAAAGCTCGATTTTTCGTTCTTCCTCGATATTTATTTTATCAACTGCTTCAATCGCATTATTCATTAGATTGCCAATTATGCTAATAAAGTCTTGAGCGGTGATCTTGCAAGGTTCTTCTATTTTGATATGTGTTTTTACTTCTATACCAATCTGTTTTGCTTGATTCACTTTAAGATTAACGATGCTGTCAAGTTCCGGTATGCCTGTACTAATCGGTGCAAAATTGGTGTCTACAATCTTCGTTAATCCTGAAATGTAATTCTTTGCTCTTTCATATTCCTTCTTGTCAACCAGCTCGTGCATTGTTTGCATATGAAACTCTATATTATGCTTAATAGTTTTTATTTCGCGTTGATAGTTTTTTACTAATTCAAGCTCACTTTTATAAATTTTGTTCTGCATTTCAAACGCTGTTCTAGCAGTTCTTTCTTTGGTTGCCTTGACCAAAGCCCCCATAAAGTTAAAAAGAAAAATTGCTATTATTGTTAGAGCAAAAATGCCTATTAAAATGTAGACTACATTATCTGCGCTCAGATATGGGAGCACGGATGCAAGTGCAAACAGGACGATGATGATTAAAATCATAAAGAGACTGTGCCTGCCTTTAAGAGACTCCAAATCTCTAATAGATAAATGCTGAATTATGGCGGAAATCAAAACAAATATTGTGAGCGGTGCTAATATATTGCCCCAAATTTGGTAAACCTCGTTTTGCATAACATCGAGTCCGAATGCCTTAAGCCCCACAATTATCAGTGTTTCTACAAGCGCAAATAGTGCGTAACTGCATATACCGATAATGATACGCTTGATAAGGCTGGCTGCAAATAAAAAAGCAAGAGCAATAAACAGCACTATGTTTGTCGCCAATGTAATCCATATATTTTGCAAACTCAAATAGACGGCACTATTAATTGCGAAAGCAATCGAAAAAGAGACCAAACAAACTATCCATCCTTTAAGACAATCACTAAACACCAAAGTATAAAGTCTGTAAAGCGTGAAATAGACAAAAGCATTTGCAACTAAATAGGCAATAAGATGTGCAGGTTGACTCATATTCACTCTCCCTTAGAGTATTGGTCTGTTAAACGCAGCAAAGTAGCTCTTACATCATTCTTTCTTTCAGACCCAATATTTATTATATCACCGTTTCTTATTGTTACAGCTTTCGAAGTATAAGATTTGATATAAACGAAGTTAACATAGTATGACCTATGAACATGGATGAAGTTGTTATACTTTTTTTCAATAATATATGATAAGCTACCATAGAACTCCTTATTTCCATCCATAGTTACGATTTTTACTTTTTTGCCTACACTTTCAAAATACAATATATCCATAATAGGCACAACATGAGTGGTGCCGTTTTTTTTATAGGTGAACAGCTCAGATTCCTGCTCAATTAACCGCAGAGCTTTTAGTAAAACCTTTTCGACTTTGTTTTTATCAAGCGGCTTAACAATAAATTGAGTTATTCTCACATTGAAAAGTTCCATTAGAAAATCTTTTGATGTCGAAATATAAATAAGTTTTGTTTGTTCATCACACAATTTATCTCGGATAGTTAAACCAACTTCAATACCATCCATATCTTTCATTAAAATATCTAAAAAAACAACATCAAACCTATGATTTCTCTTTATGAATTCAAGTAGGTCTTCTCCACTGCTAAACATTTCAACTGAAAAATCTTTGTTAATTAACCAACTAATTTGCTCAAGAATTTTATTTAGTTTTATGGCATCATATTTGTCGTCATCACAAATGGCAATACGTATGATATGAATCCCTCCCCCAACAAGAGATATATCAATGCTTTCTTATCTCAGAATTTTTAAATGTTACGACTGGTATGTAAAGATCAATGTTTATCCTTCTAAAACTATCCAATACTCATTGTCAATAAGCAATGATAATTATATATTATTAATGTTCAAAAGTAAATACGTTTAGGTTAGTATATGTAATATGCACATGCTAACCTTTGAAAAAACATGATCCTTAGCAAGAAAACAAGACCTGCGACAAAAACCCCAAATCCCAACACCTAAACATTTTGTGATTAACAATAAACAGTACCCAAGAAGAGACATCAAAAAGAGCTTCATTATTGCATCCGCTGTTGTTTTTTACAGAATAGCCTTTTCTCCATACTCGAAAGACCGCTGGCCCAATTCCAATCGAGTATGCCAAAAGAAAAACCACAGTATTCAGTGGTTTTTTTGGTTCATTAACTTATTCATAAAACTTGTTTTTGGAAGTCACTTAAGAAACCGATTTGAATTTTCTTTGTTTGGTCCCTTTTTGTTTGATTTTTATAATTACTATCGTTGTCCCTGCTGCAACAACAATTGTTCCTGCTGCGACAACATACCAAATCCAGATTTTTGATCTTCCGTTATCGCTGTTTTTGTTTTGAGCTTCAATAATCTCAGCGATTACCTCTTCTGCTTCTTCGGCATCCTCAACTTCAACAATTACTGTTTCCGTATCTCCATCAGCTCCTCCCCCATCAGGGGAACCATCGGTTTTTCCGCTGCCTGGGCTTTGTGTCGGATCCGGCTCCGGGTCCTCCGGTTTCTCCGGTTTCGGAGCAACCAAAAGATAAACGCTTACAGCACTCGTGTCCGATTTTCCATCCGCTTCCGCTGTTATCGTCGCTTTTCCTTTTTTCACACCTCTGACAACACCATTTTGATCGACCTTTGCAATTCCCGTGTCACTGCTTGTCCATGTAACATCCGAATATGTTGCATCCGATGGTGTAACAGTCGCAACCAAGGTTTTTGAGCTTCCTTTTCTGATACTGAGCGTTTTTTTATCAACGCTTACACTCGTAACCCGCTTAGCTTCAACCGTAACAGAGCAAGTGTCCGACTGTCCGTCCGATTCCCCGGTTATCGTAGCATTCCCAACTCCGACTGCAGTAACAAGTCCGTTCTGATCGACTGTCGCGACAGTATCGTCATCACTCGACCAAGTCACCTCCGGGTGGGTTGCATCGTTTGGCAATACGGTTGCTGTCAATGTAAGTGTGTCCGTATCGATCATCGTCTCCGAATTACTGCTCAAAGAGACGCTGGTGACACGAATTTCGTTCCATTTTATATATAACGGAAGATTCGATTCCAATGTCACCACTGTACCCACAGAATATGATGTCCCGTTACCATCCCGTAAAGAATTCCAGCCACCATTTGTATATTTATCGCGCGTAATATGACTGCCATCAGCGACTGTCGCCGTTAAACCTTTATGTTTTGTCACAGATGAGGGCAAAGCCCCCGTTCCGCCATTTGCGTTATAGCTTAATGTGCACGGTTTTAAATATACTCCGAATACTGCTGCCCAGCCCGAAGGGTATGAAATGCCTATTTTCTCTCCTCCTGAAGTATCTGAAATCGTGTAATGGGTATGCGAGGTCGAAGGTGTAACTATACTGTTGCTCTTGATAAACACAACAGCATCGCCGCTTATCGAAAGTCTGGTTGCATATCTCGCATCACCGATATCTTTAGTGCCTGATAATCCTTTCTCTGTCTCGGTCCTGCCGCCTTTTATATTTATCGTTCCGCCTGCTCCTGCATATCCTCCGCCAATCCCTGCGGCATAGTCCCCGCCTGTTACCTTAACAGTTCCACCTTCAATCGTGATTGGTCCCATGTCCTTACCGCGTTTGCCTGTACCGATGCCTGCGCCTCCGGAGCCGCCTTTCGCCTCAACACTTCCACCCTTAATCTTAAGCGCGCCTTTGCCGGCCATAGGCCCTTCATAGTAAAAGGATCCACCACCGATTCCGGATGCGTTTTCCCCTCCGGTTGCCTTTACCGTTCCGCCTTCTATGGTTAAATCACCGCAATTGCTTTCGTGTCCGCCGCCAATACCCGCACCAAAGAAGCCACCTGTTGCAGTCACGTTTCCTCCGGTGATGGTCGTTTTCCCTCCATAGCTCTGATCAGGATGATCACCGCTTCCTATTCCGGCCGAATAGTCTCCTCCTTTAGCAATTACAATACCGCCTTCAATTTTTATCTCATCAGAACTTTCTCCGTATAATGCTCCGCCTATTCCGGCACCACCACCGAGCCCGGAACCTCCGATGCCACCGGTAGCTGTAACTTTGCCGCTTTTAATATTAATTTTACCGCATTTATTGCCCCAAGTATTCGTATTATATGCTGCTCCAATTCCGGCAGCCGATAGTCCTCCCGTAACATCAATAGCACCAGATCCTGAAATCACCAGGCTATTACTGTCCTCAATCCTTATTCCCGGCGAGTAAGCTCCGCCTGTCAATTTCGAAGTTCCTGAAAGTATAAGAGAACCGGAACCTTTATACCACAAAGGGCAAGCGTTTGCATCTTTATTTTCAATTATTATATTATGAACAGTAAGGGTTACCCCATCTCCACATTGAATCTGGGAATTTTTAAGTGTGCTAACATAAATATTTGATATAGTAACCGTCAAATTGGGGGCAATAATTATTTTTTGATCATCTTCAAAAGAAGTGAAATCATATATACCGTTTGCTGTAATATTATAATCTGCCGCAGCATAGGTTGGTATTGGGAAAATAACGACACTAATGAATACGATTAGAAGAAGCAGAAAAAACTTTTTTTTCATATAATTATCCTTGCTCAATAATTTTCTCAAAATGTTAGTAGAATCGCTATAGTGTATTTATAGAATTCATCCTTATTATAGCATAATTTGGGAGAATCACAATAAATTTATTATCTCCTTCTTTTAGATATCTTCTTGTGTTTTTTAAGCCGACACGCTTTTTACATTATATTATTGTGTTGCTTTTGCTTTGCTGAAACCTTTTTGTACCACCGACTAAACCCGCATATTTCTTTAGCTATAAAAGCCTCTGTATTTATGCAAGAGCTTTTTGTTTACGAAATCTAAAAACCATTTTTCGAATTCGGATTTTTCAAAACCCAGAACACAGCAAGAAGGGTTCCTATGGATGTCAGAACATCTTCTCTCTCAATTTTGGCAGTAAAGACAGAGTAAAACTCACCACATAACCCCGACTTTTAGGCCTTTGGTTTTTCGTTCAGAAGAGACTACTGAGAGAATGTTAATTTTGTGGTTAATACACGTGCTCGTTTGCCTTTTCGATGCTTTTTGTCCACAATTTATGACCCTTCGGTTCACAGCAATGGACAAATCATCTTTTTAATTAAAGTTTAGTGGTTTTATCTCAAAGTAATTTGCTAAATTACAGTCAATCGCTTGAACCCCTTCCTGAGAAAGAAATTCCTTCCATTCTTCAGGGTCTTTATACGATATAACTTGAGAAAAATCAAAATTTTCTGCTGAGCTCAGCGCTGTCGTTTCCACCAAGTAGTAGTACCCGCCGTCACTCCAAGTTTCCACTGCCACTTGAGCATGTCCCGGACTTAGGATTATCAGAGCGTTCATATCCATTGCTCTTAAAGCAGATGCCAAAGCTAAAGAAGTCTCGATACAAAGCCCAGATTTGGTTTTAATCACCTCTGACGGTGATGCTACACGCTGATACCATTCTTTATCGAAACATGCGACACCCAAACACATTTCTGCCATAAAGAAAACCACTAAAATAGCGGTTTCCTAAATTCTTTCTATCTGTTGTATTCTCTTATTTTGCCGTTACTCTTTTACAACGAATGAGATTTTAGCATTAACACGATAGCTTACGATTCCGTCGTTCTCGACAACCGCCTGCAAATTTCTCACATATACAGACCGAATATTCTTAATTGTCTTGGTTGCCTCTTTGACCGCCTCTTGCGTTGCAGCCTCCCATCCATCTTTAGATTCTGCAAGAATCTCGATTACTTTTACAACTGCCATCTTCGAATCTCCTTTCTCTTATCCTTTGATTTACTGGTTGATCCTATTATACTACTAAAATCAGAATATCAACAGAAATATATATATGCTTATCGTCCTAAGCAACAGGCTCTTCTTTTTATTAGCTGAAATAATCTTTTATAAGCCTGTCAAATTCTTCGAAGATATTCTCCTCTCTTAAGTATCTCCTCTCGTAATCGGAAAGCTTCCACATGAACTCATCCTTTCTCCTTCCATCAAGATAATCTTCTAAAATCCAAGGAATGGCTTGGTCTAGATTTTCGGATGTCAGAACACCCATCGGTTTTATCTGCAGATACTGGATGAACGCTTCATCGTTAAAGTATCTAATAATCTGCTGCAGGCATAGGTCAGCATTTAGATTCGGCGGGTTTGGAACGGTTGCACTTAAAGTGCCGTCAGCAAGAAAATCCCAAGCGTCATCCTTACCATTGCAGGATACTATGACTTTCCCTGAGTCTTCCCCAAGCACGTCGATTACCCCCTTGGCCATCTCCTCATTTGCGGCAAAGATAACATCATATTTGTAACCTGAATCTTCTAGTTCTTGAACTACGAGTCTTGCCACTTCTCTCTGCCATTCACCGCTGTCTAAAACTATAGACGGCGACATTCCAGCCTCTTTCAGAGCTAAATCGAACCCGAGCATTTCGCCTTCCGCTGGTCCTTGTCCGAAGTATCCGGGTATCTGCACACACTTTGCATCAGGATAATTTTCCGCAACCCATTGTCCAGCCATATATCCCATCATAAAAAAGTTGTCTGTTACATGTCCTGTCAAGTCACTCCCAGGGTTTAAGTACGGTTTACCAGCTATGAAGAAAATAGGTATCCCGGCCTCATTGGCAAGGGATATTGAATCTGCACTGCCAGATGCTGCGGCTGTAATAACAGCTATCGCGTCCACCTCTCTCTCGATCATCTCTCTTACGTGGCTGAGATCTTTGTCTATATCATAATTGGAATTGGCTTCAATAACTTCTATATCGTATTCTTTCGCTAAGGCAGTAAAAGCATCACTGAATTGAACATAGTATTGGTTCGGACCTGCGTTTATAAAACCCACCGTCTTTTGTGTCTCTTCTACACTCAAAGAGCCTTCGCTCTTATACTCTTCTGATTTTTCCTCTGTATTATCTTCAAATTTTTCTTTAATTCTTTCCGCAGCATTATCCAAAATCTTAACATCGGGTTTTGCATCCACCTTCTCTGCAGGCCTATCAGCTTTGAATTGCCATACCGACAACCCAACACCGGCAGCAACTATTGTCACCACAAGCACAATAACGATTAGCAATTTCGATACGTCTGACATCCCATGCTTAGGTGCTTTTTTTCTCTTAGATTTTTCTTTATTTCCAAGCATACATTTCTCCTTAGTTTATTGATTATGCTACGCTTCAAAATACATGTTTCAATACTTATTTGTCATAATTTATATTCAATCACATATTCTACTTTTGTAATATATTATACCATATTTTAGCAAATTATAAAAGTTCAATATTTTCACCGTCAAAGTTTCTTTGCTGTCATTGGTAATAGTCGCTGCAAAGAGAAAGCAGAAATGAAAATATAGCTTTGCGTCTCGAGCTATCACAAGATGTTAATTTTCTGATATCAAGTCGTATTGTCATACTTGGTTGAATTATTTAATTAATGAAGATACCTGTCAATAGTTTCTCCATCTCTCATACTAGCAAAATGCCACATATCTATATACACTCTTTAAGTTTCATATATGAGAAGTTTTGAATACTTCAACAAAAAGTAGTATAATTAATTTATAAGAATGATTGGAGGAGTAATGATGCCAGATAATAACGTTGATAAGAAGCGCAACAAAGACGACATTATGGATGACGATATAAAAAAACTTGAAGAACAACTTGCAGGCGAGTTAGAACCTGCAGAAAAAATGAAAGTGCTTGAAAAAATTATTGAATTGAACACGCATCGTATTAAAAAGTATAGAAGATGGCGAATTATGTTTCTTTGTATCAGCATAGGGATGGCATTTTTGTTACAAGCACCAGGTGTTGAAGGTTGGTCAAAAACAATAGGGATTGTTCTAATCATAGTGTTTGGTCTTGCATTCTTTTTGTCTTTCCAATTGATTGGTAAAGACAAAAGAACTCTTGCTGATTACGAGAGCGAACTTTCTAAATTGAAATCAACATGATCTACATATAATTCTTAATGGGCACTGCTCTCTATGGGGCAAAGTTGTTGTTACCCTTTTGACAGCTTCAAGTTAAATATAACGCTCGATCAGTTTGCTATTTATAGTGTTCTGCAAGTCAATCTTTCTATCTAGTATCTCATTGGTCATATCTATTGGTTTTCTGTTTTTCGCATACTGTTAAGTGTTTTTTAGTATTCCTCAATTTTATATTCTTTTCTTTATTTGTTCCTCTTTATCATCAGATGTACGAAAATAGGTGTTATCGTTACGGCGATTCACATGAATATATTAACATTTGATAGTAAATCGAGGAACATTTTTAACTATTTCCGCTATATATATAATATAGGCAATATCATATAACTCTTTCCATAGTTATTTTTAATTGAATACATAGTTATCTTTTTTTAAGATAATTATGTGATATTCACGTGCGTAATTGTAACGGCTCATCGATTTTCACTTTTGTAATTCTTTGTTGAGCGGTCGATTACAGCAAGAAAGGAAAAAACTATGGATTATTATAAAAACTCCTGCGGTTGTAATGACGGCAAAGGAGATGGTAAACGTCCAGAGAAAAAACCACCAAAGAAATGCGAAAATCGTGTGATAATCAAGATCGATAATTCTTGTTTCGAATACGAAAAGAGCAGAAAATCTGGAAAAAAAGAATATTAATGTGCCTTCATCCAGTCCAGGCATATAGATAACAGAGGCATGTTGATAAGGCAGGATCCGTATTTAATACGGATTTTGCCGACTAATAAACATTTTTTAAGTACCTTGTGTTAATAAAATCATAAAAAAACCCACCGCATACAGCGGCAGGCTTAAAAAACATTTCTTTTTACAGTCCTTTAAATATTACCCCTAAAAGTAAAAGAACGAATGCAACAGTCAATAATATAAAGTTAGTTATGCCCAAATTAGATAGAAAAGTCAGTTCAAAGAAGAACTTATTGAGAATTGCAAATATCCCGATTACAAATGATAATAAAAATACGACTTTTGATGGTCTTGAGCCCATAATAATCCTCCAATAAATTATTTACACGTTCCCATGCAGTACAATTATAGTATATTATTCCAATAAATTAAAGTATAATTTTTTACTTCTCACCCGCAACAGTACTTTAACTCATTTACTATATACAGATGCTTTTTAGAACTCGTTTATTCCTTCTTCATCAAAAAAGGCTGCTAAATCGTAAATTTAGCAGCCTTATATACGATATAATTTTACTTCTTACCCTCTTTTTGGGCTTTCGCTTCTCGTTTATTCAGCACATGCATCAGTATCATCATAACAGCTGAATACGCCAGGAATAACCCGAAAGTCAGAATAAACATCCAAGGCTTATCCTCGATTATTCCTGTTACAGGTATTGCAAGCATCATCATAAGCGGGAAACCGAGAGGAGCAGCAATTCCGCTCCCTAATACAAGGTTATCCGTTACACTGGTTTTGCCTTTAGGATCGACCTCCTTCAGGAGAGCAACTCCTGTGGTGATTGTGCCGGTCCATGTCCCGAACAATGCGAGTGTGTTTTCCAAAACCTCGTCCCTGTAGATGAATTTTGCCATAAATATCGTGTAGAAAATTGTGAATACTCCACCTACAGTAGTCAGGATAAGTATTGACCATCCATAGTTTCCGAGAGCTGTGAAGGACAACGCCGCAATCGAAGCCGTAATCATAAAGTCAAAGGATACAGCCGAGATCTTCTGCATCAGATAGTTGTCGACATAGTTGACTTTCATCTTACCTTTGTCTCTTAACTTCTTAAATATTGCCTTTACTGCAACGGCAATCAAAGTACCGAAGAGGAATGCAAAGCCTCTAAACAGTCCTGACAGGGATTCTCCGAATGTTCCTAAATCCTTCAGCAGGAAGCAAAGACCTTCGATAACACCATATGTGACCAAATATACAAATCCGATGAGAATAATCTGTATTGTCAGGTCATCGAT
>Ga0180436_10003934_pt1 | contig 13503 bp, 5 predicted proteins | sample SS_ome_2_FD_132434 | JGI IMG/M metagenome (GOLD analysis project Ga0180436, IMG submission 132434) | Hypersaline lake sediment archaeal communities from the Salton Sea, California, USA - SS_3_S_2 metaG | ecosystem: Environmental > Aquatic > Non-marine Saline and Alkaline > Hypersaline > Sediment...
ACTAACCGCCTATACCAGTAGCAATCCCGAGGAAACCTTGCAGTTTTATGATGTCAGCACCCCCGCAGCCACGCTGGTCACCGACGGACCGGACGCGGGCATCTATACCGACCTGGGCAGCGGTGAGTTATTCGGTGAATTTGAAGTGAACCCCGCGGATCAAAACACGGTTCTGGATATCCCCTTGAACGCCGAGGCCGTTGCCGGCATCAATGCGGCCGCCGGCGGAGACTTTGCCATTGGTTTGAAGCTGGAGACGTTGGGAAATGGTGCCCTGTTTTTCAGTGATGCCGATGAAGATCGAACCCACCAGCTGATTCTGGTAGCAGAATAACTTCGCTTCGCGTTGTTATCAATCGCGACTAGTCGCGCCAAAATTTAAATTCATCCCAAAAATCTCGGGTTGAATTTAAATTTAAAAGATATTGAACCGGTAGGTAACCTCTAAAGAGATGCCCGATGTATCCAGTTGATCGTCCGCGGATGAATACGCACTGTCGGCACCATCGGCATCATGCAAAAAAAAGCCATAGCCCAGGCGGAGTTCCAGATCGCCCTTTTGAATTCCCGTCCCGATTAGGAGGCCCACGCCGGGTTTGTACCCATCCACCGGATAATCCAAATCGCTTTCGATAATGCGGTAGCCGACGCCGGCCAGCACCATCGGGCGCAAGGGACCTAACCATCTGGGAGCGTATTCCCGGGCATAGTACACCCCAGACAAGGCAATCGTATAGCCGGTCATATCGGAGTCGTCGCCCGACAGGGAATTGTCGACCGAACCGCTGTAATACTCGTTGCTGATACTCAACTCCACCGAAAAATGTTCGGAAAACCCGTAACTTCCTCGGACAATGGGATGGATTTCACTTTCGACTTCATGGGTGCTGGTTTCACCATCAAGGGAGGCGCTGACCTCGGATCCGATGTAGGCATACCCCACACCTGCATGAATATACCAGGGTCTGTCGACTTTTGGTTTTGAAGTCTCTTGGACACCACTAGCTGCCGCCGGCACATAATCGCTCTGTTGTTTTTCTAATTTTTTAAGCCGCTCCAAATTCGTTTGCTCTTCCTCAATAAACGTCGGTACGCCGATTTCCGGTTCGGCTTCAGTGGATCCAGCCGGGGGCGCCCCGGCAGCTGCCCCCTCGGCCGCCTGCAGGTTCGAAACAAACAAGGGGGTACTTAGCAGCATCACCACAACAATTATCAATGTGGGAAAATAGCGCCCCAGGAAACGGCGCGCGAATCCAAAAACAGCCATGGTACCCATCAGGACCATTAAGAAAATGCACCTGCTTGGTTTAAACGCATCTGATCGCGCCGTTTCAATGAAACAGGAACTGTAGGTGTCGTCAAGACCCGAAGAATCATCATCTGGAGATGAAATCGACCCGATGGCAAAATCGGACATGTGGGTCAGCAACAATCCAATGGTGTAAGTGGCCTTACCGACTTCGGGGGTTTCGGTCTGGACGGCCAGAATCGTACCGCCTTGATCGATTTCCAGCCCCTGCCAGGTTCCGCCTACCCCGGCAAGTGTCCGGCTGCCGTCCGAGGCCAGGTAATAAACATCCGGTCCAGAACTGCCATTCGGGAGTGTAACCTCTATGGTAACAAACATGGTTTGACTGTTTTTGAGCCGCAGTTGGCTGTCTGCTCCCATCGAAAATTGGACGCTGTCCACGCCAAATGCATTCAATATTGAATCGCTGGCCGGAACCTGCCGAGGCGGCCGAATCACGCCTGAATAATCGTTCCATTCATCGGTATCGGGATCATATATCTCAAATTGACTGCCCGGCTGCAGATAAACCTTTATTTTAAGACCGTCTTTGTCGATCCCACCGGCCTCATCCCTGTCATCCGTCGTCAGGGTTGTACTGACTGGGAGCATGCCACCCGAAAGACCGGTCAGGTCAACCATCTTAGTGGTTATCACTGCACTGTCAGCATTATTGATAACAACAGGCTGGTAGATTTCAACCCATGCTGCGCTGACATTATTAGCCCGACTGTCCGGGTTGATCACCTGGATAGTGTAGCGACCCTCCAGGAAATCAATTGGCACATCGATGTCTGCAGTCAGCTCGGTTGCATCAATCCCATTGAGATTGGTTAATGCGGTTACGCCACCCTGACTGGAAAGCAGATTGACACCCGCCGGCGGGATCTCAAAATTGCTGCCTTCCACCACGATGGGGGTTACGACACCACTCTGAACCACCACCGGGTTAATTGCTCTTACATTGGGAAATGGGGTAACCGCCTCGATAATGGTGATGCTTTGTGAGCTGGTTAATGAAACACCATTCTTGTTGATCACACGGACCTGGAAAGTCCCAGTCGGGGCTCCCTTGGGAATATCGGCAAAAATTAGCCCGGCACTACTGCCTGTTTTGTTTTTGTTGAAGAAATCAAACACCTGGGTGTTACTTTCTAAACGGATGATATTGCTGTTTTCGGATTCCAAAAAGTTATTTCCGGTGATATTCAATTCCCTAGCAGCAGAATTGTCGATAGTACTGCTACCAAGGGATATGGAATCGATAACCGGCAAACTACTTGTTGTCTGCAGGCTGGCCACGTTGCTCAGCGACGAAACATTACCCACGGAATCAATCGCATCCACACCGAAATAATATTCCTGATCCGGTTGCAAGTCTCTCACGGTATACTGTTCTTGAACCCCCTGGGGACCTGGTATTAAATCACAGAATATCTGGGTCGCCGTATCCAGGCTGGTTTTAACAAAAGATTCGGTTGCGTACCAAATCCGGTATCGTTTCAGGATTTCCTGGGAGTCGTCGCTGCTCCAATTCCAGGTAAGCCTGGCAGTGGTAGTGCCTGGATTTCCTGATGTTACAACCAGAACGATCGAATCCGGTGCGGATAGATCCACTCGCCATTGTACACAGGTGGCGCCTCCGATTGCAGTACCATCACCGCCACCCTGCCACGTGCCGCCACCAAATCCATTCACACACAGGTTAAAGGCCTCCGTTTCGGCCATATCCGATATTTGGATAGGCGTATTGGCGCCGGTTTCTTCGCTCCAGGTATCCCCATCGTCTAATGAATAGACATAGCTTTGAATGGTCGGTCCCTGTGAAGATGATGCAACCTGGATCGTAGCCGAAGTCTGGGAAGTAATAATAGCAGGGATATTGTTTAGGACTGCGGTGGGCACTGACAAATCCACGTTCCAGGATATTTCGCTTGCATCACCTTCGGCCTGCCAGTTATGGGTTTGGTCTGCCCCAATAACTTCCAGTGTGTGCTCGCCTTCATCTAAATTTGACAAGTTAATCGGCATGCCTGCATTGCGAATCGAGCTCCAGGATCCACCGACATCATCAACCCGGTAGCGATAGTAGGCCACATCCACGCCACCCACCATAATGGATGCATCGGGGGTGCTGACCGTACCCTTAGGATAATTAGATAACACTGCAACCGGTGGTGTCAGGTCAATGGTCCAGCTGGCCTGGGTAGGGCTGTCGGCCGGCTGCCAGAATCCGGCCGCATTCTTGCCGATCACACCAAGTGTGTGCGGTCCTTCGGAAATAAGGTCAAATTCGATGGGATTGGCAACGTCTGTTTCGGTACTCCAGCTTTTACCATCCAAGCGGTACTGATAGCTGACAACGCCGATACCGCCGACGCCGATGCTGTAACTCGTGGCGCTCGTCAGACCGGGAGGCAAGTCTGTCAAGGTCGCTTGCGGAGAGGAGGCATCGCTGGCGGTTGTAAAGGTTACTGTGTTACCATAAGCTGTGCCGGATAGACTGGTGGCATAGGCCCTCACGTAGTAGAGTGTTCCGGTCGTAAGGCCGGTCATGACGTGGTTAAATAGGTAGGGCACATCACCATCATAGGGGCCCAACTCTACGACACTATCAGCTGGATCTACCACCGTCGGATTAGGAAAAGTACTCCAGCAAAAGCCGTGTTGCGTTGGCGGCGGCACTCCCAGAACCGAAAGAATACCATTGGCTGTTGCCGAGTCGGTAAAGATATTGGTCACATCCGTCGTGGTCAAACCGGATGCTGAGGGATCCGTCGTAAAGTCTTTGGTTTCACCATAAACAGTTTCGACAGCATTAGTGGCATATGCCCTGACATTGTAGGTGGAATTGGGAATCAAATCTGTCATATTCGACTGAAATGGTCCAGTGCCTAAAACAACCCCCTCATCTGTAAATCCATCGTTTTCTTCCAGAGTCGGGATACCTGGTGCTCTGCTCCAACAGATGCCATGGGCAGTGGCAGCCGGTACGCCCTTGTTGCTGATGCTACCATTTCCTGTGGCGGTGGTATCGCCGATTAGACTGACTGGTAGCGTGGTGACCTCAGGAGCTATCAAGGTCGTAAAAGAAACTTCACCGCCATAAACCGTAGTCAGAGGATTTGTAGCATATGCTCGAACATAATAGGTCGTTCCAGGTGTCAGACCAGTCATTTCTGAACTGAATACACCTGTCTCCGTTGGTGCTCCCAACTCGGTTTTAGCGTCATCAGTGGTGGGCGTTCCAGTGGTATTCCAGCAGATGCCATGTTGCGTGGCGGCTGGTACTCCCAGGTTGGTAATATCGCCACCACCGGTTGTGGTTGTTTGATCGATATTGGTAACTGACTCTGTTCCTATGACCATGGCATCCGGATCAGTTGCGAATGCCTGTGCGACCCCATAAGCCGTGCCGGCGTTATTGGTGGCATAGGCTCGCACATAATAAAATTTAAAGGGTTCAAGATCTTCTATTTCGGACTCAAACTCATAGGGAACGTTGCCGGAATAGGATCCCTCTTGACTGAACCCTTCGTTGTCACCTAGCGTCGGATTTGTTTCAGTCGAACTCCAGATAAAACCATGCTGGGTCGGCGAGGGAATCCCCAGGTCTTCAATGGTGCCGTGTCCGGTGGCACTGTCTTCTGTGGCATCGCTGGCCGCCTGGGTTGTCACTGTGGGGAGTTTATAGGAGGTAAATTGCACCTCATTGCCGTAAACCGTTGTGACGGCGTTTGTCGCAAACGCCCGAACATAATATAGGGTCCCAGGTGCAAGCCCACTCATGGCGGCGGTGTAGGCCCCTGTTGCAGATGCAGCACCATTGTCGGCAACATTGTCGGCCGTCGTGGGATCGCCCGCCGTGTTCCAGCACACGCCATGCGCTGTCGGATTGGGCACACCCAACACAGTGATATTGCCGTTACCTGTAGCGCTAGTCGGGCTGATGTTGGTAGCTGCCTGCGTCGTCACCGTAGGTTGCAGGTAGGACGTAAAAGACACCTGGCCTCCGTATGTTGTCCCAACCGAGTTGGTGGCATAGGCCCGCACATAGTAGGTTGTGCCCGGCAGAAGGCTCGTCATGTCTGAATTCGCAAAGGTGTACGGCGTTGAACCGGAGTAGATTCCCAGCTCGGTATGGGGATCCGAAGTGGTCGGATTCTCACTCGTACTCCAGCATACCCCATGCTGACTCACACTGGCATCATTCAGAGCATCAAGGGTGCCGTGGCCCGTGGCTGTAGTTGCGCCGATATTGTCCACTGCATCCGTCGTCACTGCCGGTACCTGGGGCAAGGTTGTAAACGACTCCTGGGTTCCGTATGATGTCCCCGCGGTATTGGTGGCGTAAGCCCGCACATAGTAGGTTGTATACGGTAGGAGGCTTGTCATGTTTGAATCAGGAAAAGTGTACGGCGTTGAACCGGAATAAGCCCCCAGCTCGGTATGGGGATCTGAAGTGGTCGGATCTTCACTGGTACTCCAGCATACCCCATGCTGGCTCACACTGGCATCATTCAATGCATCAAGGGTGCCGTGACCCGTGGCTGTTGTTACCCCGATATTGTCTACGGCATCCGTTGTCACTTCCGGTGCTTGAGGCAAAGTTGTAAACGACACCTGGATTCCGTAGGTTGTCCCAACCGAGTTGGTGGCATAAGCCCGCACATAGTAGGTTGTATTCGGTAGGAGGCTTGTCATGTTTGAATCAGGAAAAGTGTACGGCGTTGAACCGGAGTAGGTTCCCAGCTCGGTATGGGGATCTGAAGTGGTCGGATCCTCACTGGTACTCCAGCATACCCCATACTGGCTCACACTGGCATCATTCAGAGCATCGAGGGTGCCGTGGCCCGTGGCTGTAGTTGCACTGATATTGTCTACTGCATCCGTCGTCACTTCCGGTGCCGTGGGCAAGGTTATAAATGACTCCTGGCCGCCGTAGGTTGTCCCGCTGTCGTTGGTGGCGTAGGCCCGCACATAGTAGATCGTACCGGGTGTCAACCCGGTCATATTCGATGTAAACGTCCCTATGGTTGAGGTCCCTCCCTCGTTGGTGGAGTTGTCAGCCAGTGTGGGCATACCCGTTGTGTTCCAGACCACACCGTGTGCCGTGGGGTTCGTTCCGCCCAGATCAGTTATATTGCCGTTGCCTGTGGCCGTGGTGGTGGTGATATCGCTGACCGCCTGCGTCGTCACCGTCGGCACCTGTGCAAAGGCCATACATGGAATTAGGAAGAAAAACAGAAACAGGTTCAAGGAAATAAGAAATCTATGTGTTCGTGTCAGTTTCATAAGCCCTCTGGACGGTTAAATAGTCGTTCCGGTTTCAGTACTGTTTTCTGCATAACCGTCGTGTCCGATATAAGGTTTGATGTTTGATCTAAGTTATTAAAATTAAAAAAAAGAACCGTCTCAACACCTCTGAGCCAACAAGCCCATTTGCCATCAACGGCTCTTTTCATCTAAATAAAGCAATAAGTATGCAAATCTTAAATTTTTTATCTTTTCTTTTATTCCAACATGTTATGAATAGACATATATGAATATCACATAACCATGCACATTTCTACCCATATTCTATGAAATTCATTATCCATATACGGCAACAAATGTAATACTATAGCTTAACGCTTACGTTTTTTTATATAAAGAATGCCTAAGACGAGAGCGAAAATAATTATGACACCGTGCATGACAGCCATGTTTACTATGTTCAGGGTCGACACATAACAAGCGCCATAGTCATCGCCGCCAACATCGGAGGGATCGTCTGTGCTGCCAAGCGGCAGTGATCCGATGGCGTAATTGGACATGGAATTCAGAAGCAGGCCGATCGTATAGGTGGTTAATCCCGTCTCGGGTATATCCGGACGTTCGGTAAGAATAGTCCCCCCCTGCGCCAACTGTATACCACGCCATTCACCGGCCACACCCGCCAGAGTCAAGACACCCTCGGGTGAAGCATAATATACAGCAGGACCATTAACGCTTGCCGGTAAGGGAACCTCAATTAAAACAAAAAAGGTCGCGCCGTTTTTTAACCGCAAGAAATCATCAATGCCCATGGCAAAGATTACACTGTCCGGTCCCAATTGGCTCTGATGCAACACCTTGGTGGGTAGTTGTCGAGGTGGTCGAATATTCCCGTTGTAGTCTGCCCACTCGCTTTGATTGGCATTTCCGATTTCAAAGGCACTCCCCGAATCTAAAAAGACCTTGATCCGCGTTCTTTTGTTGTTGACGACACTAACCTCGTTGCGGTCGTCTGTGGTGAGAGTTGTTTTGGCTGGGATAGTTCCGATCCCGAGGTTGATAGTTTTAGTGGTAACCAGAGAGCTGCTGTCACTTTGAAGCACAATCGGTTTACATAGTTCTAGCATTACAGCACTGACCTGATTCAAGCTACCATCTGAATTGACCACTTGGATGTGATACTGTCCTTCTGCAAACGTTTCAGGCACATCCACAATCGCTGTGATCGTTTCTGAATCATGCACCATGATACTGGAAATAGGAGTTGCTGCACCTGCATCGGAGAGTAGATTCACATAGGCACCGGCTTCATCGAAACCTTTTCCGATAATGGTAAACACCGTTGGCATACCGATCTCAGCCACCAAGGGATGAATTTCGGTTACCACCGGCACAGCTTCGACAGCATCTGTGATCGTAATCATTTCCAAGCTCACGGATGAAATACCGTTTTTATTGATCACTCGGATACCATAATCACCCGGGGGTGTCCCTATGGGAATATCGGCCAGAATTTGATTCGTTGTGCCGTTTTTTGCGATGATGTCAAATACCCATGATGAACTTTCGAAACGCACCCGATTGCATCCGCTTGTTTCCAGAAAATTTACACCGTCTATTGTGAGCTCTTTAACCGTGGCATTGTCTGTGACAAATCCTCCTTCTGTTAGCCAAATTGAATCGATTTTCGGTAGAAGATCCTCTGGTAACAACGTCTCCACATTGCTCAGCTCGGATAAGTTTCCAGCACCATCGATTGATTTAACCGCAAAATAGAATTGGCGACCAGGCATTAAGCCTTCTACGGAATAGACTTCCTGAATACCCTGGACTCCGGGGATTAAATCACAGAAAATCTCTGTGGCCTCACCCAGCGATTCCTCTTTAATCTCGTTTTCCGATATCCAGATCCGGTAGCGCTGTATTCTCTCAAGCAGGTCTTCCGAAGTCCACTTCCACGAGAGAAGTGCAGAAGCTGTACCTGGCATCCCCTGTGACAGAATCCCATTGGAAACACCTGAATCTGCGTAGAGCTGTACCGGATCCGCTGGCGTCAAATCCAGTCGCCATTTGATGCATGTGGCGTTTTCAATCGATGACATGCCATCCTGTCCATCTTGCCAGAGGTCGACGCCATAAGCATTCACACATAGGCTGTGTTCACCTTCATTCAACCCGGAAAGCCTAATGGTCTCTCCTACCGATTGGCTCCACCAGGTATGCCCGTCATCAATGGTATAGGCATAGGCGGTTACAGGAATGCCGCCTTGGGGATAGGTTACGGATATATCAGCAATGGTTTGATTGGTGATGGCTTTGGGTATATTTTCGAGGACAGCCGTAGGTATGGATGTGTCATGGATCCAGGAGGCTTGTGTAGCCTGAATTTCATCCTGCCAATTATTGGCATAATCTGCTCCGATCACTTCAAGTAAGTTTTCTCCGTCAGAAAGCGTTTCAAGATTGATCAATATCTCAGTCGGTCTGGTATTGCTCCAGGCGTCTCCATTGATTCGATATCGATATGAAACCACGTCCTGTCCGCCCACGTTGACCTTCATGCCGGACGAATTGCTGGTGCCTGAGGGATAATTATATAGCACGGCTTCGGGTGGCGTTATATCAAGGTGCCAGGCAGCTGTTGTGGGATTGTCTTCTGACTGCCACATATCGGTATCGTTTTTCCCGATAACTGCTAATGTGACGTTGCCTTCATTAAACACTTCAAAGGTTATGGGATCATTAACCAACCGTTCGGTACTCCAATTATCATTATTAATTTGGTACTTATAACCAATAACCCCGATACCGCCCACTTGTATGCTGTAGGAGGATGCGTTGGTTATTTTGGTGGGCAGATTGCTTAAAGTGACAACCGGGGCTGAGGCACTGGCAGCTGTGATGAAGGTTGTAACTTCTCCATAATAAGTACCGGATGCGCTGATGGCATATGCCCGGGCATAGTAGGTCGTATCGGGCACCAAATTGTCAAGAAGCGAGCTGAAAAGCCCAATTTCACTGACAGGCCCCTCCTCGGATTTATGGTCTAAAACACTGGGATCCCCAATAGTATTCCAGCAAAAACCATGCTGATAAGCTGCGGGATCGCCCAAATTCATAATCTGACCGTTTCCAATAGCCGAATGCGTGCCGATATCTGTTACAATATCAGTCAACAAAAGGGGTGGCGCTGAACCGGTGGTGAATGTAACCGCTTCCCCGTAAACGTTTCCGGCATCGTTGGTGGCATATGCCCTGACATAATATGTGGTAGTCGGAGTTAATCCAGTTATCACGGATTCAAAAGGTCCTGTGCTACTAACTGGGCCCTCTGTTGTTATATTGTCTGCCAGGGTGGGATCGCCGGTTGTGTTCCAGCAAAAACCATGTTGATGGGGATTGGAATCCCCCAGATCCAAAAGGGTCCCGTTAGCTGTTGCCTGCCGCGATCCAATTCTTGTCGCCGCCTGGGTTGACACACTTGGAAGCGTGGCACCGGTTGTAAATGCCACCTCATTCCCATAGGCTGCGCCAGCGCTATTGGTGGCGTAGGCTCGCACATAATAGGTTGTATTGCTTTTAAGTTTTTTTATTTCGGATGAAAATTCCCCGGGCTGAGCAACCGGACCTTCATTTGTTTTTATGTTGTCTATCGTCGGTTCACCTGTTTGGTTCCAGCAAACACCATGGGCTGTTGGGTTGGATATGCCCAAATCAACAATCGTACCATGCCCGAGAGCAGATTTATCTTTTATGTCGGTTACCACCTGGGTTGTCACGGTGGCAAAGGCATTCTTGCTAGTAAATTCGATGACATTGCCGTAAAAATAAGTACCATACCATTCCCTGGCATAAGCTCTGATATAATACGTTGTCCCGGAGTCAAGACCAAAGATTGTATCAGAAAAATCGACATTGGCAGTTGTGACACCATGGTTTGTGCTGCTATCCTCGATTGTAGGCAACCCCTCTGTATTCCAACAAAAACCGTAAGCTGTTACATACCATGGATCTGATATCGAACCGGTGGCCGTTGCACTAACATAAGTAATATTTGTAACATCACTAGTTGTAACAGTGACAGCCCAAGCCTGGGTTGACAGCAATCCTAAAATCAAGATGGCCATAAAAATATTAACTATTGATTTTAGATAGTTATTCAACGATTGGCTCCTAAAACAGTTGCCTAAAATAAAGTCAATACTTGGTTGAATGGACCCTATCGGATCAATTGTTTGTACTGGATTGATTTTTCTAATTCAAGAAATATGCCAAATAATTATTCTAACGATTAACAAAGTACGACGGCGTCAATCTAAAGGAAAGGGCTTTACATCCGCTGAGTGCTGGTTTTGATCAAGCTGACTTGTAGCCTGGTTTTTATTGACAATTCATGTATTTTCAAATAGATTTGGCGCCGTTAAGATTTTTCTATTCTGACCCAAGGATTTGTCATGAAATTTCGTGTTCTATTTATATCGTTTCTTTTCCTGATGGTTCTGAGTTGTGCATCTACACCTGATAAAGCACCCGATGTTGACCTGACAGAACAGGCATTTGAAGCAATCTCAGCGCGTGATTTTAAAAAAGCCGAAGCCCTCCTTGAAGTTGCTCTTTCTATCAATCCTAATAATCCCTTTGCCATACTGAATATGGGGGTCGTGTATCAAAATACCAACCGGTTCGATCAGGCCAGAGAACAATACGTCAAAATAATTCTTTTAGATCCGAAGGAAAACGTATTAAAAAGCAATGTCAAGGAAATGGAAGGCGAATCGCTTGTTGATATCGCCAAGAAAAATTTGGAAAATTTATAAAAATTTCTCAAATAATTAGTGATTGAAAAACGTCAAGGTAGGTGCGGGGTGTAATGATCTGAGAAGCCCGAAAATTATTTTCGTCTGACAATTAGCAATCCAACCAAACCAGCTCCCAACAAGAGACCAAATATTAATAATTGTTGGTCCATTTTAATTGTATCCTGCATTGTTTGAGTAAACAAATTATCGGAAACCGCCTGTTGGACTACAGGTGACGTATCCAAGTTTTTGTTTTCTAGCTTCGCCGCATATCCGATAATGCCTATAAAAACGATGAAGAGAAATACTATGACAAATACTTTTTTCATTTATATAAAAATTGATCTTATGCGATTTAGCTGTCTAAGGCTATAAACGATGATTATTACCATCCGTATTAGGTATCTCATGACACAGTTACAATATACTGTAAAGACATGTTGCACATTTGATGCCAGAATCACATCACATATATCGAATCAATATTGCCTATTATTTCAAATAGTAAAATTTTAACCCATTCTGAAAAGCAAAAGAAATGTGAAGTGTTTTACATAACTTTTATGTAATTAGTTTCTCATACTGGAATAAAATCCGGATTGATATGCGGTAGGAGGGGGTAGCTCAAGGCAAGCCTGTCTCTTCCTGTTATGGCATCAAGTTTGGAGGCATCCGCTTTCAAACCGCTGGTTTCATCAATGGCCCTGATTCAGTAGTTGCCATATTCAAATTCAAGGTTTAGTATGATCGACTTTTCCGCTGTGTGAATCCTACTAAAGGGTGAAAATATAGCTTGAAAGCCGATCCAAACAAACGCCAAGTCGCCATATTAACCGGGCTTATCATGGCCACCGTATCCGCCATGATGTCGACCCACCTGTACACCCCCAGTATGCCGCACCTGAGCGACTATTTTCAGACGACGCCGGCCATGGTCAAATTATCCCTGAGCCTGAATGCCCTGGCCTTCGGCTGCATGCAAATTGTCTACGGCCCCTTATCTGACCGCTTTGGGCGGCGGCCGATAATGCTGCTCGGTATGGTCGGTTTTTCCCTGGCCAGCCTTATCTGTGCTGCGGCCCAGTCCATCTCGCAATTGATTGTCATGCGCATCGGCCAGGGCATTTTTTCAGCCGCCGAAGCCGTATTGGTTTACGCCATTATCCACGACTATTTTGAAGATGCCGACATGGTCCGCGCTCTGGCTATCTATGGCATGGCGATCGCAGTGGCCCCGGCAACCGCACCCATCATCGGTGGCTATATTCACATCTGGTTGGGCTGGCGCGCCAATTTCATTTTGATCGCAATCTGCGGCGCCCTAACCACCCTGTTGATATGGCGGGTTCTTCCGGAAACGTCCACACCCCGAGGACCCGAAATAAAGCTCGGGCAAATCTGCCGTGATTATGGCAACCTGCTCCAAAACAGACATTTCATGAATTACGCGCTGATGACCGGTTCGGGTTCCGGATTCATTATGGCCATGGTTACATCCGGTCCTTTTATCCTGATTTCCTACCTGTCCGTACCGGTTCAATACTACGGGTTGTTTATGCTTGGCCCGGTATCGACCTACATCATTTCCAACCTGATCACGCGTCAATTGGTGGGCCGTTTCGACGTCCTCATCATTTTAAAAACCGGACTCAGTATTTCAGCGATTGGTGCCGTCAGCCTCGCGGTGATGGTCTTCAGTGACAACCTATCCCTTACCGGTCTGGTCTTGATATTTTCGCTGACAACCTTCGGTCTGGGGCCTGTTTGGGCCATTGCCCCCATGAAAGCGCTCAGCACCACTGATCGCCCCACCGGAATTGCATCCGCCATGATCAACACCGTACCCATGATCATGGGCGCCCTGGCAGCCCTGAGCCTGAGCATATTTCACGACAACACCGCCCGACCCCTGGCCGGAACCATCCTGGGCCTGCTATTGATTGCCGTAATATCGTATGTTGCTGCCGCCAGGAAACAGGAGCGCTTTTAGGGACGTAGTTAAGTTTTAAAGTTTTTTAATGCCGTAGATTCATTAGCTAGTGTCCATCCACGAAAATAACTTATTGAAATAAATAAAAAAAGCGCATTTTACAGTAGACAAAGCTTTCAGATGGTAGTATTAGTAAAAGTGCAAACAATTAATAATATTACCAAAATAGA
>Ga0180436_10003935_pt1 | contig 13503 bp, 10 predicted proteins | sample SS_ome_2_FD_132434 | JGI IMG/M metagenome (GOLD analysis project Ga0180436, IMG submission 132434) | Hypersaline lake sediment archaeal communities from the Salton Sea, California, USA - SS_3_S_2 metaG | ecosystem: Environmental > Aquatic > Non-marine Saline and Alkaline > Hypersaline >...
ATGGGTGATCTCGGGCAGGTCGGCAAGCAGTTCCGGGCCGGTGCCGTAGTAGTGCGCGTCGGCGTTGGCGGGGTTGCCGTACTGGTAGAGCATCACCCAGTCGGGATTGTCCGCCGCCAGCTGTTTGGCCACCGCCACCGCGGTATTGGATCCCCCCTCCGCGGGCGAGGAGATGATCTGCGCACCATAGAGTTCCAGTAGCTGACGACGTTCGGCGGAGGTGTTCTCCGGCATCACACAGATCAGCCGGTAGCCCTTGAGTTTGGCGGCCATCGCCAGCGAGATACCGGTGTTTCCACTGGTCGGCTCCAGCAGCGTCACCCCCGGCTTGAGCAGCCCGTCGCGCTCGGCTTGTTCGATCATCCGCAGCGCCGGCCGGTCCTTGACCGAGCCGGTGGGGTTGCGGTCCTCCAGCTTCGCCCACAGCCGCACGTGCGGCACACCCTCGGAGTCCTCCCAGTGCGGCGAGAGCCGCGGCAGGCCGACCAGGGGGGTGTGGCCGACCGCCGCCAGCAGCGAGTCGTAGCGGGTCAAGTGACCACCTCAGCCGCCGGCGACGGCGGGCAGGATCGTCACCGAGTCGCCGTCGCAGACCTCGGTGGCCAGCCCGCCGGAGAACCGGACGTCCTCGTCGTTGACGTAGATGTTGACGAAGCGGTTGATCTTGCCCGTTCCGTCCAGCAGGCGCTCGGCGATGCCGCCGTAGTTGGCTTCCAGGTCGGCGATCACCGACTCCAGAGTCGTCCCGTGGGCGTTGACCCGCTTCTCGCCGCCGGTGTGGCTGCGCAGGATCGTCGGGATGGACACGGTGACGCTCATGACGCGGTGGTCCCTTCGGTGGTCGGGTAGTGCTCGACGATAGTGACCGGCTCCTCGGTCACGGCTCCGTCGGTGATGCGGAAGCTGCGCAGTTCGTGGTGGTCGGGGTCACGGGTGGAGATCAGCACGTAATGCGCGTCGGGTTCGGCGGCGTAGGAGATGTCGGTGCGGCTGGGGTAGGCCTCGGTCGCGGTGTGGGAGTGGTAGATCACCACCGGCACCTCATCGGCGTCGTCGAGCTCGCGCCACACCCGAAGCTGTTCTGCGGAGTCGAACCGGTAGAAGGTCGGCGAGCGTTCGGCGTTGAGCATCGCGATGTGTCGCTCGGGGCGGTCGGAGCCCTCCGGCCCGGCCAGCAGACCGCACGCCTCATCCGGGTGATCGGCCCGGGCGTGCGCGACCATCGCGTCGACCAGGTCGGCACGGATCACCAGCACGGGTCCTCCCTCGACTCGAACGCTCCGGGCAACATGTCACGGTAGGCGGGTATTCCGGCGGCCGGTTCGGCGGCCAGCACCCCTACCAGCACCGCGCGGGCCAGGCAGTCCGCCGCCGCCGCGCCGACGGCGGTGGTCAGAGCGGTGTCGGGGAGCATCTGGGCCGGGGTGTCCGGGTCGGGGTCCACCGTGACCGCACCGGTGGCCAACACGAACACCGTATCGCCGTCCAACGGCGTGTGCGCGGGCCGGATCGCCCGGGCCAGCCCGTCCTGGGCGGCCACCGCCACCCGGCGGCAGGCCGCCTTGTCCAGGGCGGCGTCGGTGGCGATCACCGCAATGGTGGTGTTCAGGTGGGCCAGCGGGCTGTGGTCGCGGCGCCGGGCGGCGTAGCCGGCGATCTGGTCGGCCGGCGGGGGCCGTAGCCGCAGAGCGGCGGCCAGACCGGGATCCCACGGCAGGCCGGTGCCGGGGTCGATCACCTCCCCCGCCGGGTTGACCGCCACCAGAGCACCCACCGTCACCCCGTTGTCCAGCACCGTCGAGGCGGTGCCGACTCCGCCCTTGAGCGCCCCCGCCCGCGCCCCGGTCCCGGCCCCGAGGCTGCCGAGTCCGACCTCGGGGCCGGCCGCGGCGGCCGCCCGGTAGCCGAACTCCGCGGTGGGACGGTTCGACCACGCCCCCACCGGGAGGTCGAAGATCACCGCCGCCGGGACGATCGGCACCACGCCGCCGTCCATCTGCACCCCGCGGCCGCGCTCCTCCAGCAGCCGCATCACCCCGTCGGCGGCCGCCAGACCGAACGCGCTGCCGCCGGTGAGCACGACGGCGTCGACGTGGCGCACGCTGTTGGACGGGTCGAGCAGTTCGGTCTCCCGGGTTCCCGGCGCCCCGCCGCGCACGTCGACACCGCCGACGGTGCCGGGCGGGGCGAGCACAACCGTTGTGCCGCAGGCCCATCCGGTGCCGGCCCGACCGTCGGATCCGGCGGCGGTGGCGTCGGCATCGCAGCGCTGGTGATGACCGACGAGGATCCCGCCGACGTCGGTGATGTACCCGCTCACCGGATCGGCTTGCCCATCAGCCCCAGAACGAGGTACTCCTGCAGCACCGTCAGCCACTGGTAGACGTCGAGGTGGGTCGCCATAGGGTGCTCGGGCGGCAGCCGGTCGGGGCCTTCGGGGCCCACCTGCAGCAGCGTGCCCAACACCAGCCGCATGTCGTTGACGGCCCCCACCCAGGCGTTCGCCTCGTCCTCGTTCAGCTCAAGCCTTCCACCTCCTTCCGGCAGGCTCTCCAGAAGCTGTTGCACGGCAGATGCTTTCGCGTCGATGATCTCCGGCTCGCGCAGGCTGCGCAGCGCGTTGGCGGCGGTTTCGCCGGTCTTGTCACCGTCGCCGACGAAGTCCGGAAGCAGCCGGCGCATGGTGGCGTCGGCGGGCGGTGTCGCGTTACCGGTGCGGATTCCGGTGATCTGCTCGAGCGGATCCTTCGGCGCCGAGGACGCCCGGTCGTCGAGCATCTCCCGCACCGAGGTGGCCATCCCGCGCAGCAACGCCGCCTCGTGAGGTTCGAAGGCCGAGACGAACCTCGGGCCGTCGGGGGTCTGCACCCGCTTCCATTTGCGCACGACGCTGGTGGTGGGGCTGTCTCAGTGGTCCTGCTGCATGGTCGCCCACAGACCGGCGGCGTGCAGCTTGGCGACGTCGACCTCCATGCTCGCCCGGCTGCCCGCCGAGACCACAGCCTTGCCCTCGTTGTGGACCTGCAGCATCAGCTTGGTGGCATGCGGTTCGCTGTAGCCGAACAGCTTCTGGAGGACGTAGGTCACATAGTTCATCAGGTTCACCGGATCATCCCAGACGATGGTGACCCACGGGGCGTCGGTGGCGTCGAGGTGGTCGGCCTCCCGGACAGCGCTGGTGCCCGGCCGGGTCGGTGCTGCTGGCGAACCCATGGGACAAGAATAGCGAGCCTCCGCCGGGGTCGGGTCCGGCCTCGGGACCGGGCGCGCGCCGTTACGGTTGCCGGTGTGAGCTCCCCGGCGCTGCTGACCGACAGGTACGAGCTGACCATGGTGGCCGCCGCGCTGCGCGACGGCACGGCCGGGCGGCGGGCCACCTTCGAGGTGTTCGCCCGGCGCCTGCCGGACGGACGGCGCTACGGGGTGGTGGCCGGGACCGGCCGGCTGCTGGAGATGCTGCCCCGGTTCACCTTCGACGACCGGGCCCTAGAGGCCGTCGCCGACTTCCTGGACCCGGCCACCCTGGACTATCTACGGGGTTACCGGTTCACCGGAGACATCGACGGCTACCGGGAGGGCGAGCTGTACTTTCCCGGCTCCCCGGTGCTGTCGGTCACCGGCAGCTTCGCCGAGTGCGTGCTGCTGGAGACCCTGGTGCTCTCGGTACTCAACCATGACAGCGCGGTCGCGTCGGCGGCCGCGCGGATGGTCAGCGCCGCCGGTGACCGGCCGCTGATCGAGATGGGCTCGCGACGCACCCATGAGCGGGCCGCGGTGGCCGCCGCCCGGTCGGCCTACCTCGCCGGGTTCGCCGGCACCTCGAACCTCCAGGCCGGCCGGCGCTACCGGATCCCCACCATGGGCACCTCGGCGCACGCGTTCACCATGCTGCACACCGGCCCCGGCGGCCCCGACGAGAGAGCGGCGTTCCGCGCCCAGGTGGACGCCCTCGGGGTGGGCACCACCCTGCTGGTCGACACCTACGACGTGCACGACGGGGTGGCCAACGCGATCGCGGTGGCCGGCACCGGCCTGGGAGCGGTCCGGATCGACTCCGGCGACCTCGGAGAACTGGCCCGCCAGGTCCGCCGCCAACTCGACGCCCTCGGCGCCACCGGGACCCGGATCGTGGTCTCCGGAGACCTCGACGAGTTCGCCATCGCCGCGCTGCGCGCCGACCCGGTCGACAGCTACGGGGTGGGAACCTCGGTGGTGGTCGGATCCGGGGCACCCACCGCGCAGATGGTCTACAAGCTGGTCGAGGTCGACGGCCGGCCGGTGCGCAAACGCAGCAGCCGCAAGGAGTCCCACGGCGGGCGCAAGGCGGCGGTGCGGTTGCACCGGCCGTCCGGGACCGTGGTGGAGGAGCTGATACACCCGTTCGGCATCCGGCCGGACAGCGCCGAGCCGGCCCGCGACCTGACCGTCGCGCTGGTGCGCGGTGGCCAGATCCTGGAGGCCCCCCGGCTGGACGCGGCGCGCGAGCTGACCGCCGGCGGCCTGCGCAGCCTGCCCTGGGAGGGCCTGGCGCTCTCCCACGGCGAACCGGCGATCCCCACCCGGCAAGTGGCCATGCCGTGAGCGCCGACCCGCTGCCCACGGTGGCCGATCTGCTGGCCAGGGCGGTCGACGCCGTGGGCGGCCAGCACCGTCCCGGTCAGCTCGAGATGGCCGAGGCGGTGGCGGAGTCCTTCGCGACCGGCGAGCACCTGGCGGTGCAGGCCGGGACCGGCACCGGCAAATCGCTGGCCTACCTGGTCCCGGCGATCGCCCGCGCGTTGGCCGACGACTCCCCGGTCGTGGTCTCCACCGCGACCATCGCGCTGCAAAGCCAGCTGGTCGACCGGGATCTGCCCCGGCTGGCCGACGCGCTCGCCGGCGCGCTGCCCCGCCGGCCACGCTTCGCCCTGCTCAAAGGCCGGCGGAACTACCTGTGCCTGAACAAGATCCACAACGGCCCCGACGAGTCCGACACGGCCGGCCAGGAGGAGCTGTTCACCGCCGTGACCAGCGCGCTGGGCCGCGACGTCCAGCGACTGACGGCATGGGCCGCCGAGACCGACACCGGCGACCGCGACGAGGTGCGTCCCGGGGTACCCGAACGGGCCTGGTCGCAGGTGAGCGTGTCGGCACGGGAATGCCTGGGCCCGGCGCGCTGCCCGTTCGGCACCGACTGCTTCTCGGAGCGGGCCCGGGCCGAGGCCGGACGCGCCGACGTGGTGGTGACCAATCACGCCTTGCTGGCCATCGACGCGATCGCCGACTCCGCGGTGCTCCCCGAGCACGCCCTGCTGGTGGTCGACGAGGCCCACGAACTCGCCGACCGGGTCACCGCCGTCGCGGCCGGAGAACTGACCCCGGCGGCACTCGGGGCGGCGGTGCGGCGCTCCGCCCGGCTGGTCTCGGGCGAACTCGGCGACCGGCTGGAGGCCGCGACCGCCACGTTCTCCTCGGCGATCCACGACGCCGCACCGGGCCGCATCGACCACCTCGACCCCGAACTGGCCACCTATCTGGCCGCGCTGCGCGACGCCGCCGCCGGGGCCCGGGCCGCGATCGACCCGGCCCCCTCGGACCCGCGGGCCGCCGCGGTGCGGGCCGAGACGATCGCGGCGCTGGATGAGGTCGCCGACACCGCGGCGCGGGCCCTGGACTCGTTCGGCCCGAAACCAGGAGAACGATCCGAGGTGGTCTGGCTCGAGCACGTCGACCAGCGCGGGACGACGCCGAGTCCGGTGCTGCGGGTGGCGCCACTGTCGGTGGCCGAACTGCTGCGCGAGCGGGTCTTCGGCACCGCCACCACCGTGCTCACCTCGGCGACGCTGACCGTCGGCGGCTCGTTCAGCGCGATGGCCGACGCGTGGGGGCTCTCCGGCGGGCCGGACTGGCGCGGCCTGGACGTCGGGTCGCCGTTCGACTACCCCAAGTCGGCGATCCTCTACGTAGCAGCCCACCTGCCCCCGCCGGGCCGCGACGGCACCGGCACCGACGAGCAGTTGGCTGAGATGGCCGGGCTGATCACCGCCGCCGGCGGCCGCACGCTGGGGTTGTTCTCCTCGATGCGGGCCGCACGGTCGGCCGCCGAGGAGATGCGCCGGCGGCTGCCGACCCCGGTGCTCTGCCAGGGCGATGACACCACCGCCGCCCTGGTCGAACAGTTCGCCGCCGACCCGGCCACCTCGCTGTTCGGCACCCTGTCGCTGTGGCAGGGCGTCGACGTCCCGGGCCCGTCGCTGTCGCTGGTCCTCATCGACCGGATCCCCTTCCCGCGACCGGACGATCCGCTGCAGACCGCACGGCAGCGGGCGGTGTCCGCGCGCGGCGGCAACGGGTTCATGTCGGTGGCCGCCGCGCACGCGGCGCTGCTGCTGGCCCAGGGAGCCGGCCGGCTGCTGCGCAGCGCCGAGGACCGCGGCGTGGTGGCCGTTCTGGACTCCCGGATGGCCACCGCCCGCTACGGCGGTTTCCTGCGTGCCTCGTTGCCGCCGTTCTGGGCCACCACCGATCCCGACGTGGTCCGCCGGGCGCTGACCCGGCTGGCGCCGACCGGCTGAGCCGGGACCGACCTATTGTGGTGGGGTGTCCCGACCCCGCCGAATCGGCTCCGCGCTGGCCGTCGTCGGCGCTGCGGCGGTGGTGCTGGCGGGGTGCTCCTCCGCGGTGCAGGGCCGGGCGGTCTCGGTCTTCGACGACCCGTTCAAGGTCGGCGGCCTGGAAGCCGTGGACGGGCCCACCGGCCTGCGGCCCGACCCCAAGCCGGGGATCCGTGAGGTCATCGGGACCGACGGCGGCGAGATCGACCTGCTGGCCGCGGAGTCGGTCAGCGACCTCGAAGAGTTCTGGAGGTTCGCCTACCCGGACACCTTCGACGGTGAGCTTCAGCCGATCGAGAACCTGCTGTCCTGGGATTCCGACGACTACGGCGGACGGTTCTGCGACGAGAGCACCGCCGGGCTGGTCAACGCCGGCTACTGCGAACCGGAGGACTCGATCGGCTGGGACCGTGCCGTGCTGATGCCCGCGCTGCGCCAGGCCCACGGCGATATGGCCATCACGATGGTGCTGGCCCACGAGTACGGCCACGCGATCCAGCGGATGGCCACCCTCAACCCCCGCGGCGTGCCGACGCTGGTCAGCGAACAGCAGGCCGACTGCCTGGCAGGGGTGTATCTGCGCTGGGTGGCCGAGGGCAAGTCGCCGCGATTCACCCTGAGCACCGGGGAAGGCCTGAACAACCTGCTGGCCGCGATGATCTCGTTCCGGGATCCCGTCCTGGGCGAGGACGACCTGTACACCAGCGGCGACGAACACGGCTCGGCGTTCGAACGTATTTCGGCTTTCCAGTTCGGCTTCACCGACGGAGCCGCGGCCTGCAAGGCGATCACCATCCGGGAGATCAACGAGCGCCGCGGCGAGCTTCCGGTGGAACTGCCCGCCGACCAGACCGGCGAACTGCCGATCACCGAGACCTCGGTGCGCGCGGTGGTCGACGCGCTGAACATCATCTTCGCCCCGTCGCCGCCGCCGCAGCTGAGCTTCGAGGCGGAAGCGGCCTCCAGGTGCCCCGACGCCCGGCCCAGCCCTCCGGTCTCCTACTGCCCGGCGGCCAACACCATCACCGTCGATCTGCCGGCACTCCAGCAGATGGGGACACCGATCGAGGGTGAGGACGGCCTGGTGCTCCAGGGCGACAACACCGCCTACTCCGCCCTGACCTCCCGCTACATGCTGGCGCTGCAGAACGAACGCGGGTTGGTGCTCGACAGCGCCGAGGCGGGGCTGCGCACCGCCTGCCTGACCGGGGTGGCCACCACCGCGATGTCGGCCCCGATCGCCACCGCCGACGGGGACACCGTGGCGCTGACCGCCGGTGACCTCGACGAGGCGGTGGCCGGCCTGCTCACCAACGGCCTGGCCGCCGGCGACGTCAACGGCGAGTCGGTCCCGGCAGGCTTCTCCCGGATCGACGCCTTCCGGGTGGGGGTGCTCGGCGACGCCGAGCGCTGCCTGACCCGCTTCCCCTGAGCCCACTCCCCGCCGAGTGTGACGCCAGGGCGGCGCCCGGCCTTGAGCGTCGCCGTGGCGTCACACTCGGGGCAGGGTTCCGTTAGACCGCCTTGGTGACCCCGTACCAGGACAGGATCGCCTCGCCCTCGTCGGTGGACTTGGTCAGCGTGGCGTAGGAGCGGATGAACGACTCCCCCACACAGCCGTCGATCTTGACCCGGAAGTTCTTGATCGACACCCAGGGCTCATCGCCCTTGTACTCCTTCTTGGTGACCGGCACGACGTTGATCACCCCGGGCTTCAGCCCGACGGTGACCGCGCCGTTGAAGGTGCCGGCGATACCGGGCAGGATCCCGTCGGCGACCACGTTGGGGAAGTCCAGCCCGATGAAACCGATCGACGGGCTGACGCCGGCGGTCCCGGTCAGCGAGACGCCGTTGGAGCCGAGCATGTCGATCCCGCAGCCGATCTGGTAGCCGACTTCGAACACGCCCTCCGGCTCCGCGCCGGCACCCTCGAGTTTGCCGTTGAACACCCCGCCGACGGCGTACTCGCGGGTGGAGATGGCGGTGGTCAGCGGGGCGATCGGCTCCTGGGTCTCATCGCGGGCGGAGATGGCCAGCCTCGACCCGTCCGGTGCGGTGGTGACCTCCTCGGGACTGGAGTCCACCGCCGCGACGGCGAGGGCGTCCTCGGCCGCTTCGGGGTCCGGCGCGGCCGCATCGGGCAGCGCCGCTGCCACCGCCGGCGGCGGGCCGTCGGGCGCCGCGGGCTCGGGTTCGGCCGATGCGGGGCCCGCGGCCGCCAACATCGTCACCGTCGCCGCCACCGAGGCCACCGCGAGAACCGCACCACGCACTGCCATTGCCACACCGATCTTCACACCGAGGTTCGTTACCGACTCGAAACCTACCCGTGATCCGGGAACCCCCGACAGTGGTCCCCCGGTCGGTCTCCTAGTCGTCCTGCCGGGCCAGCGCCACCAGTCCCAGTTCGCTGTCCGTCGCCAGCAACGGGTGGTGCGGCAGCACCCGCACCGAGTAGCCCAGCGAACCGGCCGCCGGTAGGGGGGTCGTGACGGTGAAGATCTCGGTTCCGCCCTCCCCGGAGCGGACATGGGCCATGTCGATGAACTCCGGGTCCTGCAGGACGTTCTCGGCGTCCACCCGGCCCAGCACCGCCTGAACCACCACCTCGTCGGGGGCAAGCCCGGCCAGCGCGACGGTGGCGGTCAGGGTCAGCTCCGAACCCAGCAGCGGGGTGCCGCGCAGGCCGGCGCTGTCGACGTCGGTGACCCGCACCTGCGGCCAGGTCTGGCACACCCGCCGCCGGTAGGCGGCCAGTTCACGAGCCTTGGCGAACCGGTGGCCGTCAACGGGCTCGCGGATCCGGTCCAGGGCGGCGGCCGCCGGCCCGTAGTACTGCTCGGTGTAGTCCCGCACCATCCGCGAGGCCAGCACCTTCGGGCCCAGCGACTCCAGCGTGTGGCGGACCATCTCCACCCAGCGGGTGGGAACCCCGTCATGGTCGCGCTCGTAGAACTTCGGCGCGACGGCGCCGGCGACGATGTCGTAGAGCGCGGCGGCCTCCAGGTCGTCGCGGCGGGTCTCGCCGACTCCCTCGGCGGTCGGGATCTCCCAGCCGTTCTCGCCGTCGAACCACTCGTCCCACCAACCGTCCCGGATCGACAGGTTCAGGCCGCCGTTCAGCGCGCTCTTCATCCCGGAGGTGCCGCAGGCCTCCAGCGGGCGCAGCGGGTTGTTCAGCCAGACGTCGCAGCCCCAGTACAGCAGCCTCGCCATCGACATGTCGTAGTCGGGCAGGAAGGCGATCCGGTGGCGCACCTCCGGACGGTCGGCGAATCGGACGATCTGCTGGATCAGCGCCTTGCCGGCGTCGTCGGCCGGGTGCGACTTGCCCGCGACGATCAGCTGCACCGGGCGGTGCTCGTCGAGCAGCAGTTCCTCCAGCCGCTGGGGGTCACGCAGCATGAGCGTCAGCCGCTTGTAGGTGGGAACCCGCCGGGCGAAGCCGATGGTCAGGATCCCCGGGTCGAATGCCGTTGCGATCCAGCCGAGCTCGGCCTCGATGGCCCCGCGCGCCAGCCAGGAACTGTGCAGCCGGCGCCGGACGTCGTCGATGAGCTTGGCCCGCAGTTGCGACCGGATCCACCAGATGTGGCCGTTGTCCACCTCGTGCAGCCGCTCCCACACCGCCGACTCGCGCAGCGCATCGCTGGAACCGGCCAGCTCCCGACCCAGCTGCAGCCACTCGCGAGCGGCCCAGGTCGGCCCGTGCACACCGTTGGTGATCGAGCCGATCGGCACGTCCGGCGCGTCGAAGCCCGACCAGAGTTCGGTGAACATCTCCCGGCTGACCTCACCGTGCAGCCGGGACACCCCGTTGGCCCGCTGGGCCAGCCGCAGACCCATGTGCGCCATGTTGAACTTGCCGGCGCCGTCAAGGTCACCGACGTCCTCGGCCCCGAACGCCAGCACCCGCCGCAGCGGCACGCCGGGCACCAGCCCGCCGTCGGCGTCCTCGCCGAAGTAGCGCTCCACCAGACCGACCGGGAAGCGGTCGATCCCGGCGGGCACCGGGGTGTGGGTGGTGAACACCGTGCTGGATCGCACCACGGTCAGCGCGGTGTCGAAGTCCAGGCCCTCACCGGCCATCAGCTCGCGGATGCGCTCCAGCCCGAGGAACCCGGCGTGGCCCTCGTTCATGTGGAACACATCCGGTGCGGGATGCCCCTCGATCTCGCTGAACGCCCGGATCGCACGCAGTCCCCCGATGCCCAGCAGCAGTTCCTGTTTGATGCGGTGCTCCTGATCGCCGCCGTAGAGCCGGTCGGTGACGTGCCGCAGGTCGTGGTCGTTCTCCAGCACGTCGGAGTCCAGCAGCAGCAGCGGTATCCGGCCGACGCGTGCGACCCACACCCGGGCGTGCAGCGTACGTCCCTCGGGCATGGCCAGTTCGATGAGCACCGGAACGCCGTCGGGCCCGGTGAGCAGCCGCAGCGGCAGGCCCTGCGGATCCAGCGACGGGTAGTTCTCGTGCTGCCAGCCGTCGGCGGTCAGCGACTGGTGGAAGTACCCGGACCGGTAGTTCAGGCCCACCCCGATCAGCGGCAGCCCGAGATCGGAGGCGGCCTTGAGGTGGTCGCCGGCCAGGATTCCCAGCCCGCCGGAGTAGATGGGCAGCACCTCGGCAACCCCGAACTCCATCGAGAAGTACCCGATCCCGGTCGGCAGCACGGCGCCGCCGCCGTCGCGCTCGGACTGCATCTGCTGGTACCACTTCGGCTCGTTGAGGTAGCGGTCCAGGTCGGCGGCCGCCCGGTCCAGCCGGTCCAGGAAACCCTCGTCGGAGGCCAGTTCGTCGAGCCGCTCCGGGCTGACGTCGCCGAGCATGGCCATCGGGTCCCGCCCGATCCGGGCCCACTGCTGCGGGTCGATGCTCTCGAAGAGGTCCTGGGTGTCCCAGTCCCACGACCACCGCAGGTTCGTCGACAGCGGGTCCAGAGCGGACAACCGCTCGGGCAGGTGGACGCTGACGGTGAACCGGCGGAGGGCTTTCACGGATGCTGACCTTACTGAGGATCGGCCCGTCGCGCCGACCACGGTTGCGCCCGCCGGCCGGGCCCGACGCACTACCGTGTGAACTTGGGCCGACACAGGCCGCGCGTCGATGAGGAGGGCTTCCGGTGCCGGGTCGCATACAGGTCGACGACGTGGCGCCGGTGGTGTCCTGCGGCACCTACCCGGCCAAGGCGGCGGTCGGTGAGGTGGTCCCGGTGCGCGCGACGGTATGGCGGGAGGGCCACGACTCGGTGGCGGCCACCCTGGTGGTGCGCTACCTGGGCCCGGTCTACCCGCAGCCCGGGCAGCTGCCGGTACCGGGCAACCGGGTCAAGCCGCAGCAGTTCCCGATGTCACCCGGCCGGACTCCCGACGTGTTCCACGGCCAGTTCGTCCCCGACCGGGTCGGGCTTTGGGCCTTCCGGGTCGACGGCTGGGGGGACCCGCTGACCACGTGGCGGCACGCCCTGAACGCCAAGCTGGACGCCGGGCAGGGCGAGGAAGAGCTGAACAACGACCTGCTGGTGGGCGCGGCGCTGCTGGAGCGGGCCGCCGCGGGGGTGCCGCGCGCCGAGCGCGCGCCGCTGCTGGCGGCCTCGTCCGCACTGGCCGCGTCCGGGGACCCGGTGACCCGGGCGGCCCCGGCGCTGTCCCACCACGTCAGCGAATTGTTGGAACGGTTCCCGCTGCGCGAGTTGGTGACCCGCGGAGTCCAGTACGGGGTGTGGGTCGACCGGCCGCTGGCCCGCTGCGGCGCCTGGTATGAGATGTTCCCGCGCTCCACCGGCGGCCGGGACGCCGGCGGGGTGCCGGTGCACGGCACCTTCGCCACCGCCGCCGCCGCGCTGCCGCGGATCGCGGCGATGGGTTTCGACGTGGTCTACCTGCCGCCGATCCACCCGATCGGCACGGTGCACCGCAAGGGCCGCAACAACAGCGTCACCTGCGAGCCCGGCGACGTCGGCTCGCCCTGGGCGATCGGCAGCGCCGCCGGCGGCCACGACGCGGTGAACCCCGAACTGGGCACCATCGACGACTTCGACGATTTCGTCGCCGCGGCGCGGGCACAAGGCATGGAGATCGCACTGGACCTGGCCTTGCAGTGCGCACCGGACCATCCCTGGGCCACCGCGCACCGGCACTGGTTCACCGAGCTGCCCGACGGCACCATCGCCTATGCCGAGAACCCACCGAAGAAGTACCAGGACATCTACCCGCTCAACTTCGACAACGACCCCGAGGGCCTCTACCGGGAGATCCTGCGTGTGGTTCGTCACTGGATCGCCCACGGCGTCAAGGTCTTCCGGGTCGACAACCCGCACACCAAGCCGCCGGACTTCTGGATCTGGCTGATCGGCCAGGTCAAGGCCGAACACCCCGATGTGCTGTTCCTCTCCGAGGCGTTCACCCGTCCGGCCCGGCTCTACGGGCTGGCGAAACTCGGCTTCACCCAGTCCTACAGCTACTTCACCTGGCGGACCGCTAAATGGGAACTGGAGGAGTTCGGCCGCCAGCTCGCCGAGCACGCCGACTACGCCCGGCCCAACCTTTTCGTCAACACTCCCGACATCCTGCACGAGAGCCTGCAGCACGGCGGTCCTGGCATGTTCGCCATCCGGGCGGTGCTGGCCTCGACCATGGGACCGTCCTGGGGCGTCTACTCCGGCTACGAACTTTTCGAGCACGTTCCGGTACGGCCGGGCAGCGAGGAGTACCTGGACTCCGAGAAGTACGAACTGCGGCCCCGCGACTTCGCGGGCGCGCTGGACCGGGCGCACTCGCTGGAGCCGTTCCTGGCCCGGCTCAACGAGATCCGCAGGTCCCACCCGGCGCTGTGCCAGCTGCGGACCATCCGGTTCCACCACGTCGACAACGACGCCCTGCTGGCCTACAGCAAGTTCGACCCCGCCACCGG
>Ga0180436_10003937_pt1 | contig 13501 bp, 11 predicted proteins | sample SS_ome_2_FD_132434 | JGI IMG/M metagenome (GOLD analysis project Ga0180436, IMG submission 132434) | Hypersaline lake sediment archaeal communities from the Salton Sea, California, USA - SS_3_S_2 metaG | ecosystem: Environmental > Aquatic > Non-marine Saline and Alkaline > Hypersaline >...
GAGGGCCGGGAAAACTCGAGGAAATCCCGCAGGATGCGCTCGAGGCGATCCAATTCGCGCTCGATGACCTCCGCTTGCCGGAAGGCGGGCGAACCCGGTTCGAGAAGCTCCCTCAAGGCGAAGCACCTCGCCTTCATGGCCGTCAAGGGATTGCGAAGCTCGTGGGCCACTCCGGCGGCAAGCGTCCCGATCGGGGGAAGCGCTTCCCGGGCTGGGAGCTTGTTGGGGTCGTGAGGCACGGGGGATCCTTACGATTTGTTAAGCGGGTATGCAATCGCGGGAGCAGGATCGAACTGATCCCGGGGTTCCCACCTGCGTAAATGCCTTAGAGCAAGCACATTGCTGCCTCAATCAGGTTTCTGGCACGGATTCGGCTTCACAGAACAGGCATCGATCTGAGTGAGGCATGACGGACGAGGCGAAGAGATCATGACCGCGACAGGAAAGAACCGGGTGATGCTGGTGATCGACGATGATGCGGCTGTCCGGGAGAGCTTGAGAGCTGCCTTGGAACTCAAGGGTCTCGAGGTGCACCTGGCCAAAAGCGGGGAGGAGGGGTTAATCCGCGTGACGCAGCGGCATCCATCGGTTGTCGTAATCGACTACTCCCTGCTGGGCATGAACGGAGCCGAAACCACCCGACGGCTTCGCCTCGTAGATCCCGATCTCGCGGTGGTCGCCATCAGTGCCGAGAAGCAGCACAAGGACGAGATGCTCGAAGCGGGAGCATGTGCCTTCATCGAGAAGCCGATCAATGTCGAGGACTTGGTTCATGCCATTTCCATAGGGAAGCAACCTGTTCGGCAGTGAAGCGTTCCTTCCATGGAATCACGATGCTGCTCCGGTTTATCCGCCCGGCGAGCGAGACGCTCCATTTCGGCGGCCACGCTCACCGCCTCCGAACGCGTCTTCTTCCTGGTGGAACGCCGTAATCGTCCACCGGCTGGAGGCTTGCCAGGAAAGCGACCCGTTCACTACCCCGACCCGTTCCCCTTCGGCGCCGTCCTGCTCTGGACGGGTCTGAAAACCCGTTCCCCATGCTGCAGCCTGTGGTTCGCTCGGCCACGCCCGGGCCATCGCCGCCGACTATCAGCGCCACTCTCACGCTGAATCGGCATCCACGAATGGAAAGGGGCCCTGAGGAGATCATCCCGGAAGGGATGACTCATACCAGCCATATGAGCCTCCAAGCCTCTGAATGTCGATGCAGTCCGCCTCAGCACAATGCCATTTTGTCCCCAAAAAGAACCCAAAGGGATTCTCTTTCGCGGCTCCTTCCGGTCGCCGAGAATTGCATTGTCCTCTTGACTCGATCCCCCTTTCACCCCGATCCATTCTCTTGGAGTATGAAGACGTTACCGCAAGATCCCGGATACGAGAGCCGCCTGCCGGCGAATGCCGCTCCGCGGCAGGATTCGCAGACCGGGATGGGGCGTCGTGGATTCCTCAAGGGCACCGTGGCGGCCTCAGCCGCCGGCGTGGCGCCGTTCAACATCCTCAAGGCCGGACCGTCCCCGAACAGCAAGGTCAACATCGCCTGCGTCGGGGTCGGCGGCATGGGGGGCAACGATGCGAACGCCCTCGCGGCGGCTGACAACGTCAACGTCGTCGCCCTCTGCGACGTGCACGAGTCCTGGCACCGGAAGAAGAGTGCCCGCTACAAGGAGAACCTCGGCGGCATCAAGCTCTGGAAGGACTACCGGGTGATGTTCGACAAGATTGGCAAGGACATCGACGCGATCTACACCGGAACGCCCGAACATGTGCACTACGCGGTGTGCATGTTCGGCATGAAGAGGGGCAAGCACGTCTTCGCACAGAAGCCGCTCTGCCGCACCGTCAACGAAGCCCGCATCCTGACCGAGGAAGCCGGGAAGAGCAGGGTCGTCACCCAGATGGGAAACCAGGGCCACAGCACCGAGGCCACTGCCGTGGTGAGGGATTGGGTCCAGGGCGGATGCATCGGCAAGGTCCGCAAAGTCATCGGCTACTCGAGGAAGAACTACTGCACCCTGGCCGAACCGGCCGCCGGCGGGGAGATTCCCGAAGACCTGGAATGGGACCTGTTCCTCAACCGGGCCGAGGCGATCCCCTTCAGTCCCAGCTACATCAACCGCGAGTGGATCCGCTACAGCCACTTCAGCGGGATCGTCGGGGACATGGGGTCGCATTTGCTCGACCCGGCCTGCTATGCGCTGGACCCGGGTCCTCCGCTCAGCGTGATGGCGGAGCTTCCCGAGACCTACCCGCCGGGGTGGCTGGCCAGGCCGGCCGTCATCCCCTGGGAATTCGCGGCGCGGGGCGAGATGCCGCCCGTCACGATGAAGTACTACCTGGGTCCCGACATTCCCTACCCCCGTCCCGAGCATCTCGAGGAAGGCCGGGACACATGGTTCATGAAGAGCGGCTCGGCTCTGATCGGGGAAGAGTCCTCCATCATGACGGGGGAGAGTTTCAACCCGGCCCGGATCTTCCCGGAGGCCGCCATGAAAGCCACCAGGAAGCCGCCGAAGGCCGCCTATCGCCGCAAGGGAAGCAGCCACCTGCAGAACTGGGTGAGGGCCATTCAGGGCGAAGACAAGGCGATGTCCAGTTTCGACGTCATGGGCCCGTTCTCGGAGATGCTCCTGCTCGGCGACGTCGCCGCCATGAACCCGGGGCGGAAACTGCAGTGGGATCACGAGAACATGCGGATCACCAATGACGAGGAGGCCGACAAGTGCGCCTACATGCGCCGTCCCGCACCGCGCGACGACATGAACTGGACTTGAAGGAAGACATGCCTGAGAACACTCATGTCACGAATACGGGCCGCCCCGGGGGCACCAGCCGGCGGGGATTCATTGCAGGGACGGGGGCCGCAACGGTGGCCTCGGTCCTCCCACAGGAGGCCCGGGCGCTGCAAACCCCGGGACCCAGGTATCGTGTCGGCGTGATCGGCCACACCGGACGGGGCGACTATGGCCACGGGATGGACGACGTGTGGGAGGACATTCCCCGGGCCGAGGTGGCCGGGGTTGCCGATGCCGATCCCGAGGGCCTCGCGAAGGCCGTCAAGCGGTTGGGGGTTTCCAAGGGCTACGACGACTATCGTAAGATGCTCGACGAGCTGAAGCCCGATCTCGTGAGCATCGGCGTGCAGTTCATCGACCAGCATCGCGACATGGTGGTGGCGGCGGCGGAACGCGGCGTGCGCGGCATCTACATGGAGAAGCCGCTCTGCCGGACCCTCGAGGAGGCCGACCAGATGGTGGCCGCCTGCCGGAAGCACAACGTCAAGCTGGCCACCGCCCACCAGTCCCGTTACCTCCCGAAGATGAAGGTCATCCGGGATCTCATCGAGTCGGGCAAGCTGGGCCGGGTCCTCGAGATGCGGGGCCGCTGCAAGGAGGACCATCGCGGGGGAGGGGTGGGGCTCTGGGTCCTTGGCACGCGGGTTCTGACCGTGATGCAGGCTCTGGCGGGCAACCCGGTGTCCTGCCTCGCGACGGTCCTCGATGGCAAGCGGCCGATTACGGCGCGGGACGTCAAGGATTGCGAGTCCTACGGCATCGGCCCGCTGGCGGGCGACGAGGTGCACGCCATGTACCGCTTCGCCGGCGGCGAGGTCGGATACTTCGACTCGGTGCGAGGCGCCGGAGCGCCGAATCCGTGGCGTCTCGGCGTGCGGATCTACGGATCGGAAGGAGTTCTGCACTGGTCCAACACCGAGTTGCTCATGTCACCGGCGCACATCCTGCGCGATCCCCTCTGGGACCCCGCCCGCAGCGGAAAGGAATGGATCCCGGTGAGTTCCGCGGGCATCGGCGTTCCCGAACCCCTTGAGCAGAAGGGGCACGTCCACCACCCCGGCAATGTCCTGGCGGTCACTGACTTGCTCGAGGCGATCGAGAAGGATCGGCAGCCCGTGGCCGGCATCGAGGAGGCCCGAACCAACATCGAAATGATCGTGGCGGTGTTCGAAGCCCAGCGTCTCGGGGGGTCGGTGACCTTTCCGTTGGAGAACCGCCGGAATCCGCTGACGATGCTCGACGACTAGTCACCATGTACCAGGCGGCAGTCATCGGCCTTGGATTCATCGGCGCCGGCGACCAGGTTTCCGGCGACGCCCTGGGCCAGAAGGTGGAGAACCTCGACGGAACCCACGCCCAGGCCCTCGCCGCCCACGACCGGATTGCCCTGGTCGCCGGTTCGAGCCGGGACGAGGGCAGACGAAAGCGATTCACCGAGCGGACGGGAGTGCCGGACACCTACCGCGACTGGCGCCAGATGCTCGACGCCGAGGATCTCGACATCGTCAGCGTCGCCACCTACACCCCATGGCACGCCGGGATCACCATCGCCTGTGCGGAGGCAGGGGTCCGCGCCGTGATCTGCGAGAAACCCCTCGCCACCTCGCTGCGGGATGCGGACCGCATGATCGAAGCCTGCCGGCAACACGACACCCTGCTCGTCATCAATCACCCTCGCCGCTGGCACCCGCTCTGGCGCATGGTGCGGGACGAAATCCGGACCGGCGCGGTCGGGGAAGTCAGCCACCTTTCCGTCCATTGGCCCTCGGGGCGCCTCGGGGCATTCGGCACCCACATGTTCGATGGCGCCGCGATGCTGCTCGGCAGCCGTCCCGAAGCCGTGTCCGGCACCATTGATTCGCTTGTCCCTCCGGACTGCCGGGGACCCGCCTTTCACGACCCGGGCGGCTGGGGAATAGTGCGGTTTGGCGAGGACGTCCGGATGCATGTCGAGGCCTCGCCACGCCTCGAACTGCCGCCGGGATTCCGGGTCGTCGGCAGCTTGGGTTGGATCGAGGTCGGCAGGGAAACAGCCGAAGCCCACCGGTGGGACGGCCGGACGAGGACCATCACGTGCCCGACCGGCCGGCCCAGTTCGCTTGCCATCGCGGTGGACGAACTCGTCGCCCGGCTTTCCGGGGAAGGAAACTTGGAAGGAACCGATGTGGAGGCCCGCGACGCCCTCGAGGTCATCATGGGATTCCACCTCTCGAGCCGCCTCGACGGCCGCTGGGTCACACTGCCGCTCAAGGGAGATGAGCGAACCCTCGAGGTGGCGATGGGATGACGCTTTCCCCGACACGCAAAGACCAATGACCAACATCCTCGTCGCAGTTGACGACTTCGTCGATCGACATCGCAAAGCGATCCTCGCTGCAACCTCTCCATGGGCCCGGGTCCGGTTTCTGCCGGAGCACGGTGACGATGACCTGTACCGCCAGGTCCTCGCGGAATCGGAGATCGTGGTGGGCTGGCCCGATCCCGCGTGGCTCGCGGGGACCCCGGTGCGCTTCCTGCAGATCGGCAGTGCCGGGTTCGACGCCTACGCCGGCTTCGGGTCGGAATCGGTCCGGCTCTGCACCGCGCGGGGGGTGCACAGCATCGGCGTGGCCGAGCACTCGATCGCCCTGATGATGGCGCTGATGAGGAACATCCCGGGACACTTCCGTGACCGGGAGCGGCGGGTTTTCCGACGCATTCCCCCCTATGGCGAGGTGACCGGCTCGGTGGCCTGCATCGTCGGCTTCGGGGCCATCGGCCGGACCCTCGCCGCACGCTGCCGGGGGTTGGGCATGGTCACCACCGCGGTCGATCTCCACGAGTCTCTTGAGGATCCCGTCCTCGACCGCTACTTTCCGCTGCCCATGCTCCGGACCGCCCTGGGCCTGGCCGACGTGGTGTTTCTCACCCTGCCGGGCGGAGAGGCCGCCCGGCATCTGTTCGATGCCGACCTCCTTGCGGCGCTCAAACCAGGGGCCTGCCTCATCAACGGGGCGCGCGGCTCATTGATCGACGAAACGGCGCTGGTCGAGGCTCTGCGGGAGGGCAGGCTTCGAGGCGCCGGACTGGATGTCGCGGAGGTCGAACCCCTCCCACCCGACAGCCTGCTCTGGGAGCTGGACAATGTCCTCATCACCGGACACTGCGGCGGCTTTGCCACTCACATGTTCGATCGCTTCTGCAACCTCGTTTGCGACAATCTGACCCGTTACCACCGGGGTGAACCCCTCAAGAACCAAATCGACTGGAGCACCGAATGCCCTCGATCGCTGACACCATCCGCATCACCGGCCTGACCACCCGGCGTCTCCGTCTCTCCTCGGACCTGTGGTTCGAGGGACGCACCACTCCCGACAGCGCCGTTCCATGGTTCGAGTTTCCCTTCACGGTGGTCGAGACCAACGAGGGCGTCGAGGGCTACACCATGGGATACGGACCGCTCGGGCAGGGGCGAGCCAGCGCGTATCACATCCACGACGTCTACCATCACGACCTGGCCGGCCGCAATCCCCTCCATCACGAGGCGATCTGGCAGGACCTGCGGCGCAAGCAGCGCCACCTCTACTCGATGGCCGAAACCACCTGGGCCGACCTCGACGTCGCCAATCTCCACGTCGCCTGCTCGACCGAGAGCGGCCGCTTCCTCGAGAGCCATCACTCGATGTTCCGCTTCGGGCTCAAGGACGACCCGCTGGCCGTCAAGCCCGACGGATGCCAGCACCTCCCCGACGGCCCCGGCCTCGGAGTTGAGATCGACTGGGACTGGATCGAGGATCACACCGTGGAAACCATCAAGGGTTCCACGCTGTGACGGTCGGCGGCTCCTCGCGGCCCACCTGTGTGGCACGCATCCCGATCACATGATCAAGGCCGCGAGCAACCTCTTCTCCGCCGTGCGCGATCACCGCTCCGGTCACCGCGCCGACGGTGTGTCGCAGCGGATCACCGGGCCTCGTCCGGCGGTCAACCCTTGCTCCAGGGGAAGCAGGTGATGCGGATTTCGGTCGATCCGTAGGGGACGAGGACGACGTCCGCTGGTGCTCCAACCTTCCCGATGGGGCTTGGCGGCGGTTCGACGGCGCGCGCGGGGAGGTCCTTTCGATATGTTCCCCACCCGCCCTGCTCGGTTCTGGCGGCCTTCATTTTCAGGCGCACCGGCGCCTCGGCGGCGTGGAACGGTTGCGGCGGGATCGAATCGGCGACGGCGGTCTCGACCTGCGGGTTTTCGGGGTCGCCCGGCAGCAACGCGTAATTCCACGGGCCGGCCGGGGTGATCTTGTAGGTGTGGAAGCGGCCTCCGAGGAACGACTTGGTGCTCGTTCGCTCTTCCTCGATCAGGAGCGAGAACACCAGCGGCCCCCGCGTGAGGGCGATGGAATCGTTGGCTTGCCGGGTCGTCTCGACGCGCATCGGGAAATCGAGTTCGACGCGGTCGCCGTTCTTCCATGTGCGCTCGACGCGATGGAACGTCCCCGGCTTGAGGTTGTCGCGGGCTTTGCCGTTCACCCGGACGGAGGGCTTTTCGCACCATCCCGGGATGCGGAGGTCCAGCGGGAACGCGACGTCTTTCGAAGCCTTGACCGTCAGGGTGACCTTCCCGCGGAACGGGTAGGCGGTCTCCTGGTCGATGGTGACGGTGGCGCCGTCCTTGCCCACCTTGGCGGTCACGGTGTTCGGCCCGTAAGCGGCGGCGGCCAGCCCCTTGCCGCCGGCCGACATCCACATGTTGTGCACGAACTTCGGCCAGCCGTAATGGAAATTGCTCCGGCAGCAGGCGTAGCCCGAGTGCGGGCTGGGACAGATGGCGTTCTGTCCGTTGCCGTTGTGCTTGAACCCGAGGTTCTCGTTCGTGCACTTCGGCTGGTTGGGCAGGATGTAGTAGCGCATCCCTTTCCCGTCGTGCAGCAAGGCGGCGGGCAGGGCGTTGTAGGCGACCCGCTCGAGTTGATCGCCGATCCCGGCCTCGCCGTGGACTCTCAGGGCGACGGTGGTGGCGAGGATCCGTTCGACGATCGCGCACAGTTCCGTCCCCTGGGTGGATCCGCGATCGGTGAGCGGTTCCGTCCCGCTGACCATCCCGTCGACGCGGCCGCACTTCTTCATCAGCCACCCGTCGGCCCCGGTGGCGGCGGCGAACCCGTTCCGGTGCGCGGCCTCGCCCGACACAAGGAACATCAGGGGCGGCGACTTCAACCCCTGCATGATGTTGACGATGTGTTCGGGGTACCAATTCGACCCGCCGTTGCCGGCGTAGAACTTGCTCCACTCGTTCGTCTGCTTCATCAACAACCGGGCCAGATCGAGCAGCCATTTGTCGCCGGTGCGGTTGTACATCCACAGGACGATCTCGAGGTTGTCGCCGCCGCGGGCCTGCGCCCATCCCGACTCCTTGCGCAGCGGATGGGACGGCAACGTCTCGAGCTGGAACCGGAAATACTTCCCGATGAACGGCGGAATGCGATCGTCGCCGGTCGCCTCGAAGTAGTCCCGCAGGTAGTGAAGGACGATCATGTTCGGCCACCAGTTCCGCTGCTTGGGACCGAAATCGCCGTCGTCGCGCTGGCTTTCGATCACCTTGTCGATCCACTTCCGGGTCTTCTTTTTCAGCGCGTCGTCATCGAGGACGAAGGCCAGGGCGATCAACCCCTTGGCATAGTACGGTCCCCGTTCCCATGCGTGCTGGCCGCCTTGCTTGCGGTCGGAGATCCAGTCGCTCCCGCCGATATCGCCGTAGAGTTCCTCGGCATGGCCGGTCAAACCGTCGCGTTGCAGTTCGAGTTGGTGTTTCAACCAGTCCTTTGCCTGCACGCTCCCCATTGGAAGCCGGACATACGGCTGGGGTTGCAGCGGGCCCCGGTTGGTTTCCGCCCCCGCCATCGCGCAGGCGGCGCACGTGATCGCCGGCAAGATCAGGAAAATCCGTTTCATGGTGTGAGGCTCGTTTGTTCGTCGCCCCTTCTAACGCGCCGCGGCGGACCGGTTTATCGCCAACTTGCCCCCTCGCATCCCCGGCGGGCTCGTCCCGCCGGAGCGAACGACTGGCCGGCTACACGGAACTGCCACCCGCAGAACGCCCCCGGCGGGCTCGTCCCGCCGGAGCGAATGATTGGCCGGCTACCGGAGCTGGAGCCAGACTCGGCCCGTGGGAGGCGCGGATGCTCCACGCACGGGCTGGTTTCTTATGCCGCTGATAGTAGCTCACCAATCCTGGCTTCCGTCGGCACAAGGCCGCCGGGGGCCGTTTTGAGGCGCGAAGCAGATACCCGGCGGGTGGCGACACCGCTCTGCGATGAGGTGCTGAAGCTCGAAGTCCCTGCAATCTTCCCTCCCACGAAAGCGGTGTCGCCGCCCCGTTGGGGCTTTGCCACCGCACTCCAAGCCTTGCTCTCGGGATCAAGACGGCGATTCGCCACACCCGTCTCTCCGGCCGGACGTTGATGACCTGTCCCTTTACCCGTTAAGTTGATCAACTTGGTGGCCCATGGCCCGACGTGACGGTTGGGTATCGTTGCGCCTTTTGAGTCAACTGAATGATATTGAAAAACTGTGCTCCGTCCTTGACCCGCCGTGATGGACTGCTTACGATGTGGGATGGCATGAGAAGGGGGGATCAGTTCACTGAACACAGGAGTTTCCCGGCAACGGCGCCGGGATCTTCCGCCACATCCGCAGATCCATGAGAACGATACGGATCATCCGCCTCGCGGGCGCGCTCCTGCTCGCCGCCTGCTTCTTCGCGGCTCATATCGAGGGCCAGTCCACCACGATTGACACCGCGGATCGTTTCGCCTGGGGCGAGAACATCGGCTGGACAAACTGGAGATGGGACACCGGCACCCCCGGGGCGGGCGCCACCATCGGGCAGTTTGTCTGCTCCGGCTACGTTTTCGGCGAGAACGTGGGCTGGATCAACCTGGGCGACGGCACGCCTGCCGACGGCATCCACTATTCCAATACCGAGGCGGCGGACTTTGGAGTCAATCACGACGGGGCGGGCAGCCTCTCGGGCATGGCGTGGGGGGAGAACATCGGCTGGATCACGTTCGATCAGGGCATCAGTGATCCGCCGCGGGTCGATCTCAGTACGGGGCGGCTTGCGGGGTATGCGTGGGCGGAGAACTGCGGGTGGATCGACCTCGGCAGCAACGGCGCCCACTTCGTGAAGACGAACGCGATTGCGGAGGGCGCCGACACCGATTCCGACCTGATCGCGGATGCCTGGGAACGCGAACAGGCGGTGGCGGCCGGGTTGGACCCGCTGCTGACCCATCTGCACAAGACGACCGACTACGACGGCGACGGCAGGACCGACCTCGAGGAATACCGCGCCGATACCGATCCCTTCAGCACGTCCGACCACCTCCGCCTCGTCGATTTCACGGTGCGCGACGAGGCCACGGAAAACATCGATCTTGAGTGGACCTCCTCCGAGAGGCGCTTCTACGACGTGCAGGAGAGTGCCGATCTTCCGGGGCCCTTCGCCGACTTTACCGGCGAAACGGACCTTCCGGGCGCGGCGGGAACCACCGGGGCCACCCTGAGCGACCCGCTGGGCCGCCGCACCTTCTTCCGGATCGAGGTCAAGATGCCGCTGACCCCGTGAAGGCAAGCTTTCTCACACCTCAGACCATCCTCCGGCTCATGCAGCCGAACACCCAGCCCTGCAGGAAAATGAAGAAGACAAGAAAGCAATTGACAGCAACCTTGGTAGTCCTGCCGGTTTCTCTAATGATGTCGCCGGCAGTCCGTGCCGGTGAACTGGAACCGCCGGGACCGCCTACCACCGGGACCATGAAGACGCTCGATGAAGTCGAGCCGCGCGTCCCGATTCACGCCGATGATCTGCCGCTGACGATCACGGTGACAAAATCGTATTATCTGACCGAAAGCGTGACCTTCACGGATACTGCGAGCAACGCCATTACGGTCGAATGCGCCGGCGTGACCATCGACCTGATGGGATACACGCTGAAGGGGCCCGACTCGGGAATCAAGGCCGGTATCAGGATCGAGGCAAACAATGTTGAGATCAAGAACGGAACGGTGCGTGATTTCTACGAGGGTATTCGCGCCGATTACACCAGCAAGAACAACCGGATCAGAAGCATGCGGGCGATATCAAACCTGAACATCGGCATTTTCCCCGGCCAAGGCGCAGTGATCAAGGATTGCACGGTTTCGGAAAACGGCCTCCATGGGATATTTGCCAAGACGGATACCCTGATCACCGGCAGTACTGTATACAATAATGGCGGTTATGGCATCTATTTCGACGACAGCCCGGGCTGCACCATTACAGGAAACCTGGCCTATGAAAATGAGTATGGCATTTTTTCCTCCAATGGCTCCACGATAACCGGCAACACCACTCGGGACAACGTCAATGACGGTATTTTCGCCTGTGGCGGTTGCACGATCAGGTCCAACACGAGCTATTCCAATGACAGGGACGGCATCGTGGCGCTTAGCGGCTGCACGCTGATCGGCAACACCGCTTTCCTCAATGGCAATGACGGCATCCGGGTCGCCTTCACGGCAGCCGGATGCACCCTCATTGGAAACACGGCGCGCGGCAACGCGGGTATTGGCATCAATGCGAGTGATTTCTGCCTGATCGACCAGAATACGGCGACGGACAACTTGGGCGGCAATCTGTTCTATGACCAGGATTGCGAAATCGGAATGAACCTGGCTCCGTAGAAGCCATCTTCCCGGGAGTTCCCGGGTTGCCGGGCTGCAGCTGCCGCCACGCTCGGGAGGCATCGAACCGCCGCAGGCCGCCGGCTCGTGCGGCCTGCAACGCTCGTCCCCCGGCGGGCTCGTCCCGCCGGAGCGAACGATTGGCCGGCTACGCGGCACTGCCACCCGCAGAACGCCCCCGGCGGGCTCGTCCCGCCGGAGCGAACGATTGGCCGGCTACCGGAGCTGGAGCCAGACTCAGCCCGTGGGAGGCGCGGATGCTCCACTTGCGGGCTGGTTTCTTATGCCGCTGATAGCAGCTCACCAATCCTGGCTTCCGTCGGCACAAGGCCGCCGGGGGCCGTTTTGAGGCGCGAAGCAGATTAATGGCATCGGATCGGGCGGCGGAGGCGTATTGTCAGGCATGACCGCAAATTTCAGAGCACACCGGCTTTGTTTGTCCTTCCTTACCCTGATTGGAGTGGCGCTCTTCTCGGCCTCCGCGGATGAGCTGTCGCTCGTGGAGTTCGATTCCAAGGAAGATGGAAACATGCGATGGCGTGTGGTGAATGACGGCGTGATGGGAGGCCTCTCCAAGGGTCAGGTTTCCCGGAGCCGCGACGGGACGCTCACCTTTGCCGGGACTCTCTCGCTCGAAAATAACGGGGGTTTCTCGTCCGTCCGGACCGGTCCTCTCGATCTCGATCTCTCCGGCTATTCCGGTCTGGCGATGCGGGTCAAAGGGGATGGCCGCACCTATCAGGTGCGGGTCGGATCCGATGCCCGCTATCGCTGGATGAAAGTGTCTTTCAAGGCGGACTTCGCGACCGAGAAGGGCAAGTGGACCGTCGTGCGAGTTCCCTTCAGTGAGATGTCCGGGACCTTCCGTGGGAGGGACCTGAAGGACAAAGTGCTGAACACCTCGAAGATCGAGCGTCTCGGGTTGTTGCTTGCTGACGAAAAGGCCGGGCCATTCAGCTTGGAAGTGGATTGGATTCGCGCCTACGGAGGGCGGGGTTAGCGGTCCGAAGGGGAGGAGAGGCGCAGGTGATGTTGCGCGTCAGAGCGCTCGACCTTACACTTTCGGAGGTGTAGAGATTTGACGCCGGGAGTGATCGGCGACATGGGAGGACGCGTCGGATGGAAGAGAAGTCAACGCCGGTCGAAAGATGGAGATGGCTGCTGTTGTGGCTGGCGTTGCCGTTGACCGGATGCACGATCCTGGACCGGCGTAACGAGATCGCCCTGCCGCCGCGCAGCGTGATCCTCACCTTCGACGACGGGCCGAATCCGGATCGAGACGTGACGAAGCGCCTGCTGGCGGTCTTGCGCGAGCATGATGTCCGGGCGGCGATGTGCCTCATCGGGGAGCGGGTTGTCCGGCATCCGGACCTCGTGCGGCTGGTTGCCGCCGACGGGCACGTCTTGGTCAACCACAGTCATCATCACCGGTTTCCGCTCTTTCATTCCGCAGAGCGGGTGAAGCGCGAGATGGAACTCGCCGACGGAGCGATCGGCGACGCGCTGGGGGTCAGGAATTACCGGAGCCGCTACTTCCGTCCGCCCAACGGGCTTCTTACCCCGGCGGTCCGCAGGGCGATGCGCGAGTATGGAATCGAGGGCTACTTTCCGATCACGTATTTCGCATGGGACACCTTCCTCCCGCCCGGGAAATCGCACCTTGCGGTGAAGTGGATCGTCGGCAAAGCCCGGCGGGAAAATGGCGGGGTGTTCCTTCTTCACGAATACCGCGCGCGAGGCGCTCCCCCCCCGGACCCGGGCCCCACCGGGATCGGCGAACGGGGTTGGGTGCCGGGCGCGGTGGATGATATCATCAGCACTCTCAAGGCGGAGGGCTTCAGGTTTCCCGATCCTGAAATCATCTTTCAACCGGCGGGCGGAGTGGGGGAGGGACGGTAGTCCCGCGGGGCTCGTGAGCTCCGGGGCTGTCTTTTGTGGAGGATGATTCCAGAGAAGAAGGAAAGATGCGATGGCGTGTGGTGAATGACGGCGTGATGGGAGGCCTCTCC
>Ga0180436_10003938_pt1 | contig 13500 bp, 9 predicted proteins | sample SS_ome_2_FD_132434 | JGI IMG/M metagenome (GOLD analysis project Ga0180436, IMG submission 132434) | Hypersaline lake sediment archaeal communities from the Salton Sea, California, USA - SS_3_S_2 metaG | ecosystem: Environmental > Aquatic > Non-marine Saline and Alkaline > Hypersaline > Sediment...
GAGCACATCGCCCAGATCGACGTCGGTGTCGTTGCCCACCAAATCCAGAACCGCCGACCGGTCCTCGCGAACCTCAACCTCGTCCAACACCGCAACCGGCGCATCGTTGGAGCCGAGGATGGTCACATCGATGGTCGCCGTGTCGGTCAGATCGCCATCGGAGACCTCGATCACGAAGCTGTCGGCCCCGGTGGCATCGGCGAAGGGGGTGTAGGTGTAGGTGTCGTCGTCGTTCAGCGTGACACTGCCCTTCGCGGCGGGGCTGCTGACGCGGGCGGTGAGGTTGGCGTCGTCGACATCCGTGGCCCCGAGCGGGTGGGTGGCCGAGCCGTCTTCATCAAGGGTGATCTGCTGATCGGCGATCCCGGGCGCGTCGTTCACCGGGTCGATCGTGATGGTGACGATGGCCTCGGCCGTGTCGGTTCCGTCGGTGACACTGTAGGTGAACTGGTCGGTGCCGTTGAAATCCTGCGCGGGCGTGAAGCTGAAGCCGCCCGCCTCGGTGATCTCCACGCTGCCGTTCTGCGGCGTGCCGGTGTCACCCAGGGCAAAGGTCAGCGGCTCGCCGTCGGCATCGGTGGCGGGGAGGGTGCCGGTGATAACCGCGTCTTCGAGGCCGGTGAGGGAGAGCGGGGCGGCGGCCGGCGGATCCTGCACCGGCCGGATCGTCACCGGCAGGCTCAGGGTGAGCGGCGCGGCGAGGCCGGGGGCGGTGAGGGTGAAGAACACCTGGTCGGCGCCGTTCGCGTCCGGGTTGGGCGTGAAGGTGTAGCGCCCGTCGGCAGACAGCTCGAAGGAGCCGAGATCGGGTGGCAGATCGACGACCGGGGCGAAGGTGAGCGCGCCGCCGTTCGGGTTGACCACGTTGATCTGACCCGACACGGCCGCATCTTCCTGGGTGATGATCGGCAGGCGCACGAGGGTGGGCAGACCGGCCTGATCGGCAATCGTGACCTTGACCTCGCGCTCGGCCGTGGACCGGCCATCGGTGACGGTGAAGGTGAAGCGGTCTTCGCCAACGAAGCCGGGATCGGGCTGGTAGAAGAAACTGCCGTCGCGGTCGATCTGCACGGTGCCGTTGGCCGGTGCGCCGGTCTGGGCGAGGCGGAAGGTAAGGGCATCACCTTCGGCATCGGTCGCGGCAAGCTGATCGACGATCACCGCGTTCTTGACGCCGGTCTGGTCCTGCACCGGGGCAACGGGCGTGGCGTTGAGGTCGATGGTGATCGTGCCGAGATCGGTGGTCTGCGGCCCGCCGGCGCCGGCGATACCGCCGTCGGTGACGCGCACGGTGATCGCCGGGGAGGTTTCGCTGGTGTCGGTATAGAGCAGGGCGCCGCCATCGGCGAAGAAGGCGTTGAGGTCGTCCGGCGTGCCCGCGAGGGTATTGCCGCTGGCCACGAGCCCGCTGCCGGCGGGGAGATCGAAAGCGATAGTGCCGGCGCCGCCGGTGTCGAAGCTCATGGTGAGCGTGCCGCTGTCGGCCGGCACTTCGGCGTCTTCCAGTTGCAGACCGGCGAGGGGCACCTCCACGGTCCCGCCGGTGACGGTTTCCGCCGTCCGGTCGAGATCGGTGCCGCGGTTGACCGGCGCGTCGTTAATCGGGGCGATGTCGACGGTGAAGGTCTGAACGCTGGTGGCGCCTTCCGTATCGGTCACCAGGATGCGGAACAGATCGTTGCCCGAGGCGTCGGGGTCGGGCACGTAGGTGAAGGCGGTGAGCGCGTCGCCGGATGTGATCGGGGTGCGCGGGCCTGCGGCGGCGCCGGGCACGACGAGGCGGCCGAGGGAGGGCGCATCGAGCAGGGTGAAACTCAGGCTGGCGCTGTCGGGATCGGTCGCGATCAGCACCGCATCGGCCGGGTCGCTTGGGCTCAGCGCGAAGGCGACGAGCGTCTGGCTGATTTCGGTGTCTTCGTCGATCGTGAGCGCCACGTCGATCACGTCCGGCGCATCGTTGCGCCCGACCACGCGGATCGCGACGGTTTCGGTGACCGTGTCGGTGACTTCGCGGGTGTCTGGCGGTGTCCCGCCGCCGCCGGTTCCGGGCACCTCCTCGGTGCGGGTGATGGTGATCGTGAAGCTGCGCGTGATCGTCACCGTCTCGCCCGCGCGCAGGAAGTCGAACCCGTCGAGCGGCGCGGTGAACTGCCAGTCAAACCCGGTCGTGTCGAGCCCGGTTTGGGTCAGGTTGAGCGACGATGCGAGCGCCGCGGCCTGCGCCCCGGCGCCGGTCACGGTCACGGCCCCGGGCGTGATTGCCAGCACGTCGCCGGCGGTCAACGCGCCGAGCGTCGTGCTCGCGAAGGCTTGGGTGCCGGTCTCCAGCAAATCGAACGGGGCAAGGGGGCCGAGATCGAAATCGCCCGATCCCGGGGTGCCGACCTCGACCCCGGACTGGACCGACAAGCGACCGAGATCGAGCTGGGCCGCAGGGTCGTTGTTGGTGATCCGCAGCGACAGCCGCGCGCCGGCCGGGTAGCCGGAGAGATCGATCTGGCCGGCGCCGGTGCCGAAGCCGAATCCGGTGGAATAGATGAAGGCAGACACCTGCTGGGTGCCGTCGGGCACAACCGCGCCGCTATCGTCGGGGTCGGAACTCTCGCCGTCCACGTCGAGGAGCGGCACCAAGGCGGCGGTGGCGTCGCCCACCTTCTGGCCGTCGACGAGGAGCTCGAACAACGGGCCGACGATGGTGCCGGCGGCTTCGAAGGAGATCGCGTAGCCGTCGACCGGCGTACCGACCCGGGCAAATGTGATCTCGGTCGTGCCCCCCGGGGCGAGCGTGATGTCGAGTGTACCCGGAAGCCAAAACCCGAGGTCCACCAGCTTGTCGATCGTTGGATTCCCGCTCAAATACCGCCCCCCGAAACCCCTGTGCGCAGCGCCACCAAGAACCGGGGGACTGAACCAATAGGAAACTTTGGCACGCGGGCCGATGATTCGGCAAACTCAAGGAATCATTGTCGTTTTCTTTGAAACGATCAAAGCCGGTGAGTGTTTGACCACTTGGGGCGTGGCAGCGGCGATGGCGGTCGGCTCCGGTCCGCACCGGACCGCCGGAAAACACGTCTTTTGGCCTGCAGGAGCACGGCCGCCGCATGCAAACCGGTGCCAAACGCCCCGGCGGCGGCCGTTGGCCGGCCCGCATCGCCGGCCCCGGAGATTTCCGGCAAGTGACTGTCATATTTCCTTGAAGCGGCAGGCCTAGGCTCCTACCGTCTCAATTATTGGCAAACCCGGGAGGATGATATGAATTTGAGAACAACGTTCGTCGCAACGGTATCGGCGCTTGCATTTGCAGCCCCCGCCGTGGCGCAAACGGAGATCCAGTTTTGGCATGCCTTCACCGGTCGACTGGGAGAATTGGTCGACGAACAGGTAACCACCTTCAACGCCAGCCAAAGCGATTACCAGGTGGTGGCGACCTACAAGGGCAACTACTCGGAGACCCTGAACGCGGGCATTGCAGCGTTCCGGGCTGGTGAACAGCCCGACATCCTGATGGTGTTCGAAGTCGGCACGGCGACGATGATGTCGGCCTCCGGCGCCACCAAGCCTGTCTACGAAGTGATGGCCGATGCCGGGGCCGAGTTTGACCCCGACGCCTATATCGGCTCGGTCAAGGGCTACTACACCACCAATGACGGCCAGATGCTGTCGTTGCCGTTCAACTCGTCCACCCCGGTGCTCTGGGTGAACCGTGACGCGCTGTCGGCGGCCGGGATCGACCCCGACACCGATATGTCGACCTGGCAGCAGGTGGGCGCAGTGCTCGACGATCTGAAGGCGGCCGGGCAGGACTGCCCGATCACCACGGCGTGGCAGAGCTGGATTCACCTCGAGAACTTCTCCGCCTACCACAACGTGCCATTCGCCACGAAGGCCAACGGTTTCGAAGGACTCGACACCGAGCTGGCCTTCAACGGCCCGGTTCAGATCCAGCACATCTCGACGATGGGCCAGTGGGCGCAGGACGGCAAGTTCATCTACGCTGGCCGCCGCAATGAAGGCGGGGCGAACTTCCGCGCCGGCGAATGCGCGCTGTTCACCGAAAGCTCGGCCGGTTACGCCGGGATCAAGGCGGAAGCCGAGTTCGAGTTCGAAGTGCGGCCGCTGCCCTACTGGGATGGCGTCGAAGGCGCACCGCAGAACACCATCATCGGCGGGGCCTCGCTCTGGGTGATGGCCGGCCAGTCGGACGCGGAATACGAGGGCGTTGCGGCGTATCTCAACTTCCTGTCCAGCCCCGAGATCCAGGCCAAGTGGCACCAGGACACGGGCTATCTGCCGATCACCACGGCGGCCGCCGAACTGACCCGCGAGCAGGGCTTCTATGAAGAGAACCCCGGCACCGACATCGCGGTGATCCAGATGACCGCGAATGCGCCTACCGAGAACTCCAAGGGCCTGCGTCTGGGGTCGTTCGACCAGATCCGCGCGATCATCGACGAGGAACTGGAAGCCGTCTGGGCTGGCGACAAGTCGGCCGAAGAGGCGCTGAACACCGCCGTTGAGCGGGGCAACCAGTTGCTGCGCCGCTTCGAACAGGCCAACCAATAAGGCACTTGCGCGCCCCGAGGCAGCTCGGGGCGCGCATCCCGACAGATGGAAAAACGCGTTACCTTCAAAGGCATCTGGCTCCCGCTTCTGCTGGTGTTTCCGCAGATGCTGATCACGGGCGTGTTCTTTTTCTACCCGGCCGGACAGGCGATCTGGCAATCGCTGTTCATCCCAGATCCGTTCGGGCTGTCGATGCAATATGTCGGTCTTGGCAACTTCGAGTTCCTGCTGTCGAGCCCGTACTATCGGGCGTCGTTCTTCACCACCGCGGTTTTCTCGTTGCTCGTCACCGTGGTGTCGATGGGGGTCGCGCTCTATCTCGCCATTCTCGCCGACCGCCTGATCAAGGGTTCCGGCGTCTACCGCACACTTCTGATATGGCCTTACGCCGTTGCCCCCGCCGTGGCCGGCGTGCTCTGGCTCTTCATGTTCAACACCCGCGTCGGCGTGGTGACCTGGTATCTCGGCCTTCTGGGCTACGACTGGAACCACGTGCTGAACGGCGGCGAAGCCATGGGGCTCGTCGTCGTCGCCTCGGCCTGGGGCCGGATCAGCTACAATTTCCTGTTCTTCCTCGCGGGGCTGCAGGCGATCCCGAAAAGCGTGATCGAAGCCGCCGCGATTGACGGTGCCCGGTTCTGGATGCGCATCCGGACGATCGTGTTCCCGCTCCTGTCGCCGACCACCTTCTTCCTGCTCGTGGTCAACATCGTCTATGCCTTCTTCGAGACTTTCGGGGTCATCCACACCATCACCGCCGGCGGGCCGCAGCAGGCCACGACGATCCTTGTCTACAAGGTTTATGCCGACGGGTTCGTCGGGCAGGACCTCGGCTCTTCGGCCGCTCAGTCGGTGATCTTGTTGCTGATCGTTGGCGCGCTCACCATCGTGCAGTTCAAATACATCGAACGGAGGGTGCATTATTGACCGCGACCGATGCCCCCAAAGCCGCCACCCGCAAGGGCCGCGTGCCACCCTCGGGGATGGTCGAGTACCGCGGGGCGGGCTACTGGTTGACCCATGTCGGGTTGATCATCGGGGTCGCCTTCATCTTTTTCCCGATCTGGCTGGCCTTCGTCGCCTCGACCGTGAGCCAGCCCGAGATCGTCCACCCGCCGATGCCTCTCTGGCCCGGTGATCAGTTTTTCGAGAACTATTCCAAGGCGTTGGTGTCCGGCATTAATGCGCCGGTGGCGGTGATGCTGCTGAATTCGCTGTTCATGGCGATGGGCATCGCGATCGGCAAAATCATCATTTCGCTGCTCTCGGCCTTCGCGATCGTCTATTTCCGGTTTCCGTTCCGCAAGGCGTTCTTCTGGCTCATTTTCATCACCCTGATGTTGCCGGTCGAGGTGCGGATCGTGCCGACCTACGAGGTCGTCGCCGGCTTCGGCATGCTCAACTCCTATTCCGGCCTGATCTTCCCGCTGATCGCCTCGGCCACGGCCACCTTCCTGTTTCGGCAGTTCTTCATGACCGTGCCTGACGAGCTGGCCGAGGCCGCCCGGGTTGATGGCGCCCGGCCGATGCGGTTTTTCTGGGACATCATCCTGCCGATGAGCCGCACCAACATCGCCGCGCTCTTCGTGATCCTGTTCATCTATGGCTGGAACCAGTACCTCTGGCCGCTCCTGATCACCACCGATCCGTCGATGAACACAATCGTGATGGGGATCAAACAGATGTTCCCGTCGGGCGACGATATCGCAGATTGGCCGGTGATCATGGCAACCTCGATCCTTGCGATGATCCCGCCGGTGTTTGTCGTGATCGGCATGCAGCGTTTGTTCATGCGCGGGTTGGTAGAAAGCGAGAAATAGCACATGGCAACCGTTGGCCTTGAAAACCTCAAGAAGACATTCGGCAAGACCGAGGTGATCCACGGTGTCGACATGGAGATCGAGGACGGCGAGTTCATCGTGATCGTCGGCCCCTCGGGCTGCGGCAAGTCTACGCTCCTGCGCATGGTTGCGGGGCTCGAGACGGTCACCGAGGGCGAGGTGCGGATCAATGGCGAGCGGGTGAACGAGAAGGAACCGATGGACCGCGACATCGCGATGGTGTTCCAGAACTACGCGCTCTACCCGCACATGTCGGTGTTCGACAACATGGCCTACGGGCTGAAGATCGCGCGCACGCCGAAGGCCGAGATCGCCGAGCGGGTCGCCACGGCCGCGAAGCTGTTGCAGCTGGAGCCCTATCTCAAGCGCAAACCCCGCGAGCTTTCCGGCGGGCAACGCCAGCGGGTGGCGATGGGCCGCGCCATCGTGCGCAAGCCGGCGGTGTTCCTGTTCGACGAGCCGCTGTCCAACCTCGACGCCAAGCTCCGGGTGCAGATGCGGTTGGAAATCAAGCAGTTGCAGCGCGAACTTGGTGTGACCGCGCTCTACGTGACGCATGACCAGGTCGAGGCGATGACGCTGGCAGACCGGATGATCGTGATGAACGACGGCAAGGCTGACCAGATCGGCGCGCCGCTCGAGGTCTATGCCGACCCGGCGACCGAATTCGTCGCCGGCTTCATCGGGTCGCCACCAACGAACTTCCTCAACGCCCAGGCGCTGGGCGTGGGCAAGCCGGGTGTCGAGACGCTCGGGATCCGGCCCGAGCACATGATCATCTCGGAGGAGGGGGCACGGGCGCGCGGCACCGTGCTCTATGCCGAGGCTTTGGGGGCGGAAACGCTCGTGCACATGCGGCTCGCCGATGGCGAACTCGCGACGGTGCGCCAGGACAGCACCGTCGTGGCCCCGGCCGAGGGCGCGGACGCCGGGCTGGTCTGGGCGGACGAACACGAAATGCTGTTCGACGACCAGGGCGCGCGGATGCGCTAGGCCGCCCGAGAGGAACCTTGCCAGACAGCACGGACTTTGCGAGTACAGGGCACCCGTAAGCCCGGAGGCAGCCCCCGCATGCGCCTGATCGACCCGAACCACCCGTTCTTCAAACCGGCCTGGCGGCGCTACCTGGTCGTTGCGGCCCCGTTTGTCTGGGCGGGCGTCGAACAGGTCAATGGCAACCCCGGATGGGCGCTGATCTTCGCCGCTATCGGCGGGTTCCTGGCCTGGGAGTTGATCGTCACCCGCAAGGACTGACCGTCCGCTCCGGCGCGCGTCAGGCGATGTCGAACACCGAGAGCGAGAACACGACGTCCTGGTAATCCTGGTCGCCGCCGCCGGTCATATCCTCGAAGCCGACCGTGATCGAGGCGCCACCCGGGTCGACGCCCGAGAGCGCATGTGCCACGCGGTCGGAATTCAGGCTGGCGTCGTAGGCGTGAAAGACCTGCTCGTCGCTGTTGGAGCCGTTCACCGCGAGCCGCACGTCGAAGCCATCGTCCACGTGCGCGGGGGGGCCACCGATGCCGTCGGTGAAGCTGAGCGTATCGCCGGCGCCGAGGCCGGACGCCCAATTGGCGCCGTCCTGGACGATGAACAGACCGAGCGTGTGGCCCGCATCCACCCCGGTGATCTCGACGCCAGCCGGTGGCGGCGCGTTCGCGTTGGCGAGGACGATGCGCACGTCGAGAATGGCGCCGCTTGGGTCGATCTCGTAGACCCCGATCGCGTTGTTGAAACCCGATCCGGCGAGGCCGGAATTCACGGTGAGGCGGAAGCCGGTGTTGCCGTCGCTGGTGAGGAAATCCTGGTTGATGATGCCGTTGACCGCCGCGCCGTCGATCGCGACCATTTCGGCCAGGGAGGGCAGGAAGGATTCGAAGCTGACCTTGGTGTCGGTGCCGTCGAAGGCTGCCATGAAGTCGCCCCCGGTGAGTTCGCCGCCGAGCGTGATCGCCCCGTCGGCATTGCCGTCGCCGGTGTCGTCGACCGACAGGATCGTCGAGCCTTGCGCCACCTCGATGGCTTCGCGCGCGACCTGCTGGTCGAGGAAGATCAGCTGGTCGGTCGCGGTGAAATCGGTGATCTTGTCGCCGAAGAAGTCGCGCAGGAATCCGCGGACGATATCGTTGCCGGCGCCGAGGCTGATCTGGTCGACGCCCGGGCCGCCGTCGATGATGTCGTGGCCTTCGCCGCCCTCGAGGATGTCGGGCCCCGCGCCGCCCGAAATGATGTCATTTCCGTCGCGGCCCACGATCCGGTTTGCGCCGTCGTCGCCGGTCAAGACGTCGTCGAAGTCGGTGCCCAGCAGGTTCTCGATGAAGGCGAAACTGTCGCCGGCCGCGATGCCGCCGGTTCCGCCGCTGCTCAAGCTGGCTTCCACCCCGGCCTCGGCGTTCTTGAACTCGACCGTATCGGTGTCGTCGCCGCCGTCATAGGCGTCGGCCCCGGCTCCGGCGATGAACAGATCGTCGCCCGCATCGCCGTAAACAGTGTCGTTGCCGGTACCATCGCGGAGCTCGTCCGCTCCGCCGCCGCCACGCAGCACATCGGCGCCCTCCCGGCCGTCGATGACATTCGCCTCTCCATTGCCGGTGAGCGTGTCGCCGAAAGCGGAGCCCAGCAGGTTCTCGATCGCCGTGTAGGTGTCGCCGGCGGCGATCCCAGCGCTGCCCCCGCCCGCGAGATCGGCCGAGACCCCGGCGCCTGCGTGTTTGAAATCGACCGTGTCGGTGTGGTCGCCGCCATCGTAGGCATCGGCGCCGTCGCCCGCGAAGAAGGTGTCGTCGCCTGTGCCGCCGGAGGCCGTGTCGGCGCCGTCGCCGTCGAGAATCACGTCGTCGCCGCCGGCGCCGGAGATCACGTCCGCGCCGTCGCCCCCCTCGATCCGGTTGGCCTCGTCGTCGCCGGTGAGGATATCGGCGAACTGCGAGCCCAGCAGCACTTCGATCGCCCGGTAGCGATCGCCGGCCGCAAGCCCGGCACTGCCGCCGAGCGCGAGGCTTGCAGCGACGCCTGCGAGCGCGCCGGTGTAGTCGACCGTGTCGGTGCCTTGTCCGCCGTCGAACAGATCGGCGCCCGCGGTTGCGGTGAAGTGGTCGTCCCCGCGCCCGCCGTGCAGATCGTTGTTGTCCGCGTTGCCGGTGAGCCTGTCGTCGCCATCACCGGTGACGGCGTTCTCGATCACCGTGCCAGGCGCGAAGTCGACCCAATGGATCTCGTCGACCTCGATGAACCCGAGATCTGACAGGTCGACCTCGACATCCCCGGCGATGGCGGCGAGGTTGAGCCAGTCTTCGCCGCCGTCGCCATCGGCCAGCGTCCCGCGCCCTGGCTCGGCGGCAACAAGCGCGGGAAAATCAGCGGTGAAGTGATAGACCGTATCGACGCGCGCTGCCGACCCGTAGAAATCGAGCGTCGCGTCGAAGAGCGTGCCAGCGGAGCCCGACACGCTATCTTCGAGGCGGAGCGACCAAAGCCCGGCACTGTCCATGCCGAGGGCGCCGGTGACACCGAAGGTCCAGCTCGTGCGGGCATCGAGGAAAGACCGGGTGCCGTCATTTGCCAGAAGGGCGAAGGTTTCGCCGGTCGGGGCCACGAGCGTGGCCCGCAGGTCGCTGCCCGAGGCGTGCTGGAGATCGAGCGTGACCTGGATATTCTCGATCCGGATGTCGTCGCGCACGTCGATCGCGACCACGGTCTCGCCGTTGGTAGCGCCGCTGCGGTCGGCGAGCGCGATGGCGCCCAGGCTGGCCTCGTCGTAGCTCGCCGAAACCTCAAGCTCGTTGGCCGAGGTGTGCGGTGTGGCGGAGAACAGCGCCCAGGCTTCGGCCATGCGCACGGCGGCGAAGCTGTCAACCATGCCGAACCCGTAGTCGGCGTTGAAGCTGATCCCGCCGCCGTTCCAGTTCGCCGCGCCATTCGCGGTCCAGCCATCGTTGGGGTAGGGGGCGCCGGTTTGGGCGGCCGACAGCGCGAGGATGGTCTGGACATCGCGCCAGCCGAGGTTCGGATTGGCCTCGAGCATCAGCGCCACGACACCGGAAACGAGCGGGGTGGCGGCCGAGGTGCCGTCGAAATCGTTGGTGTAGTCCAGCGCGTTGGCGATGCCGTTGCGCCCGGCACTGCCGATGAGATCCGTCGTGTGGGTGGCGGCCGGCGCCACCAGGTGCACCGCGCTGCCGAAGTTCGCATAGGCCTCGTAGGCTCCGGTTTCGTCGGTGGCGGCGACGGTGATGGTGAAACGCGAGGCGTTGATGCCGTCGCCGTTGGCGTTACGCCCATCATTGCCCGAGGCCTGCACGATCACCGTGCCCAGTCCGCCGCGACCGTTCTCGGCGGCGTGGGCAAACTGAGTTTCGAACCACGCCGCCGTGCTGGTCGGATCCGACAGGTTCTGGAACTGCTGGAAAAATGGCGTGATGCCCCAGCTGCCGCTCATGATGTCGAAGTTCTCGGCCCATTTCAGGCCCTCGGCCGCCACCCAGAGCGGCCGGAACTGCAGATCGTTGATGAAGTTGACGCCAGTGAGCGAGACGCCCGGGGCGACGCCGACGCCGCCGATGCCATTGCCGGCCTCGGCCCCCACCAGTCCGGCCGCGGCAGTGCCGTGGCCGTCCGAGCCGAGCTGCTGCATCGGGTCGTAGAGCGTGTTGTTGCTGTCGACGAAATGCAGGCTGGCGTCGTAGTTGTCGTCAAGATCAGGGTGCGTGTATTGCAGGCCGTTGTCGTAGATGCCAACCGAAACACCGCTGCCGTCGAACTCGTCCCAGATCGCTTCGATGTCGCCGATCAGGGCGAAGTGCCATTGGCTGGCGTAGAGCGGATCGGTGGGGACGGTCATGGCTGGTCGGCCTCGGGTTCATCCACCGCCGGCAGGATGTCGAAAGTGCGCCCCTGCATGCAGACCGACATGAGCGCCCAGCGGCCCGTGAGCGTGAGGGCCGCGCCGATGTCTGCGTCGGGCACCGCCCCGGTCAGGCTGATCTGCTCGCCGTCCGCGAGGCGCAGCTGCGGGCACTCGACGCCCGGGCCGAGGAAGACGCCGGAGATCCGGGCGTGTTCGGTCGCTGGTCCGTTGGCCATGACAGCCCCCGCTGACGTGGCCAGAAGACCCGTCGCGAGAGCCGCGCATCTGACCGTTTCGAGCATCATTGCACCAGTCTATCCTGCCGGTCGGATTGCGCAACGCACCCGACGCCGGAACGAAAGACGGCGCCCGCGAAGGCGCCGTCGTGAGGGTTTGTTGGCCCAACGCAAGGCCGGGCCGAATTCACGCCTGTCGCCTCAGAGGTCGAGGAACACGTCGAGCCCGACGTAGATCTTGCCGGTGGTCGTCGGGCAGGAGAGGCAGACGACCTGCTGGACGTCCTGGGTGGACACCGTGTTCAGGTTCAGAAGGTTATTGCCCAGGTTGAGGTCGCCACCAATCGTCAGGCCAATGTTGTTGTTGACGAAAAAGGTCGCGCCAACGCCGACAAACGGCGACATGTTGATGGGCGAAGTGTCGGTTACCGTGAAGCCATTGAAGTATTGGCTGTTCGATTGCATACCCAGCTTGGCAAACAGCGCGATCGTATCATTGATCGCGTAGCCGGCGGTGCCGAACAGGCCGACGTCGATGTTGTTGCCATTGATGCTGGTTGTGGCCGGGACCAGGTAGTTGTTCGACATCCCAAGTTGAATGCCGCCGCCGACGATGATGTTGCCGATCAGGGCGGTGTATTTCGCGGTGATGTCGAATTCGGCCGACCCGCCAATCGAATTGGCGACCGTCGCGGCAAGGCTATCGACCTCGGCAGTGTGCTCCTCACCGATCTTCGGTTGGTCAAAGCGCTCCGGGACCGAGTTCACCGGAACGCCGAACTGCGCTCCGATGCTGAAGCCGGTGGGAATCTCGGCTGCGGCAGGCGTGGCCGCGAGGCCCAGCGTGGTTGCGAGTGCAGCAGCGGTAATTGTCTTTCTCATGGAAAACCCCCTATCCCTATCCCGTCAATCGGGTCGAGCCTCACTATGCGAAAAGCGCGGCGCGCGGCAAGCAAGGCCGCGCCTGAGGTGGGAATACGCTGCCGACTGAGTTGGAATCGCAACAGTTTTCGCCTGTGAAAACCGCCCGTTGCCCGGGCTGCCCGCCGAGTCGGCCCGAATCGGGCAAGGAGCGGGCGCCGTGGCCTATTGCCGCAACAGCGTGACGTAGGACACGCTTGTCTTTGCGGGTGTTACCTCGCGGGTCGCAAAAACCAGCGAACCGTCGTCGTTCAGCAGGAGCTGGACGGTCGTCTCTTCGCTGCCGGCGGTGCCCTTGACGACCAAGCCGTTGCTGCCGAGCGGGCCCGAGAGCCCGGTGATGCTGCTGTCGCCCGCGCGCGAGCCGCCTCCGGTGTCGACGCGCGCCGTGCTGCCCGGCCCGCGCTCGACGCCCATGGTGAAATCGTCACCCCCAAGGCTCGAGGCGCAGCGGCCCGCAAGGTCGATGGCATCGGAAGTGCCGCTGATGGTGATCCTGCACCTGAGATCGACAGTGGGCCCGCCCTCGGAATAACTGCCACTGCCGCGCCAGGTGCCGATCATGCGGTCGAACACCGTATCGGCAAAGGCCGGCACAGGGGCAAAGAGCAGCGTAAGCAGCAGGAATGGTTTCATCGGGTTTCCTCCTTCCAGCGGTCCCACCAGGCCAGCAGGCTGGGGAACAGGAACAGATCGGCCACGAGCGCCAGCACCATGGCGCCCGCCACCAGCTGGCCGAACAGGGCGGCGCTCGGCAGGGCACTGAAGACGGTCATGCCGAGGCCCGCGAACAGGATCATGCTCGTCGTCACCACCGGCGGTACGGTGGCGGAAATCGCCGTGGCCATTTCCTCACGCGAGGGATGCGCGAGTGATGTGCGCGCAAGCCGCAGCCGGTTGAGCAGGTGAATCGTGTCGTCCACGGCGATGCCGAAGGCAATCGTCAATCCGATTGCGCTTGTAATCGTAAGGGGTTGGCCGAGTACCAGCAGCCAGACCTCGACGCCGAGAATCGGGATCAGGTTGGGCACGAGCGAGACCAGCGCGAGGCGCACGGAGCGCAGAAGGAACGCGGCCATCACCGTGACGAGGC
>Ga0180436_10003940_pt1 | contig 13496 bp, 9 predicted proteins | sample SS_ome_2_FD_132434 | JGI IMG/M metagenome (GOLD analysis project Ga0180436, IMG submission 132434) | Hypersaline lake sediment archaeal communities from the Salton Sea, California, USA - SS_3_S_2 metaG | ecosystem: Environmental > Aquatic > Non-marine Saline and Alkaline > Hypersaline > Sediment...
GTCAACAGCGGAGCGGCCATCAATGCGTGGGCCTATAATCCTGACGCCCGTTACGCCAGTCTGATGATGCTGGGCGGGTCCCCCCCGGACCCGGCGGAACTCAACCAGGAAGGACTCACTGAGGCCCAGCGGCGCAACATCTACGTTATGGCTTGCGAAAAACTGGCGGACCAGTTGCGGGGGGAGGTCGCCATCCTGAAATCCGCATCCGTTACTGAAGAAGAACTGGAGCGTATCAAGGTTCTCAATGAATTGGAATTCCTGGAACGTATCCGCAGCAACGAACACCTGGCCGCCACCCTGGCCACCCTGGAAGTTCAGGTAGGCTGGCGCTACATCAACGATTATCTGGAGCGTATCGCCGCGGTGACGCCGGCGATGGTGCTGCAGGCGGCGAAAAAGTACATCAACCTCGAAAACGAGACCACGGTCTTCGTCATTCCGGGGGGTACCCCGGACACCCCGCCGGCCCCCTATGCGGAACAGCGCGCCCTTTCGGCCACCAGCGCCGCTCCCCAGGCCCCACCATCTTCCTTTGCAAACAACTCCCGCTATCCCACCCCTCCGGGCTGGAAACACCCCCTCTCTTTTGAACGCAAACCCCAACGCATCCATTACCCCGGGGCTGATCAATTCCAGATAAACGGCGCCACGGTTTTCTTCCTAGGCGATGATCAGGTCCCCCTGGTGGATATCAGCCTGCTCGTCAAGGCCGGCACCGTGGATGTTCCCGAGGCCCAGACAGGTTTGGACATCCTGTTGTCCGAAGGTCTGCTGCGGGCCGGCACCCGGCGTTTCTCCCCGGGTGAACTGGCTGCCCATCTGGATGCCCAGGGCATTGACCTCGCCATCGATATCGGTGAGGAGGCCACCACGATTCAGATGACCGTGCTCAAGGAGAGACTGGCCCAGGGTTTGGCAACCCTGGCGGAGATACTCACGGCACCCCGTTTTGACAGCGAAGTACTGGCCGCCATCAAATCCCAGGCCGTGGCCGCCCTCCAGCGCCAGGGCGGCGACGCCCAGTCCGTGGCCATGGCCGAGGTGCTTAAGCGCCGTTTCCCCAACCATCCCTACGGCCGGGATCCCCAGTTGGGCCTGACAACCATTCCCGGGTTGACCGGGGAAGCCCTTCAGGACTTTCTTGAAACTTACTTCACCACCTCCAACATGGTGGTGGCCCTGGCCGGGGATTTGAACTCTGCCGAGGCCCGGGACCAGATCGGGAACTTTCTCAAACGCCTTCCCGGCCGCCCGGCTCCGGAACGCGCCCTGGCCACTCCCGAGGCCGCCCCGCCGGCCCTGGTATTCATCGACAAGCCGGGGCAGGTGCAATCCCAGGTGGGCCTGACCCTGCCGGGCATTCCCCGGCAGCACCCCGACTACTGGCCGCTGGGCCTGGCCACCCAGATCTTCGGCGGGAGTGATTCCCTACTTTACAAACGTCTGCGGGACGATCTGGGACTGGTCTATTCCGCCTGGGCGGGCCAGACCTACCGCTGGCGGGCGGGATTCATCATCGGCGGCATGGGCTGCAAAGGGGATCAAACCGTGCGGGCCCTTGAAGAGACGGTGAATCTGATGAACGGCCTGGGTCGCAGAATTCCCGAGGATGACTTCACCCTGCGGCAGTTGGACGTGCTCAACAGTTTCGTGTTCAACGTGGATACCCCGGCCAGCCTGACCGAGGTTTATAGCCGATATTTTCTGCGCAAAGAGCCCCTGGATACCCTGGACCGGATTCAAAGCGCCTATCTCACCGTCACACCGGACACGCTCCAGCCGCTGGCCCGGGAGTATCTCGATCCTGCCCACCTGCAGGTGGTGGTGGTGGGTGATGGTGATGTGCCGGTCCCGGCCCCCGACGGAGAAAGTTTACCCTTGCGCAGGGCATTGGCCGGGCTGGCGCAAAAACTTGGCTTGCCCTTTGAGGAGGCGCCCCTGCGCTGACGCAGGGACCGGTTTCCAAAGGGGTCCTATTTGGCTTCAGCCCAGGAATCGCCCACGGCCGCTTCCACCAACCCCCGGGTATCGGCCCGGGGAAACACCGTTTTCATCCCCGCGATCATGGCTTCCTCCAGGGCGCGGCAGGCGCGGGTGCCATCCTCCCGGGCCACTTCCAAAACAATCTCGTCGTGAATCAGGTTCACTAAAAGCGCATCAATCCCGGCCAGATGGGATTCCAGCAGGCTCAGGGTTGCCAACAGCACCTCGGCCGCCCCGCCCTGGATAGGGGTATTGAGGGCCTCGCTGTAAACCCGCCCGGCCTTGAAACGGCGAACCCTGCCGTCCGGGGTGGCGATGCATCCGGTGCGCCGCACCTCCCGGATGGTGTCCTGCTGCCAGCGCTGCAATCCCGGGTAAGCCCTGAAAAAAGCGCGGCGCGCCTGCTCGGCCTGGGTCAGCGACATGGCCACCCCGTACTGGGCCCGGGCATAACGGGCCAGTCCCTTTGCGCCCTGGCCGTATAAAAGGCCGAAATTGACGGCCTTGGCGGCCTGGCGCTGTTCCGGAGTAACCTGGGAGGTGGCCACGCCGGCCACGGCGGCCGCGGTTTTGCGGTGCAGGTCCAGCCCGGCGGCATAGGCCTTGAGCATATTGGCATCCCCGGAAACCAGGGCCGCCACACGCAGTTCGATCTGGCCGTAATCAGCCACTACGATCACCCGGCCGGGGGGTGCCTTGAAAAGGGCGCGAAACTGAAGGTCCCGGGGTGGATTCTGGATATTGGGTGCGGCGCACGCCAGCCGTCCCGTGGAAGTGCCGCCCAAACGAAAGCTGGCATGAATCCGCCGGGTAACCGGATTGATATGTTCGGCGAAAGCTGTGCCGAAGGTTGAGATCATCTTGGTGGTGTCCTTGTATTGGCTAAGGGGCGCCACCAGGGGATGGCCGGTGAAACGCTTCAGGGATGCCAGGTTGGTGCGCAGTTGGCCGTGGGGCGTTACCGGCCATTGGGCGAGGGTGCGGGCATCCAGGTTATCAGCCAGCCAGCGCGAAAGCTGGCCCCCGGAATCGGGATTGACATGGGGTCCTAAAATACGCGCCAGGTTCCCCCGGGCTGCGGTCTGGGTCCGCTGCCACTGATCCAACAAGGCGGCATGGCCCGGGCGGTCAAAGTGAATGCCGTTGAGTTCCAGGGCCGCTATGGCGGCCTGGGCATCCCGCATACGGGTGTAGACACCCGCCAAACGCCGCGCCTTCAGGCGTGTCTTCAACTCATGGTAAAGATTGAGGACAGCCACGGCATCCAGGGCCGCGTAGGCCAGTTGCTCAAAGGAGAGTTGCGGTGCGGACCAATTGGAGGTTTGCAAGTCCTTGGGGATTTCCCACCCCAGGTACTCCCGGGCCAGGTCCGCAAGGCCGGTCCGGCGCCCGGTGAGGGCGTTGGCCATGAGCAGGGTGCATCCCAAGCGCCGGGGAACAGCTCCGGCATGGCGCAATTGCTTCAAGTCGAAAACCGCATTGTGGGCAATGAGCGGCCGGCGCCACAGCGGGGCCAGAAGGTCCAGGGGAAGAGTAAACAGGTCGAACAGATAGACATGCCGCCCGCCGCCGTATAATTGCACCAGACGCAGCGACGATAAATGCGGTTCCAGTCCGGCCTGGGGGTGGGCCGGGAACCCTTGGGCCCGGGCGGTTTCCGTATCCAATCCCAGGGGACCGCTTATTTTGCACAGTAGCTCAATCACCTGGCGAGCCCGCTTGGCGGTGCGGATATACTTGATGGCGATTCCCCGGTTTTTCAATATTTCCCGGGCCTGCCGCTGACCGGCGGGCGACCGCGGGACCATACCGCGCCCATTGCCGTCGAAAAGGGATTCCTGGATAAACGGCGGGGATGCTGGAAAAGAGGTCTGACGGTTGCGGGTGCCCACTAGTTTTTTTACCTTTAACGTAAAATTCCGCCAAAACGGCCCAGGTAAATCATTGGCAATGCGACCGGTCAGTGCCCTTTTTGTTTAATGAACACGTACTGGCAGGGCCGGTCGCGCCGAATCCGCCCCCAAATATCCCGGGCGCACAGTTTCAACCTGAATCTACCCCCCCGCAGGGGCGCGGCACAATTCAGGGACACCAAAGCAGGTTATACCTTGATTAATGGACCGCCGGAGGTTAGATTGACCCGTGGAACTAATGGAATTATAGGGAGGATCGCCATGGAACACCAGGATATTGTCGAAATCGCCGAGGGTCTGCGCCTGATCGAGGAAGGTGTGGAACGGATTCAGACTGTTATGCGCGCGAAAAACATGAAATCCATCAGGGATGTCGCCGCACAGCTAATACCGATTTTCAAAGCCGACGACGACTCTTTGTCCGAATCCATCATCCAGCATCTGGATTAGCCCGGTGCCGGCCTGCAATCGGCAGATTTGATTAAGAAGCCTAGTCCAATGCGTAATTTTGTTCGCGGATGAGATGGATGCAGGCCTGAACGGCTTTCTTATCGTATTTCACATCCTGATTCTTGGATATCTCTTCCAGCGCCGTATCAATGCCCAAAGCGGCCCGGTAGGGACGGTGGGAAGCCATGGATTCCACGACATCGGCCACCGCGATGATGCGCGCCTCCAATAAAATATCCTGGCCGTCCAGGCCCTGGGGATACCCTGAGCCGTCCATGCGCTCATGGTGCTGGAGGACCATTTGCGCCACGGGCCAGGGAAATTCAATGGATTTTAAAATATCATAACCCACCTGGGCGTGGGTTTTAATCAACCCGAATTCCAATTCCGTGAGCTTACTGGGTTTGGTCAGGATTTCAGCGGGAACGGAAATCTTACCCAGGTCATGGATATAACCCGCCATACGCAGACCTTGCAGCCGGTCGCCGTTGATCCCCATGGTGCGGGCAATGGCGGTGGCCAGTTCCGCCACCCGGTTTTGGTGCCCCGCAGTATAGGGATCCCGGGCCTCCACGGCAGCGGCCATGGCCCGTACAATGCCATCGTTGGCCTTGCGCTGCTGGTCCAGGCTGTGTTTGAGCTGCTCCTCCACCCGTTCCCGCTCTTTAAGTATCATCCGCTCGCGGAGCACCCGCTGGAGGCGAATGGTCATCTCTTTGAGGGTCATGGGCTTCTGGATGAAGTCACTGGCTCCTGTATCGATGATATTTTCGTAGGAGTAGTCTTCAATATACCCGGTCATAATGATGACATCCGCATCATGGGCTGCTTTGATACGCCGGGTCAGATCCATACCGTTAATGCCCGGCATGATGATATCGGTGATGACGACATCCACGAAATGCTCTTTCAAAAAGCGGAGCGCAGATTCGCCATCCGGAGCGGTGTCACAGGTAAATCCATGCCGTAAAATCCCCTGTTGAAGCATATTGCGTACAGGGGCCTCATCATCCACCACTAAAATATGGGTCTGACTTTGATCCATCTGTTCCATTGAGCTTGCCTGCTAAGCATGGAGCCGATAATTGGGGTTATCCCTGGTACAGATCCAAGGGGCTGCTGGTCTACATTAAGACGCTTCAGGACCGGAACACACCTACACCGTAGAGGATTCCGCCGTGTTCATTGGTGATATCGGCAATACGTTCTGCGCAGTTTAGCTTTTTTTTAAATTGTCAGTATAAAAATTGGGACGGGAAAACCGAAAACAGCTGTAGTGGAGATATGAAAGGCATTCCAACCTGGGCGGGAATGCCTTCAACCTGTCAGCAGGGATATGAGATATTGCAAACGACTGGGGGAACTGGAACGGTAAATGTACCTCGCTTTTCGATCCCTAGACCGATACAGCCCTATCCGCCATTGGCTAATCGATAGATGGTTTGGCCCCGCCAGCGGCCACGGCCCGAAAGAGTCTGCACACCCTCTTCCTCCAGTTTCAAGGCCACTTTTTCATAACTCAATCCGGCCTTGCGGTGTTTTTTTATGCGGGTAATAATCTCACCACGGCTCAGGACCTGGGTAGCTGTTTCGGGTTCCGTCGCGGATGGTTTCTGAACCGGCTTCACCGGTTCGGCCACGGCCACGGGCGCGGGTTGTGCGGCCGCGGGGACCGGAATTGCCGGAACCGGAGACTCTTTAAGATAGGCAACCAGTGACTCCAAGGCTTCGGCCTTGCGCTCTTCCACCGCAACCCGCCGGTTATTGATCTCCGCCATTTTCCTTTGATTGCCGCTGATCTCTTCCAATACTTTGCGGATATTATTCATGGTCTCATTGGAGAAATCGCGATTTTGGTGATAAGGGCGGCGGTTGCGGTTCCCCTGGCGGTCCTGCATACGATTGTGGGAATTGTCATAAGTCCGCCGTTTTCGATCAAATGGTTTGTTTTTTCCAGTGCGCAGATTGTGCAGGAAATCGTCCATGGTTGCTCCTTGTTCAAGCTGAAAATGAGATAAACACCAAAGTATATATACTCTCGATAGATACCAATGAGTTTGTCGCTGACATCTATCCTAAACCCTCACAAGCCATAACTGGTGGTTTGGCGTCAAGGTCCAGACGGGAAGACAAAGCTTAATAAAAAAAGGCGGTGACGTAAGATGGTCAAGCCTCGATCCACTGGCAGGGAATTTAAACAAGAATAATACTCACAGGATCAGAAACTTGTCAACAATATTTTTTATTTTTTTCACCGGCTCTCAGCGCAAGTGCTCGTGATCGTAATTACGGAGACGCACTTAAGATTGCTGATACAGAATTTATTCCTGAGGGCCGTTCCGCAGGCCCAAATTCTGAAAATATTTATTCCGCCTTGCGATTCCACGCATGGTGCCTATTATCTGGTCCTGCGACTAATAAAACCAAAGCCCGAACCTAAAGGATCATGATGCACTACGAAGGTAATATCATCCGCCCGCCGTCAGAAGCCGCCAGCATTCTCTTGCAGGTAACCGTAGGTTGTTCCCGCAACAAATGCACATTTTGCGGCACCTATCGCGGGGAACGGTTTAAAATCAAACCCGACGCGATCATTAACGAGGACATCGAGTTCGCGGCCACCCATTGTCAACGTCAGCGGCGGTTGTTTTTATGTGACGGTGATGCACTGATCATCCCCCAAAAGCGTTTGCTGCCCCTGCTGCTGCGTATCGGAAGACGCCTGCCATGGGTCACCCGTATTGGGGCCTATGCCAATGTCAAGAGCCTGGAACTCAAAAGCGAAAAGGAACTTCAGGAACTCCGCGAGGCCGGCCTGGGCATCCTCTATATGGGCCTGGAAAGCGGTGATGATGTAACCCTGAAAGCCATACGCAAAGGAGCCGCTGCAGAAAAAATGATCCAAATGGGCCGTAAGGCCAAAGCTGCGGGATTCAAATTGTCGGTTACCGTCATCCTGGGTATCGCCGGCCGCGAGCGCTCTATGGCCCATGCCGAGGCGACAGGCCGGGTGCTCAGCGCCATGGACCCGGACTATGTAGGCGCCTTGAGCCTGATGCTGGTACCGGGCACCCCGCTGCATGCCGATTGGCAGCAGGGCCGCTTTCCCCTCCTGGATTCCAGGGATATGCTCCGTGAACTGCGCACCATATTCGCCGGCACCCGTCTCAGCCGCGGGCTGTTTCACGCTAACCACGCCTCCAATTACCTGCCTATTAAAGCGCGCCTGCCCAGGGATCGCGACGCAGTCCTGAAACTCATTGATAGCGCCCTGGCCGGGGAAATTGCCCTGAAGCCGGAATATATGCGGGGTCTTTAGGGTTCGTAAGTCCGTCATCACTTCGGCCGCTGTTTCAAAATCCAGGTCCACGCGGGCTGTTGCCACCTTCAATTCTGCAACCAACGCCTCGCTAGCCGCGGCAACCCGCGACATAACCCCATGAAACCACCCTGCCATCCCGATACGAATCCGAGATGATCCAGCGGGATGCATGTTAGCTTACAATGTGAAGTTATTTTTGCGCGAGCCCTATGACAACGGGGAGGATCGGGGTGCCGGAACTGTTTATGAATTAAGGCAAGGTCGACTAAAACGGTGTTAAATAAATTCGGATTAGAGATTACACGTCAAAACATTCTGGAATTGTTGATAAGCTCCCGCAGCACCGAAGAACAGCGAAAGGTGACCACGCGCCTTTGTCGCAGCATCATATCGTCGCCTGTGGCCGGATTGCGCCCTTTGCGCGCCTGCTTATCTTTAACACAAAATTTGCCGAAACCGGAAATCAAAACATCTTCGCCATTTTCCAGGGTATCTTTGATAATCTCCAATAAGGTTTCAACTGCTTCGGCACAATTTTTGCGGGGCAGACCTAACTGCTGGCTGACAGCATCGACGATATGCGCTTTGGTCAAGGTCATGGGTATGCTGCTCCTCGTCCTTGAAGTTGAATAGAATGCGAATAGAATGCGAGTAGAACTACGAATGGGCCATAAGATATTGTGCCGTCGCTTTTTTGTCAAGAAATTATAACAGTTACGTCAAAGAAATCTTTTTGGGGCTGTTTTTTAAGGCCCGTTGGTTTCCTTCGACAGTTCAGGGTTTGCGCAAAAATTAGTTCGCAGATTTTCAGGATTCAGGCGCCCTGATGAGCAGGACGCAGGGGCATTTACAATGTGAAATTTTTTTTGCGCGAGCCCTCAGGGGAAGCCTTGAGGTCAACCCCCGGTGAATGGGGCCACAGCAAGGCTGCCTTAATCCGCCTGAAGCGAGCCGGGCTGCCGGCCCATCCGGCAGACTTTTTACTACCGTTACCGGCAAGATATACACATCTTGACGCCAACGGGTCAATCGTGTTAAGTATTAAGGAAAATTAACGCTTCTTTTTTAAGGTGCATCATGACTCACAGCCAGGTTGCATGGCTCCCATGCCCCCTGGCAGAATCTCAGCTCAGAAGACAACACCCGCTACTGTACCGGCCCTATTAGTTTTACTGAATTATATCGCGACTTTTGCACACACGCAGCCAAATCGTGCATTGCATCATTTTCCTTCAAGCAGATTCGGACTGAGGCACCTTAGATATGGCATACCGCCTCAGTAAGGAGTAAACCTGTGGCTGATATTTTAGGCCTGCATGCTGAATGGAACCTGGGCAGCCCGGGAGGATGGGACTATCAGCGCGTTTCCCAGGAGATCGTCCAGGTGATCTGGCACAAGCTTAATGCCCTGGCCCCCACGGGCGTGGACCTGGACTTCGGCCACCCCATGCTCTACCCCATGGACGGATTCATCCGTATGCTGCTTAAGACCCACCACCGCCTCAACGGTGCCAATCCAGGCATCATCGCCGTGGTGGCCGAAGAGGAAACCCTGGACCATGTCACTGAAAACATTAACCTGGCCCGCCGCCTGGACAACCTGGACGGCATCACCGGAATACTCACTGCGCCCCACCACCTCGAACGACGCAATGGCCATACCTGCTACCGGGGTCAACCGGTCTCGCTAATCTTCATGGATTTCAACAATGATGTCCTGCTCAAGTTGCACCGCCGCCATGACCTGACGCCATTGCTTAAAGCGGCGGCCGAACAGCGGGTGGTCAATCCCCGGGGAACGGCGCCCTACAACGCTAAACATATGTTCGAAATGATCACCGGTCCCCAGGGCTCCCGTTTCCAGGAAATTACCCGCCGCACCACACCCTGGACGCGTCGCTTCCACCCCCGCGCCACAACAGGACCCCGGGGCGAATCCATCCCGGACCTCATTGCCTGGACCCGCACCCATTGGCGGCGTTTGGTGTTGAAGCCTGAAAGAGGGCATTCCGGCCAGGGGATTCGGGTGGGGGGCGTGGATCCCGACGGCGACCGGGCCATTGCGCAGGCCCTGAACCTCGGCGGTTACATTGTCCAGGAAAAAGTGCCCCTTGGATTATGGGCGGAAATGATGCCGGAACCGCAAGCGGACCAGCGAATCGCGCTACAACAACGCCAGACCGATTTCCGCTGCCTTATCGGTCCTGACACTATTTTCGGTTTCGTTGGCCGCTATGGTGATGTGCCCACCAGTCTCAGCAAAGGGGGGGGGATCCAGCCTGTGGCCATTCTTAGGAACGGAAACGACGTCAGGAGCGCGGTTGAACGCATCAATCGGGCGTTTGCAAGCCTGCCGGCGGATGAAATGGCTGAATTCATCGCCCTTAAAGAAGATCTGGTCCGAAAAAATCACCTTACTTATGTGACGGGTCCTGTCAACATTGCCCTGCGGCCACGCATCATCGCCCAGCCGCAGCTCACCACCCTCACGGTTTATTGCAATGCGGTTTGGCAGGATTGCCTGCAGTTGGAAAAGATGTGGCTGGCCGGCGCACTGGACCCCTGGATCGATGCCGAAGAAGAGGAACTCGACATTGCCCGATCCCAGCCCTGGCAGGGCCGGGCAGCCATGTTCGCCACCGACGGTCTGTTCAGTTTCGGTGCCCACATTCAACAGCCCTGACCAATTTCGCCGTCTCCCCCGGGATGCATGTTTGCTTATAATGTGAACTTATTTTTGCGCGAGCCTCAGGCCCCGGCATCCGCCAGAGCTTTTTTGGCCGCATCGACAACACGCACGCCATAGGATTTAACTCCCAGCAGGCCTTTGCGCCGCGTCACGGTTTTGAGGGCCTTTAGTGCAGAAGGGGTGCCGATCTTACCCAGGGCGAAACAAATCTTTTCCTCCAGGTCGGCCCGTGCCCGGGTTGTCACCATGGGTTTGTTGCGCAACAGGGCGACCAATGGCTCCACGGCCCCTTTGCTTTTCATACTACCCCACAATTCCACAATCCGCAGCCGCAAGTCATCGTCGGCTTCCCCGAAAAACGGCAACAGAACCCGATCAACGGCCACGCCGCCGATACGCGCTATGCTGGAGAGCGCCTCTTTTTGAATACGTTTATCTGACGCCCGCAACAGGGGGGCCAACACCGCAATTTGGGATTCATCCCCGATTTTGCCCAGGATAACGACGAGGTTGCGCAAATAATACCAGGGCCCGGGCCGCTGCTGGATCTGTTCCACAATTGGCGGCAAGGCGGGCGCACCAATTTGTGAAATGGCACGGATGATGCGCAGCCGCTCGCTCATGTTATCACTCTCTTTTACCCGCAGCAGAAGATACTTCACCGCTTCCGGAACCATCATTTCCAGGGTGGCCGACGCCTGGGCCTGCCGGTTTTCATCTTGATCCTGGAGGAATTCCAGCAGTTGATACACGCTTTTCGGGCCGATGAGGCTCACCAGGGCCTCTTCCATCAACTCCTGGATGGGTTCCGGGCGCCGCAGGTCTCCCCGGCCGATACCATGCAAGGTCTCCACAATCATGCGGCACTGCTGAATCTTATTATTTGCCAGATAGGTCTGCGCCATACCTGTTAACCGCTCGACCACCCGGACGAAAGCCGGACTTAATTCGGTCTCCAGCTTTACCCAGGCCAAAAGCTTGGTCATCAACCGCTGCTGCTCCTTGACCGGAGCGGTTTGCGCCCAGGATTCACCGATGGCCGACAAGGCCTCGGCAATGGCGGGGCGCTGGGCGGGATCGCCGGCCAGAAGTTCATCCCCCAGGCGGGCGACCAGTTCACTGGCGATTCTTTTTTTTCCGGACTGCTGCAGCTGCATGACCGCCTCGGGCAGCCAGGCCACAAACTCTTTATTCTGAAAGGCCCTGCGATCCCCCTTGATTGCGGCACGAAAACAAGCGCGCAACGCGGTGCGATTGGATCCGGATGCGCTGGCGACGATGTCCTGGAACGTCTCGCCCCCCCGTGAAGCGCCCCCTGCCGCGCTGCCGGACGGACCGCCGCCCGGAGGACCTGTGGTGGCGGGGCCGGCAGCTTCACCGGCCGCCTGAGTTCCTCTGGCGCCACTGAACTTCTTCCGGGAATCAGCCAAACCCGGCCCCGGCCCGCCTCCGAAAGATCGACCTGACCCCAGCCCCAGCCCACCGCCGGAAGATCGACCCTGCCCCAGTCCGCCCCCGGATGATCGACCCTGCCCCGGGCCTGTCCCCGATCCACTTCCCGCAAGCCCCGTTCCCCCCGCACCGGCGGCGGCATCGCTGGCCGCTACGAAATGCTTGGCGTTGAGTACAATATGGGACATGTTCCTGGCAGCAAGAATTTCTTCCAGGCCGCCCTGGTCGGCCAGGGACTCAGGGTCTTTGGTGAGGAGATCCAGAAACCGGGCCAACTCATCCCGGTCAAGACCCGCGGAGAAGGAGAGGCTCTCAATACCAAAATCCAACATAAGCTGGAGAAAAGCCGCCACCTGGGGTTTGCGCTGGTCGGACTCGTTGAGCGGGGTATCACCGATGAGCAGCCTCTTTTCAGATTCCGCCAGTAACAGCTCACCGCCGCCGGCGTCGCAGCCCTGTTGGACAGCCGCATGGGCTTTGGCCACTGCATTTTTGATCAAGGTGCTGGCGGGAGGGTAGAGACGCAGGTTGCGAATGGCGGCATTGAGGGCATAGAGTGCATTCAGCGCACGGGAAGGCTGGGGATTGCTCATGGGCACCTACCTACCTTGTCTGGACGGATAGGGTACATCTCGGTCACAGCGTCATAGTCAAAGAGAATATGGGCACAACACGTCACGTTGCAGAGTCTGTTATACCAAGTCCACTTATTCAATAGGCACGTCCATTGCATATCAACAAGCGCTCCCTCCTGCAAGCCTGATATTGAAATATCTATCCCCAAAGGTTCCGGAAAATCCTTGCGGGGCATGGATTAATTTGGCAAACCCCGTGCAAATCCGTTATAGGTTGAGAACGGGATCCAGGATCAGGCACCGGAAGTGAAGAAATATTGACAGTAGACGGGCCGGGGCTTAATTTATCGCAGACACTGCGCATGGTTGATTTTATCGCCAGTAATTCAAACGTCTTGGCGCACAGTCAGGGCACAGCCGAAAGGAAACGGGCATGCATGTGGGTCGCGTAATGCAACGGGAGTTGATTACCATACCGCCGGATACATCGGTCATTGAAGCACGCCGCATCACCGCGGAGAAGAAAATCGACCACTTGCTGGTGGTAAACCGGAAGGGAAAGCTTAAAGGCATTCTGTCGGACCGGGATCTCAAGCAGAGCTGGGCCTCACCGGCCACAACCCTCAGCCAGCACGAACTGAATTACCTGCTGGATCAATTGACCGCCGAAATGATCATGTCCAGCAAGGTTATCGCCGTGCTGCCGGAAACCACCATCGAACGCGCCGCACGCATCATGCAGGAAGAAAACATCAGCGCGCTGCCGGTTATGGAGAGCGATCAACAGGATAATCTGGCGGGCATCATTACCCGCACGGATGTCATGCAGGTCCTGCTGGAAGCCATCGGCATTGATAGTGATAGCACCCGTTTCACTGTGATTGTCAAGGACCGCACCGGCGTCATCGCCGAAATCTCCAAGCTGCTGGTGGAACACGACATCAGCATCCGCAGCCTGGTCACCTGGCCGGAAAAAGACCACCCGGGGGCCTACCAACTGGTCCTGCGGGTACCGGCCCGCCATGGTGACCAGGCCGTGGCCGTACTGGAGGAAAACGGTTTCAAGGTGCTCATCAGCTACCCCGGGAATATCGAAGACTACTTATAAA
>Ga0180436_10003941_pt1 | contig 13493 bp, 9 predicted proteins | sample SS_ome_2_FD_132434 | JGI IMG/M metagenome (GOLD analysis project Ga0180436, IMG submission 132434) | Hypersaline lake sediment archaeal communities from the Salton Sea, California, USA - SS_3_S_2 metaG | ecosystem: Environmental > Aquatic > Non-marine Saline and Alkaline > Hypersaline > Sediment...
GAGCGCCCGGTCACGGATGTACTTTCGCTCTCCATCATCCACTCCGCCGGTGTCGATGAATGCGGTATGCACATCGAAACCCTTCTCAACCAGGTCGAGCACACAATAGCTGGTGTCCAGCCCCCCCGAAAAAGCCAGCACGATTTTCTGTTTCATGGTTGTTTATCCGTGTCGTCGTTGCGATTCATTCGTCAAAACTGTTTCGGCGCCGAGCCGAGCAGGCGCATCATGATGGCCTTCTGTACGTGCAGCCGGTTCTCCGCCTCGTCGATGGCCACGCAGTAATCGGCATCCATCACCGCGTCGGTGGCCTTGACGTTGCGACGCAGCGGCAGGCAGTGGCTGAAAAGTCCCTGCTGCGTGAGGGCCATCTTTTCCTCGTCCACAATGAAATGGCGGTATTTTTTGCGCAGCTCCCATTCTTCCTCGGGCCGGCCATAATACGGCAGAGCCCCCCAGCTCTTGGCATAGACGACCTCGGCCCCGGTATAAGCCTCCTCGATGTCGTGGGTCATCCTGAACGACCCGCCCTGCTCTGACGCAAAGCGCCGCGCGGCGTCCTCGAACTGCGCATCGAGGCGGTAGGCCTCCTCGGGACAAAGCAGGGTCACGTCCATGCCGAACTTGCTGGCGATCAGCAGCGCGGAGTTCGCGACCGCCGTGTTCAAGGGGCGCGGGTGCCAGGTCCAGGTCAACAGGAACTTCTTCTTGCGCACTTCACCGAGCCGCTCCTTCAGCGTCAGCATCAGGGCCATTTCCTGGCAGGGATGAACGATGGTTTCCATGTTGATCACGGGCACCGAGGAGTGCGCCGCCAGGGCCCTGATCACTCGGTCCTCGCGGTCCGCCGACCAGTCCCGGAACTTTGGAAAAGCGCGGATGCCGATCAGGTCGCAGTAGCGGGAAAGCACGCCGGCGACCTCGGCGATATGCTCCTCGGCCTCACCCTCCATGATCGCGCCCGGCTCGAATTCCACGCCCCAGGCGTCTTTTCCGGGCTGCAGGACGATCGCGATACCGCCCAACTGCTGCATGCCCAGGTCAAATGAGGTGCGCGTGCGCATCGACGGGTTCAGAAAAAGCAGGGCGATGGACTTGCCTTTCAAAGCGTTGCGTATCGGCTCCTCTTTCAACTCGGCCGCAACTTTCAGGATGTCTTCCAACTCCTCCCGCGACCAGTCGATGGTGCTCAAAAAATGGTGCATATTCCGTTCTCCAAAGCAAAAGACCCAGCCTGTGGCCGGGTCTTTGATCTGCTGACTATTCGTTTTTCAACCTACATGGCAACCCAGCCCGAAAACATAATTCGGCATCGGCGAAGGCGGCGAAAACCCATGTCAGGCTTTATTTCAGGCATGCACGGCATTTAACGGGATTTCCGGGGGCAATGCAACCGCTTTGATGTTGGCCAGCCCGGTCGAACCCGTACACGAAGTCACTTGCCCTTGCGCGGAATGTAGAGATCGGTCACGGTTCCCTCGAAAACTTCCGCCGCCATCGCCACGGTTTCGGAAAGCGTCGGGTGCGGATGCACGGTCAGGCTGATGTCCTCCGCTTCGGCGCCCATTTCGATCGCCAGGGCGCACTCTGCGATCAGGTCACCCGCTTGCGGCCCGACGATTCCGGCGCCGATGATCCGCTTTGAAGCATTGTCGAAAAGCAGCTTGGTGAAACCCTCGGTCCGCCCGTTGCCGAGCGCACGGCCGCTGGCCGCCCAGGGAAACTTTCCGATACCGTAATCGACATTCTCAGCCCTGGCCTGCTCTTCGGTCATGCCGACCCAGGCGATTTCCGGGTCGGTATATGCCACGGAAGGAATGACCCGCGCGTCGAACGCGCTCTTTTCGCCCGCGCAGACTTCCGCCGCGACCTTGCCTTCGTGCGTGGCCTTGTGGGCCAGCATCGGTTGACCTACGACATCACCGATCGCGAAGATATTCGGCACGCTGGTCCGCATCTGCTCGTCGACCCGAATGAATCCGCGGTCATCCACGTCGACACCGACGGCCGCCGCGTTGATGCGGTTTCCGTTGGGAGTACGGCCCACGGCCACCAGCACGCGGTCGAAACGCTCCGTTCCTTCGTGCTTGCCCTCGAAATTCGCCACCAACGCATCGTCATCCGCGCCGATCCCGGTCACGCGTGTTTCCAGGTGAATGGCCTGGTAGCGCTTTTTGATTCGCCGCTCCAGGGGCTTGACCAGGTCGGCGTCCGTGCCCGGCATCAGTCCGGGCGTGAGTTCCACCACCGTAACTTCGCTGCCGAGCGCGTCGTAAATACAGGCCATTTCGAGACCGATGATGCCCCCTCCGACGACCAGCAGGCGACCCGGCACGTCCCGAATTTCCAGCGCCGCCGTCGAGTCCATCAGCCGCGGATCGCCCCAGGGCATATTCGGCAGTTCGATGGAACGGGAACCCACCGCGATGATCGCGTTGGTGAAACTGAAGCTCCTGGAACCATCCCCGGTGCTCACTTCCAGTTCGTTGACGCCCGTGAAAGCGGCTGTACCCTGGATGACCTCGACGCCGCGTTGCCGCGCCATTCCCGCCAGGCCGCCGGTCAGTTTTTCGACCACACCTTCCTTGTGGGCGCGAAGGCTGTCGATATCGATTTCCGGATCGCCGAATTTCACACCGTGCGCCGCCATCGCGGCCGCCTCGTCAATCACCGCTGCCGTGTGCAGCAGCGCCTTGGACGGGATACAGCCGACGTTGAGACAAACGCCGCCAAGCGTGGGGTAACGCTCAACCAGGGCGGTCTTCAACCCGAGGTCGGCGGCACGAAAAGCCGCCGTGTAGCCGCCCGGACCGGCACCGATAACGATGACATCGAATTCATGACTGCTGGTATCGTTCATCCTGGCTGCTCCTGTTGTTCCCTCGGTTCACAGCGTCAGTCGCCGCAGATCTTCCAGGCGGCTGGCAAGGAAGCGCGTGAATCGCGCCGCCGCCGCGCCATCGATGACCCGATGGTCGTAAGACAGTGACAGCGGCAGCATCAGGCGCGGCTGGAACGACTCGCCGTTCCAGACCTGCTTCATCGTCGAACGGGAAACACCGAGGATGGCGACTTCGGGCGCGTTGATAATCGGCGTGAAACCCGTTCCGCCGATGCCGCCCAGGCTGGAAATGGAAATACAGCCGCCCTGGATGTCCGAGGGCGTCAGCTTGCCGTCCCGCGCGCGGGCGCTCACAACCGAGAGTTCCTCGGCCAGCTCCATGATGCCCTTGCGGTCACATTCACGGATCACCGGCACGACCAGGCCATCGGGTGTATCGACGGCAATACCGATATTGAAATAGTGCTTCAGGATCAGGGACTCGCCATCCGGGTCCAGGGACGCGTTGAAGGTCGGAAACGCCTTCAACGAAGCGACCATGGCCTTGATCAGGAAGACGAGGGGCGTCAGCTTGAAACCACGCGCTTTCGCCTCCTCGATGTTGGCCTGCCTGAAGGCCTCCATGTCCGTGATATCGGCCTCGTCGTGCTGGGTGACATGGGGGATGCCAACCCAGTTACGGTGCAGGTGGCCGGCGGAGAGTTTCTGTATGCGGCTCAACTCACTGCGTTCAATAGCGCCGAAACGGCTGAAGTCCGGCTGCGGGGCCTCCGGAAAATCGAGGCTCAGGCCACCGATTCGACCGGCTGCACCAGACGGTCCCTTGCCGCCCATCAACTGCTTGACGTGTGCGGCCACGTCGTCCCGCGTTATGCGGCCCTTGTTGCCGCTGCCGCTGATCTGCCGCAGGTCGGCGCCCAGTTCACGCGCGAACTTTCGAACCGCCGGGCTGGCATGCGGCAGCCCGCGGGAATCGCTCCTGGGCGGCGGCTCGTCGGCAGGCGCCGGGACCGCCGACTCGGTTGCCGTTATTCTGGCCTCCGCTTCGGGTTCAGGCCGGGGCGCCTCGTCCTTCCCGGTTTCCTCGGGCAGGGCTTTGCCGGGCTGGTCCTCGCCGGATGCGGTCGGTTCCCCGGCCGCATCATCCGCTTCGGCATCGCCCGCGGTAGCCTCCAGCACGGCAACCACGTCACCCTCGGAGACGGTGTCGTTCAGGCCCACTTTCAATTCACGTACGACTCCGGCCACCGGAGATGGCACCTCCATCGTGGCCTTGTCGCTCTCCAGCGTCAGCAGACCTTCATCCGCTTCGACGCTGTCGCCCTTGGAAACCAGCAATTCGATAACCGGGACATCACTGAAATCGCCGATATCGGGTACTTTGACTTCGATCGTATTACTCACTTTTCAGCTCCGCTCGTGACCATTGACCGCCGTCATACGCTGACGGGGTTCGGCTTGCCGGCGTCGATACCCAGCGACTCGCGCGCCGCCGTCAGTTCCCCCAGGCTGAAACGTTCCTCGCGGTAGAGTGCATACAGCGCCGCGTAAGCGACCTGGTATCGGTCCACTTCAAAGAACCGCCGCAGTTCTTCCCGCGTGTCGGACCGGCCGAAGCCGTCGGTGCCGAGCACCACGTAGTCGTCCTGAGGAACAAAGCCGCGAATCTGATCGGCAAAGCCGCGCACGTAATCGGACGCGGCGACCACCGGCCCCTGCCGGTCCCTGAGACAATCCGTGACCCATGGGATGCGCGGCTGTTTTTCCGGGTTGAGCCGGTTCCAGCGCGCGCAGTCGACCCCGTCCCGACGTAATTCGCTGAAACTGGTCGCGCTCCAGATATCGGCGCTGACGCCGAAATCCTGCTCCAGGATGTTGGCCGCCGCGATGGCCTCGCGGAGGATTGCGCCGCAGCCGAGCAGCTGTACTTTTCGCTCGGACTTTTTGCCTTCGCGGAACAGGTACATCCCCCTGCGAATGCCTTCTTCCGCCCCCTCGGGCATCTGCGGGTGCGTGTAGTTCTCGTTTTCCACCGTGATGTAGTAAAAAACGTCCTCACCTTCAGCGAACATGCGCCGCATGCCGTCCTGCATGATAACGGCCAGTTCGTAGGAGAACGTGGGATCGTATGACACGCAGTTGGGAATCATGGACGAGATCATGTGGCTGTTTCCGTCCTCGTGCTGAAGGCCCTCGCCGTTCAAGGTGGTGCGACCGGCGGTTCCGCCCACCAGGAAGCCGCGGGCGCGCATGTCGCCGGCCGCCCAGGCAAGGTCGCCGATGCGCTGGAAACCGAACATGGAATAGAAGATGTAGAAGGGGATCATGGTGACGCCGGAAGCGGAATAACTCGTCGCCGCCGCGATCCAGGAAGACATCGCACCGGCCTCGGTGATGCCCTCCTGCAGGATCTGTCCTTTCCGGTCTTCCTTGTAGAACATCAGCTGTTCGGAATCCACCGGCGTGTACAGCTGCCCGGCGGATGAGTAAATGCCGAGCTGCCGGAACATGCCTTCCATGCCGAAGGTTCGCGCTTCGTCGGCCACGATCGGCACGATGCGGTCCGCGATGTTCTTGTCGCGAAGCAGCAGTGAGAGGCCGCGAACGAAGGCCATCGTGGTGCTGAACTCCCGGTCCTCGGAAGATTTGAGCAGCGCGCCGAAGTGATCCAGGTCCGGCGTCTGCAACGCGCCGTCCTGGCGGCGGCGCTGTGGCAAAAAGCCGCCCAGCTGCTCGCGCCGCTCGAGCATGTAGCGGATTTCCTCGCTGTCTTCGCCCGGATGGTAGTAGGGGACCTCTTCCAGCTGGTCGTCCGCTACCGGCACGCCGAAGCGGTCGCGAAACTGCCGAATGGACTCCATGTCCATTTTCTTTTGCTGGTGGGTGATATTCTGCGCCTCACCCGCTCCCCCCATGCCGTAACCCTTGACGGTTTTGGCCAGGATCACGGTGGGCTGGCCAGGCGACGCCACGGCGGAAGCGTAAGCCGCGTAAATCTTGTGCGGGTCGTGCCCGCCACGGTTGAGCCGCCAGATATCCTGATCGCTCATGGTGGCGACCATGTCCAGCAACTCGGGGTACTTGCCGAAAAAGTGCTCGCGCGTATACGCACCGCCCTTGGCCTTGTAGTTCTGGTAATCGCCGTCAACGGCCTCTTCCATCCGCTGACGGAGCAAGCCGTTCTTGTCCTTGGCGAAGAGCTTGTCCCAGTACGAGCCCCAGATGACCTTGATTGCCCGCCAGCCGGCGCCCCGGAATACCCCTTCGAGTTCCTGGATGATCTTGCCGTTGCCGCGCACCGGGCCGTCGAGCCGCTGCAGGTTGCAGTTGACCACGAAAATCAGGTTGTCCAGTTTTTCACGGCCGGCCAGCGAAATGGCACCCAGCGATTCCGGCTCGTCCGTTTCACCGTCGCCGAGGAAGCACCAGACCTTGCGATCCGAGGTGTCCGCGATTCCGCGATTGTGCAGATATTTCAGAAAACGCGCCTGGTAGATCGCCATGATCGGTCCAAGGCCCATGGATACCGTCGGCAGTTGCCAGTAGTCCGGCATCAGCCAGGGGTGAGGATAAGAACTCAGGCCCTCACCGCCGGTTTCCTGCCGGAAGCGGTCAAGCCGCTCCTCGCTGATCCGCCCCTCGAGAAACGAGCGGGCATAGATTCCCGGTGACGAGTGCCCCTGGATATAGACCAGGTCGCCGCCGCCCGGGTGGTCGGGGCCGCGGAAGAAATGGTTGAAACCCACGTCGTAAAGCGTCGCGGCCGAGGCGAAGCTCGCGATGTGACCGCCGAGTTCTCCGCCGCGCTTGCCCGCGCGCACCACCATGGCCATCGCGTTCCAGCGGATGTAGGACTTGATGCGTCGTTCCATCTGGAAGTCGCCGGGGTGCTTTTTGCCCAGGTGCGCGGGAATGGTGTTGATGTATGCCGTGGTCGCCTTGTAAGGCAGATACCCGCCCGAACGGCGCGTGTAGTCGACCAGCTGCTCAAGCAGGTAATGGGCACGCTCCGGGCCTTCGCGCTCGATGACGGCCTCGAGTGAATCGAGCCATTCGCGGGTCTCCTCGGAATCGGTGTCAATGACGGACTTGTCGATATTTTCGTTCATAAAATCAGTTTTCCTAGATACCGTAGCGAGCAATTTCCTCGGGGCTCAGCTTCACGAAACGCAAGGTGTTCGTGCCCCCGGAATGACCGACCTGATCACCCATGGTAATCAATACGCGGTCATTTTCCCGCACCGTGCCGTGCGCCATGAGGGTCCTGAGCGCCTCGACGACCACTTTCTCGACATTGGGATCGCGCGCTTCGAGCTTGACCGGGAACACGTCCCGGAACATCGCCATCCGGCGGCGGCTCCGCTTGTTGGTCGAAAAGGCATAGATCGGAACGGACGTCTGCACGCGCGACAGCCACTGCGCCGTTGAGCCGGACTCGGTCAGCGCCACGATCGCACTGACGGTCACTTTCCTGGCCATGAACATCGCCGCCATCGCGATGGCCTGGTCGATGCGTGCAAATCCCGTTTCCAGGTTTTTGCATTCGCCACCCTCGGACTCGTGGTGCCGCTCCGCACCGAGACAGATCCGGTTCATCGCCTCGATGACTTTCACGGGATGCTTGCCGATGGCGGTTTCCGCCGAGAGCATGACCGCATCGGTGCCGTCGAGCACCGCGTTGGCCACGTCGAGCACCTCGGCACGGGTGGGAATCGGGTTGTCGATCATGGACTGCATCATCTGGGTGGCGGTGGCGGTGATGCGATTCTTCGCGATGGCCGTGCGAATGATGTGCTTTTGCAGGCCGGGCAATTCTTCGTCTCCGATCTCCACACCCAGGTCCCCGCGCGCCACCATGACGACGTCGGAAACTTCACAGATCTCCTCGAGGTTGCGGATCGCCTCCATGCGTTCAATCTTCGCCACCAGCGCCGCTTCGCTGCCGGCTTCCCGCAGCAATCGGCGCGCCTCGATGATGTCATTGGGGCTGCTGACGAAAGAAACGGCAACATAGTCCGCACCCATGCGCGCCGCCAGTTCAATATTCGGATAATCGTGCTCGGCGAGTCCGGACACCGACAGGCCGCCGCCCAGCAGGTTCAGACCCTTGCGGTTCGACAAGCGGCCGCCGGTCTCGATCAGGCAGTGCACCCGGTCGCCGTCGATCGACTGCACACTCAAGGCAATGAGTCCGTCATCCAGCAGGAGCGTATCACCGGGCTTCACATCGCGGGGCAGGTCCGGGTAGCTGATCCCGACCCGGTGCTCGTCACCCGGGACATCGGGCTGCCCTGCATCCAGCGTGAAATGTCCGCCGCTTTCCAATTCTACCGCCCCGTTTTTGAATTTTTCGATGCGGATCTTCGGGCCCTGCAAGTCAACCAGAATAGCGACCTGCCAGCGCAGTTCACGCGAAACTTCGCGCACCATCTTTGCCCGGCACAGCTGTGACTCGGCGTCTCCATGGGACATGTTGAGGCGAAAGACATCGACGCCCGCGCGGATCAGGCCCTCGAGAACCTGGCGATCGTCCGTGCCCGGGCCCATCGTCGCGATGATCTTCGTGCGCCGGCGATGGCTGGCGTTTTTCTTCATGTCTACGTTCATGGCGGCCGATTATATAGGCAAAAGATGACAAAAAGTGATGCTAATTGGCTGACCGATACAATCCCAACCGAAGCAGTGGGTTCGCCGGCACCGCTTTTCAAGCAAAGGATGGTGCCCGAAGAGGGGTCTTGCTGTCAGCGGGGGGCGGTGTACGGATACAGCGTGAATACGCGCTCGACCGCGGTGAAAATTGCGTCACGCAACTGCTGGGCGGCCTTGTCGTCAGCTTCCGCGACGGCCACACCCTGCCAGACCAGCCGATCGGTTTCGTTATCCACGAAATCGATGAATATCGAGGCCTCGGTGACTTCCGTGGCTCGTGAGACCGTGCCGACGCCGACGCCGAAAGCAGAGCCGTAATAGGGGCTGCCGGGTCGCTGATAGTAGGAGCCGCTCATGTAGGGCGAGGTATGGGACTTCATCTTGACCTTGTCGTCGGCGCGCAGCGTGACGTTGATGTACAGGTCCGGATCCCCGGACTGGCGGTATCCACGAAATTTCATCGCTTCCGTTATGGCATCGCGAAAATGCTCACCGAACACCGGAGAGTTGTAGCCGCCCTCGATACCCAGTTGCTCAAAGAAATTCCAGGTCCGGTACTGGCTGAAATCGACGTTGGGATCCTGATCGCTGCGCACTTCAAGCCCGGAGGCACAGGCACCGAGCAGGAGCGCAAAAAAGGGGGCGGCGAGCCTGGCCACGATCGGCAGCCCGGGTTGATTCGTCATGTTGGCTTTTCTTCTCAGGGTGTCGCCGGGGCGGCCACCGGGAACTGGGTGAAAATTTTGTCCACCGTATTGTTCACGGTCTCGCGAACGTTTTCCTGCATCTTGTCCGTGAGGGTAAAGGTCGCGACCCCCTGCCAGACGAGTTCGTGTTTGCTGGCGTCGACCACGTCGACATAGACGTTGGCCTCCGTGTACTGGTGAACCGTGGTGCGCGTCCCGCCGCCATACCAGGGACTTCCGTAGTAACCGTAACCGCGATAGCCGTAATGGCCGCCGTACAGATAGGGATCGTCGTAGGTATTGACCCGAACCTTGTCCTGGGCGCCGACCGAAACGTTGACCTGCAGTTGCGGCGAATCCGAGGGCGCAAAGCCGCGCGACTCCATTTGCCTTGAGACCGCATCGCGGAAATGCTGTCCGAGAAGGCTGGAATAGTGCTCACCTTCCACACCCAACTGGGAAAAGAACCCGAAGGTTTCGTATGCAGAAAGGTCCACGCCGGGAGCAGCGTCACTGCGCACCTTGACGCTTGACGAACATGCCGACGTAATGACGATTGAAATCATCAAGAAGGTCACAAACGCCATCGTTTTTGACAGTGATTTAAAAGACATGGCTCGCTCCGGAATATTCAGATAGGTCATCGTATCAACAGAAAGCATGCCGGTCACTCAGAAAAATGACCGGCTTTCGTACCGGGCCTGGTCCGGACCGATACGTACTTTTCAAGGCTAACGGGCTGCCGCCTTTTCGAGCGCAGCAACTGCAGGCAGTGTTTTGCCTTCCACGAATTCGAGAAAGGCACCGCCGCCGGTTGAGATGTAACTGATGTCGTCGCGGATACCGAATTGGTCGATCGCGGCCAACGTGTCGCCCCCGCCCGCGATACTGTAGGCCGACGAGCGGGCGACGGCCTCCGCCAGGGCACGTGTGCCCGCGGCAAATTTTTTAAACTCGAATACACCGACAGGCCCGTTCCAGATTATGGTCCCGGCGCCGGCCACGATCTCCGAGTACTCGATTGACGTCAGCGGACCGATATCCAGGATCAATTCGTCGCTCCGCACTTCATCGACTTTGCGCACGATTGCATCGGCATTTTCGTCAAACGCTTTGGCTACGACGACGTCCCTGGGGATCGGTATCGATCCACCGCTCTCATGCACCCGCTGGATCAAGCGCTGTGCGTCATGAATCAGGTCCGGTTCGTACAGCGACTTGCCGACGTCGTGGCCCGATGCCGCGATAAACGTGTTGGCGATACCGCCACCCACGATGAGTTCGTCAACCTTGCCCAGCAGGGACTCGAGCACGGTCAGCTTGGTCGACACCTTGGATCCGCCGACAATAGCCAGCATGGGCCGATCAGGGTGTTCAAGTCCTTTTGCCAGCGCATCGAGCTCACGGCTCAACAACAGTCCGGCAGCCGCTACCGGGGCAAATCGGGTCACGCCCTCAGTGGAGGCCTGGGCCCGGTGCGCGGTGCCGAATGCATCCATCACGAAAACGTCGCACAAGGCGGCATAGCGCCTGGCCAATGCCTCATCGTTCTTTTTCTCGCCCGCGTTGAAGCGCACGTTTTCACACAGAACGACTTCACCCGCCCGGATGGTCAAACCGTCGAGGTAGTCGCTTTCCAGCCGAACCGGCCGTTCGAGAAGTTCGCCCAACCGGTCTGCCACCGGCCGCATCGAGAAAACGGGATTCGCCTCGCCCTCCGTCGGACGGCCGAGGTGAGACATCAGCATCACCGCCGCACCTTTTTCCAGCGCCAGCCGGATGGTCGGCAACGAGGCGAGAATTCTGGCGTCCGAAGTGACCCGGCCATTGCTGACCGGGACATTCAGATCCTGGCGGATCAGGACCTTCTTTCGGTCCAGATCCAGGTCTTCGATACGTTTGTACGTCATGTTACCTCAGGCATTCATCAGCGCCATCGTCGTGTCCAGCATGCGGCAGCTGAAGCCCCACTCGTTATCGTACCAGCTGAGTACTTTCACCAGCCGGCCGCTGACGCGGGTCAGGCCTGCATCGAACGTCGAGGATGCCGGGTTATGATTGAAATCCACCGAGACCAGCGGCGCGTCGTTATAGCCGAGTACGCCCTTGAGTTCACCCTCGGCAGCGGCCTTGATAGCGGCGTTGACCTCTTCCACCGTCGTCTCGCGGTTGGAAATGAAGCTCAGATCCACGACGGAAACATTGATCGTCGGCACGCGCAGGGAGAAACCGTCCAGCTTGCCGTTCAGCTCAGGAAGCACCAGGCCGACGGCCGCCGCCGCACCGGTCTTCGTGGGGATCATGCTCATGGTCGCCGAACGCGCGCGGCGCAGGTCTTTGTGGAATACGTCGGTGAGGACCTGGTCGTTGGTGTAAGCGTGAATGGTGTTCATCAGGCCCGACTCGATGCCAACGGCCGCGTGCAGCACCTTGGCGACCGGCGCCAGGCAGTTGGTCGTGCAGGACGCGTTCGAAATGACCTCGTCCGAAGGCTGCAGATCGGCATGGTTGACGCCGTAGACAACGGTCCGATCGACATTCTGACCGGGTGCGGAAACGATGACTTTCCTGGCGCCGGCCTGGAGGTGCTTGCCGGCGGTTTCCTTGCTGCGGAACAGGCCGGTGCACTCGTAAACGACGTCCACACCCAGTTCCGCCCAGGGCAGCTGGGCCGGATCGCGCTCGGCCAGTACCTTGACGCGCTGACCATTGACCACGAGGTCTCCGCCTTCAACGGAAACGTCGCCCTGGAATGTGCCGTGCGCGGTATCGTATTTCGTCAGGTGCGCATTGGTCTCGGCATCGCCCAGGTCATTGATTGCGACGATTTCGATCCGGTCGAGCCAGCCGTATTCATGCAGGGCGCGCATGACGTTGCGGCCGATTCGGCCATATCCGTTGATTGCTACTTTAATGCTCATTACTGACTTACTCCTTGCATATTGATGGTTTGAGTATTCAATTTACGCCAGGGTTTCCCTGACGGCCCGGGCGACATTTTCCGTCGTCAGCCCGTAGTGTTCAAAAAGTTGGGCGGCGGGAGCGGACGCTCCGAAACGGTCCACCCCGATGACGCGGCCAGCGTCGCCCGCGATCCCGGCCCAGGCGGCTGTCACGCCGGCTTCGACCACGACCCGCGCGGTCACTTCGGCCGGCAGCACGGATTCGCGGTAGGCTTCGTCCTGCTCCATGAAAAGCCCGGGGTTCGGCATGGAAACGACGCTCACTTTAACGCCGTCGGATGACAGGCCGGTTGCAGCCTCCACGGCCAGTGCAACTTCCGAGCCGGTGGCTATGATAATCGCATCCGGCGTGCCTTCCACCCCGTTCAGCACGTAACCGCCGCGGCTGATGTTCTCGAGTTGCTCCGCCGTCCTCGGCTGGTGAGGCAAACCCTGGCGGGTCAGTATCAGCGCCGAGGGTCCGTTATGCTTCTCGAGGGAACATTTCCAGGACACCGCGGTTTCGACCGTATCACAGGGGCGCCAGACATCCAGCCCGGGAATCAGCCGCAGACTGGCCACGTGCTCGACGGGTTGATGCGTCGGCCCGTCTTCGCCCAGCCCGATGGAGTCGTGCGTGTAGACATGGATATTCCGTGTCGGCAGCAGGGCGGACATGCGCACGGCGTTCCGCGCGTAATCCGAGAACACCAGGAAGGTCGCGTTGTACGGTATGAAGCCCCCATGCAGGGAGAGGCCGTTGCAGATTGCGGCCATGCCGAATTCACGAACCCCGAAGTAAACATAGTTGCCGTCGGCGGCGCCGTCTTTGACGTCGACGCTGCCGGACCAGATCGTGTTGTTGGAACCGGCGAGGTCCGCGGAACCGCCGATCAATTCGGGCAGCAGCGGGCCGAAGGCATTGAGCGCAGCCTGCGAGGACTTGCGCGTTGCGACGTTGCCTCCATCCTCCTGCATTTTCGCGACGATCCGCGACGTTTCCTGCGCCCAGTCTCGAGGCAGTTCTCCGCTCATGCGGCGTTCGAACTCAGCAGCCAGTTCCGGGTGATCCCCGCGGTAGGCTTCAAACCGGTCACGCCAGGCTTTCTCGGCGGCCGAGCCCGACGCGTGTGCGTTCCAGTCGGCGTAAATATCGTCCGGAATTTCGAATGGCGGATAAGGCCAATCCAGGTATTCACGCGCAGCGGCGATTTCTTCATCTCCAAGCGGCGCCCCGTGAACCGACTCCGAGCCCTGTTTGTTCGGGGCACCGTAGCCGATGACCGTCCGCGCACAGATCAAGGTCGGCCGGTCCCGCTCGGCCCGCGCCGTGTCGATCGCCTGCTGGATTTCCACCGGGTCATGCCCATCCAC
>Ga0180436_10003945_pt1 | contig 13490 bp, 12 predicted proteins | sample SS_ome_2_FD_132434 | JGI IMG/M metagenome (GOLD analysis project Ga0180436, IMG submission 132434) | Hypersaline lake sediment archaeal communities from the Salton Sea, California, USA - SS_3_S_2 metaG | ecosystem: Environmental > Aquatic > Non-marine Saline and Alkaline > Hypersaline >...
CCGCCTCAGTAGGCGAGGCCGAGCCGGAACATGAAGGTGTCGTTGAGATCCACGTATTGCGGTGGACCGTCGACGTAGTAGAGCTGCCGATAGAAGACGTAGCCGATCTCGAAGTTGCCGGCGAAGCCGGTTGGTGTCAGGGGCACCCATTCGGTTCCCAGCGTCACGCGGATGTCGTTGTAGTCGAAGGGCGTGATTTGCTGGTAACGGCTCGTGTCGCGGCGGAAGGTCCAGGCCCCGCCGCCGTACTCCCCGGCCAGATACCACCAGATCGAATGCCGGCCGGCATTCATGATCCGGTGGGCCGCCCGCGGGGCGGGAAAGAAAAAGTCGTAGCGGGAGTCGGCGTTGGGAGTCCAGGTGAGCCCGACAGCCGGCAGAATCTTGACGAGGTTTCGGTCGAGATAGACGACGCCCAGCTTGCCCTGCATGGTGGGCGTGAGATTGATCGTGCCGATCCCGCGGCCCATGATTCGCCAGCTGTCGGTGACGAATACATTCCAGTTGGTGAACACACCCACGCGGACGCCCAGTTCGGCCCCAAACAGCGGTGTGAACTGCGGATTCCAGGCGGTGTCGATGAAGGCGTCGTAGGTGTTGGGGGGCAGGTCGGCAAAGAAGGTCGAGGTCGTCTGCGGCCCCTGCCAGAGCTGCAGGCCGAAGCCGGGGGTGACCAGCAGCGGGGCACGGTTGAGATTGGCCGGCGAGTTCGCGAAGAACGGAATCGCGAAGGTGGCGGTGGTGTCGAGTTCGTTGATGCCCACGCTCGTGCCCTGGCCGTTGCCGGCGATGTAGGCCCAGCTCCCGCGAACGCCCTGGAAGAGTCGCATCGTCTGCTGAAAGGTGGAGTTTTGCTGGGGATAGCCCTGCGGGAAGAGGTATTGGTTGCCCGCGGTGCCCTGGGTGGGAACGAGGTTGGGCTGGGTCGTGGAATAGCCTGGGTAGCCGGGCTGGCCGCCGATCGCCGAACTTGCCGCCGGCTGTGTGAGGATCGGGCCGTTGCCCTGGACCATCGGCGGTGGCATCTGCGTGGCCTGCGGCGCGAAGGGATCCCACGATGGCGGTGGAGGGACCGGCGTGCCGTAGGGGCCGGGTGCCTGGGCCAGCCGGTCGAGCGACGAAGCCGCCGGAGGCGGCAGCGACGCGGTCTGGCCGAAAGTCTCGACGGAGGCAAGTATCGTCGAGACGGCCACGATCAGCCGCAGTCTGCTCCGGAGGGAGCCACCGGAGTCGCCAATGGTGGGCATCTTTCGCACGCGGCTCTCGCGGAGGCTATGCTTCGAAAAGCGAGATTCGGGAGCGGTCAGAGGGAGCCGTAGGCTCCGCAGGTGGCAGACCGACTCCCGAAACGCGGGAAGTACCGCGCGGCCGAGGCGGCGGTCAAGGTCGCCGGGCGAGTTCCCGCCCCCGCCCTCGCCGCCTGCCCACTCAGCCTGCCTTGCCCATGCCATCGGTCCAGCCGGATGCCCGAGACGCGGATGCAATCGATCCCGGGGCAATCCGACGCCTGGCCGATCTGGCGACGGTGGAGCATCTTGCAAAGATCGGGTCGACCATGGACCGCGGCCGGGAACTGGCCGGTGCCGCGGCTGACCGTCTGCCGGCGTTGGTGGTGGCCGACCGTCAGACCGCCGGCCGTGGCCGGCAGGGGTCTGGCTGGTGGCAGGCCGAGGGAAGCCTGGCGATGAGCCTCGTGATCGATCCGGTGGCGATGGGTCTCCCGGCGGCGGAGTCGTGTTGGTCGCTCGCCTGCGGTGTCGCGGTGGCCGAATCGCTCGAACGGCTCGAGCCGTCGATCGCTCCCCGCCTTCGTTGGCCCAACGACATCGAGGTCGATCGACGCAAACTCGCGGGAATCCTCACGGAGCGAATGCCCGGTGGCCGCGTCGTGTTTGGCCTGGGTCTCAATACCGCAAGTCGCAGTGCCCTCGCACCGCCGCCGCTGCAGTCGCGGGTCGTGACGGTGCCCGATCTCGTCGGCCACGCGCTCCCGCGGCAGCGGCTGCTCGAGCAGTTTCCGCCGCGGCTCTTCGCGATCCTCGCCGAAATCGCCACCGACCCGCCGGTGCTGGTGGATCGCTATCAGCCGAGATGCGGACTCACCGGCACGCGGGTGCGGGTCTACCAGGGCCGGCGGGTGATCGAAGGGGAATGCCTCGGCATCGATGCGGCGGGAAGTCTCGTCGTCGCCACGGCTTCGGGCCGCGTGGCCTGCCACAGCGGCAGTCTCACCCACCCCTCCGAGAAATGGCCCGCCGAGCCACCACGCTGATCTCGCGAGCGGAACTCGAGAGCTGTCTCGCCTGCGGCTGGTAGCCCCAGCGCTCAAATGCTGCCAGCCATGCAGGCAGCTCTGCCGCCCGGTTCCAGTCGGGAAGTTTGAGCGTGATGATCAGGCCCTCGGGCCGCACGTCGCCGGGGCCGAGGAACCGCTCGAGGGCCGCGATGGTGCTGGTCGGGTCGATATTCATGTCGGCCAGGAGCCAGTCAAAACCCCGCAGGGCCCGTCTCCGCAGGTCGCGGGCCCGCATCCTCCAGTGCTCGAAGCGTGGCTCGGCCACGAGCCGTGGATCGACCGCCGCCGGGTCGACGCCCCGCACCTGCAGGCCGGCCTCGAGGAGCCGCTGGCAGGCGCCGCCGGGCGCGGCGCCGAGTTCGCAGGCCCGTTCGCCCGCAGCCAGCCGCAGTCCCGACGCCGCGATCGCCTCATCGAGCTTCAGCCAGGCCCGCGAGATCGCGCCGGCGGGAAGCAAGCGAGGATAGATGCCACCGGGCCAACAGCTCACCGGACTCACCGCGCGATGCCATCCGACCCAGGCCCGCTCAGGCGAGTCGAGCAGGCAGTCGAGCACCAGCTCACCAGGACTCGCGATGCCCCCGGAGGCGAGAGGCCCGAGCGAATTGCGGCGGTCATCCTCACTGATTCCCAGCCGCCGCTCGATTGCCGCGGAGACGTCCCCGGCAGGCGGCATCGGGGTGCCCCGAGTGGTCGGCAGGCGATGCCAGACATGCACCGCCTGCCAGGAGCGGCTCTCGCCACGGGCGACTGCCGCTTCGGCGAGGGCGTCGACATCGTCGGCCCGCACCTGGCCAAGCGAGTGGGCCACGACGCGTGCGAAGACACATTCAGCGAGCAAATCCTCCGGAGGCCTGAAGCCTTCCGGCAGACGGAAGCTGACCACGCCGCGTCGCCAGGCCGCCCGTGAGGAGCCGGGGATCAGCTGCAACACGCGGGCGGCGACCGCCGCCTCGGCACCGCCCTGGCAGGCGGTAAGCAGGAAGCCCCCGGCAGCACCCTCCCCTGGCCGGTTCATCAAAAAATCAGGCCGGCCCGGGCGCCCAAGGGCCCGGGCCGGCCTTTCTCGTCTGAACGCGCGAGGGCGTCAGGCCAGAGCCGCACGCGACTCAGGCTCGACGACCCTGCCAGGCGGACCCCGCAGGGACGCCTGGCTTGTCGCAGGCCTAGCGCTTGGCCTTCTTCTTCTTGGCGACCTTCTTCTTGGCGACCTTCTTCTTGGCCGCCTTCTTCTTCTTCGCCATGAAAATGGCTCCTTGCCATGAGCACCCATTCTTTCAACACACGACCGAACCCCCATGGGCGCTCGAAAACAGGGGTCGGACGACGTTTTGGTTGCGGCCGCAGCCGCGGTGAATCAGGCCTCGCCTCCCTGGTGCGGACCGACACCGAGGGCCGCGAGCGGCTCCCCACGCCTCGCCCGCTCGGCCTGTCGTTGTCCCCGGTCGGATCCGGCTCCGCGGCCCGGTGTCCTCCCGGTCGCCGCGTCGAAGTCGATGACCACGTTGCACTCATTCAGCACCCGCGCCGGCTGCACTCGAATTCGTTCGAATGCGTCCATCGAAAGCGTGAAACCACGACCTCGATGAACGGCACGCAAGCGTGACGAACGATGTTGTGATTGATCGCGACGAAAACTGTCAAGAGTGGATCGGTGATGCGAATCCAAAAAATTCGACCGGCCACCGACACGGATCGGGTCGGCGACAGGTCATGATCGGCGGCCGATCATTCCCCACGAGAGCCCGTCAGTTTTGCCGCCCAGGCCAAAAGCATCGCATGCTGTTGGGAAAATCGCGGTTCATCCACGCCCAGTGGGCTCTTGAAGAAACAGGCGGGCCAGGCCAGCGTGCCTCGTTCTCCGCCGCGATGCGCCCGCTCGATGAGCCGGGCGAGGTCGATCACCAGCGGCGCCGCGAGGATCGAATCGCAGCCCTGCCAGGTGAACTGGAGGGTCATGGGGGTGCCGAGGAACCCGCGGAAGTGGATGTGGTCCCAGGCGGTTTTCCAGTCGCCGAGGCTCTCGATGAACTCGATCGACACATGGCTCTGGGGCGGGTAGCCGAGGATCTCGCCGAGCAGATGGTCCTTGCTGCGGACCTTGGATGCCTTGTTGCGAGGGTCGTCGAGCACCTTGCCGTCCAGATTGCCGAAGATGTTGTGGCCGACCCAGCTCATGACCTCCAGATGTCGTGCCGCGAACATCGGTGCGAGCACGCTTTTGAGGAGCGTTTCCCCCGTTTTGCCGTCGCAGCCGGCCTGGGGCACACCGCAGTCGTCGGCCAGCCGCTGCAGGGCCGTCGGGGTGCCACCGGTTGACGGGGTGAAGTTCACGTAGGAGCAGCCGGCCTGGAACGCCGCAGCGGCATAGAGGCTGCTCGTGGGCAGCGGGCAGGAAGACGGGTCGTCGAGCAGAGGTTCGATGTCGGCAAATGATTCCGGCAGTGCCTCTGCGAGGGGAGGCTCGGTCGAGGCCACGTTGACCACCACGACGTGCCTCAGGGAATGGGCGGTGGCAAAGGCCTCGAGGTCATCGCGGATCCTGCGAATCGCCTCGCGGGGCGACTCCACGACCGCCGCGGCCGCCTCGTCGGCGAGTTCACGGATCTTCCCCCCGGCGGCCACCAGGGTGCCAGGCCGCAGCCGCCCGGCGGCCGCGCGGTGGAAATCGACCGCCGCTTCGATCAGCTCCGGCGGGATCGCCCGACTCTCCGACCACATCAGCCCGGCCGCCTCGGCGAGTTCGCCGGGGCGGATATCGTGGCCGCCGACGACGATCTCGTCGAAACCGACCAGGTCGAGGCCTGCGAAAGGCTCCAACGCGGTCACCAGGCCGACCGGCGGCGTCCGGCCGCCCACCAACGACGCCAGCCCGGTCATCACCGTGGTGGCCACGCCCCCCTTGGCTCCAATGAGCCACAGGCCGATCGGTTGACGGGGCATGGGCAGAGTCCGAACCGGAGGAAGACAGGCATGAAAACCGCAGTCGCGGCCTTGCAAGTCGAGATGCGTTGGTATCATTTGTCGCATGAGCGCGAGCGTCAAGCAAGGAGAGGCCGCCGCCGAAGCGGAACATCGCGGTCGAGGTTCGCTGCGGCTCTCCGAACGAATCAGGGCCCTTGCTCCATCTGCGACGCTGGCGATGGCCGCCCGGGCCTCGGCGATGAAGGCAGCCGGGATCGACGTGATCGACCTCTCCGTGGGCGAACCCGATTTCCCCACGCCCGACCACATCTGCCGGGCTGCCGAGGAGGCGATTGCCGCCGGTTTCACCAAGTACACGCCGGCACCCGGGATTCCCGCCCTCCGGGAGGCGGTGGCGGCCGATGCCACCCGTCGCACCGGCCGCGAGGTGAAGCCCTCGCAGGTGGTGGTTTCCAACGGGGCCAAGCACGCCCTGCACAACGTCTTTACCGCCGTGCTCGAGCCGGGTGACGAGGTGGTCGTGCCCACGCCTTATTGGGTGAGCTATGCCGAACTGATCAAGCTCACCGGTGCCCGGCCGGTGCTTCTGGAAACCCGCCTGGAGGACGACTTCAAGCTCAGAGCCGAGACCCTCGCCGCAGCCATCACCCCGGCCACGCGGATGCTCCTGCTCTGCTCGCCGAGCAATCCCACCGGCGTCGTCTATTCCGCCGAGGAACTCGGCGTGCTTGCCGACATCGCCGTCGACCGCGACCTGGCGGTGGTCTCGGACGAGATCTACGATCAGCTCGTCTTCGACGGCCGGCAGGCGGCCTCCTTCGCGAGCCTGCGGCCGGGCCTGGCCGAGCGGACCGTGGTGGTGGCCGGCGTGAGCAAGACCTACTCGATGACCGGCTGGCGAATCGGCTGGACGATCAGTCCGGAGCCGCTGGCCAAGGCGATCGCCGGCCTGCAGAGCCAAGAGACGAGCAACCCCTGCAGCATCAGCCAGCATGCGGCGATCGCGGCTCTTCAGGGGCCACAGGAATGCGTGGCCACGATGCGGGACGCCTTCCAGGCCCGGCGGGATCTCGTGGCGGCCCGGCTGGCCGCGATGCCGGGAATCCGTCTGCCCAATATCGGCGGAGCCTTCTACGCCTTCTTCGAGATCCTGCCCCACCTCGGCCGCAGCTATGGCGGGAAGCAGGTGGCCACGAGCGTGGAATGGTGCGAGGCCCTGCTCGAGGCGGAACAGGTCGCCACGGTGGCCGGAGCCGCCTTCGGAGCGGAGGGTCACGTGCGGATGTCGTTCGCGGCCTCCGAGGAGAAACTTGCCGAGGGCCTCGACCGCATCGAGCGATTTCTCAGCTCGCCGTCATCCTGACCACCGCCTTGAGCACGCCGGAATCGGGCTCGAGCAGGGCCGGCAGGGCCTGCGGTGTTTCTGCGAAGGCCAGCTCGTGGGTGATCCAGGGTGCGGTGTCGATCTCGCCCCGCTCGATGAGCCCGATGATCCTCGGGAAGTCGCGGGAGGGGGCATTGCGGCTGGCGAGAATCGACAGTTCCCGGCGGTGCATCACCGGGGCGTGGGGGAACGAGAGCGGCTGCTGCGTGATTCCCACGTAGACCAGCCGCCCGCCGAAGCTGCACAGTTCGAGCGCCCCGCTCATGCTGCGGTGGCTCCCGGTGGCGTCGATCACCACTTCGGCCATGCGGCCCCCGGTGAGCTCGCGGAAGGCCTCCACGTCAGCCGGGCCGCCAGTGGCCAGCAGCGTGTCGTGGATGCCGAGCTTTTCCCGTGCGAACGCCAGCCGCGATGCGGCCATGTCCATCACCACCACGCGGGCACCTGCCACCCGGGCAAACTCGACCGCCGAGAGCCCGATCGGCCCGGCCCCGATCACGAGCACTGTTTCCCCTGCCTGCGGCGACCCGCGATCGACCGCATGGCAGCCGATGGCGAGCGTCTCGACAAGCGCGTTTTGGGCGGGGGACAGCCGGGGAGAGGGGTGGAGCTTGCGTGCCGGCAGGCTCAGCAGCGGCCGCAGCCCCCCGTCGCAATGCACGCCGAGCGTCTGGTGGTGCTCGCAGCAGTTGGTCAGGCCCCGCAGGCAGGCCGAACAGCCCTGGCAGTTGATGTAGGGCTCCACGCAGCAGCGGTCCCCAGCCGCGACGCCCTCCACACCCTCGCCCACGGCAACCACCTCCACGCCGAGTTCGTGTCCGGGAATCCTCGGGTAGCTGAAGAAGGGCATCGTGCCGAGATAGCCGCCGTAGTCGGTGCCGCAGATGCCCACCGCCTGCACGCGGACGACCGCCTCACCAGGGCCCGGGGCCGGCGGCTCGGCGATCTCGATCAGGCGAATCTCGCGGGGCTTTTCAAACAGCAGAGCCTGCATCGCCGCATTCCTCCCCTGGAGTCGTGAGCCGATAGAAGCTCGCCGCGGTGCCGCCAAAGACGAGGGCCTGCTCGTCGGCCGAGAGCGGCGAGAGAAAATCCTCCACGATCCCCAGGACCTCGGCATAGTCCGCCGCCACCAGGCAGACCGGCCAGTCGCTCCCAAACATCAGCCGCTGCGGGCCGAAGGCCTCCAGGGCCACTTCGAGGTAGGGCCGGAAATCCTCCTTTGTCCAGCCCTGCCAGGCGGCCTCGGTGACCAGTCCGGAAAGCTTGCAGGAGACGTTGGCGAGGGCCGCGAGGGCCTCGAGGTCGGTCCGCCAGGGCTGCATGAGCCGCTTCTCGATACCCGGCTTGCCGAGGTGATCGAGCACGAACGGCTGTTCGGGCAGCAGGCCCGCCAATTCGGTCGCGGCCGGCAGCTGCGGCGGATAGAGCAGCAGGTCGTAGGTCAGCCCGTGGCGGGCGAGCTGCGAAATCCCCCGCACGAACGCCTCACCGAGCAGGAAGGCGGGGTCGGGCTCGTCCTGCACCACATGGCGAACTCCCACGAACCTCGGGTCCGTTGCCAGTGTCTCGAGCTGCTCGGTGACCTGCTCGCTTTGCAGGTCGACCCAGCCGACCACTCCCAGGATCCGGTTGAGCGGCTTCGCGGCGAGCTCGAGCAGCCACCGCGATTCCTCGAGGCTCTGCCGGGCCTGGACCGCCACGCTGCCGTCGAGTCCAGCGGCCGACAACAGCGGCTCGAGGTCACCGGGCAGCTCATTCCGGGCGATCCGCTGCATCCGTTCGCTGATCCAGGGGTAGTCCGCCGGGCTGTACTGCCAGAAATGCTGGTGGGCGTCGATCCGCATCGCCTGGCCGTCGGTAGTTGGTGATTGATTCACGGCTCAGTTGTTCTCCGGCAGGCCCTCGAGGTGGCCGATGTTCTTCACCGGCGAGAAGATCGCCTGCACCTCCGCAAGGAGTTCCTCGTCGATCGGTTCGGCGGCCCAGGCAGCCCAGGCCCGCACGTTGGCGGGATTGGCGCTGCCGGCGATCGTGGTGGCGATCTGCGGGTTGGCGATCGCGAACTGCAAGGCGAGCTTGGCGAGCGAACTGCCGCGGGCCCGACAGGCCTCCACCGCACGACGGGCCGCAGCCTTCACCTCCTCCGGTTCCTTGAGCCACGCCGGCAGGGCCGCGTCGGTCAGCAGCCGGGCGCTGAAGGGCCCGGCGTTCATCAGGCCGATTCCCTTCGCGGCAAGGTGCGGAATGGTCTCGTCGGCGAAGCGGGTGTTTTGCAGGGTGTATTGGTTGTAGCTGAGCACGCAGTCAACCTCCGCGGCATCGCAGATCGTGCGGAAGATTTTCTGCGGATAGCCGCTGAAGCCGATGCAGCGGACCTTGCCGGCATCGCGGGCCTTTCGCAGGGCGGGCAGGGTCTCTTCGATGATCGGCCCGAGCGGCACGAACTCGACGTCGTGGCAGAGCACGATGTCGAGGTGGTCGGTGCCGAGGCGATGCAGCGAGACATCGATGCTCTCGGCGACTCGCCGCGGAGAGAAATCGAAATGGGCCAGGTCGTAGCGGCCGAGTTTGGTGCACAGCAGGTAGGACTCGCGGGGCACGTCCCGCAGGGCGAGCCCGAGAAGCACCTCGCTCATGCCGCGGCCGTAGAAGGGGCTGGTGTCGATCAGGTTCATCCCGCATTCCAGGGCCGCGGCCACGCTGCCGAACGCCTCATCGAGCGTGATTTTGCGAAATTCCTGGCCCAGCGAGGAGCCGCCGAAGCCGAGGATCGGCAGCTCGAGTCCGGTGGTGCCGAGCGGACGGGTCTGCATGGGAATCACCCCGGGGAGTCAGAAGGTGCGGCAGCCGAGGGAGAGCAGGAGGTTGGCCCAAGGCTGGGTGTCGGCGGTCTGGATCGTGAGCACGTGGTCGGGGGAGGCCACCGCATCGTAGAAGTCCCACTTCACGACCGGCACGAGCTGGCAGGGACTGCCGGCGGCCTGGAGGATCCGGCGATACTCCGCCCACACCGGAGGGTCGCCGGGCGTGGCCTCGGCATAGGCATCGCTGCGATCGACTCCCATCGTGATCACCTCATCGACGCGGACCGTGGCCAGGATCGCTTCGAAGACCTGAGCCACCGTGGGAATCCCGGGTACCAGCTGGAGCGAGACGATCTCCGCGGCCGGGCCCCGCTTGTTGAGGGCCGGGTAGTTGCCATCGGCGATGAGCAGCTTCGAGTGATGGCCCGCGGTGGCGAGGCGGGCGAGGATCGCGGGATGCAAGAGCGGGGTCTCGAGCATGGGGCATGTCTCCGGGGGTCACTTGCCCGAGGCGTGGGCCAGGAAGCTCTGGATGCTCGCGGCGGCCGCTTCTTCGGGGCTGGGCAACGGAAAGACCTCCGCCGAAAGATATCCGCGAAAGCCGATCGATCGCAGGGCAGCCACGAGCGGACGGACATCGGTGTGGCCCAGGCCGATCGCACGACGGTTGGAATCGGCCCAGTGGACATGCCGCACCCGGCGGCCGGCTTCCCCGATCGCGGCGGCCATGTCGGCCTCCTCGATATTCATGTGAAACAAGTCGGCCAGGATCCGCACATGGGTCAGGCTGTTCTTCTCCAGGAATGCCGCCGCGTCGACGATCGAGTTGAACAGATCAGTTTCGTAGCGGTTGAGCGGCTCGTAGAGCAGCACCTGGCCGTGGCGTGCCGCCCGGTCGCCGAGGCTGCCGAGTGCCTCGGCGAGCATCGCCAGGGTCGACTCGCGGGGCAGCTTGGGGCTGGTGCGGCCCTGCATCGAACCGATGATCGCCGGTGCGGCCAGGCTGCCGGCGACATCGATGACGTCCCCGATGAACTCCACGGCCCTGCCGCGGACGGAGGCTTCGGGATCACACAGCGAGAGCCGCTCCCGCAGCCAGCCGGCCCCGGTGCCGACCGCCGCGAGTGAGAGCCGATGGCTCTCGAGCAGCTCACGCAGCTCATCCGCGGGAACGCCGGCCGCGTCGGACGGGAAGACCTCGACCCCGTCGAAGCCGAGTTCGGCCGCGACCCGGCAGCCCTCGGCGAGCGAAAGTGGCCCGCCCTCGCCGCAATGGAGCACGAAGGGCCCCCCGCGGGCCTCGGGCACGAGGCTGATCGTGATCGCCGATTTCATGCCGGGCCTCCCGCGTTGGTGTCTTCGCCAAGCAGCAGCGGACGCATATGCCGCTGGAAAAGGTTGTCGGTGACCTGTCTGGCCACGATCTCCCGGTTGGCCTCGAGCAGATCGGTGTAGCGGCTGCCGCGGTTCGCTGCCAGCTTGAAGGCGACATGCAACAGCTGCCGGATCGAGGGATTGAACTCGGGATTGTGCGGCACGTGGCGGATTGCGGCTGCCAGCCGCGGACCGCTCCAGCCCGCCAACTCCACCGCCGAGGGCAGCTGTGAGCGGTCGATGTCGATCACACTGGCGTAGGGCCCGGTCAGCTCGTCGATGCCGGCCACCGCCTCGGCATAGATCTCACGGGCCAGGTCCAGCCCGTCACCCCCGGCTTCGGCGAGACCGATCAGCTCCTCGAGCCACGTGGTGCCGGCCGTCTTGAGGTGGAACCCCGCCCCGCTGCGGGCGGTCGCCTCGCGGATGAGTGGATAGAGCGAAAACTTGTCGCTACCGGAGTGGACCGAAAGCTTGAGCGACTCCGGCAGGCCGTAGGCCGCCACGGCATGGGCGAGCACGGCGATGTCGTCGGCAAATTCACGGGCGAAGCGGGCAGTGTCGCCGACGTAGTCGACGCCCTTGTTGAAGCGACCGCTGAACTTCGGGGCGATCGTCTGCAGGGGCACCCCCTCGTCGGCAAGCATCGCCAGGATCACCAGCAGCTCTGGGGGCGTCTGCGGCTGCTGTGTCTCATCCATGCTCACTTCGGTGACGAAGCCGGTGGTCCGCCCGGCGGCGATGTGGCGGTAGATGGCCCCGGCCTCCCGGCAGGCGGCGAGATAGTGGCCGGCGATCCGGCGTGCCTCGTCGGCCGAGAGCGGCAAGGGGCGGGCGATCCCCTCGACCGCCACCGGCCCGGTCAGTTCCGGATGCCGCTCGAGAAAATCGTCCAGCTCTCCACGGCCGGCATCGTCGGCGGGCGATCCGATCTGCTCCGCGACATCGATCGTGAAGAAGTCTGCCGAGGCGAGATAGCCATCGACCGTGTCGAGGCGGATGTGGTCGGCATCGACAAACCAGGGATGTTCCCAGCCACGTTTTTGCACGGCAGCCTTGGCGGCGGCGAGCACGTCACCCGGCCTGCTGCCGACGAACGAGTGCTCCCGGTGCGACTTGTTCCAGACCGGAGCCGCCACCACGCCGCACTCGGCAAGCCGCTCGAAGGCGGCCAGCTGGGCCTCGGCCTCGTGGGCGAATCGGTCGCCGACACCGATCGAGAAGCGTGGCAGGCTGGGCGGCTGTGGGGGCATTGAGCGGTTTCCTCGACACGACGGGTATGGCGGTGAATCGGGTGGACGCGAGCTTTCCTCGGGTCGCGAGTGTCAGTGTAGTGGTACGGGTGCGGGAATCGAGTGATGATACTTTCGCGGGTGTCGCGGCACGGGGCCCGCTTCCGGCTCGGGAGCATGCGATGAGAGAGGCGGCGATCATCCTGGCTGGTGGCCGTGGCCGTCGCCTCGGGGCCCTGCCACCCGGCGGCAAGGCCGCGGTCGAGATCGGTGGCCGCTCGCTCTTGGAGCGGGTCGTGGCGGCCGCGGCGACCGAGGTGGAGCGGATCGTGGTGGTCACCGCGGCCGCCCGTCCGATTCCACCGCTGCACGAGGTGGCTGCACCGCTGGAGGTGATTCACGACACGCATCCAGGCTCGGGCCCGCTTGCGGCAATCGTCGATGGCATGCGGCGGCTCGCCGTTCCCTCCACCGGCCCGCCGGTGGGGCGGTGTTTGATCGCCGCCTGTGATCTGCCGCTGCTCGAGCCGGCGGTGGTGAGACTCCTGCTTGATGCCTGCGGAGAGGACGAGGCGGCCGGAATTCCCTCGTGGGTCGTGCCGGTGGTGGGCGGGTATTCGCAGGTGCTCGTCTCGGCGATGGCCATGGGCGTCCTGCCGACGCTCGAGCGGTATCTCGACGAGGGTCGCCGCGATCTGCGTGGGCTGCTCGGTCGGCTCACGGTTCGATTGCTCGACGAGGCCCGTCTCGCCGAGGTTGATCCTACGCTGGCCTCGTTCCGCGATCTCGACACGCCCGGAGACCGAGAAAGCATCGCCGCTCTGAGCCAACGCCGCGGTTTGGCGTATACTCCCGATCGCGATCAAAAAGCCGCGGGTGGCAGGGATGGCACGCGAGCGACGACGAACGAGGAGTGATGCCCGACCACGGCGACGTGGGGCGGTCTTTTCGCTTGCCGGCCTGGCGGTGCTTGCCACGGTTGGCTGGTTTGCCCCGCAGGTGGCGGTGCTCACAGGCCTGCGGGACCGGCCGCTCGCCGCGGTGGTCGCGGGGATCGACGGGTCGATTGCGAGCGGGTCGGCGAGCTGGGCCTGGCTCGGCCCGATTGAGTACCGGCATCTCGTGCTGCGGGATTGTGACGGGCGGGCGGTCGCTGCGGTCGATACCGCCCGGCTCGACCGGGGACTCTTGGGCCTCGCCTGGGATATCGCCTTCGGCCCGGCGAGGCGGACCCGCCTGAGCCTCTCCGGTGTCGCGGTGGTGGTGACGGTCGAGCCCGGGCAAAGCAGTCTCGAGCAGCTACTCGCCAGCCGCCTCGCCAGGCCGCCCCGAGACGAGGCCGACATCGCGGCTGACGTCGCGGCAGAGATCGAGATCGAACTGACCGATGCGGTTGCTCTGCTTTGCGACGCATCGCGTGGCGACGCCTGGCTGGTCGAGAGAATCGCCGCCGGCGGCGTCGTTCGAGGAGG
>Ga0180436_10003946_pt1 | contig 13489 bp, 9 predicted proteins | sample SS_ome_2_FD_132434 | JGI IMG/M metagenome (GOLD analysis project Ga0180436, IMG submission 132434) | Hypersaline lake sediment archaeal communities from the Salton Sea, California, USA - SS_3_S_2 metaG | ecosystem: Environmental > Aquatic > Non-marine Saline and Alkaline > Hypersaline > Sediment...
ATACTTGACTCCAATGTCATGGTTTCCCCGGCTTTCATTTTGAGTCCATCACCTGAGTGGGTTCTGTTTGCGCTTCGCGTATGGAAAAATCTTGTAGAATTTCTTCACGATAAGATTCCCGCGGCTTGAGCAGGCTTTCGATATCGCTTTTTTTGCGCTGCAGCAGGTACACAGCACCGGACTGGATGGTTTGTCCCCGTATATACGAATTCCCAAAGTCGATGCGCTTCATGAGGACATTGTTGTTTTCAGCACTGTCGACGCTCTTTGAATTCTCGAGAGACTTGGCCGGCGGGCAGCTGATCGCCTGGACCGCAATTAAAAGAACTATGAAGCATATTTTCCGGCGCATTGCTTTTTCGCTCCTGCAAAGGGTTGTCAGCTGCTGAGGCAGCTACTTTTTTAAAACAGCGAACTGAAAATTGGGATAACCGGCCAGGGCCGCTGTTTTGGTGATCTGGTTGATGGTCTTGAACGGCAGCCGGCGGTCACACAGCAGCAGAATAGGAGCCGGCTCCGCTGGTTCGGTACCGTGTTCAGTTTTGGATGCTGCGCGCTGGGCAAGTCCTTGGAAAAGTTCAGACGACTTGAGGTTTTCAGGATCCAGGCCGACGATGGTTCCCTTGCTTATTTCAGCGATGACCTCATCCTCCATTTTCAATGTTGAGCGGGACAGGATCAATTTGATGGTTTCCTGGAGATCGCTCTTTGCCGTGGATTGCGGCAGTTCCATATTTTTTTCAAGCCCCGTGATTTCCGGTTTACTGGAGAATGAAAAAAGTAGGAATATCAGAATGATGGTAAACATATCCATCATGGAGGTAATGTTCAGTTTCGGCGGGTTAAACGATCTGGCGGCACGCTTGGTTCCATACTGTCGCATGACTTCGACTCCTATTCGATCTTTCCTGAAATAACCACATTGGGAAACAGCTTGGTTTCTGCCTGCCGGTAGCGGGCCACGTCCATGGTTTCAATAATCGTGTCGTACAGAACATCACCATGGGGAACGATGATCAGCGTGTCGCTGGCAGGATAAGCCGATTTAATCTCTTCCAGATGATTTGCCAGCATGGAAAAGGGAAATGGATCATCGCCCTTTTTTAAAAATTCTCTGCTCCATCCAAGGGCTGTTTCCGGTTTGAGTGCATCGGCATTCAGGGACAGGCTGATGGCTCTTTCCTTCAACTCCACCACGACAATTGCTTTAACTTCCGCTTCAACAGGATGTTCGCTGGAAACCGATCCCAGTACCGGTACGGATGTGTTAATGGCCTTGATGTGCAGGAACGAGGCCGACATCAACAGGAAGGGCACCAGGACCAGGAACATATTCATGATCGGTACCATATCCACATCCCCATCTGCTTCAGCACGGGGTTTTCTTTTTCTTAAGCCTGACATTGAAGCTCCCTCTCTCGTTTCATGGCCGAAAGCATGTTGAACAGTCGCAGGGCCTTTTCTTCAAATTGGTCGATAAGGTAATCGCCGCGATTGTTTAGAACATAGAAACCTGCCAGACAGGGTATCGCTACGATCAGACCAAAGGCCGTGGTAAACATGGCTACGGATATACCGTGGGCCAAAATTTCCTGCTTCATGGCGGCACTGGCTTCACTCACCCCTTGAAAAGCGGTGATAAGGCCGACAATGGTACCCAGAAGTCCCAGAAGCGTGGAAATGTTGGCCAGGAGGGCCAGGTAATTGATCCTGGCCTTGACCCGGGGGATTTCTTTCAGAATGGTCTCTTCGATAGTCATTTCAATCTCCCGGTCCCGTTTGTCCGACTTAAGCAGACCGGCTTTTATGATACGGCCGAGCGGATGCTTTTCGATACGGGTGCACTCTTCAAGGGCGCCTTTGTAGTTGGCTTTCTCCAGGTGAACCATGATTTTCTGGAAGGCTTTGTCCATATTCAACTTGAGACGCAAATATAGAAAGCCGGCCCGTTCACAAAAAAGGGCCAGGCCCACAATCGACACGGAAAGAATGACATACATAAATCCGCCGCCATTTTGAAAAAGTGAGAACATATTTAATCCTCCTGAGCTTCTATCGGTTAAATTTCAGGCGGGCGAATTCAACTGAACCGGCCGCTTGTGTCTGGATGTGAGATATGAGCAGGATTCGTACCAATTGGCGGGAAGCGGGGTAAAAAATGGATACAGAAAAATAAAGGCAGTGACGGTTTAAGGGCAGATTTTCACTATGGTCCGATAGGAAAAAAAGACCGCGAGCCTGGATTACAAATCGATTTTACTATAAAAAATGATCATGGATACTAGATGCGGACCTAGGTCTATGTTGGTCTATAAATCTTAATGGTTCAGACGTTTAAAAGAGGGCTATACCTTAGGGGATGTGGCGCTGAATGGAATGGGGCTCTTTAAGGAATCAGCGAAAAGTGCACAAAAAGATAATAGCTGTATGATAAATTATACATACGTCGAACTGCTTCAACGCCCCCATCTCCCGATTCAGGAAATGGGGGCATCAAAGGAAACAGTCATTTTCAGGAGGAATGTGTTCAGCGCTTCATGATGGCTTCCTGGTCCACCACCGAGGGCTGATAGGGCAGCGCCTCCAGGACGGAAGCAGTGCTGCTTGTCGTTTCCGCTGACACGCTGAACCGGTAGTGTTTCTGCACACCAGGCACTAGATCACCTCCATTGGTTGCGTCGCCGGTGAGCGCTTCGACACCGCTGAAGTTGATACTGTAGGTGCCAACATCATCCGGGGCCTCGACACCCTGGAGCATGGCTGTATGGTCCCCAACGGCCAAATCGAGGGAGTATGTTTCACAGAAGGCGCCAGATGCGGCGTAAAGGGTCCCCATAAGCATGCCGTCCACATAGAGAGTAAAGGCATCATCCTTGGCACTGCCATTATCACAAACAGTAACCATTACCTGACTTTCCACGACCTCATAGCTGATACTGTTGGACCAGTCACTCCAGTCCCCGTCAAACCGGACGCGCGCCTTGACATCATAGACGCCTGGTTCGAGATCTGGAATGATAATTCCCAACTGTGATTCGCTGGCATTGTTCAAGGCAGCTGCCTTGGCGTCGACCATGACCTCGTTGTCCGATATCACATTGCTGAATCCGGCACCGAACAGGTTTGCGGATACCTTTTTGCCCCCCTTGGAGGGGTCGATGGACGAAAGTTCCAGCCTGTCGACAATCTGCACCGCAGGGGATTTTTCGACCTTGGCATTGGGTTCGTTGGTTGGATGGTGCAGGGCGACCGTCAAGGGGCCTTCCAGATATTTATCACACCACCACCCGGGAACCGTAACCGTCATGCTGGTGCCGTCGGGTGTAATCTGGGTGGCTTCGATGGGATACTCATTGCCATTGGCATCGATAAAGTTGACCTCTGGAAAGCGGGTAATGCTCCAATATCCCAATCCGTAGGTTTCGACAATGGGACTGAACCCCTCGCCTTTGATGGTAAAGGTCTTGTTTTTACCGTCCGCCTTGATTTTTCCGGGAATAACCTGTTCGATATCCAAGGGAAAATCCACTTCGAACTCTAGGATATTGTCGGTTGAACCGATATCCGTGACGGTTTTGACCACATGCGTCACATTGGAAACGATGCCTAAAATATCGATCACACCCAGCAGTCCGCCAATGGGTGACAACTTTGCGGCCAGCCGGGCTGCCGTCTTGGCGGCCATCTTGCTGATGACGGCCTGCACCATTCCCCGGCCCACGCCATTGAACAGGCTTTTCGTAATCGGCCCGGATTTTTGGAGGTCATAATAGAGAATGGTCAATATGGATTTCACAGCCCCGGACACATTGCCGGCTTGGAGGGCATCCATGGCTGCCGGAAGGACATCGGTACCGTCGTTGACCGCAAACGTGATGAGCGCCGTTGTGAAATTCGCCGGCTGGAACCCGGGCCCCAGATCGTTCCAGGACATGACGGTTCCGATAGCGGGGAATACGATGCGTTCGACCACCGTTCGGACGGTTATCCATAAATAGACAGGGTTCATAGAATCCACTTCCCGCATGGGATCAAATTTTGAATCAATACCCGGCGTTATGACCTGGACAATCGCATCTTTTTTCTCGGTTTGGGGATAGATTTCTGTGTTGGCGGTCCCCCAGTAATCCTGTGGGCCGAGCATACCCATGGGGCCCGTGATATGTCCTTTCAGCAGGGTGTTGTCTTTGCCCATGATTTGAACAGAAAGATACAGCTCGGTGTCATTTTCAACGACCACCTTACCCGAATTTTCATGTTCATAAACACTGATATCATCTGTTTCAACAGGGGTTACCTTGGCGGCCCGGGCCAGCGCCTGAAAGCTTTGAGCCGCTGAAGCGATGGCTGCGGACGGCAGGATGGTTCCACTTGTTATGGCATTTTCCATGGCAGCAGCCCCCGCAATAATAGCCGCGTTTGCCGCTTGGATCAGCGCGCTGTCTGTCGAATTCCGCACATAGGGATCCACGGCCAGTTTCTGGTCGAGCAGGACCCCCAGAGCCTGAATTTCGGCAAGATTTCCTAAAAGCGTCCTGGTTTCGGCGAAATCATCCTCGGACACCGTGACCTGAACACCAATGGTGTTCCACACCATGGCCAGTGCAGTACTCTGGCTGTTTAAGGTAACAGCGGTGTCATTTTCGAGAACCAGCGCTTCCAGAAATACAGCATATTTGAAAGACCCATCCAGTGTCGGTTCTTGAATAAGGGCTGTAACAATTGATGGGCCGTTTTCGTTTGTCTGTGTGGTGAAGTTGCCGAGAATATCAGGATTTATTTCATTGTCCGGATGTGTAGACCAGGCAACATCCAGGCTGGTGACGTCAACGGTTGAACCGGTCGGGAGTTCGATATCTCCCGGCACATCCCGTAAAAATTCCACCATCAGCTGATTTGAATTTCCGTTGACCGTACTGACATAAGCCGGACCGGAGATCACTCCGTAGGGCGGCCACACCGTAAACGTATCTGCACTGCCGTTGGTATTGTTGGCGGATACGCTACCGCCTGTAAAGTATACGGCAAGGTTGGTATCCAGGTTCAGACCTGTAAACGTCACCTGGCTGCCGTTGTAGGAATAGCCTGTCAATACAGGACTTTTTTCATTTCCGGATATGATGTCCAGGGAATTGGTAACTTCGCCGGCATGGGCCAGTGTCACCTGTGCAAGACCGTTGGTAATACCCGCCGGCCAGGTAAAATGGATTCCTTCGAAATCGACGGATTGCGGAGACAGGTTCAAGGCATTGTTGCAGCCCTTGAGGATGATAACGACCTGGTCACCCGTGGTGGGAAAATTGTTACCCATCAGCAGCATCTGGTCGTCTGCGGTGGCGACATCCGGCAAGTCAAGGCTCTTGTTTATGACAGTGGTAAGCATCAAGGGACCGCCTTCCAGCTCCAGACTGTCCGCATTCCATGAATCTTCCAACGGAATCAGGCGATCACCCGGGTTTTCATTTACATCCAGCAACCCGTCATTGTCATCATCAACATCCAGAAAATCCGGTATCCTGTCTGTATCGCTGTTATCCGGTTGGGCATGGTTGACGCCGGCTTCATCTTCATCGGCCAGACCATTGTTGTCGCTGTCCAGGTCCAAAAAATTAGGCAGGCCGTCTGAATCAGCATCATTGATCAAAAAAAGCTGCTCCGGGTCTAGATCCGGGCGTTCAGCAGCCGTGTAATATTCAAGGTTGTCGGAGAGGCCATCCTGATCCGAATCGGTATCCCACCAGCCCGGCAGACCATCGCTGTCGGTGTCTTTGTGATGGGTCCAATCCAGCAATGCGGCTTGAATTTCAACATAGTCAGGGATACCGTCCCCGTCACTGTCTGCTGTAAATTCGTTACTTTCTATTACCTGCTCCAAATCATCGGGAACACCGTCCAGGTCTTCATCCGAAAAAAATTTTGCCGTGTAGTCCCAACTCGGGTCACTGACCCCGGAGGTATCGGTGACGCTAAAGAAATAATCCCCCGTATCGGAAATCAGAACGGACAAAGCAGCGGATCCCCCCTCGAATGGAATATTGGCTGTGGTCGTCGTCAGAGGGGTTCCCGTGCTGTCCATTACCCCGAGGGCCGGTCGCATGGCGATGTGGGCTCCCACAAGAACAATTGTGTAGCGCCCCGAAACGTTGAAGGTAAGGCGGAAATAATCCAGATCAGGGATGTTTCCCTCTGCCGATAACGTACCGAGTATTTTTAAGGGAGCTGTGCCGGCGTCTTCCGACACTGATATGCCGTCATTCTGGTTCGAATGACTCAACTCCATTGTTTCGCTATATTCAGGAAACTGGGACATGAAGCCGTCAGTAGGAAAATCGTCATCTATATCCGCGAAACCATCTTCATCCACATCGTTCTCATAGTAATTGCCTGTACCATCGATATTGGTATCGTAATGGGATGCGCGGTCATCCGGAAAAATGTCGCTGGTATTCAAAAATCCGTCCCCATCCCTATCCAGATCGTGGTTATCAACCACCCCGTCACCATCAATATCCATGATAAGCAAAATGGTCTTGGCGTCAGTGACCGTGTCCCCTTTTCCGTCGCTCACCTGCAGCTGAATCGTATAGCTTCCCGGCTGATCAGCATAAAACCCGGTCGCTCTGGTTCTGGGCGAGGTCAGGACATAATTGGCAGCGGAATGGTCGCTATTTATCACGCTCCACACATATTCACTCCCGGCACTGTCGGCGGCGTTTAAATATATGATTTCCTCCGGGTTGGGGTTGTTCATATCCCGGGTGACGATGCCGGTTTGGTCCGGCCCGACGCTGGCGACAATCGTTTCGGGTGTTTGCGTATTCGGCAGGGCAGATTCCGTATTTTCACCACCCCCACCGCCGCCGCCACTGCACCCTGAAAACAGGACCGTTAGAGATGCGAGTAAAACTGCCAGGATCACCATCTTTAGGTGTGTATCAGCCATTCGTGACAATAACGTGTGTTGCATGTGCAACTCCTTTCCAGCGAGAGATTGATGAGGAACCATATGAATACAATATGCCGATGCCTCGTATTGCATCATTGCGGGCAACGCATATGCAATAACAGGGCTTCCGCATTCACAAATTGAGTTTAAGCTAACGTTCGACGCATGAAATAAAGCATAATTTGTGCCAGGTATATCGTGGCCTTGAGGGAAGCATTACTGGCAGGCGTGCTGTGGGGTGACAGTGTTGAAAAAGAGAATTTTGCACGAGCATATAGAACTATTAAACCTAACATAACGATATGTTAGATAACTTTTAACGAACGGGTTGCTTATTGATGTGGGGATGGATCAATGCGCACGATATCAGCAGCGCCAATGGACATCGCATAGCAGCTGTGGCATTTACTTCATACTTATGAAGAATATTTGAAAATATGGTAAATTGATGTTATATTGATCTGAACACCAATTGGAAAACTTTCGCCGTTGCCCAACCTGAAAAGAAATCCCTTTGTTCACCACGGATGCTCAGGAAAACGCTTTTTCCCAGCGCTTGAGAAGCAGGTCCGGAACCAAAGGGCCCAGGTCGTTCTTTTTGAAAAATTCCATGATATCAAGCTGATTACCCTGAAACCACCACCGCTTCAGCAAATCACCGGTTTCCGGTTGAAACACCCATTGCGGCCCGAAACGGCCCTTCAGATGATCTTCCATGGCAGCCTCCCCCATCCAACCCAGCACGTAGTCCAGGCAGTAGAATTCCGGAACCAGGTCAAACAGATGGCTTTCGGGCTGGTGATAAAACCCGGTGTGGCGGGCCATGATGTCCGCATAAGGCTCGCCGTCTGCCAGGTGTCCGCTATCGAACATGCGGTATTCAGCTATGAACTTAGCCGCATAGCGCCGAAAAGCAGCCAGGTCCCTTAACGATTTGTAATAATTCAATTCCCGGGACTGGTCCCCGGAAAGATTGAGAAAATTTTTTAAAAATGGTTCACTCAGGGTAATGTTCTGCAGCAAAAAAGCGTATGATTCCGAAAGACTGTAGCTTGTGGCCAGTTCCCGGTCTATGGTGGAAAGGCGTGAAGAAGTGAATACGGCTGACAACCCGTGCCCGAGTTCATGCCACAGGGTTTCCAAGTCGATCCACCCGCCGACCGCATTCATAACCACATGTACCTCATCTGGTACCTGCAGCAGAAACGTCATGGCCTGGTCGCTTTTATGGGCATCCTTCTGGATATCCATATGCAGGTTGTCAAGCGTTTTCAGATGAATACCCCACACGTCCAGAAAAGCCATGGACTGCTCCATGGCGCCCTGTGGCAGCCATGGGTCAAGGTTATGCATACCAAAAAGATTAATGGAATCAAACCGATTGAGGCGTTCAAGCGGCAGGTTGAAACGCGCCTTTGTCCAGGTCTGCATGGCCTTGAAATACAAATCCCGGGTCTCTTCCAGCATCTTTTCCATCAAGGGGACAAAAATGGCATAGTCATAGCCCTTCTTTTCCCGGCAATAGTCGATGTAAGACGCGAACCCGAATTCCTTATCCAGCTCTTCCAGAAGGATTTCCCAGTAATTGAGGGCAAAGGGTTTCATGAATTTGCATAGCGGCCCGGTTTCCTGCTGAAGGCGTTCCCGGTCCGCGTGTGAGCGTGATTGCTGACACCATTGAATGATGTTGCGGAAATAAATCCGTTCATCACCGACCACGGCAGCCGCACCCCGCATCCAGGTTTGCATCTCGGTTTCATGGGGCAGCAGCGCCTGTTGAAGATAGTGGTCAATAAATGCATGGCGCACCCGTTGCCTGGCTTTTCCGATTAATTCCCGATCGATACGTTCCAAGGTCGGAAGGGTCAGAAAGGCATCAAATCCGGCATACAGGTCATAGGGCTCAACAGCGGGTGCTTCCCCCTTCCACATGGCCAGGGCACTGGCTGTGCGGCGCTGGTTAAGTGTCTTGAGGGTTTCAATGAATGTAAGTTGTTCTTTCAGCATATCGTGTTACTCGCAATTTTCCCCTGAAATGTAAAATTTGCGTCTCAATTTTAACCTTTCAGGGGAAAATTGCGAGGTTTTTTTTCAGACATTGGAAACATTCATGAGCACGGTTGGTGTTTAATTACCGAGGCATCGGTTTATGTGTATTGTTCTTAAAAACGGATGACCGTTTCCCATGTCATAATTGACAATGGTGAAATGGAGATTACCTTGTGGTCCGGTGTATGTTAGTGAAAATTCTATTAAGAACCAAAATGGAGAGAAAGACATATGTTTGAAACAAGGGAGCAGGTGCTGGAAAAGATCATGGATCAGGCCAAGCCTGTTTGCTGCGATTGCGGCGAGGAAATGAACCTATGGGAAGTGCCCCCCATCAATTTCAGTGACGGTCTGGGCTGGGGTACACCCTATTTATATGTCTGCTTTAATGATGAATGCCCGGCTTACAAGCAGGGCTGGGACAACTTGCGTGAAAACTACAGTCACATGGCCTCCTACCGGCGCATGTGCTATCCCGGTACCGACCAATATGAACTGATGCCGGTTTTCAGCCCCGTGGGCGGAACAGGCCAGATCATCGACGACCAGGTGCTGCTCCAGGAAGAAACGCTTAAACAAGCCATCAAAAAAGGATTTTCCATTCTGGCCCAGTGCTATGTGGAAAAGGATGCGGAAACCGCCCTGAGGATGGTGCTCGATCCCACCGAACCGGCGCGCGTGCGGCTAAAAGCAGCCGAAATGCTTGGTGATATCGGCGACTTGGATGCCATCGACCCCTTGCGCAACCTCTCTGTAGGCAACCGTCTGATCGAAGAGCAGTTGGAAAAATCCATTAAGCAGATCCATGAGCGATTCTATACCCGGGAATGTCCTTTCTGTGCGGAAATCATTAAGAAAAAAGCCAAAATTTGCAAGCACTGCGGCAAAGAGGTTGCCGGACTATAAAACCCGAGGGTTAATCAGAACATTACATTGGGTTCTATAGTTGGAAGTTCAAAGCCCTCCATCCTTCTGATCCAAATACAAATGCCGATTTCAGAAGAAATCGGCATTTTTCCGTTTTATGACCAACCACAACATCTTGGGTATAGGCTGAGTACCAGAAAAAAGTACACTTTTTATCTATATCGTTACAAAACATTCAATCTAAAGGGCTCACCTGGGCTGATGTAATCACCGTATTTAAGCGGTAATCAATTTTAGGATACTTGTTTTGCAATTCCCAATAAGAAGCATTTCAACATAAGTGTGGAATATTTTATGAAGGTGAGAATAAATGATAATTTTCGGCTGTTTGCGATACCGCTTTTGGGAATTATATTTATAGAATATATAAGGATTTGATAATGATCTTATACGCAAATTTAATGCCTTTTATTTACGAATTAGATTCAGGGGCTGCCACCCTGAAGTATTAAAATGATCAGAAACATAGGTGCCAGGAGATACAAGCGTATCGAACCATGCTAGATCGTCCGATGAAAGTTGGACATCTGATGAACGGCTGAGATCATCCAGATGACCTATCGTTCGTGGCCCTATAATAACTGAAGTAATTGCGGGCTGGTGCAAAATCCAAGAAACACAAAGGGCCGCATGTGAAAGATTTCTATCCTTTGCCCAATTCATTACATTTTGAGAAATTCTGATACCTGCTTCTGTTATGCGATCGGCATAAATCTGCTTTTGGGTTGCCCGACTACCCTTCGGTAAAGCCTTTTCTGTTTGGTACTTGCCAGCTAGCATTCCTTGGGCTAGGGGTGACCATGTAGCGATACCCATATCATATTCCTGGCACATAGGAACGACCTCATTCTCGATTCTACGGTCTAAAAGGTTGTAAGGAGGCTGCTCACAGATAAATTTGGGAAATCCTTTCAACTCGGCGATCTGAATTGCCTCAACCACCCTCCAGGCCGGATGGGTAGAACAGGCAGTATATCGAACACAGCCGCTCTCCACCAAGTAGTTAAGAGCGCTCAGAGTCTCTTCCTGGGGAACATTCCAATCCGTGCGGTGAAGGAATAAGATATCGATATAATCGGTCTTCAATCTTCTAAGGCTTTCGTAGCAGCTGTTAATAAGATTGTGCCGTGTATTACCGCCGCTATTTGGTTGGTCGCTTATAGGGAAAAACGCTTTTGATGATACAATTGTTTCATGACGCTTTCTTTTTTGCTTAAGGGCTTTTCCCAAGATTTCTTCGCTTCTCCCTTCAGCATATACATTGGCGCAGTCGATAAAATTAATACCGTAGTCCATTGCCTTGTCGATCATCAGGGTGGAGGTAGCCTCATCAGTCGGGCCACCGAAATTCATGGTTCCCAATGTCAACTCAGATACCATCAGACCGGAGCGGCCTAAACGTCTGTATTGCATTTCCTTATCCCCATCACTATGTCATGTCCGCTAATAATATCATTTTCTCTGATTGGTTTAAGCTTTCAGGCATTCTTCGATTCTAACCAAGGCTTTCTTGCCGCCCACATTTCCGGGGAATACAATATAGGCCATGCCCGGATAACGGGCTTCGTCACCCAATTTCCACACCGGCACGCCGGGCAGGACCTGGCCTAGAATCATGGCCCTGCGAACACCGAGGCCGGCCGTAGCAACATCGCTGGAAGTGATACCGCCCTTGGCCACCAAATAACGTGGTTGGTGATCCAGTGCGGCAATGATCTGTACGAGGCTGTCGGAAACCTGTTTTCCAATCTCGAGACTGTGAGCGCTGTCCCGGCCGCTGAGAAGTTTCCTGCTGGTGTAGATCACTGTATCCACCCCGTCACAGATAGACTTGTTCATCGTCGCAACCACTCGTTCTATTTCTTGAGCCCGCTGTCCGGTATCTAAAAGTTGAACTACATCGATTTCAATGGCCATAATCCGGTCCGCGTTAATAAGAGCTTTCACCTGCTGGGTTGTTTTAGGCACATACGATCCAACCACAAACAGACCGCCGTAGCCATTGTCTGTAACAAAGTCACGGGATTCCAGCAAAGTGCGGGGTTCGATGCCGCAGCGGACTCGGACAAGAGAGGCGGCTGTGCGGAATAAAAACCGGCATCCCTGATCTTCTGCTTCCAGAAGTCCCTGGACAACCACTTCCAGGTCCCGATAAGAAGCGGCATTGACCACACAGGCTGATCCGGAAACCAATTCCCGCAGAATGTTCCTTACCTTTTTAGGACCGCCACTGCGAATGTCTTTCAGGGATAGGGCGGCCACTTGATGCCGGGAAATGCGTCCGTTTGTTTTTTCTGCCACCCAATCTTTAAGGTCGGAATGGCTATAGCCAAAAACAACGTCCCTGGCATAAGCGGTTTCGGCCGCCGGTGTCATGACATCATTTTCAGCAACATAGTGAATATCGTTTATGGTATAGCGGTTACCTTCAAAAAAGCAAGGCGCGATGAGATAGGGGCAACCAACGGTATCAAGCGCCTCTGCCAGGGCATCAATTTCATCCGGGAAGTGTCCCCGAAGGGTGGAGTCACTGCGGCTGATGACCTCGATCTCCACACCTGTTTTTTGAGAGGCGGTTTTCAAGTTGGCGCCGATTTTTCTGTTCAGGCGGCATGCTTCGTGAGCTGTCATGCTGCGGCTATTTGTCAGGATGTAGAAGGCCGGGTATCGGGTAACCAGCTCGGCCTCCAGATCATTGACGGACCAATTCGTTAAAACAGGGATGCCATGTACGGTCTGTGTGCCGGTGGGGTCGTCGTCCAGGACAACCACCTTTTGACCGGCTGATTGCAACTGGTGCTGAATACCGGGTAGCAAATCCCGGGGCCATTCTTCAGGCAGGCTGTCAAACAAGTCTTTTTTGGGGATAGCTGCAGGATTCATTTGATACTTGGTTTCAGGTTCCAGGGTCTTGGCCTATCCCTACTGCCCTGGCATCCATCTTCCATCCTCCGGGGCTCTACGGTTCCGACTGATAGCAATCTGCCCGACTGCTATCCGGCATAAACCGGCAGGTCTAACTCGTCGGCATTTAGTATACTGGGCGCGGCCTTGGGGGCCGGTGCATCCAGAAATGGCAGAATGTCGGTTCCCTGCCAAACCGGATAACCCTTCAACATGGCGGCTACGTTGCCGGCGGCAAGGGTGGCCATGCCCTGGCGGGTCCAGCTGGTGGCTGAAGCAATGTGCGGTGTAATTACGACATTGTCGAGATCTTCCAGGCCGGGTTTCAAATTGGGCTCGTCCTCGAAAACGTCCAGACCGGCTGTGAACCCAGGATGTTGGCGGCAGTGTTCAACCAGGGCGGTTTCGTCAATGACAGGCCCACGGCTGGTGTTGACCAGAACAGCGTCCGCCTTCATAAGGGACAGACTGTCAGCGTTGATGAGGTGAAACATGGAAGCGTCCAGGATCGTGTGTATGCTGACCACATCTGCAGTTGCCAGCAAATCCTCGACATGGTCGGCCTTTTGGCAGGTAACCCTGAGAAAGCCTTGCTGTTCGAGAAAGTCGGCATAAGTTCCTACATAAGTTTCCAGGGATGTATTCCTGTGGATGTCATGGTAA
>Ga0180436_10003947_pt1 | contig 13485 bp, 15 predicted proteins | sample SS_ome_2_FD_132434 | JGI IMG/M metagenome (GOLD analysis project Ga0180436, IMG submission 132434) | Hypersaline lake sediment archaeal communities from the Salton Sea, California, USA - SS_3_S_2 metaG | ecosystem: Environmental > Aquatic > Non-marine Saline and Alkaline > Hypersaline >...
CGCGACAGCGTCTTCTACCAAGCGCTGCTATTGGGCCAGCTGGAAACTGTCGGGCTGGGCTGGGAACTGGCCGATGCCCTTGTCGAGCGGCTTTCGGCGGTGACTCCGGAGCAGATTCAGACTGTGGCGCAGCGGTACTTGACCACCGAGAGCCAAACCGTTGCGCTATTAGTGCCGCAGCCCTTAGGGGCATCAGAAGGGTCCGCGGCGACGGCCATGATTGAGGGCAATGACGATGTTCGCTAAACCGATTCGACTGGGGCTTGCGCGCGGTCTGCTGCTGATCGGGCTTGGGATGCCCTGGGGCCAGGCTGCCTTGGCGGCCCCCAAGATCCAGACCTGGCAGACCGCTGCTGGCGCTAAGGTGCTGTTCGTCGCCGCCGAAGCGCTGCCGATGGTTGATGTGCGGGTCGTCTTTGATGCCGGAAGCGCACGCGACGGCACCCAACCCGGGCTCGCCTCGCTGACCTCGGCGATGTTGACCGAAGGTGCCGCTGGTCTTGATGCGGATGCCATCGCGGAGCGCGTCGAGGCGGTTGGCGCGGAACTCGGGGCCGGGACCGATCGTGATACCAGCTTCGCGCGCATGCGCTCATTGACCGAGCCCGAGGCGTTCGAGACCGCGGTGGACACCCTGACCAAGATCCTGAGCGAGCCAACCTTTGACCCGGCTGAGCTGGAGCGGGTGCGGCAAAATCGGCTCACGGCGCTGCGTCTGGCCGAGCAAGACCCAGGGGATGTCGGGCAGAAGGCCCTCTATCGGGCCATCTTCGGCGACCATCCCTATGCCTCGGACCCAAGTGGCACCGCCGAGAGTATCGCGGCGCTGCGTGCCGAGGATCTGCGCGCCTTCCATCGCCGCTACTATGGGGCTGGCAATGCCACCATTGCCATCGTCGGGGCGCTGGACCGGACCCAAGCCGAGGCGCTTGCCGCTCGCCTCTCCGCTGAGCTGCCGAGTGCTGGTCCACCAGCGCCATTACCGCCGGTGCCGGCGCTGGCACGGGCTCAGGTCGAGCAGATCGCGTTTCCGTCCAGCCAGACGCATCTCTATCTCGGTCAGCCGGGGATGCGGCGCGGTGATCCAGACTACTTCGCGCTCTATCTCGGTAATCACATCCTCGGCGGCAGTGGTCTGGTGTCGTTGCTGATGGAGGAGGTGCGTGAGAAGCGAGGACTCTCCTACAGTGTCTACAGCTACTTCTTGCCGCTCGCGCAACCGGGACCCTTGCTGATGGGGCTGCAGACACAGAATGCGCAAGCCGAGGCGGCCCAGCGGGTGCTGCTCGAGACCTTGACTCGCTTTATCGAGGAGGGGCCGACCGCGGAGCAGCTCGAGGCCGCGGTCAAGAACATCACTGGCGGGTTCCCGCTGCGCATCGCCGGCAATAGCAAGATCGTCAGCTACCTGGCGGTGATTGGATTCTATGATCTGCCACTCGACTACCTTGAGGTCTTTCCCGACCGTATCCGCGCCCTGACCGCCGAGGAGATTCGCGATGCCTTTAAGCGCCGCGTTGATCCATCGCGGTTGGCGCGGGTGGCCGTGGGGGGCGTGACCGAGTCGAATGCGTCTCTCACCGAGCCAATGAAGGCTGATGCGCTCAGTGAGCCCGAGCGGGCGGGCGCAGTCGCTGAGCCAGTGGGGACTGGTGCCGCGGGTGGCCAGGGCTGAGCCTGGGCGCGGCTGGCTGCGGATCATTGGCGGCTGCTGGCGTGGTCGCCGGCTGCCAGTCGCCCTGCAGCCGGGGCTGCGGCCAACACCGGATCGAGTGCGCGAGACCCTATTCAACTGGCTGGCGCCGGTGATCGAAGGCAGTCAGTGTCTGGATTGCTTCGCGGGTAGCGGTGCGCTTGGTCTGGAGGCCGCATCGCGTGGCGCGGCAAGGGTCATCCAGCTCGAGCGCCATCCGGCGGTTGCGCGAAGGCTAAAAGCGAATGCGACTGAGCTTGGCGCTCAGCAGCTAAGCGTCCATTGCGCCGACGCCCTGGACTGGTTAGCCCAGTCGCCGATGGCGACCGTCGATATCTGCTTTTTAGACCCTCCCTTTGGGACCAACTTGCTGCAGCCAACCCTGAGCCAGCTGATTCAGCACGGATGGCTAGCCGCCGGCGCCCTGGTCTATGTCGAGACGGACCAAGCAACGCCCCTGCCGGACCTGCCTGCGGACTGGCATTGGTTGCGCGACAAACGCGCCGGACAGGTGCGCTATGCGCTTGCACAGGCGGGAGCGGTCGCCAAGTAGCCCTCACTCCTCACTCCACTCCTCACTCTCCTCTCAGGCGCCGATTCTGCTATTCTCCCCGCCACTGGTATCCTCGCGCAGGGGCGGGCAGCTTGCAGAGTGTCGTCTATCCGGGATCGTTCGACCCCATCACCAATGGCCATAGCGACTTGATCGCTCGAGCCTCTCGGCTCTGTGATCGCGTCCTGGTTGCGGTCGCGCGAGATAGCGCGAAAGACCCGACCTTTACGGCCGATGAGCGAGTCGCCCTGGCGCGCTCGGTCTGTGCGCGGATGACCAATGTTGAGGTTCTGTCCTTCTCTGGCCTACTGGTCGATTTTGCCCGCTCGGCTCGGGTTCATGTCATCATGCGCGGGCTGCGCGCGGTCTCGGACTTCGAGTACGAGTTTCAGCTCGCTGGGATGAATCGGCGCATGGCGCCAGATATCGAGACCCTCTTTCTTACGCCGGCGGAGCAGTATGCCTATATCTCTTCGTCGTTGGTCAAACAGATCGCTCGGCTTGGCGGTGACGTCTCGGCGTTCGTTGACCCTAGCGTGCATGCTGCATTGCGAGAGCGGTTTGGATAAACTTTGCGCCATCCCAATGTCCCCGGCGAACGGACGCTGGTAGTCTCGGCAATGTGCAGGCTGTTGACCTAAAAGGTTGTTGACCTAAAGTAGGGCGAACATCACGCTCGCCACCCACAACGGGGGTTGCCCCCGGATCTTTCACCTTCCGTTCAGAATATCGACACGCGCAGGAGTAGAACCATGGCGCTTATCATCACCGACGAATGCATCAACTGCGATGTTTGCGAGCCTGAGTGCCCAAACGGCGCTATCTCGCAAGGCGACGAGATCTATGTGATCGAGCCTGACCTGTGCACCGAGTGCGTGGGTCATTATGAGACCTCGCAATGTGTCGAGGTGTGCCCGGTCGACTGCATCATCGTCGACCCAGATCACAAAGAGACCGAAGAAGAGCTGCGCGCCAAGTACGAGCGCATCACTGGCGACGCTGGCTGAGCCCGATCTGATGATTCGGCAGCTCAAGGCCCCCGCTGGGGGCCTTTTTTTGATGCTGGCTTGCCGCTACCTGCGGCTGGCCGTCTTGCTGTTGATCCCCGGCTTGGGGATGGCCGAGGCGGAGTCCCCGGCTGTTGCCTTTGGCGGGGGGCAGCAATCGCCGCGCCCGCCCTCAATGGCCGTGGCGGCAGCCCATCCGGATGCCACCGATGCCGGGCTTGCGATCATGGCGGCAGGTGGCAATGCCTTCGATGCCGCGGTCACGATTAGCGCCGTGCTCGCTGTCGTGGAGCCCTACAGCTCTGGTATTGGCGGTGGTGGCTTCTGGCTCCTGCATCAGGCCGCTACGGGAAAGAATGTCATGATCGACGGTCGCGAGCGTGCACCGCTGGCGGCACAACGCGATCTTTATCTTGATGAGGACGGCGAACTGATCGCTGGTGCCTCGCTCAACGGCCCGCTGGCCGCTGGTATCCCGGGCGAGCCGGCGGCGCTGGTGCATATCGCTGAGCACTACGGCAGGCTGCCTTTGGCGACGACGCTGGCCCCGGCCATTCGGCTTGCGCGTGAGGGCTTTGCGGTCGATGAGATCTATCGCCGCATGGCGGCTTGGCGGATCGAGGTGCTGCGTGCCTCACCGGCCGCGGCGCGCCAGTTTCTCGTCGACGGCGAGGTGCCCGCTCTCGGTGCCATCATTCGTCAGCCCGACCTTGCGGCGGTGCTCGAGGCGCTAGCAGCCAAGGGGCGTGCCGGCTTCTACGAGGGCGCGGTTGCGCGGGCATTGGTCAGGGGCACCCGTGCTGCGGGTGGCATCTGGACGCTGGAGGATCTATCCAGCTATCAGGTGGTCGAGCGTGATCCAATTGTCGGGCACTACCAGGGCTGGGAGATCCTGAGTGCCGCGCCGCCCTCATCTGGCGGTGTCGCCTTGGTGCAGATGCTGGGGATGCTGGAGGCGCTTGATGCCCGGCTTGGACCCGCATCGGGAGAGGCGGATCGAGTCCATCGGCTCGCCGAGGTGATGCGACGCGCCTATCGCGATCGCGCCCGCTATTTAGGCGATCCAGACCAGGTCGAGATACCGGTCGAGCGCCTGACCCATCCTTACTATACGGCCGGTCTTGCGCGTGATATCGACCCAAGGCGCGCGACCCCGAGCATACCCATGGCGACGGCGCCTGAAGGCAAGGATACGACCCACTTCTCGGTGCTCGACGCGGACGGCAATCGGGTTGCCGCGACGCTGAGTATCAATTACCCCTTTGGCTCCGGCTTCGTGCCGCCGACAACCGGGGTCTTGCTAAATGATGAGATGGATGATTTCTCAGCCCAGCCAGGGGTGCCTAACGCCTACGGATTGGTTGGCGGAGAGGCGAACGCCATCGCGCCTGGCAAGCGGATGCTCTCGAGTATGAGTCCAACCTTTGCCACCTCCGAGGATCAGCTGGTGATCCTGGGGACTCCGGGAGGCAGCCGTATCATTACCATGGTGCTGCAGGGCATCCTGGCTGCCATGCAAGGTGGTGATCCGCGGGACTGGGTTGCGGCCCCGCGATTTCACCACCAATATCTGCCAGACCGGATCACATTCGAGGCCGCTGCCTTCGACGAGGTCCTGCGGCATCAGCTCAGTGAGCGTGGGCATCACTTGGCGCCCGCGGGCCAGCGCTACGGTAATATGCAGCTGATCGTCTGGGACCGCGCATCCGGGACGGTCCAAGCAGCCTCTGATCCGCGTGGTATTGGCAAGGCGTTGGTGCGCAAGCAACCCGCTGCGCTGGAACCGCGGATCGGCACCGGTCATGCTGACGAAAGATAACAGTATCGAAGGTTCCGATCGCTGCCGCCAAGCTCCCTCACTGGTCCTTTACAGGGCAAGACCTCAAGGACCTGCCGGTGTAAAGCCGACATTTTTTTCTGTGGCTGCGAGACCGTAGCCGCTATTCCTCCCGGCCTAAAGGCTGGGGTTTCTCGCGGAGGAACTGATGAAGACACTTATTGTTGCCTTGCTGACCCTGTTCATGGCGGGGGCCCTGTTGGTCCCTGAGTCCGCTGATGCCAAACGCTTTGGTGGTGGTCGCAGCTTCGGCAAACAGTATTCCGCCCCGCAGAAGTCGCAGGCGGCGCCACGCCAGTCACCGCAACAGGGGCAGGCTGCCACTGCCGCGGCACGCCCGGCGGCGCCAGCGCGCAGCGGTGCGAGTCGCTGGCTAGGGCCGCTCGCTGGCCTTGCGGCTGGTGGCCTGCTCGCCTCGCTATTCTTCGGTGATGGTTTTGATGGCTTTCAGATCATGGACTTTTTGCTGATCGGATTGCTAATTTTTGGTGGCCTGATGCTGTTTAAGATGCTGCGCCGTAAGGCGGCGGGCACGAGCGGCGGTCTGGCGCCGGCTGCAGCCTATGGTCGCGGCGCGATGAGCGCGGGCGTGCCGCCGACCTCTGGTCAGCGGCCAGCAGCGGTGGCAGGCGGCGGTGTGGCGGCGCAGGGTGATAGGCTGTCTAGCGATGCGACGCCCTATTGGTTTGACGGCGCCGGTTTCGTTGAAGGCGCAAAGACGCACTTCATCAGACTACAGGCGGCTTGGGATCGCTCTGACTTTCGGGATATTCAAGAGTATACCTCGCCCGAACTCTTCGCCGAGGTCAAGCGCGAGCGCGAGGCCATGGGGACGGAGACCAACACAACTGAGGTCGTGACGCTGAATGCGGAGCTTCTGGATCTGCGACGCGATGCCGATCAGCTGATCGCCAGTGTGCGCTTTACCGGGCTGATCCGGGAGGACGCCAGCGCCGCGGCAAACCCCTTGGATGAGATCTGGCATGTGGCTCATCCTTGGGCAAGCGCGGACGGTGACTGGATCATCATTGGCATCCAGCAGGCAGGCGCTTAGGCGATTGCTGGACTGAACGAGGATCAAGTCCATGCCGTCAAACTACGAGCGTTTTTTTGATGCCGAGCGCTTTGCCGTGATCGGCCACAGTGCGGCTAAGCCATTTCCGATATTGAGCTATAAGGGACTGAAGCGTCTTGGCAAGACCGTCTATCCGGTCGACAAGAGCGCGGAGCGTATCGATGGTGATCAGGCCTATGCGTCATTGGCTGCGCTGCCACGGCAGCCGCAGGCGGTGATCATCGAGGTGCCAAAGGCGGAGACGCGTGACTGGGTGGCCAGTGCGGCGGAGGCCGGTATTACCGATGTTTGGGTACACATGGCGCATGACACCCCAGAGGCGGTGGCGCTCGCTGCCGAGAAGGGGATCAACCTGCGTACCGGCACCTGTGCGGTGATGTATCTGAAGCCAGGGCTGTCCTACCACAGCATCCATCAGTTGATCATGAAGGCCCTGGGTAGGTATTAGGCTCTCCGCCCGGCGTCGTGTCGGGGAATGGTTTAATGTTGTTTGAAGAGGCGCTCCTTCTCGCGCTGCCAATCGCGCTCCTTGGCGTCGGCGCGCTTGTCGTGAAGCTTCTTGCCCTTGGCGAGACCGATCTCAAGTTTGGCGCGGCCGCGCTTCCAGTAGAGGGCGAGTGGCACCAGGGTATAACCGGCACGCTCGGTCTGGCCGATCAGACGGCTAAGCTCGGTGCGCTTAAGCAGCAGCTTGCGTGTACGCGTTGGGTCCGGGTTGACATGGGTGGAGGCGGACGGCAGCGGAGAAAGATGGCAGCCAATCAAGAAACCCTCCCCGTGAAGGATCTTCACGTAGGACTCTTTGAGCTGCACACGCCCGGCGCGCATACTCTTGACCTCCCAGCCTTCAAGCGCAAGTCCAGCCTCGATGCGTTGCTCGATCTGATACTCATGCTTCGCCTTCTTGTTCAGCGCGATCGTGCTGCTCGGAGTGCCGGGTTTCTTTTTTCCTTTTGCCATCGTTACAGTCTAAGCCACCAGTCGACAAGACGGAAGTCTCTTTTGCAGCTCAGGCTTGCATGACTGGAGACTCACCGCTATGATGATCGGCTCTTTTACTCGGGAGACAGTCATGCGTCAGCCCCTGATTGCTGGAAACTGGAAGATGAACGGTAGCAAGGCCGAGACGGTCGAGCTGCTGAACGGCATCAAGGCCGGTATGGGTGAGATTGCGGCCTCCGAAGTCGCTGTTTGTCCGCCATTTCCCTACCTATATCTGGCCGAAGATATGCTTAAGGGCACGGCCATCCGCTACGGTTCGCAAGACTGCTCGCGGGAAGAGTCTGGCGCCTTCACCGGCCAAGTGTCGGCTGCGATGTTACAGGATTTTGGCTGCACCTACGCCATCCTCGGGCATTCCGAGCGTCGCCTGTTTAACGCCGAGACTGACGCGATCATCGCGCGTAAGTATGCTGTCGTGGTGGCGCATGCGCTAACGCCGATCCTCTGCGTGGGTGAAACCCTTGAGGAGCGCGAGCAGGGTAAGACCGAGGAGGTCGTGGCTCGGCATCTTGACGCGATCCTAGAGTCCGCGGGCGCGGAGGCCCTAGGTAAGGGGGTCATTGCCTACGAGCCAGTCTGGGCGATCGGGACAGGTGTTACCGCAACCCCTGAACAAGCGCAAGAGGTGCATGCCTTTCTGCGAGCACGGATTGCCAAGAAGAATGCGGAGATTGCCGCTGGCGTGCGGATTCTCTACGGCGGCAGCATGAAGCCTGGTAATGCCCACGAATTAATGGCGCAGGCCGATATCGATGGCGGCCTCATCGGTGGCGCGGCGCTCAAGGCGAGTGACTTCCTGGCGATCTGTAAGGCCGGCGACGCAAACGCCTAATTAACCGCCAAAGCTGTCCATTGAGGGCATCTGGCAGACTGAGAGAACTATGCAGCTCATCCTTACCGTACTCCATCTGGTGCTCGCGATCGGTCTGATTGCGCTTGTGCTGCTGCAGCATGGCAAGGGTGCTGATGCCGGCGCCGCCTTTGGCAGTGGCGCCTCGTCAACGGTGTTTGGCGCGCAGGGCTCAGGCTCGTTTTTGTCGCGCTCGACCGCCATCATCGCGACACTGTTCTTTCTGACGAGTATTGCACTCGCGTACTTTGCGGTCCGGGTTAGTGAGCCGGCTGGCTTGATGGATGGTATTGATGTCTCGGTGCCTGTCTCACCAAGGCCAGAGACTCGTGCCGACCTGCCCGCGGTGCCGGATGCCATGCCTGATGATGCTGCTTCGCCCAAGGCCGACGCAGCTTCTGATCTGCCGCCGGTTAGGGATGAGGCGTCGGAAGGTGGATCGGAAACAGCCCCATCAGGCACTGGTGGTGATCTGCCGCCGGTTGGTCAGTAGTGTCGTTTAACGGCTTGGCTGCTTTAAGTATCGATAATCTCTCACCCTAGGGCCAAAAACCTGTAATAATACTGTTCAACTTGCCGACGTGGTGGAATTGGTAGACACGCTGTCTTGAGGGGGCAGTGGCGCAAGCCGTGCCGGTTCGAGTCCGGCCGTCGGCACCAGCTCGAAGAGGCGGTACCCTTCATGGGGCCGCCTTTTATTTTTTTGGTTATCCTAAGCCATTGAATCTCAAGGTGTTATATTGTGTTGATGGCTTGACAGCCTAGAGTGTCTGAATTAGTATACAGCGGCTAATCGTCGCCCTAAACGGCCTGCTTCTTGGAGTCGCCGCCGGATGCTAGAAGACTATCTCCATATCTTGATCTTCCTGGTCGTGGCGACGCTGATCGGCTTCGCGCCGCGAGTGCTCGGGATGCTGCTCGGGCCGCGCCGGCCCGATCCGCATAAGGATGCTCCGTACGAATGCGGTTTCGATGCATTCGAAAGTGCGCGGATGAAGTTTGACGTGCGCTACTACCTAGTCGCTATTCTCTTTATCCTGTTCGATCTCGAGATCGCGTTCCTGTTTCCCTGGGCGATCGTGCTCGAAGAACTGGGAACCGCTGGGCTACTGGCCATGTTCGTGTTCCTCGCCCTGCTCGTCGTCGGCTTCATCTATGAGTGGCGCAAGGGCGCGCTTGACTGGGAATGACCGGCGGCCACTTTCTTGTTGTCGCGAGATTGGAACAGTTGACTTAGGGGGCTGTCATGGGCATCGAAGGTATTCTCGAAGAAGGGGTCGTCACAACCACGGCTGACAAGCTCATCAACTGGGCGCGTACCGGGTCGCTCTGGCCAATGACCTTTGGCTTGGCTTGTTGCGCGGTTGAGATGATGCATGCCGGGGCGGCACGCTATGACCTCGATCGGTTCGGTATCATCTTTCGCCCGAGCCCGCGCCAATCGGATGTGATGATCGTCGCGGGCACGCTGGTCAATAAGATGGCCCCGGCGTTGCGCAAGGTCTACGATCAGATGGCCGAGCCGCGTTGGGTGATCTCGATGGGCTCCTGCGCGAATGGTGGCGGCTATTATCACTACTCATACTCCGTGGTGCGCGGCTGTGATCGGATCGTACCGGTCGATGTCTATGTGCCGGGCTGTCCGCCCACGGCGGAGGCGCTGCTCTATGGCATCCTCCAACTGCAGAATAAGATTCGTCGTACCAACACGATCGCGCGTTGACCTTCAACGTTCAGCGTAGCTCCCTCTTAAGGTATCCATGTCTGATCCGACCATCATCACCGGCGACTCAGGGCTTGACCTGCTTGCGGCGCGATTGAGCGAGCGCTTTGACTCAGTTGGCGGCGCGCTCAGCACAGATCGCGGTGAACTCACGCTCAGGCTGCCGGCAACGGCGCTCGTCGCCGCCTGCATCCGTCTTCGGGATGATCAAGCGCTTGGTTTCGAGCAGTTGATTGACCTCTGTGCCGTCGACTATGCCGCTTATGGCCTCTCTGAGTGGGCAACGATCGATGCCTCGCACTTTGGATTCGGGCGCGGGGTTGATCGCGACCTAGAGTTGAAAACTGATCAGCCAGATCGTTTTGCTGTTGTCTACCATCTGCTCTCAGTCACCCATAACTGGCGCTTGCGACTCCTGGTGCGGACCGGTGGCGATCAGCCGCTGGTGCCCTCGGTGGTCTCGGTCTGGTCAGCTGCTGACTGGTTTGAGCGTGAGGCCTTCGATCTGTTCGGCATCCTCTTCGACGGCCATCCAGATCTGCGTCGGATTCTGACCGATTACGGTTTCGTCGGGCACCCCTTCCGTAAGGATTTCCCGCTCAGTGGCCAGGTTGCAATGCGCTACGATCCAGAACAAGCCCGCGTTGTCTATGAGCCGGTCGAGATTGAGCCGCGTGTGCTGGTGCCGAAGGTGATCCGCGACGACAGTCGCTATCTCGATGACGAGCATCCGGCCGTCACCGGTGCAAAGGACGCAGCCAATGCCTGAGATTCGTAATTACACGCTGAATTTTGGTCCGCAGCATCCAGCCGCGCATGGCGTGCTGCGCCTAGTGCTCGAGATGGATGGCGAGGTCATCGACCGCGCTGATCCGCACATCGGGCTCTTGCATCGAGCCACTGAAAAGCTCGCCGAGTCGAAGCCCTACAACCAATCGATTGGCTACATGGACCGCCTCGACTACGTCTCAATGATGTGTAACGAGCATGGCTATGTGCGCGCCATCGAGAAGTTGCTCGGTATCGAGGCGCCGATTCGCGCGCAATATATCCGTACCCTGTTCGACGAGATCACCCGCATCCTGAACCACCTGATGTGGCTGGGGGCGCATGCCCTTGACGTGGGTGCGATGAGTGTCTTCCTCTACTGCTTCCGCGAGCGGGAAGACCTGATGGACTGCTACGAGGCGGTCTCGGGTGCGCGCTTGCATGCCACCTATTATCGTCCGGGCGGGGTCTACCGCGATCTGCCCGAGCAGATGCCACGCTTCGCCGAAGAAAGCTCCAAGTGGCATGGCAAGCGCACCATGCGCCGGCTCAACCGGCCGCGGAGCGGCTCCTTGCTCGACTTCATCGAGGATTTCAGCGAGCGTTTCCCGAAGCTGGTCGACGAGTACGAGACCCTGCTCACCGATAACCGCATCTGGAAGCAGCGCACGGTCGGGATTGGCGTTGTTGATGCCGATCGGGCGAAGAATCTGGGCTTCACGGGGCCGATGCTGCGTGGCTCCGGGGTGGCCTGGGATCTGCGCAAGATGCAGCCCTATGCGGCCTATGATCAGGTCGACTTTGACATCCCGGTGGGCCAAAACGGGGATTGCTACGATCGTTATCTAGTGCGTATCGAGGAGATGCGGCAGTCGAATCGGATCATTCGCCAATGTATCGATTGGCTGCGGACTCATCCAGGCCCGGTGATGGTCGACGACCATAAGGTCGCGCCACCAACGCGGGTCGGCATGAAGGATGACATGGAGGCCCTCATCCATCACTTTAAGCTCTTCACTGAAGGCTATTGCCCGCCGCCAGGTCAGGTTTATGCGGCGGTCGAGGCACCTAAGGGTGAATTCGGCTGCTATATCGTCTCCGATGGTGCCAACAAGCCCTATCGACTCAAGGTCAGGGCGCCTGGCTTCCCGCATCTTGCGGCCATGGATGAGATGGCCAAGGGCCACATGCTTGCCGATGTGGTTGCAATCATCGGTACCATGGATATCGTGTTCGGGGAGATCGACCGCTGATGAGCTTTCGTACCGCACCGCTCGCGGTGATTCATGATGTTGATAAGGAGACGCTGCTCACGCCAGAGCTGCGCGCCGAGATCGATAAGCAGATCGCCAAGTATCCGCCGGAATGGAAGCAGTCGGCGGTGATGCCGGCGCTGACCTTGGTGCAAGACCATAATGGCGGTTGGCTGTCTAGGGAGTTGATGGATCAGGTCGCGGCCTATCTCGACATGCCGGAGACGGCCGTCTACGAGGTCGCAACCTTCTACGCGATGTATGATCTCGAGCCGGTCGGCCGGCACAAGGTCTGCGTCTGCAACAGCGTCTCTTGCATGCTCGGTGGCGCTGAAGCCTTGATGCATCATATCGAGAAAAAATATGACGTAGCGCCGGGCGGCACCACCGCCGACGGCAAGCTCACGTTCAAGGAGTTCGAATGTCTCGGTGCCTGTCGGCACGCGCCGGTAGTGATGGTCGACAAGACCTACCATGAGTGCGTGACCCCGGACGACATCGACAAGATCATCGACGACCTCGACTGAGCGCGCGTGACTTATGGCTGATAACCAGAACACCGTTTGCTTCCGTACCATGCATCTCGATGCTCGGGTGCGCCATACACTGGAGAGCTATCGCAGCCTTGGTGGCTATGTGCAATGGCAGCGCATCCTGCGCGAGAAGCCCAATCCTGATCAACTGATCGACGAGCTTAAGACCTCGGCCCTGCGTGGGCGCGGTGGCGCTGGCTTCCCAACCGGTCTGAAATGGAGCTTCATGCCACGCACTAAACCTGGGCAAAAATACATCGTCTGTAATTCGGACGAGGGCGAGCCTGGTACTTGCAAGGACCGTGACATCATGCGCTTTAATCCTCATCAGTTGATTGAGGGCATGGCGATCGCGGGCTATTGTATCGGTGCGACCAAGGGCTATAACTATATCCGCGGCGAATTCTACGAGCCGATCGCGCGCTTCGACGGCGCCCTCGAAGAGGCCTATGCAGCCGGGCTGCTAGGCAAGAACCTGCTTGGCTCGGGGATCGATTTCGATCTCTATACTCATCTCGGTGCCGGTGCCTATATCTGTGGCGAGGAGACCGCGCTGCTGGAATCGATCGAGGGCAAGAAGGGTCAGCCTCGGTTTAAGCCGCCATTCCCTGCGCAAGCGGGTCTCTATGGCCAGCCGACCACGATCAATAACACCGAGTCTTTAGCCTCGGTACCAGTGATCCTGGAAAAGGGCGGCAAGTGGTTCCTCGAGCAGGGGCGTCCGAATAATGGCGGCCCTAAGCTGTTCTCGGTCACCGGCCATGTCGCGCGCCCGGACAACTTCGAGATCCCGCTCGGAACCCCATTCAAGGATCTGCTCGGGATGGCGGGTGGCGTCAGCGGTGGTCGCGCGCTGAAGGCGGTGATCCCCGGTGGCTCTTCGGTGCCGGTGGTGCCCGGCGAGTTGATGATGAAGACCGATATGGACTATGACTCGATCGCCAAGGCCGGCTCGATGCTCGGCTCGGGTGCGGTGATCGTTATCGCCGAGGGGACCTGCATGGTCAAGGTGCTGGCCAATCTCGCGCACTTCTATGCGCATGAGTCCTGCGGCCAGTGCACGCCCTGCCGCGAGGGTACCGGTTGGCTAGCGCGGGTGCTCGACCGCCTCCTGGCCGGCAAGGGTCGGCCGCAAGACCTAGACCTGCTCGATAATGTCGCAGCCCGTATTGGCGGCCGGACCATCTGCGC
>Ga0180436_10003948_pt1 | contig 13485 bp, 7 predicted proteins | sample SS_ome_2_FD_132434 | JGI IMG/M metagenome (GOLD analysis project Ga0180436, IMG submission 132434) | Hypersaline lake sediment archaeal communities from the Salton Sea, California, USA - SS_3_S_2 metaG | ecosystem: Environmental > Aquatic > Non-marine Saline and Alkaline > Hypersaline > Sediment...
CCGACTTCGTGAGCACATCGCAGCCGTTGATCGTGGCGGTGCCGCTGCTAGGATGGAGCACGGTGCTTAGGATTCGCAAGGCCGTCGTTTTTCCCGCGCCGTTGGGTCCCAGGAGGCCGTAGATTTGGCCCGGCTTGGCCTGAAAGCTGATCCCACCCAGCGCCACGAATTGCCCACGCCGCAGATCGGAATAACACTTCGTTAATTCGTGAGCGTGGATCATAATGCATGGGGTGATGAGAGCGCGTTCGTTTCCAAGGGGCCGGTTCACCAGGAACGTTGGGCCCCCAGGACGAGACCTTCCGTTATTTTAACCTGTGGCCCCCGAAAGTTCATCTAAAAAATCGTAGAAAACGTTCCGTTTTCGCGGGAGATAGCCGGCGTCCGCGATTCTTCGGCGTATCTCGGCCTCGGTGGTCCGAAAACTTGTGCCGGCCGCTGCCACAACATTTTCTTCGATCATCACGCTGCCGAAATCGTTCGCCCCGAAACACAGCGCCAATTGGCCGACGGCCAACCCCTGCGTAACCCAACTTGCCTGAAGGTTGTCAAAATTGTCGAGAAACAGCCGGCTAACGGCCAGCATTTTGAGGTATTCGAACGCTCCTGCCTTGGGCAGGTCGGACAATCCGGTATTGCTCGGCTGGAACGTCCAGGCGATAAAAGCGGTAAATCCATGCGTCTGGTCCTGCAATCGGCGCAACCGTCCCAGGTGTTCGATTCGTTCGGCGAGAGTTTCGACGTGCCCAAACATCATGGTGGCTGAGCCGCGTCCGCCTAACTCGTGCCAGGTGCGACCGATATCCAGCCAGCGGTCGGCCATGATTTTGTGCGGACTCAATTCCTGGCGAACTCGGTCGACGAGGATTTCGGCTCCTCCGCCGGGCAAAGACCCCAAGCCCGCCGCCTTGAATCGCTTCAGCACGTCCCGCGCCGACAGCTCGGAGATTTGTGCGATGTGATCGATTTCCGTCGGGCTAAAGCCGTGAATGTTGATCTGCGGGAAATGTTGATGGATGTCTTCAAGCAATTCCTCGTACCACTGGATTTTCAGATCGGGGTGCATTCCGCCTTGCAACAAAATCTGATTGCCGCCGAGGGCGATGGTCTCCTCGATCTTGCGGTGCAATTCCTCACGAGCAATCACGTAAGCGTCCGCATCGCCGACCTTGCGCGAGAAGGCGCAGAAACGGCAGCCGCTCGTGCAAATGTTCGTGTAGTTGATGTTGCGGTCGATGTTGTACGTGCGGAACGGCTTGGGGTGCAGGCGGCGCGTGACGGCGTCGGCCGCTCGGCCAATCGCCGCCAGATCGTGCGACTGCAAGAGCACAATTCCTTCGTCGACGCTCAAACGAGTGCCGGAGATCGCCTTTTCGAGAATCGTATTAAGAGGTTTTTCCAACGGATTGCAATCGCTTATACCGCGAAATGAGTGAGATTCGTTGACACTTGGGAAAGTTGAGATTTACCCAATCGCTGATCGCAAGGTTAACTGCCGTGAAAAACCAACTTGACTCCCTCTGGGGCGAGCTTATGACGCCCGGCCAATGCATAAAAATGCTCCAATCCTCGCCGCTGGCGCGGCCCCAAGCGAAATTCCAAATGGTCGTGCAAATACGAGAGGCAATCCTCCTCGGAGATTCCGATGTTCGGGGCCTTGTTTCGAGCGATTTCGGCCAGGCGACCGAGCCCCTTGTCGCGAGCGGCGTCTAACGCTTTACCGACGCCGTACAAATCGATGCCCGACCGGGCAATCCACATGGCGAACACGAACGGCAAGCCCGTCCACCGCGACCACTCCTCGCCTAAATCCCAAACAAACTCGAAGGCGCCGTGGTTGGGCGCCATGCCTCGGTCGCCGATCAACAAGACCGCGTCGGCGGCGGAGTCGTCCAGTGTTGCTCCAATCGACAACAGTTGTGCCTTCGGCGTCACATCGTACCGTTCCTTCAGCAAGATGCGGGTTAGCGTGGCACTGGTGCGCGATCCTTCGTCCAACGCGAGGGTATGAATATCTTCGACGGGAACGCGGCCGTAAAGCTTCACGCTCCGCACGGGACCATCGCAGGCGATGCAGGCATCGGAGATGATGGAATAGCCGGGGTGGCAAGCGTACTCGATCGAGGGAATCATTGCCACGTCGAGTCGGCCGGCGGCCAATGCGTCGGCCAAGCGACTGGGGTGGTCGATCGTGAGTTCCATCCGCGGCACAGCGTCGGGTAGTGCAACGATCAGCGGTTGGGCATTGAGATAGGTTACCGCCCCCACGCGAATTTTTGCCCCGTTCACTGTCTTCGCACGTTCTCGCATGATCGACGACTCCCGTAATACAATTTGGCCCCTGAAACGACGCGTCCATTCTCAAAAGCACGACCTTTTTCACGTGGCGCGAATGGGCGTCTAAGGCGAACTTCTTGGGGTAACGGTACGAAACACCGGGTACAATCCGCATTATACGAGGCGGTTTCGTGGGATGGAAGGATGGAGGGGGCGTTCAGTCGCGCCCGAAAATCCGCGCCATCGTTCTATTTGTTACACTCTCCGCGCCGTATTTTGGCATCCTCTCGGCGGAAAAGCTAGGCTTGAGTCGGGGCCATCAATCATCGAGCCATCATGCAATCAGTCAATCGTCCAGAATCATCGATCAACACAGATGTGGCTCTTGCCACGGCGATTGATCGGATCAATCAGATAACCGCCCAGGCCCAGGATAAGAAAAGCATTCGGACGGGGTCTCCGGGGGCCCCCGCGAGCGATCTGAGTGGGTTTGTGCCGATCGAGCCGGACTCGTTCCACGCCGCGGGGCTAACCGACAGCGAAGTGGAATCGCTGATTCTTAAGTTTCTTCTTGCCCGTGGAGACGCCATGGGGCGAGAAATCGCCGATCAAGTCAAACTTCCTTTTGTCCTTGTCGATCGGTTGCTTGGTGAACTGAAAAATTGTCAGTTGGTTGTCCTGCGTGGTTCGGCCCCGATGAACGATTTTGTGTACCAACTGAGCGACTTGGGGCGGGAGCGAGGGCGGAGGCACTCGCAAAGCTGCACTTATTTTGGTTCGGCGCCTGTTTCTCTCAACGACTACATTTCCAGTGTCCATGCCCAATCGCTGACGACACAACATCCTTCGGTCGAGGCGCTGCGGCATGCCTTCGAGGGTTTGCTGTTGGGCAAGAGCATGCTCGACCGACTCGGCCCCGCGATCAACTCTGGCCGGGGGCTGTTCCTATTCGGTCCGCCGGGCAACGGAAAGACCAGCATCGCCGAGCGGATCACGGCCGCTTTTGGGGAAAAGATTTGGATTCCGCGGGCGATCGGCATCGACGGCGAAATCGTCCGACTTTTCGACCCGGTCAACCATGAGGAAGCCCCCCTGGAATCAGACGATGGACTGCTCGATTCGCATCGTGTCGACCGGCGATGGATACGCATCCGTCGGCCGACGATTGTTGCCGGCGGCGAACTGACAATGTCGCAACTCGATGTGACCATCAATACTTCGACGGGCATCAGTGAGTCGCCGTTGCAACTGAAGAGCAACTGCGGCACATTGGTGATCGACGATTTTGGACGACAGCGGATGCGTATCGACGAGTTGCTGAACCGCTGGATTGTACCGTTGGAGCGACGTTACGACTATCTCGGTTTACCTAATGGCAAAAAGATTATTGTCCCCTTCGATCAGCTCGTGGTGTTTTCGACCAATCTTGAACCGCGCGAACTGGTTGACGAAGCGTTTTTGCGACGAATTCCCTACAAGATCGAAGTGACGGACCCCACGGAGGAAGAGTTTCGCCTACTTTTCGAGTTGATGGGTCGGCAGTTGAAGGTTCCATATCGGCGTGAGGCGGTTGATTACCTGATTGCCACGCACTATCAGAAAATCCAGCGGCCTTTCCGCTTTTGTCATCCCCGCGACCTGCTGTTGCAAGTGTGCAACTACTGCAAGTACCACGAACGCCCGCCCGAGATGACTGCTGAACATTTCGATCGGGCCGTGGAAAACTATTTTGCAGTCATGTAAGTGGCGACGGCCCACGTGCCACAACGGATCGCTGCTTTTGGGGCCGCGAGTCAGTTTCCAGTTCTTTTTCTTGGAGTGGATTCGGCCGGTTGCGCCCGGCCTGCGAAACAGCAGTTTCCGGCGGTGAACGGTCTGCTGCGAGGTCTCGGTTTCGCCATGCTTGCATTTCTCCTGCAAAAGGTGTAGATTGGGCGGGAGTGTTGGCCTCCCGTGGAAGAATCGGGCGCCCGTCATCCCTTCAGTCCTTCCCGCCGTTGTACGCGACGAGTTTCTGTAAGAGTCCTCCCTCGAAACCAACCCTTTTTTGTAAAGGTGCTTGCCATGCCTTGCATCCACCGTGTTTTTCTCCTGCTGGTTTGTTGTCTGACGTTTGCTGTTGCATCCGTGCATGGGCCGCTTGCCGCCGAGGAACCGTCGCCTCCGACGCTTTGGTATCGTCAGCCTGCCCAAAAGTGGGTCGAAGCGCTGCCGATCGGCAACGGGCGGCTCGGCGGCATGGTTTTTGGCGGCGTGACCAAGGAGCATGTCCAACTCAATGACGACGCGCTCTGGGCCGGTGGGCCAAAGGACGGCGTCAATCCCAAGGGCCTGGAGGCTTTGCCCGAGGTTCGACGGTTGTTGTTCGAGGGCAAGAACAACGAAGCTGCCGAGTTGGCCGGCCGCACCATGATGGGCGTTCCGCCGGAAATCGAGTCCTATGAAACCTTGGGTGACTTGCTGTTGACGTTTCCCAATGCCGAGAAGGCGACCGACTATCGGCGCCAACTCGATTTGGACACTGGCATCGTTACCGTGACATACCGTATCGGCGACGCGCAATTTACCCGTGAGTTTTTCACCTCGGCCCCGGATCAAGTGTTGGTCGTACGGTTGGCATGTGACAAACCCGGCCGAGTTTCGTTCACCGCCGCAATGAGTCGGCCGCAAGAGTTTGAAACCGCCGTTGTCGTTCCCGATATGCTTGTCATGCACGGCGCGCTCAACGGGGGTGCGGGCATGAAGTATCAAGCCCAACTGAAGGCGGTGCCCGAGGGCGGCAAGCTTTCAACCAAGCTTGTGCCGAAGGGGGCTCAACTGGCGATCGAAGGAGCCGACTCGGTTTCGCTCTATTTGGCTTCCGCCACGACCTATCGCCATCAAGAGCCGGGGGCGATCTGCGAAAAACAAATCCAAGCGGCGGTTGCCAAGAGATTTGACGCGATCCGTAAAGATCATCTGACCGACTATCAGCAACTGTTTCGCCGTGTGCGGCTCGACTTGGGCTCTGGCCCGAACGACAACTTGCCCACCGACGAACGGTTGGCGGCCGTCAGGAAGGGAGCCGATGATCCGGGCCTTGCCGCACTCTACTTCCAGTTCGGGCGATATCTGCTGATAAGCAGTTCGCGGCCCGGCTGTCTACCGGCCAATCTGCAAGGCATCTGGAGCCATCACATCAAGGCTCCTTGGAACGCCGATTTTCATACAAACATCAATTTGCAGATGAACTACTGGCCCGCCGAAGTATGTAACTTGGCGGAATGTCACCTGCCTCTGGTCGATCTGATGGAATCGCTGGTTCCCTCGGGCAGCAAGACCGCCGAGAAACTCTACGGGGCGCGGGGTTGGGTCGTGCATCACCTGACTGACGTGTGGGGATTCACGGTCCCGGCCGATGGTGTGTGGGGCGTTTGGCCCGTGGGCGCCGCATGGCTCTGCCAACATCCCTACGAACATTATTTGTACAGCGGCGACAAAAAGTTTCTCGCCGAACGAGCTTATCCCTTAATGAAGGGCGGCGCGCGGTTCATTCTCGACTTCCTGATTGAAGCGCCCGAGGGAACGCCGATGGCCGGCCGGCTGGTCACCGCGCCGTCGCACTCGCCCGAGAATTCGTTCCGCATGGCCAACGGTCAAAGCTCGATGTTCACCTACGCGGCAACGATGGACATTGAAATCATTCATGACCTGTTGACCAACTGCATCGAGGCGATCGACGCCCTAGCGGCCGACTCGCCCGACAAGAAGTTCGACGCCAAGTTTCGAGCTGAACTGGTTTCGGCGCTGAAACGTTTGCCGCCGCTGCAAATCAGCAAACGCACCGGGGCCTTGCAGGAGTGGGTCGAAGACTACGAGGAACCACAGCCGCGACACCGCCACGTTTCGCACATGTTTGGGCTGCACCCCGGCCGAATGATCACGCCCCGCGGCACGCCGAAACTGGCCGAAGCGATTCGGAAAACTCTTGTTCGTCGTGGCGATGCCGCCACTGGTTGGAGCCGGGCGTGGAAAACCATGGCTTGGGCACGACTTGAAGACGGCGACCATGCTTACCGCATCTTCAAGGGACTTTTGGCCCAGGGCACTTATCCGAACCTTTTCGATGCTCATCCACCGTTCCAGATCGACGGCAATTTTGGCGCCACGGCGGCCATCGCCGAAATGTTGGTGCAAAGCCACGCGGGCGAAATTGCCCTGTTGCCGGCGTTGCCCAGCGTGTGGCCCAACGGCAGCGTGCAAGGCCTGCGCGCTCGGGGAGGCCTGGAGGTCGAGTTGATCTGGAAAGACCGTCGAGCCGTGAAGGCGGTTCTGAAAGCCTCTCAGGATCGTTCGATCAAGCTTCGCCCGCCGAGGGGCCAGCAAGTCATCGAGGTTCGTTGTGACGGCAAGCCGGTCGCCGTACAAACCAACGACGATGGAACGGTTGCCTTCAAAGTTCATCGCGGAGTCCGCTACGAAATCGCCCTGAAATGAACCTCCTATTTTTCCCGATGCTTCCACGCCAGCGCGGCCGTGGGGCAGGCGGCAACGCAGTCGGCCGCCGCTTTGGTGATCGCCTCGTCCAGGGGGCGATCCAACGGCACGGCCACGCGCACGTCGAAACCTCGGCCCACGAACGTCAAGCCCAGCGGTTCGCCGGCGGCCGAGGCGATTTGGATGCACAATCCGCAGCCGATGCATTTGCCGGGCTCGTAAAGAATCTCGGCGTGTCGTGTATCATGTTGATATTCTCGTCGCTGCGATTTGAAGCGTCGTGGATTTGCCTCGTACCTCGCGGCATACGTTCGGAGTTTGCACGAAGTCAGGCCGCGACAATCGCAATGGAGACATCGCGCGGCCTGCACGGCGCCCTCCTCCGGCGTCAATCCGTCGGCGGGTGCTCGGCGCGGGGCGACGTCGGCGCCCTCGGCAAACCGTAAAAGCTCCTCGCCGTGCATGCGGCCGATCTTCGTGCTAAACGGTTTTGGGCGGCCGACCACCGTCAGGCTTCGCAAATACTGGTCGATGGCCATCGCCGCCTCTTTGCCGTCGGCAGCGCTGCGGCGGGCGGTCGTTTTGGGGCGGATCGCGCCGCCGGCCGCGAACACCTCGGATAATTCGGTCTCGTAGGTGTGTGGGTCGACGGAAATACCGCGTTGGGTGGCGGGTAGATTCCAGCCCGGCGCTTGTTGGCTCGCGGTTGTGCCGCATGCCAACAGCACGACGTCGAATCGAGCGCGCAGATCGGTTAGTCCAGGCTCCGCCGAGATCCACGCACCAGAATGCAGGGCGGCTCCTTGTCGTTCGATCATCGCAATTTCCGCCTGGAGCACTTCGCGGGGCAGTTCCGCCTCGGTGGTTTCACGCAGCAGCCGTCCACCCAGTGTCGAATTCTCGTCGAAAACATCACAGGCATGGCCGAACCGGCACAAGTAGTAAGCCGCCGACAGGCCCGTAATCCCCGCGCCGACAATCGCCACGCATTTGCTCGTGGATGGCTCGCTCTCCGGCACAAACGGCTCGTCGGAGGCGAGGTCCCGATCGGCGACCAACCGTGTTAAGAGTCGAATTCCCACGGCGTCGTCGAGGTCGCCGCGACGGCAAACCTTCTCGCACGGCGCCGAGCAGATCCGTTCGAGCGCCGCCGGCATCGCGATGTCGCGTTTGATGGTTGCAATGGCCTCGTGGAAATCGCCCGAGGCGATCTGCCGGAGCATCGTGGGAATATCCATTTGCGTCGGGCAGCCGAGTTGGCAGGGGGCCAGGCAATCGCCCAGGTGATCGCTCAGCAGCAGTTCGAGGGCCGTTCGCCGAACCTGATGCACCGCCTCGGTCTCGCTTTCCACCTGCATCCCCTCGGTGGCCACCGTTGCGCACGACGGCGCCAGCCGATGGTCGTCTCCGATGCGCACCATGCAAACCAGACAGGAGGTCGAGGGCGTGCATCCCCGGCGAAAGCACAAGGCGGGAATGTCGATCCCCAGTTTTTGCGCGGCCTCCAACACGGTGGCCCCGTCGGGTACTTCCACTTCACGATGATCGATGGTTAGTTTTGGCATGTTTTTTTCGTTCGGATCCGCCGCCGCCGGTCACGATGTTGTTAGGCGACTCTACAATAATCGCTCCCTCGGGACACAACTGTCGGCAGGTATCGCAGCGGGTGCATTTTTGCGAGTCGATTTCGTGTTTTTCGTAAGGCGTTAGGGGAATCGCGTCGGCTGGGCAATGCTGGGCGCAAAGCGTGCAGCCGATGCAATCGTCGGTGACCCGGTAACGGATCAATGCCTTGCATCGGCCCGCCGGACATCGACCGGCAAGGTGTTCTTCATACTCGCGGCGAAAATGGCGAAGTGTCGACAGCACGGGATTGGGAGCGGTTCGGCCCAGCCCACACAGGCTTCCCGCTTTGACGGTTACGGCCAACTGTTCGAGTTCCTCAAGGTCTCCCGGTTTTCCCTCGCCCGTGCATAGACGGTCGAGAATGTCGAGCATTCGTCGCGTGCCGATGCGGCAGAGGGTGCATTTTCCGCACGATTGTTCTTGCGTGAAACGCAGAAAATATCGGGCAATGTCGACCATGCAATCCATGTCGTCCAACACGACGAGGCCGCCGGAACCCATGATGGCGCCCACGTCGGCTAGGGCATCGTAATCGACCGGGGTATCGGCCAGCTCGGCGGGAACGCAGCCGCCCGAGGGACCGCCGATCTGCACTGCCTTGAACCGACGTGGGGTTTGGCGACGATTCGCCGCGCCGGGGCACACGGAATCGGTCACTCCGCCGCCAATCTCCTCGACGATCTGCCGGAGCGTCACGCCCATGGGCACTTCGATCAGCCCCCCGCGCCGGATTTTTCCGGCCAGGGCGAACATTTTGGTTCCAGGGCTGTCGGGTGTGCCGATCGTCGCGAAGGCATCGGCGCCGTGACGAAGAATCCACGGTGTCAGGGCGTAGGTCTCCACGTTGTTGACCAACGTGGGTTTGCCCCAGAGCCCCGACTCGGCAGGGTAGGGCGGTCTCAGTCGCGGCATGCCGCGACGCCCTTCGAGCGAGGCCAACAGAGCGGTCTCCTCGCCGCAGACAAACGCGCCCGCGCCCTCCTTGATCGACAGGTCGAAATCAAAATCAGTTCCCATCACCTGAGTCCCCAGAAGTCCACGCTCGCGGCATTGCCGCAGCGCTTCGTTGATGCGTTGGACCGCCAGTGGGTATTCGGCACGGATATAGAAAAAACCTTCCGTTGCGCCGACCGCCCTCGCCGCGATGCTCATGCCTTCAATGATTCGGTAGGGGAACGATTCGAGCAACATGCGGTCCATGAAGGCGCCGGGGTCGCCTTCGTCGCCGTTGCAAACGAGATATTTTTTCTTGTCGGTCGCCGCGCGAACCATTTTCCATTTGGCGCCGGTTGAAAACCCCGCCCCACCGCGACCGCGCAGCCGACTGGCTTCAATCTGTTCGATGATTCGGTCTGGGGTGAGTTGTTCCAGGCAGCGGCGCAACGCGAGGAATCCTTCGTTTCGGAGATACTCGTCCAAATCGGTGGGGTCGATTTGTCCGCAAGACTCCGTGGCCAGATGTTGTTGACGCCCGAGAAACGCACAGACCGGCCCGTCGCGGACATCGAGGCCGTGTCGAGCAATCGGGTCTCCCGTTTCATCGGTAAAGAGGCGATCGAGCCATTTTGAGACCGCATGACCAATTCGTCTTCGAGCGCCGCGTGGTTTGAAGTGGGCCAGCACGATGTCGGCCGCGCCGTCCGCGCTGACCTTCGAAAAGAGTTTTGCCGGCGCGCCGTTGGGTGGAATCAATTCGACCAGCGGCGTTTGGTGACACATCCCCACGCATCCGACTCGTTTGACGACGGCCGTCGCCCCGCTTTCGGCAAGCACGTCTTCAATCGCGCGATAGACTCGGCCGCTTCCTTGGGCGACGCAGCAAGAGCCGAGCCCAACGCGAATTTCGCCCGCATTTGAGTCCGGAATAAACGGTTTCGACGTGCGTTGGTTCGCGGCGTCTTTCGGTTGCCGTAGGAAGTCGTCGAGCACCTCGTCGATCATCGTTGGAACGAGCCGGCCGTAGGTGATTCCGTCGATTTGCACAACCGGCGCCAGCGTGCAACAGCCGAGACAGGCGACTTTTTGGATTGTGAAAAGTCCCTCAGGGTCGGTGTCGTCGCCGTCGGCGATTTGCAGTCGCCGCTCGAAGGCTTCTTGGACGAGCGCGGCTCCTTTGACGTGGCAGGCCGTGCCGTGACACACATGGATGATGTGGCGACCGACCGGGTGGTGCCGAAATTGGCTGTAAAAGGTCGATACGCCCACGATCGTCGCCAACGTAATGTCGGTCAAACGACAAACACGCTCGATCGCCTCGCGGGGTACATAGCGATAGTGTGCCTGAATCGCCTGAAGGATCGGGATCACGGCGTCATCGCCGCGGCCGAGCCGTTCGACGATCTGGTCGACAATGCTAAGGTCGAGTTTGGTCATTTTGCGTGAAATCGCCGGCGTTTATATTCCCAAACAGAACAGGTGCTTCTTTCCGCGTAGATAAATTCGTCCATCTTGAAACGCGGGGCTTGTAACGCACTCTTCGCCGAGGTCGGCTTGGCCGATGCGTTGACATTTTTCCCGGCTGGGTTCGACGATCCACGCTTTGCCCGTCCTGCCGATTAAGAATAACCGATTGCCCACGAGGCTTGGCGACGCGGCGAAATCTTCGTCGAAATCCTCGGCCCAAAGCACGTTGCCATCGGCGGCGTCGTAGCAGGTCAGCGTGCCATAGGAAGCTAAAAGGAACACAAACTCCTCGGTGGCCAGCGGGCTACACGTGTCGGGCATGCCGTCCTCGCCTTGCCACAGTATTGCGGTGGCGGTCACGTCGCCGCGGCCGTCGGCTCGAATGGCCGAAAGCATGCTGTTGTCGTTGGCCACATACACTCGGCCGTCGGCGAACGTGGGCGAGGGGCCAATGTCGGTCTCCAGACATTTCGCCCGCCAAAGCTCCGATCCCTCGGCGGCGTCGTAGGCGATGACCCATGGATCGGCGGCAGTGATGATCTGGTCGTGGTCGGCATGGCGCGCGACGATTGGCGACGACCATGAGTTGGGTACGGGTCGAGCGATCTGCCAAACGATTTTACCCGTGGCCGAGTCGAGGGCAAAAATTTTCGACTTGGATTTCTCCGACGATCCTTGATCGAGCTGCACCAGCAGCGTGTTTCCGTACATGGCCAACGACGAGGCGTGCCCATAGATGTTTTCAGGAATGCCGAAACTTTTGGACCAAACCGGCTTGCCCGAAAAATCGAAGGCCGCCAAATCGCCGTTGGCGAAAATGGCGAATATGTGGCGACCGTCGGTGACGGCCGTGGGGGCCGCATAGCCGGTGTCGTCCATGATCTTGGGTGGTCGGGCGGTGCTTTGCGGCGTGCTCGGAACGGTCTGTCGCCAAATGAGTTCGCCGCTTTCGATCTCGAAACAGTAAACTTCGCGGCGGCGTTGATCGGCCCCGGTGAGAAAAACCCGATTGCCCCAAACCACCGGCGAATTGTTGCCCGGCAGCGGGACGGGCGTTTTCCAAACGACCCCCTTGCCCGAAGGAACGTCCCAGGTTTGCGGCACATTCATGTAGGCTGAGATTCCCCGCCCTCCGGGACCACGAAAACTCGCCCACATCTTGCCAATCTGCTCCTCGGTCGGAGGTGTCTTGGCGGCGGCGACCGTGCCGACGGGGGGTTCCGTCGTCGCCAGCCGATCACGGTCTCGTTGGAACTCCGACTGGATGCCCACGCTCAAGGTTATTGCCGTGCCGACCAGTGTTAGGCACAGCGCCGCCAGCGCCCAACGGGCCGTCCGTGTCCATGCCGCCTCACGATCGTACGCGGCCGACCGTGCGGTCGGCGACGGCATCCGTCGGTGCAATGTCGCGGCTGTTTTGGCCGCCGCCAGACAGATCAACACGGAAATCAGCAGTAGGCCGGCCCCGACGCGAGTCAATGCGCGCTGGCGGAAGTATTCCCGGCGAAGCTGTAGGTCGAGTGAGCGAATCTGCTCCTTGAGCGATTCGTTGGTCGGTTGTTGATCGAGCGCGGCCACCAGGGTTTTGAATGTGGCGGAGTCCAACGGATCTTTGACCAAACGCTGGGTATAGTCGTACAGCAACAGCGCGCAGATCACGACTGCGATGGTCCCCGCGACTACTGCGATTCGCGCGGCAAGCGGATAGCCGGGTTGGTTTTGTTTTTCGTTCATACGCTTGCGCGGTCAAGAATATTCAAGGAGTTGCCTCCCTTTTGCTGGGTTTGTTCACTTGGGCAATACCAGAAGCAACGTCCACATGAAACGCACGCGGCACGGTCGGGTTGGTAATCCGCGCGACGACGGCGAATCACGAGATGGATCAGCTTCAATCCGATCACGAGTCCCACCCACCCACCGAACCAGCCGCCGACCCGGCGGAATTTTCCGCTTAGCGAAAATGCCTCGCGATAGAGGTCGTCGTCGGCTTGGCCGGTGTTGCGGAAGGCGTCGCTGGCGTCGGTCGTGCCTTCGATCTTGCCGCTTTTCTCCAGGTAGACGCGCTCGGCCAATCGGAAGGTCGAATGCATTTGTGAGAGTGGGATTTCGAGCCGTTGGCCCAAGACAACACCGAGGACGACCAGCAGCGGACACGCCGTGAGCGCCGCGGCCAAACGCCACCGGCCGCGTCGTCGCTGAGAAGCCGGCAACGCCACAGTAGGTTCCTGGATCGCACCGTAGGGGCACGCCTCCTCGCAGAGCCGACACTGAATACATTGGTCGGGTGGAATTTTGACATGCCACTTCGACACTTTTGAGAGCAATCCGAGAATTGCTCCATACGGGCACAAGTACCGACAGTAGGGGCGGCCGATGAAGATGCCGCCGACCAAAAAACACCCGCCGAGAACAAGCATGTTGGCGCTGGCGCTATGACGAAAGAACCCGACGAACGGGTCGTAGCGGCAGATGACGAACCCTGCCCCCGTGGCCGCGAAGATCACGCCCGCTCCGAGATAGATGTAGGCTAGCAGCCCCAACGTGTGATCGAGCCAAGTAGGGACGCGGATCGGACGCAGGGCGACAAGCTCCTGCATCGCGCCGAGCGGACACAACGCGGCACAAAACGTTCGACCGAAAAACAGCGTGAACACCAGCGGGAGTGCAAACACCGCCGCCACCGTCCAGGGCAATGTATAGGCC
>Ga0180436_10003952_pt1 | contig 13477 bp, 8 predicted proteins | sample SS_ome_2_FD_132434 | JGI IMG/M metagenome (GOLD analysis project Ga0180436, IMG submission 132434) | Hypersaline lake sediment archaeal communities from the Salton Sea, California, USA - SS_3_S_2 metaG | ecosystem: Environmental > Aquatic > Non-marine Saline and Alkaline > Hypersaline > Sediment...
CAGGTCATCGTTGCACTCGCCGATAAAGGCCACCTCGCCGCGCCGACGGGTCGCATCGATGCAAAACCGCTGCGCCGCGACCACACCCGAGCAATCGAGCGCCTTGTCGACGCCCAAGCCATCGGTCAGCGCCATGACCCGCTCCAGCGCGTCGGCATCGCCGGGATCGATGACCACCTCGGCGCCCAGTTTGCGGGCATACTCTTGGCGGAAGGGGATCGACTCAACGACGATAACACGCGCGCCGCGATAGGTGGCGTTGATGATCGCGCCCAGGCCCACCGGTCCGGCGCCAGTGATCAAAAGCGTGTCGAACGTGTCGACGCCCATCGCCTCCTCCGCCCCAAAGGAGGGCGCCAGGCCGCAACAGGCCAACCCAGCGAGGTCATAGCTGACCCCATCCGGAATCTTGGGTAGGAGCCAACTCGGTTTGAGCATGTACTGTGCATAGGTGGCCGTGCCCTCGCGCGACCCGGTGACCTCCTTTACATCGAGCACGTTCTGGCAGTGAATATAGTCGCCAGAGATACAGAGCGCGCACTGGCCGCAAGGGTACTGCGGCATGACCACCACGCGGTCGCCGGCGGCCACCTTGCCAGATTGCGCCACCTCCACCACCTCACCGGCCGCCTCGTGGCCCAGGAACGCGGTCTTGTGCCCGGCAACAAAGGCCTTGTACTCGGTGCACATCGGCGCGGCGTGAATCTTGACCAGGGCCCAGTCCTCGACGGCGTGCGGCGTGGGGGCATCGACCCATTCCGCCTGGCGCTCGCCGGTGATCACAACCTTTTTCATCGTTCCTCCTGCAGTCTATCGCATTGATGCGGACTAGGCTCCCAGTGCCTTGCCCAACTGCTCCCATAGGTCGTCGGACGGCTGGAAGGGCAAATCGATGGGCCGCCGCTCGACCGTGCTGGCGTAGAGGCCCAGGATCGCATTCCATTGCAGCAGCGAGCGCGCCAGGTTGGTGCCCACCGGTCGGGTGTCGTCCTCGATCCAGTCAAACATGGCGTCGGTCAGATTGGCCTGCGCCTGATCGTTGGTATCGTTGATGGCATCGCCCACCACGCGTCCCTCTTCCAGCGCGTCGCCGCGCACGATCTGCCAGCGATTAAACTCTTCATAGAGCGTACGCCCTCTCTCACAATAGGCCGCCACGCGACAGTGCTTGTAGATGGCGTCGTCGTCCAGCGCCTTGGGCGCCGTGTGCCCCAAGTTCCAGAGGGCGCGCACGCCATTGGCGAACACGAGTTGGCCGCTGCTGGTGTCGGGACTGGGATGATCGGGGCTGGCCATGTCGTTGGCGCCGCCGGCCAGGCCAAACACCCGTACCGGTGGCGCGTCGCCGTTGAGCGACATGGCCCAGTCGATGACGTGGACGCCCTGGTTGCAGATGGTCATGCGCGCCGAGCAGTCGATGAACAGCACCTCGCCCAGTTCCCCCGAGTTGACCACCTGCTGGCAACGCATCAGGTTGGGGTGATAGCGAATCTGCGCCCCGACGCCGATCTTGCAGGCCGAGGTCGCCTCGAGGGCCACCAGTTGGCCCCAATCGCGCACCTGATAGGCGATCGGCTTTTCCACCAGGCAAGCCGGCACGCCCAGCTCGCTGACCGCCGTCAAGAGCTCGACGCGGTAGAGCGGCGAGGTCACCACGTGCACCAGATCCGGCTTTTCGTGGCGCACCATCTCTTCCAGGCTGGCATAGGCCTTGACTCCGAACCGCTCGGCGAAACGCTCGCGACGCTCGACGTTGCTCAGGTTGCAGCAGGCCACCAACTCGCCGCGCTTGACCTTGGCATAGGCCTCGGCATGGCGATAGGCTCGCGGCCCAACCCCCAGAATACAGGCTCGATACATGCTACCCTCCCCTCTTGACTCCACGTCCAGGCCATTCTAGCCGACGCCGGCCGGGACGCAAGGACACGCAACTGAGAGACGTTTGGCATGGGTGACAATGGATGGGAAGCGGATGGAACGCAGAGTACGCATGCGATGGGCCAGGAGCCCCTTTTTCAGGCAGAATGCTGCGCGTTCTGAGGATGGCCAGCATCCCAAAGCAGGACACGCGCCAGAGCCAGACCCTGTAGCGACGTTCCTTGGAGCGTCGCCCCAAGTATGCCCCGGAGCAGGCTGCCCAACAACGCACCATGCCCCCGGACATCCTTGTCCGAGGGCATGTGACGATCGGAATCGGTTGTCGCTGCGTCTAGCGTCCGGCCAAACCCGAGAATTGGACGCCCTGGATGAAATAGGACTGGGCGAAAAAGAACAACGCAATGACCGGCGCAACCGAGATCATGGACGCGGCCATGACCAAATGCCAGAAATTGCCAAACCGTCCCTGGAACCAGAGGAGCCCCAAGGGGATGGTGTACATCTCGTTTTCTGACAAGTAGATCAAGGGACCCATAAAGTTGTTATAGTGACCCAAGAAGGAAAAGATGGCTACCGAGGCGATAGCCGGACCACAGAGCGGAACGATCACTCGCCAGAGAATCGAAAAGTTGCTGGCCCCATCGATCTTGGCGGCTTCGTTCAGTTCGTTGGGCAAAGTCAGCATGTACTGGCGGACCAAAAAGATGTGAAACGCCGAGCCGAACCAGGCCGGCACCCACAGGGGCTTGAAGGTTCCCACCCAATCGATCTGTTTGAACATGATGAACACGGGAATCATCGAGACGATGCCAGGGAGCATCATCGTACCCACCAGAATCGTGAACAACAGCTCGCGGCCGGGCCAACGGATCTTGCTGAGGCCAAATCCGACCATCAACGAACTGATCACGGCGCCCGAGGTGCCCAACGCGGTCACCTTGAGGGTGTTGAGAATGAACTTGTGGAACGGCAGTCGCCGAAAGACCTCGGGGTAGTTGTTCCACTGCGGCGGGCGCGGAATCCACTGGATCGGCTGCAAAAAGACCTGTCCCGGCAGCTTGAGCGAGGTACTGATCAGCCAGACCAACGGCACCATAAACGCCACGCTCAACGTCAGCATCAGGATCAGCAACAGCCCTCGCCCCGTCTGCCGGCGGAGCCGTGCCCTGCGCGACATGCGCGATTTCTCTTTCAGGTACTGTGCATCCATATGGGGACCCAAAGTCGTCATCATCCTATTCCTCCCCTCACAGCTCACCGCCGTAATAGACCCAGCGCTTGCTCAGCCCAAACTGGATCGCGGTAAAGAACATGATGACGAGAAAGAGCAGCCAGGAGAGCGTGGCCGCATAACCCATCTTGAACAACTCAAACCCCTGCTGATAGATGTAGAGCACAAAGAACAGCGTGGCGTTCTGCGGTCCGCCGCGGGTCATGATGAATGAGGCCGTAAACACCTGGAAGCTGCCGATGATGCCCATGATCATGTTGAAAAAGACGATCGGCGAAATGATCGGCACCTTGACGCGCCAGAAACGCGACCAGTTGTTGGCCCCGTCGATCGTGGCGGCCTCGAGCACCTCTGGCGGGACGCTCTGTAACCCCGCCAAAAAGATGATCATGGCCGGACCCACTGAAAAGAGGCTCATCATGATAAAGGCGGGCATGGCAAAGGTCGGGTCGAACAGCCACTTGATCGGGGCGACACCGAACCATCCGAGCACGGTGTTGATGACACCGTACTGTGGGTTCAACATCTGAACCCAGACGACAGCGGTAGCCACGGCAGGCGTGATCGACGGCAGGTAGTATATCGTCCGGAATACTGACTGCCCCTTGATATTCAGATTCAGCAGTACGGCCAGCGCAAAAGCTACCGCCAACTGCAACGGTACACCCACAAATGTATAGTAGGCCGTGTTAAAGAGCGCCTTGCTGACCAACTTGTCGGCCAGCATGCGCTTGATGTTGCCGGCGCCCACATACTTGGCCGGCATCAGCATGTTCCACTTTTGGGTGATCAGGAAAATAGAATAGAGCATCGGGCCGAGCCACAGCAGCACCACACCCAGGATATAGGGCATGCATAACAGCACCCCATCGCGCAAGTCGCGACGGGCGGCTCGGCTCATACGGAGATTCCTCGGAGCCTGTTCAATGGTGGCCAACTCTGCTACCTCCTCACTGCGTTTGTCGAGCGTCTGAACCATCAACCACCACGGCCCATGACGCCGACAGCGAGGCCGCCCATGGGGCGGCCTCGCTCAAAAGCTAGTGGGAACTAGCTGCGGTCGGCCCAATAGAGGTCCAGAGCCGCCTGGATGTCGGGGTTGTACATCTCGCAGGCTTCCTGCGCCGTCATCTGCACACCCACGCAGGCATCCCAAAGCGCCGTGATCGGGGCGCCAGCGCCCTCGAGCAACATGCCCTCACCAACCTGCACGGGAACCGAGTCCGACTCGGCCATGCCATCGGCGAATGCCTTAAAGTTGGTAAAGTTATAGTTCTCCGCGGCGATCGGACCCCAGATGTTGTTGATGCCACTGGGCGTACCACACATGCGGCCGCCGTTGGCAATGATCGTCTCGCCCTCTTCGCTGATGATAAAGGCGATCAGGTCCCAAGCGGCCTCGGGGTTGTTGGTCGCGGCGGCCATGGTGTGACCATGGATATAGTTGGTGGTGTGGTTCTTGCCGTCGCTGCCCACAGCCGGTGTGACACAGTCCCAGTTGATGCCCGGCTGCTGCGAGGCCAGCTCGCCCCAGAGCCGCGGCATGTACCAAGGACCCTCCATGACCATGGCGACACGACCGGTGTCCAGACCCACGCCGCCACCGGCGATGATGTCGGGCGAGGGGCAGAACCCCTTGTCGATGGTGTCGTTGACCAGATACTGGATCGGCTCCCAGATGGCCGCCTTGTCCCAGAGCGCCTTGGTCGGCTCGACCTGGGTGTCCCACTCCATCTCGCCATCCTTGCGCAGCCAATGCAGGAACCGGCTGTAGGTACCATTCCAGCCACCGGCCTGCGCCCAGCCATAGTACTGCATGCCATCTTTCTCATAGGTCAGCTCTTCGATGATGGCCTGCATGTCCTCATAGGTCCAGCCGGACTCGGGGTAGGCGATCCCCTTTTCGTCGAACATGTCCTTGTTGTACATGGTCACCAGGGCGCCGCAGTCGGTGGGCGTGACATAGGTCTTGCCCTGCCACTTGGTGGCTGCGTTATAGTTCGCTGTATCGGGGAAGAATGCCTGCGCGTTGTTGGCGTCGATGAACGGATCGAGCGGCTGCACGGCCATGTTGTCGGCATAGGCAGGCATGCGCCAGCCCTGGAAATAGATGACGTCGGCGGGGTCGCCGGCGGCAAAGTTGGCCAACACCTTTTGGTAGTAGCCCCCCGGGTACTGCTCGACCGACACGGTCATGTCGGGATACATCTCCATGAATGCATTCGAGATGTTGGCGTACACAACGGCGTCCGAGACGTCGGCCCAGGCCGAAAGACGCAACGAGTTCATGCCACCCTCGGCAGGCACCTGAACCTCGACCGTCTCTTTGACGACCTTTTCTACCTCGACCGTCTCTTTGACGACCTTTTCGACGACTTTGGACTCGCCCTCGACGATGACCGTCTCTTTGACGATCTTTTCGACCTCGACGACTTTGGGCTGGCAGGCGGCTGCCATGACCCCGGCCAGCGCCGTACCAGAGAGCGTCAAAAAGCGGCGGCGACTAACGTTCTTGCTGCTCATGTTCTTCTTCCTCTTCTTGTCATTTAATGGCTTGTACTGGCGTCACAATCACTGCTTGATATTCTGGCTCTCCACCTCCTCTTTTCGATGGCCTCAGCCGGGCGTGTTGCGCGCGACCTGAGCGGCCAGGCGGAACTTTTCAATCGTCACTCCCGGGGGACAGGAATCGGAATTGGCGAGAATGAATGGTCCCCCGCGACCCTCTTCGATGACCTGCTCAACATATGTCCGCAACTCATCGACTGATAGGTTGAGAAACTGCACCGGCTCAATGCCCCCGATGATGGCAAACGCGCTTCCGGCGATCGCGCGGGCGTCAGCGATTGTCAGGTTGCCTGTCGGCGGCGGCGAGATGCTCTCGACACCCCACATCCCCTGCTCGACCATCGTGGGGAATATGGCTTGTAGATGACCACAGGCGTGCTGGATATAGCGCTTGCCCGCCTTGCCCAGAATGTTGACCCAGCGGCTGATCTCCGGCGCAATCAATTTCTTGTACAACCGCGGTGAATAGTTCTGCGTCCCCGAATCCTCCCAAGTGATGAAATAGTCATAGGGCGCCTCGACGGCCATCTCGGCGATCTTGCAGTGGTTTTCCACCGTCTGGTCGATCAGCGCTTGCACCGTATCGGGGTAATCCGCCATGGCATAGACCATCTCTTCGGTGCCAGCATAGTGCTCGATCAGCCCCTGATAGGCTGTCTTCCATGTATCTGGGACCAACATGCCGATCGACAGCCCCACGCGCCCCGCTCCCTCCAGATGGGCATACACAGGCGTGAGATCCAGCTCGTAGCGGATGTGCTCCTCCAACCAGAGTTGGGTCTTGAAATCTTCTTCGGTCTTGAGGGGATGCCCCGTAAGGAAACCGGTGTTGCCGGTGTCGCTGGCAATGTACTCGGTAACCAAAGTTCCAACCGGCGTCTCGACCTCTTTGCGCAAACCCTTGTTGCTCTGGAAGGTGCGTGTCTCGACCTCATCGGGCATCACTGGCTTGACGGGACTCGGCGCGCCGCGCCACAGCGGATCGGCGCCGATTTCGGTCATGAATGCCAGTTGGCCACGCCACTTGACCTCGGTGGGAAAAGAGCTCTCCCAGACATAGGCCAGGTTGGGCGAAAAGGGGACATGGTCGGTGGGCTGGCCTTCCAGCGCAGCCACAAGACGTTCACGACTGGTCATGCTGGCCATCAACGGCTTTCTCCAACAAGGGTCATGCAGATGCGCGAATTGTTTAGAGGCGTCATCCCCGCGTTCCGATATGACTCCCGACCGGGGCGGCGGGAACCGCCCTCCGCGTTTGATCGCGGCAGCCGCCATGGGTATCATGAACGACAGGAACAACTATACTCTAGCATACCGTCTGGGCGGCTCTAGTTCAATAGCTTCCGTGCCGCCTTTTTGCCCACTCTTTGCCAGAGAGCCTGCCATGGAAACAGCATCGCCGCTAACCTACGACCTGTTCAGCCAAGAGGTGCCACGCCTGCTGCGTCGCATGCAGGATTATGTCTACTTACAGAGCCATCCCCTCTGTGGGTCGCTCTGCCCCCCAGACGAGGGCGCCGCGCCGGGATACCAAGCCCAGGCCCTGCGTCGGCTGCTGCTCGAGACCATCGACCGGCTCTCTCCGCCGGCCGGCACGCCCACCGACTCGCGCGAGTGGCGCGGCCACCACATTTTGACGGCCCGCTACATTGAGGGCCGCTCCGTGGAGGAACTCACCGCCGAGCTGAGCATCAGCCAGCGCCAGTTCTACCGCGAGCACAGCCAGGCCATCGAAGCCGTCTCCCGCTCTCTCTGGGAGCACTATGCGCGGCATGACAGCGCCGAATCGGTCGCCGCGAACGAAGCGTTGGCCCAGGAGGCCACCCGACTGGCCCGACGGGTCGAGCCCATCGACCTGACCGAGCTCGTCGAGGGCGTCATGCTGGCCATGACCAACCTGGCCCAAGAACGCGGGGTCTCTCTCAGCAGCAAGGTCTCGGTGGACGCGCCCATTGTCGCCAACCGCACACTCTTGCGGCAAGCCATCCTACAAACGCTCTCCCACCTGCTCGACCAGGCCCCGACCGAGCGTGTCGTTTTGCGGGCCGAGACCGCGCAGCACGACGTGGGAATCAGCATCACCGCCAGCTGCGCCGAGGGCCAGTGCGAAGCGCTGGCACATTCCGTCAACTGGGAGGGTGCGGCCTCGTTGACGCGCATCCTGGGGGGAGAATGGCTGCCGCCTGAGACCGCCGGCGACCGCGTGGTGGTGCGCTTTACTTTACCTCTGGAGCGCTCGCGGGTCGTTCTGGTCGTCGAGGACAACCCCAGCGCGGTGCAACTGGTGCGACGCTACCTGGCAGAGGAACCGTATCAGGTGCTCAGCGCCTCGCTGGGCATTGAAGCACTGGCGCTGATCGAGGAACGTGTCCCCGACGTCATCATCCTGGATGTGATGTTGCCGGGACGCGACGGTTGGGAGCTGCTGCAGAGCTTTCGCCAGCGACCCGCCACGGCCGATGTGCCCATCCTGATGGCCTCGGTGCTGGCCGAGACGCGGCTGGCGGAGTCACTGGGGGCCAGCGGCTATCTCAAAAAACCCTATACGCAGGCCGAACTACTCGAGGCTCTGCGTCGGCTCTCCCTCGGATAGCGACTGCTCTTGGCTCCTGCTCGGAGGGGCCGATCCCCTGGGGAGACCAGTGTCCATGGTGCTCAGCAGACCTTGTAGGTGGGCCAGAAGCGCGTCATCCGACAGGCCCCAGGGGTACGAGACGCCCACATAGCGCTCGGACATGCTCAGGCCGTCGCCCACGTCCAGCCCCCTACTGGTCACCACCACGATCGGCAGATCGACCGTACTCGGATTGCCGCGCAGCCTGGTGATCATTTCTGCGCCGTCGACCTGGGGCATCACCAGGTCCAGCAGCAGCACATCAATCCGCTCGCGTCGCAGTCGCGCCAATCCGTCCTCGGCGGTGTAGGCCCGCATCACCTGATAGTCCCGTTCCGATGACTGCAACATACGCGCCAGCAGCGCCACCACACGCCGATCATCGTCCACGATCAGCACACGCTCGATGCCCTCACCCAGGGTCTCGAGTGTGCCGAGTAGAACCTCTCTCTCGACCGGCTTGACCAAGTAGGCCTGCACGCCCAAGTACTGCGCCACCCGCGACTCGCTTCCCAGCGGACAGGCGATCACAGGAATGTTGATCGCCAGGTCCCGTGCCAAGTCCTCCGATGCGCGCGAAGTCGCCATCGCGGCGGGCCCCACCACCGCCGCCAGAGCCGCATAGCGCTCGGCTGCCTCTGAGGCCTCTTTTGGGTCGGCGACCCGCACCCAAGAGTAACCGGGCAAACGGCGTACCAGCAGCCGCTCCAGTCGTTCGTCCTCCCCGATCAGTAACACGGTCGGCTCTGGTCCCGTCGGCTGCCGACCCGAGATCTCGCGGATTCCGGCGCTGTCCAGCTCGCCCTGCTCGTCAATGGGCATCTCGACGTGAAACGTGCTGCCCCGTCCCACAAGGCCGTCGCTTGTGACCCAGATACGCCCACCATGCAGCTCGACGATCTCGCGGCTGATGGCCAGCCCCAGTCCGGTACCGTCGTGCTCGCGGGCCAGAGAACCATCAACCTGGTGGAATGCCTCAAACAGCTTGCTCTGCTCTTCCTCGGCAATGCCGATGCCGGTGTCGCTGACTGCCACGTGGAGCCGATGGCTGGACTGCCACACGCTGAGGCGGACCTCGCCCTGCGACGTAAAGCGTCGCGCGTTGTTGAGCAGGTTGATGAGCACCTGGCGAACGCGAGCGGCATCGCAGCGTACCGGATCGAGCGGCTCGTGTACCTCCACGGCAAAGGTCAGCCCCTTACCCTCGATCAACGAGCGCATGATGCCCACCGTCTCGTTGACCACCTCGACGGGGTCGACCGTCTCGGGCACGATCAGCATCTTGCCAACGTTGAACCGCGAGAGGTCCAGGACGTCGTCCACCAGGCCCAACAGGTGACGGCTATTCAAATAGATCTCGCGGATATCGCCCAAATAGGCCTGCGGTAGCGGCTGGCCATAGCTACTGGGCGAGAGATAGACCATCTCGGCGAAACCGACCACCAGCGCCAGCGGCGTCCGCAACTCGTGGCTGACGTTGGCCACGAATTGCTGCTTGAGCATCTGGATCTCGCGGGCTGCATCGCGCGCCGTGGCCAACTCATAGTTCATGCGCTGCAGCCGATAGGAGGCCTCGTCCATCGAGCGGAGTGCCTGCCGCAGACGCCCCTGCTGTTCGCGGCGATGCATAATCTCGTCGCGCGCCTTGACAAAGCTCTCCCAGGCCCAGTTCAGGGCCGACTTTAGTGCGCGCGCGCCAATGGTATTGACACCCGTCAGCACCCCAAGCGCCATCAGTGGATGCGTCAGCAGCGGATCGTATGGCCCGAGCCGCTCGTGAACGCCCCCGAGCAGCAAGTAGCCCACCCCCAGGCCAAGCCCATAGACCACATTGTCCCAGGGTCTCAAGAGAATGCCACAGGCCGCCGACGCCGAAAGGAGGGCATATGGAGCCGTGGAGGGTCCCGTGAAATAGGTCCACAACAGGGCCGTCGCACCCGTGCCCAGGGCATACAGCGAGATCGCCAGGCGAGGCGCGCGCCTCTGCAAGGCCAGTCCGCCCAGTAGACACAGCCCCAGCAGCGCGGGCGGGCTCAGTTCCCAGCAAAAGGCACGATAAAGCCAGAGAAGATAAATCTCCCAGACATAGGCCACCACGAGCAGCAGGATCGAGAGCGACTTTTGCCCTGCTCGCCTCAGTTCCAGCGCGTCCCGAGATGTCTCGCTGATCACACCCCGCTTCCGCTGCATGGTCACAGTCCCTGCCTGTCTGTCCTGTGCACGATCACCTTCTGGGCAGCCAGACGCGCATGGCGCCATCGCCGCGGTTGGCCCAGGCGTAATAGGGCACGGCCACCAGCGCCATCGGCTGGCGTGACAGGGCCGGCCCGCCCCAGGTCCGATAGAGCCAGTCCTCCACTTCGTGGGCAGAGTTCAGGCCGCCGCCCGCGCGCAGTCTGACGACGTCCCCCAACAAGTCAGGGCAGCGCTCGACCTGCACCGGCTGTTCGGCATCCACATAGACGTCGCGCAGATCGGTGCCTGGCGCCTGATCGACTGATTCGAGGCAATAGACCAGCGGTCCATAGGCCAGGGCCAGCGCCCAGCGTGTGGCGTCGACTCGCGGATTCCCCTCGATCCAGCGCGGCGCCAAGGGCAGGTCAAGCACCACCTTGTCGCTGTCGCGCCAGACCCGTGTAAGCTCCATCATCGCGCCGGCCGCCGCCGGCAGCGGGGCCTCATCATTGACGCGCACCGTGGCGCCCGGGCAGAACGAGGGCACGCGCAGCGCAAGCGTCCACGCGTCTCCCGAACAGCCGCTGAGAGTGAGCTCGATACGCCCATCGCGTGGATAGTCGCAGTCGACCGCCACCTGGGCGTGCGCCGTCTCGGCCTTGAGCGGCAGATACTGCTGGACCTGCACGCCACTCGCGTCTTGCGTCAGGGCATAGTGCGAGATCATAGCGATCTGGCGCATCACGTTGGGTGGGCAGCAAGCGCAGCCATACCACTCGGGCCGCGCAATGCCCCCCGGGCTCCAGAGAGGGTTGACATAGAAAAAGTGGGCGCCATCCAGCGAGACGCCGCTCAGGAAACCGTTGTACAGGGAGCGCTCGAGTTCCTCGGCATAGCGCGCATCGCCGCTGGCCAGGAGCAGGCGCCAGTTCCACATCATCGCCGCGATGGCCGCGCAGGTCTCGAGGTAGCAGCTCTCGTTGGGCAATTCGTACTCGGCGCCAAAGGCCTCGCCGGCGTGCCGCGCCCCATACCCGCCGATCACATGCTGTTTGCGCGTCACGGCGCTGTGCCACAGGCGGCGTTGCCCATCGCCCAGAGGAGGCTCGCCGGTCTCGATATAGACGTCCATCGCGCCGGCGCAGAGGTAGAGCTGCCGCACCGCGTGCCCGACCACCTCGTCGGCATCGCGAACGGTCACGGCATCCTGATGGTAGGCCGGCCCCATGCGGTCGTGGCCTCGCATCGTGCCTTGTCCGCGCTGATCGACAAAGAACTGGGCCAGCGCCAAATACCGCCGTTCTCCGGTCTCGCGGTACAGCTCGACCAGCGCCAACTCGATCTCGGGGTGACCGGGGGCCTCGCCACGCTTGCCTGGTCCGAACACGCCGTCGATGTGATCCGCCAGTCGGCAGGCCACGTCCAGTAGGCTGCGCTTGCCGGTGGCGCGATGGTGCGCCACCGCGGCCTCGAACAGATGCCCGGCGCAGTACAACTCGTGATCATGGTCGATGTTGGTCCAGCGCTTGTCGGGGTACAGGACCTGATAGTAGGAATCGAGATAGCCGTCCGCCATCTGCGCGGCCGCGACGACCTCGATCACCTCATCGACCCAGCCTTCCAGCTCGGGATCGGGGCCGTCCGCCAGAGCATAGGACGCGGCCTCCAGCCACTTGTAGACGTCCGAGTCCATGAAAACCGGCGTGCGGTATTCACCCTCGCCTGCTTCGGCCGCTAGCCGCAGGTTGTTCAGATTGCCGGCCTCGTGCAGCTTGCGATAGCCGTGGGGAAGGGTCACCGCGCGATTGATCCGTTGTCGCTGGCGCCACATGCCCCCGCACAGCCGCACGGACTGCAATGGCAAGGGTTGTAGCCGCGCTTTGGACGCTTGACCGATCTGGACATGCATGTTTCCCACCTCGTTGGCAATACGCATCTGGGCGACCAACCCGGTCGCAGCGCGATTATACCGGGGCGCGCGAGGCTGCTCAACCGGCGACGACACCACTTGACGCCCGGCGCTCCCCTGTCTAAATTGGTCTCGTCGACATCGTCTGTTCCCTGATAGGAGCCTGACCGATGAGCCAGCCCAAATCCTGCCTCGAACTGCTGCGCCGCATGGTGGCCATCGACTCGATCAACCAGCATATCTCCAAGCGGTTGTTCCCCGAGAGCGAACTCGGCGAGATGCTGGAAGAGATCGCCGAGGGCTGGTCGTTGCGGACGCGCCGAATGCCGGTCGACGATCAGGGTGGCTATGCCCTGCTGATCACCCACGAGCGCGATCCACGCGCCCCCTGGCTCTTGTTCGAGAGCCACCTCGATACCGTCGGCGTCGAGGGGATGACCGTTGACCCGTTCGAGATGCACAATATCGACGGTCGACTGACCGGGCGCGGCGCCTGCGACACCAAAGGCTCGGGCGCGGCCATGCTCTGGGCGCTGCATCACTATGCCGCCGGCAACGCGCCGGGGATCAACGTGGCCCTGCTCTACTCAATCGACGAAGAGACCGACAAAGCCGGCATTGAGGGCTTTTGTCGACGTCACCTGGACGGCCTCGGATGGCGACCGGCCGGCGCCATCGTGGGCGAGCCGACCTTGCTCTTGCCGGTCGTCGCCCATTGCGGCGTGGTCCGCTGGACCGTGCGCACCCACGGACTGGCTTGCCATTCGTCCGATCCCACCCGCGGGCTCTCGGCGATCCAAAGCATGATGCGGGTCATCGAGACCCTGGAAAATGACTATATCGCCCACCTCTCGGCGCATCACCCACTGACCGGCCCAGCGCGCTGCAGCATCAACATGATCGCGGGTGGCTCGGCCGAGAACATCATCCCCGACCGCTGCGACATCCGCGTCGACCGCCGCGTCGCCCCCGGTGAGGACCCAAGCGAGGTATTGCCCGAGATCGAGTCGCTGCTCGACCACTTGTCGCGCCGCGAGAGCGAAATCACCTACTCGTTGCACGACACCTTTGTCGATCCGCCCCTCACGCCTCTGCAGGACGC
>Ga0180436_10003953_pt1 | contig 13474 bp, 12 predicted proteins | sample SS_ome_2_FD_132434 | JGI IMG/M metagenome (GOLD analysis project Ga0180436, IMG submission 132434) | Hypersaline lake sediment archaeal communities from the Salton Sea, California, USA - SS_3_S_2 metaG | ecosystem: Environmental > Aquatic > Non-marine Saline and Alkaline > Hypersaline >...
CTTCCCGGAACAGCGTCTCGCCGGCCGCGTAGCGCTTCTCGACGGCCCGGCCGGCCAGCGCTCCAATCTCGGCGGCGTCCAAACCGGCGAATAGAGGAACCTGCTGGATTCGCTCCTGTTTCGAAAGACTCATTCCCGATTCTCCCCGGTGATAGCCTTCAACGAAGCCCTGGCCGTCTCCCTGGTTGCCGGATCAGGATGCGACTCAGCAGCCGCGCGAACAGCGGCGACGACTTCCTTGGAGTATGCCCCCACCGGCTGGCCCACTCGTCCGACGGCCCACAGCGCGCCCCGCTCGACGGGGCCAGTTTGGCTCATGTCGTCCTCCGTCAGCAAGGAGCAAAGGATCGGCAAGAATCCCGGTTGGAACTCCGGCCGCACGGCCAACACCTCCCCGATGGCCTCCGGCACTCCATACGGCACCGCGCCGGATTCGTCATTCAGCGCCCAGACAAAGCGCCGCAGCAGGTCTTCCGTGCGCTGCCGGTCGAGAACCCCGGCGTCCGCGGCCACCGCGCCGAGGGCCCGGATGGTCTTGCGCTTCACTTCTTGATCCCCGAGATAGAGACGTCCGTTCAAGAACCGGATCACGCGCGGAACCCGTTCCCGCGCAATCGCTAGAATCGCGGAATAGTCCTCGTCAAGAAGCGCCGTTTCGATTTCTTGTTTCCAGCTATTACTCACTAGCCTTCTTAGATGCTGACAAGCTCCGTTCGGTAGCGCCCAAGCTTCTCCGTATCGATCTCGATTCCGAGGCCGGGCCCTTCCGGAACGGCGATCAACCCATCCGACTTGTCAACCTCGATCGGCTCGGGCGTGATGTCCCAGGCCGGGCTCTCATGCGGCAGGTGGAGTTCAAACAAAGGCGGCGGAGGATTCCAGGCCCGCGACAGCGGCGGAATGCAGGCAACCCAATGGAGTTCCGACGCGATGCGAATCGGGCAGCCCCAGCTATGCGGAACCAGCCGGACCCGGTTCACGTTGCAGGCGTAAGTGATGCGCTTGCCCCCGGTGAGCCCGCAATCGCTGATGTCCGGCTGCACGATGTCGACCGTCTTCCGCTGCACGTAGTTCTCGATCAGCCAGTCCACCGGCAGGAACTCGCCGCTGGCCAGCGGGATCCGGAGCGCGTTCCGGAGCCGGTCATACCCTTCGAGATCCCACTTGTTGATCGGCTCTTCCCAAAACTCGAGGTCGAACTCCTCGAGCTTGCGGCCCAGCATGACGGCCGTGCCGTCGTCGTAAGCCCCTGGCGTGCCGGCGTCGATCCCCAGGTGAATCCCGTCGCCGATCGCCTCGCGCACCGCGCGAATCACCCGGACGTCGGTCACGGGATCGTAACCGGTCTTGACCTTCGCGGCCCGATAGCCCACTTCCCTGGTCCAGTGGTGCAGTTCCTCGGCGAATCCGGCCTCCAGATCGGGCCAGTCCTTCCGATAGCCGGCCGAAGCGTACGGCATCGCCCGCTTTCTGTACTGCTTGCCGAGAATGGCCGCCAGCGGCTTTCCGAGAGCCTTCCCCACCAGGTCCCAGATCGCCACGTCCAACCCGCCGGGGGTCGGCGCATTGCGGGGAATCTGGTGGAACGGAACCCGGTTCAACTCGGTCAATTCATCGAAGATCGACTCCACCTCGAACGGCGACCGGCCGATGACAAGCTCCTTGTTGTTGCGGAGAGTCTGACCTCCCCACTGGCCGTCTCCCCAGCCCGTCAGCCCGGCGTCGGTCGACACCTCGATCACGCTGGCGCCGACGGACTTGAAGCCCAGCGGCTCTCCCCGGGCGCAGCAATACCCCATCGGCTCCCTCAACTCCTGGTTCAGCCGGTGGATCTTGACGCCGGTTATCTTGAGATTCGGGATTCGTTCGCCGGCCGCCTGGAGCGACTCGCGAAGCGTCAGATAGGCCGGAACCCCAAACAGCCCGGCTTTCAAGAACTCTCTACGGGTCTTCATGTTGAACTCCCTGTCTTCACGCAAGCATTTCCTCGATGGGCCCGAGTTGCGAATCCGCGGGCGTTCGGCAGCCCAAGAGACGGCTGAGCGTCGGAGCGACGCTCGCAATCGGTATCGGACCCGCCGCGGCCTCATCCCGTTTGACGCCCTTCGCCACACCCGGCCCCCAGGCGAGCATCTGGCCCATCATCGAACTGTAGCCCGTCTCGCCGGTGACGATCTGTGGCCCGTGATTCGAAACCGGGCTCGCCGACGGGGCAATCGCCGAACCGTCCGGATTGACTCCCCACACGAAACCGGGGTTGTAGCAGAACTGCACGTCGCCCGCCTCCGGCCCCCAATACCCGATCAGCGCGGCGTCGCGGAGCTTGAGCGCGTAAGTGACGGCGCGCTTCTTGTCGATAGGGCCCCGCCAGTCGAGCAGAGCGTCGATGACGGCCTCCTGAACCTTCTCGAGATCTTCCGGCTCCACGATCCCTTCCGGCTCCCGGCCCTTTAGGTTGACGAAGATCTCGGTGCCCTGGCGGCTCCGCTTCGTGTAGGCGCGCGTACGGGAAAAGTCGATGGCCCGGTCGGGACCGGTGAGCAGGCCCACATCCCGCAACCGCTGGTTGACGTCGCAAACGACATTGTTCACCCCGCCGCCGTGATCCGAAGCGACGATCAAGACTGTGTCGCCACGCGCCTCGATGGCCGCGAGGATCCGGCCGATCACCGTGTCCAGATCGATGAAAGCTTGCCGATACACATGGTCGGCCTTCGCGGCGGCCGCCGGATCGTATCCGTGATAGGTCGGATCCGCCAGCGTCAGGCACTGGTGCAGCGCGGTGTCCGTGATGCTGGCCTTGTGCAGGAAGAACTCCCAGTCCCAGATGCCGGCCAGAGCCAAGGCCGCTTTGGCGATTTGGCTGAGCCCCTCCGCCGATTCCGCTTCGCCGATTTCCCAGAAGGGATCGTCTGGCGCCGGAGGAATGGCCGAACCGGACCAGATTGGCGAAACCGTCTTCGATAGTTCCCCTGCCAGATGGCCGGGCTCGGAAAATCCGTCCAGAGCGCAGGTCGGCGACTCCAGCAGTTGCAGGCGCTTGCCGTCGGGACTCAATTCGAGCAGCCGGTAGCGCGTCACACCATCCCGTTGCGTGGAGGGATCCTTTCCGGCCTTCCAATCGGACCATTCGCCGACGGTGGCGCGTCCGATTTCACTCCCGTTCCGGCCGGAGTACAGGACAACAACGTCGTATCGATCCCCGCCGAGAGATTGAACAAGAGCGGTCTTCCCGCCCACCTGGGTCTCCAGTACTGGCAGTTTCGAAGGGGGCATCCGGGTCCAGCCCCCGGCCGGCTTTGGCGTTTCGACCACAACCGGCCTGCGGCCTGGTTTCGGCCCGCCGCCAGGAGGCCAACCCGTCGTTTCCAGATCTTCCGAATACAGGCCCTCGATCACGACGTCCGGGGTCTGATAGATAGAGCCGCTCTTGAGCATTGGCACACGCAACACCGCCGTGTGCTCGTCTCCGGCCGCTCCCTGAAAACCAAGCAGCGCGCTGCGCCGGCCTTCGCTCGACAGCGCCTGCCAGATCGTCTCCGAGACGCATTTCTGGTGCCGGGGCGCGCCGCCGCCAGCCGTCCTGGCGCGGTACTGGGTCCCGGGAGCGGCGCCGGTCATCATGCTCATGAAGTCGATGTTCCCCCAGCAACTCACGTAGGGCAGAATCCGGCCGCTGTACCCGCCGGAGATCATCCGCCGCATATTGGGCAAGTGGTCCAGGTGGCGATTGATCATCGCCGGATCCATCCCATCAATCGCCAGGAAAAGCACCCTCTTCCGGCCGCCGCCGGCCGCACTCGAATGAGAGTTTCCTGCGGCCTTTGCCCCGGCGCCACCGCCAAGGAGTCCCGCCGCCGCGCTGCCGCCAATAAACCTTCGCCGTCTCATAACTTCAGCAGTCTATCACCGAACTGGATTCTCGCGGAATGCTGTGCGATAGTGTGTAGGCAACTGGAGGGAAACCACCTATGAAGACGTTGACCACTGTTATCGTGATCCTGCTGGCCTGCCTGCTTTTCGCTTGCACGCAGGATACGGCTACCGAGCCCGCCGTGGAAACACCGGAAGCCCCGGCCGCAACAACGGAAACCGGGGAATCGGAGACTCCGCCAGCCGACACCGGGGGCTCGGATGACACGGGCGGCGGACAGACTCCCGCTACCGAAGATCAATCCACCGCCGAAAAGACCGGCGAAGCCGTTGGCGGCGCTCTCAACACGGCGGGCGAAGCGACCAAGAAAGGCGTGAAGACCGGCGTCGGCGCGGTTGTCGGGGCGGCCAAGAAGGTGGGCGAGACGACGCAAGACGCGGCCGAAGGAGTGGCGTCCGGCGTTAAGGGCGAGAAGTAGGCGCCGCCTCCTCCATTTCGGAATCGAATTCGAGGACGCTGTCCTTGAACAGACCGAAATGGCAGGCCTTTCCGCCATTGCGAATCGTCAGCCGGTCCAGCAGCAGGCCTTTCGTTCGGTGGCGCTCGGTCTCCGGCGTGAGTTGAATGCGCTGAGCCCGGTAGCGGAACCAGCGGCGCGTGATGAAGATCGCCTGCCCCTCGGCGAATAGCAGGTAGCCGATTGAGTTCCTGAGACGGGCGATTCCCTTGGAGGCGACGGCGCGAACCGCCCGCGGCAGGTTCTGCGCCCCGAGTTCTTCTCTCGCCAGTTCCGCGTACGGTTCAGGAAGCTCTCCGGCGTCCTCCCTGTCGCGTCCGGCGACACTGCGCATCCATCCTCGCGTCGCCGCCGCCTGCACCCGCAACAGCCGGAACACCCTCGGCGAGACGATCAGGAACACTGCCAGGAAGACCGCCACACAAGCGCCGACGAGCAGCGGATGCTCCACCGTCAGCCAAACGCCGAACGGAACGGCGATGTCGCCAGCCAGGCTCAGAATCGCATTCGAAACGGGCTCCGGACTCTGATTGACCGCCAGGCGTGTGGCCGCCTTCGTGGAATGGCTGCTCAGCGCAACGCCGCCCGCGAGAATAGCTAATCCGACTTGGGCGTACGGGCTAACGTCGCCAACGGCCGTCAGCACCACCGCCGCGGCTCCGATGGGCCGGATCACCGTATGCACGCTATCCCAGGCCGAGTCCACCCAGGGAATCTTATCGGCGAAGAACTCGAGCAGGAAGGCCGCGCCGGCCAGGGCAATGATCCACCATTCCCCCAGCGCCTCGAGCTGGCTGTATTCGCCGCGCAGATCGATCAGTCCGAATCGCACGGCCAGCCCCAGTGTCAACACAGTCGCGTAGAGGCGCAGGCCAGCCAAAAAGCCGAGGCCCGTCGCGGTTCCGATCAGTTGCAGCGTGCCCATTCCCGTTGTTCACCCTACCGCGGCGCCACAGCGCCCATCACAGAGAGTTAATGTAGGCGATGACGTCCGTTAGCTCCTCGGAACTGAGGGAGGGCCACTCCTGGCCCGCCTCCTCCATGGCGCCTTGCATTCCGGCCGAGTGATTCCAAGCCCCCGAGATGAAGCGGATTGCGTCCAGCTCACCGGAAAGCGAGGTGAAGCGCGGATACGAACCGTTCGGGTCGCCATGGCAGGAAACACATCCCTTCGCCACCGCGACGTCCAGGCCGTTGGCGGAATCGCCCGGACCATCGAAGTACTGAATCGACCAAAGATAGCCAACCAGCCGCGTCATCTCTTCCGGCCGAAGCGGCTCTGACGACTGCCGCATCGCTGGAGCGTGGTTCCACATCGCCGCGGCCAGGTCCACCATCGTCCGGGCGCCCGGCATGCCTTCGAGCGAGCGGGAGCCTTCATGACAGCCGGCGCAACCGTTCCCGCTGAAGAGTGTCTGACCAGTCTCCGCGGAGGCGGCGGACAGAGCCGTTGGCGCCTTTGGAGCCCCGTTCGCGCCGCGAACATAGGCCAGAAGATCCGTCATCTCCTGCGCGGTCAGCTCCGGCCAGGCGGCCGTCTCGTTCATCGCCGATTTCATTCTGGCGGCGTGGTTCCACATCGCGCGGGAAAGCTGAATCGGATCATTCACGGACTCCCATTTCATCACCGGCAGAGCCCCCCCGGCGCCCTGCGCGTGACAGCCGATGCAACCCTTCGAATCGAATGTCTGCTTGCCCGACTCGGCGTCCCCGGGATCTTCGTAGTGCCGGAAACCATAGAGATAGGCAAACAGATCGGCCGCTTCCTGATGGCTGAGTTCGGGAGCATCCATGCCGGCCGCGCTCATCGCCGCCGACATGCCGGTCCCGTGGTTCCACATCGCTGTAGCCAGGTTGACGGGAGTGAACCGTCCGCCCGGACTCTTCGCCAGGTCCGGCGCTGCCTGGCCGCCCATGCCGTCGATCGCGTGACAGCTCTGGCAGCTCTTCGCCTTGACCACTTCCGCCCCCCGGGCGGCGTTACCAGGGATCATGTTCGCGCCCCATGCGGGGGCGAGACACACGAATAGCAGAGTAAGAAAAACAGCCGGTTTCATGGACCAGGTCCCTCCTGTCAGGTTCGCCGCGGGCCGCGGCTCATCGAATGCCGCTCCCCTTGGAGAATCAACCCGCAGCATCCTCTGTGACGCACATCAGAATAGCATGTCCGGGCGGCTCCGGCGAGAGGGCCGCTGGCAGAGACTACTCTCCGCTGAATTCGCGGTAGCGCGCCGCAATCCCGGCCTCCTCCGGGCTCCCGGAGTGGATCAAGACCCGATAACGAAACTCCCAGCGCTCCCCCTTCTTGAGCGTCAATCCGCCGTCGCGCGAATCGTCGGCGGAGAAGTCGTGCTCCCCGAAAACATTGGCGGCGAAAAGCCCGTAGCCACGCACGTGCCAGAAGGTTGGGTGCTTCGGGTTGGAGGGGTGATCGAGAAACGCGACTCCAAGCGTTTCCCCATCCACTTCGCCGTAGTAATCCATCCAAGGGGAGGCCTTTCCCCAGACCCGCTCCTCACCCCTCGCGCCAGCGGCGTTGACGAGCGTTCCCGAGTGCTGCTCATTCATCGAGTCGGCCACGCGGATGGCGAAGGTCCCTTCCTTGGTGTCCCCGAAATGAGCGTCCTCGACTCCGGTCAGCTCTAGGTGGAAATCCATGACCCGCAAGCCGTCAGCGCCCGAGAACCTGACGGTGCGGGTCTCTTTCAGCAGCGTCATCCCACTCCCATCCTTCCAATCGAAGACCGCCTTCAGCGAGCCTTCCCGCTCCCCGCCCGTCACTTCGACCACCTCATCGAGTTCGATGGAGCCATAGTGGTCTCCGGCCCGCGACGGGTCCGCGGTCCAAAAGTCAAAGCCATTCACGTCTCCGTGGGAAAACCACAGACCGCGGTGATGCGGATGGTCGTGGCTCTCTCCTTCGATCACCTTCATCGGATAGTGCCGGGTGACGACCTTCCCCGAAGCGCTGCGGATCGGGTAGAAATACGGCTTGCGGACATCCTCTCCCTTGAGCACCAAATCGGTGAAGTGTTCCCCGCCGATCTCCACCGAGATCCGGTCGTCCGCCTGGAGAACGCTGACCTGCGCCGGGGCCGCCGCCGCTGCCAGAAGCGTGAGAAACAGGAACGTGAGTAGCCGCCGCATGAGAGCAGTAGACCACACACTCGGCTAGCGCCTCAAGCCGGGGAGCCGGATACTCTTTGTATGCCGGGTTGTCGGTTTTGGCCCGCGTCCGCTATGATTAAGTTGTCGGGAGAGCGTGTCCGCGGCGGGATGGGCCACGCGGACTGAGTGCGACTGACCTGCTCGGAGACGGCTGCCGTGTGGCGGAACGTGAGCAGGTCCCTTGAGAGCTTGGAGGATTGTCGATGGGTCCGCTGGGTTACCAGGAAGCCATATTCATCTTCATCCTTGCCCTGCTCGTCTTCGGCCCGAAGAAACTGCCTGAGTTGGGCAAGACGGTCGGGAAGGCGATGACTGAGTTCCGCCGCGCCTCGAACGAGTTGAAGAGCACTTGGAACCGCGAGATGGAGAGCATCGAGCGGGAAACCAGCTCAATCAAGCAGGAGACGCAGAAGATCAGCAATGAGATTCGCTCCAGCTACGAGGATAGCGGCTCGGATTACAACTACGACAACGAGTACGACTACGAGTACGAAGACTCGTACGAGTACGGTTCGGGAACCGAGTCGGCCTCTACCGGCAAAGACACTTCCACAGTAAGCGCATCAGCAACAGAGGGCGCTGAATCAACCGCATCCGAATCGAACGGGAACAAGGCCCCCGAAGGCGCCGTTCCGGCCACGGCCGGTTCGGCCGAGCCGGGAGGCGCGGACACTGGCGGCAAGACGGAGCCGGCGCAAACAGCCAAGGGTTCCGGCGGCGGTTCCACAGCCGGGTCCGGTGCGGGAACGTAGGAAGGACCGTATTTCCTAACCGGAACTACTCCAGACCAGCAATGGATTCTGACGATACCAAGCAAGGTGCGCCCCCGCCGGAGGATTCCGCTCCGGAGAACGAGACTCCCGTGGACGAGGCGGAGGGGTCCCCGAGGAAACCGGAGGAATCTCCGGCTTCCACCGAAGAGCAGGCCTCGCAAACAGAGCAGCCCTCCGGGGATGGCCGCGAAGACGACGGCATCTACGATCCCTACGACGACTATTCCTACGATCCCTACGGCTACACCGGCGACGATTCCCAAGAGGAAACGAAAGCCGTCACGGCCACGGACAAGAAAGCGGACGCGGCCCCGCCCCCGCCCCCTCCTCCGTCGTCCGGTTCGGACGACGATGAGGAGGACGACGATGAGAACGGGATGCTCCGCATGTCTTTCATGGATCATCTCGAGGAACTCCGCTCCCGCATCATCAGCGCCTTGATGGGCGTCGGCGTCGCGTTCTTCGTCAGCATCATCTTCGCCAACGATCTGTGGCGCATCGTCAGCGAGCCGGCCGTGGAGGCGCTGACCAAACTCGGATACGAGAACGCCAAACTCGCCCAGATCAAGCCGATGGAAACGTTCACCACGGTGTGGGTGAAGCTGCCCATCCTGACGGCGATCTTTCTATCTTCACCCTGGTTTCTCTACCAGGTTTGGTCCTTCATCGCCCCGGGCCTTTATCCCAAAGAACGCCGGTGGGCGGCGCCGTTCGTCATCTGCTCGGCCGGGCTTTTCATTCTCGGCGGCCTATTCGCCTACTTTGTCGCCTTCCGGTTCGGTCTGGCGTTTCTGCTCGGCATCGGACGCGACATCAACATCGCTCCGTTCGTATCCATCTCGGAGTACTTCGACCTGTTCGTCAACGTGACGCTCGGCATCGGACTCGTATTCGAGTTGCCCGTGCTGATCTTCTTCTTGACGCTGCTGCGGATCGTGACGCCCGGCTTCTTGCTGCGCAACGCGCGCTACGCGGTCCTGGTGATCGTGATCCTGGCGGCTTTCATCACGCCGACGCCCGATGTCGTCAACCTGATGCTGTTCGCCGTGCCGATGTGCCTGCTGTTCTTCGTGGGCATCTTCGCCGGGTATCTGCTGACCTTGCACCGTGAGCGGCGCAGAATGCCATGGTGGCTGATGCTGCTGGTTCTCGTCATCATCGGCAGCTTGGTTGCCGGCGCTCTGTACCTTGCAGTTACGTACTTCGACCTTCAGATCCACCGGCAGTGGCCGTTTGTGACTCGCTAGTACTATTTGGCGGACGCCTAGTACGGAATAGGCCTAACGCCCATGGTTTCACCATTTGCAGCGGTATATTCTGGCAGGGACAGCCCTCGGGATGCCCTCTCCGGCGCTCGGCGCGGGAGCCTTCCCTTCGGCGTCCGAATGCCAGATGGACATTTTCGAGATCATTCAGGAATTGCGCGAGGAACGAGAACGAGTGGACCGGGTGATCCGTTCACTCGAAGCGCTGATGAACGGCGAGGAGCCGAGGGAAGAGGGCGCCCCGATGCGGCGCGGCCGAAAATCGATGGGTCAGGAAGAGCGTCTCCAGGTCTCCCAGCGAATGCGCAAGTACTGGGAGCAGCGCCGCAAGAAATGAACGGCGTGTGTCGCCCACTCCCATCTTCGGAAATACCAGAGCCAGAACTCCTGTTGTCCGGCGCCGTGGCGGTGGCGGGGCTCGAATCCGCACCGAAGCGCCAGGTCAACCGCGTCGTTGTCCGTGAACGGCACGCCGATCCAGGAATCGGCGTCGACCTCATCCAACGTCCAGTCGGGCTCCAACTGGAACTTCGGGAAGTCCCCCTGCACCTGGAACTTGAATAGGCCTCCGAAGCGCAGCACGCGATAGACCTCGCGGACGTAGCTTTCGATCACAGCCTTACTGGGAACGTGCTGGAAGACGATGTAGGAGAAGGCGAAATCGACCTTGATATCGCCCAGGACACTCAGGTCCCGCCCGTTGTTCTGCTCGATGACGACGTTGTCGACGCCGGCCAGGGCCTCCCGGGCCCGCGCCACCATTTCGCCGCTGATGTCCACCGCGTAGACCGTGCCAAACAGGTTCGCCAGGGCCCTCGTCACGCGCCCGGCGCCGCACCCGATCTCGAGCACCTTCATCCGCTTGGGATCCTTCCCCTGGCAGATGTTGATCATGTCGGTGCGAATGTGGTTTGCCACCGCCTCCTCGCCCGAGGCGAAGAACTCCTCGTCGGTCCAGTCGGTCTTCTCCGTGGCGACGAAATGCCGGGCGTTTTCGCGAGCGCGCTGATCCCACTCGTCGCGCATTTTCTCGACCAGGCGATCCTGGTGGGGCCCTTCCTGGTTCAGTTCGCTCACTCTCCATATGGTAAACGATGGGACGGCGCCCTCATGCTATATTGAAGGTAGCGAAACGTGGGCGGCTAGCTCAGTTGGGAGAGCATCGCGTTCGCAACGCGGGGGTCGTGGGTTCGAGTCCCATGCCGTCCACCAAACTTCCCCCTCAGCAATCAGGAAGCGGCGGCTTTCGGCGTCTCCGCCGCTGTTATCAAGCCTTTGGGCCGCGACCCGTCCGGCTCGCGGCGCTCGACTTCGTCCACTCCTGCCGCGCTGATCTCGTACCGGGCGCGGTCGTCGGAGCGGAGGAGGCCCTTTTCCTTCAGATACCAGATGCTGACCTGCAGGTGGTCCCGCGGGCAGCCCAGGAGATCCTCGAGCTCGTGGATTGACGTGTCCGGGTGATCCGGATCATTCATTCGCTTGGTGTAGAGCACAGAGAGTATGCCGTCACGCTTGCGCCTCTCGGCGGCGAAGCCATGAGCCGATTCCGGGTTTTCAAAGATCCGCCAACGGATCCGCTGCACGTCGAGCCGCCGGGCATCGAATGCGGCCCGCAATTCGTTGTCCCTCAGGACCCGGTATGCGGCGAGCACCTTCTTGAAGGCTTCCGCGTCGCCTGTTTCCTTGTTGTCCGGGTGATAGCGCTGGGCGAGCATCCGGTAGACGCGATGGATTGTATCGGGATGAGCGTTCGAGCTTACCTGAAGGACCTCATAGTGGTCTTCCTCCAGGTCCTCCTCCTTCACCTTGGGCGCCGGCCGGCTCCACGATTCCTTCGGGCCTTGTGATCCGGCGAACTGCAGCCCCGCGCGGAAGGAGCCGTCCGACTTCTCCAAACACCAAGCCACGTGAGCGACGCAGGTAGTCCTCTCCTGGGATTTCGCTCCATTCAGCTTGCCCGTGATCGAGAGTTCGGTCCCCACCGCAAGCGGGAGCGCCACGGCGATGCCGACACCGGTCGGACTATAGTCTAGAAGATCCGCCGTGAGCCAACGGGAGCTGCCCCTACCGTCATCGAGACGGATACGCAGAACGTGACTCGTGGATGATCGATCTCTGGACTTGCGGCGGCGTGATGAGCTTGTCGTCTTCAATACGCTGAAACCCTCAACTTCATCATTCGACACACCTGATCTGATTCTTTACCCGAGCGTCAGCGCTCAGCGGCGGCGATGCATCCGGCAGCTTCCACGGCAATGATAATCGCGCCCGTACAACATTGAAAATAAGTGACTTAACATCAGATTGGGTTCCTTCTGCAAAAACGGCCTCCGGCGAATCACGCCACCACACAGGAGCCAAGCGCGGATCTTGGACAGTACAGCTACGGAACAAGTAGCAAGTTGCTGTCACGGCAGGGTTCGCTATTCTCCCGGCGCCGGGAACGCAAGAAACGGCTGATCGCTCCAATGGGAGCCCCAAGGGGCCGCGAAGGCGGACGCCGGTCACGATGATAGACTGATCGGAGGCTCCGAAGGGCCGCCGGTCCTTCCGCTGAGGCTTCACGCCGCCATTCGGAGGATCCGCCCATCATGACATCGCGTGGCATCCCCATCGCCGTCGTTGGTATGGCTCTTCGCGCTCCTGGCGCGGAGACGCCGGAGACGTTCTGGGAGAACGTTCTCGCCGGCCGCGATTGCCTGACGCGCCCCACCGAATCGCAACTCCGCCTGGCGGGCGTCCCCGAGCGGCTGATCCGAAACCCGATGTACGTCCGGTCCCGTCCGCTGCTGCAGAATCCCGGGGCCTTCGATCACGGTTTTTTCGGAATGAGCGCCCGGGAGGCCAGGATGACGGACCCCTCCCACAGGCTGTTCCTGGCGTGCGCCTGGGAAGCCCTGGAGCGCGCCGGCGTGGTTCCAGGTCCCGAAGCCGGAGTCGTTGGCGTCTATGGAGGCGCGGGAGGCACTCAGGACAGCTATGCAATCAGGAACTTTGGCGGCGGAGCGGCGGACCTGGACGATCCGGCGGTGTGGCTTCCCGTCAACGTTGGCGGAGCGGCCGAACACCTGACCAGCCGTGTCTGCTACAAGCTCGATCTCAGAGGGCCGAACACCACCGTGCTGGCGGCGTGCGCCACGTCGCTGTACGCGGTTCATCTCGCCGTGCGGTCCCTGTCGGCCGGAGATTGCGAGATAGCCCTTGCCGGAGGCGCGAGCGTACAGGCGCCCCACTGGCCGGGCTACCTGTATGCGGAAGGCGGACCCGTTTCCCGCAGCGGGTTTATCCGGCCCTTTGATGCGAGAGCCGATGGCACGATATTCGGAAGCGGCGTCGGCGTGGTGGCGCTGAAGCGCTTGGACGATGCAATTGAGCAGGGCGGCAAGATCCACGCGGTGATTCTTGGCAGTGGAATCTTCAACGACGGCGGCGGGAAGCCAAGCTTCACCGCGCCGGGGGCGGATGGTCAGATCGCGGCGATTTCCAGGGCGCTCGAATCCGGAGCGGTGAACGCTCGAACCGTCGGGTTCGTGGAGACGCACGGCGCCGGCACGCTGCTTGGGGACCCAATCGAAGTCGAGGCCATGTCGGCGGTCTTCTCGCAGGACTCACCGGAGAAGGAGTTCTGCGCATTGGGGGCCGTCAAGGCCAACATCGGCCACACGGGCGCGTCGGCGGGCGTGCTGGGCCTGATCAAAGCCTGCATGGCGCTGGAACATGGCATCATTCCCCCGAATATCCATTTCCAGCAGCCAAACCCGCGATTCGAACTGCCGGATTCGCCGTTCCGTATCCATACCGCGCGGGAACCGTGGCGCCCGGAAGGCCACCCGCGCCGCGCTGGCGTCTCGGCCTTCGGGTTCGGCGGCAACAACGC
>Ga0180436_10003954_pt1 | contig 13472 bp, 12 predicted proteins | sample SS_ome_2_FD_132434 | JGI IMG/M metagenome (GOLD analysis project Ga0180436, IMG submission 132434) | Hypersaline lake sediment archaeal communities from the Salton Sea, California, USA - SS_3_S_2 metaG | ecosystem: Environmental > Aquatic > Non-marine Saline and Alkaline > Hypersaline >...
CCGGACCAAGCCGCCCCCCTACCCCCGCCTGCGGCGGCGGTACCTTCCCCCCGCTCCCGCGGGGGAACTGACCAGAAACGCCATCCCCAGCCTGCAGCCCCCCTACCCCCGCCTGCGGCGGCGGTACCTTCCCCCCGCTCCCGCGGGGGAACTGCCCAGAAACGCCATCCTCGGCGTGCAGCCCCCCTACCCCCGGCCCTTGGCCGGCGGTACCTTTCCCCCACTCCGTGGGGGGACTGACAACTTCATCACATCGTTGGAGGAGAAGGTCGGCCACTTGCTCTTCGTAGCGGTAGTAGCGCTCTAGGTAGAGGCGGCCGTCTTCGAAGATCAGCGGGTGGTCCGCGGTGCCGTCGCCGACCAGGGGGCTAGCCGCGACCGCCTGCGCCCAGTCGTCGACGTCGGGCCAGGGCAGTGCCTCTATCTCCTCCGGATCCTGGCCGTCGACGACTACTGCATCCCGCACCTGATCGAGGCGGATGCACACATGGCCGAAGCGGGTGCCACGTACCGTGAGGGCTGCGGCCAGCAGGACCGTCTCGTTGTCCTCGCCGAGCAGGCGGCCGATAGTCTGCGCCGCTCGCACATCGAGCGGGTTGAGGACGCCGAGGTCGTTGAACTCGGCCAGCAAGCCGTGGGTGCCGACTACCAGCCAGGGGCGCTCCGTTGCCAGGGTGACTCGATCGATCATCGCTCACCCCCGGCGAACAGGCGACTCAGCTCTGTGATCATCTCTGTCGGAGGCTGCCAGCGGGCAACGCCGCAACGCTCCCCGTCCACCACCGGGGCGTCGGCACCGGCCATGCCGCGGACAAACAGATACATCGACCCGCCCAGATGCCGGGCCGGGTCGTAGCCCCGCAGCCGCCATTGCAGGTAGCGGTGCAGCGCCACCTGATAGAGCGTTGCCTGGAGGACGTAGTTGCCGTCGATCATCGCCGCCGCCAGCTGCTGCGGGCCGTAGTCGAGCGGGCTGGCCGTCCCGCCCCGGGGTGGCAGCGGATTCGACTTGTAGTCCATCACCACGTAGTGCTCCCCCGGCAACACCGCAGTCAGGTCGATGGCGCCGGTGAGGAAGCCGCGAAAGCGGGTGCCGGGCAGGTCGTGCAGCGTCTCGGCATAAGTGCGATACGGATCGTCGCCCCACAGATGCTGCAGCATCACATCGCCGATGTCCCGCAGCGACACGGTGCCGGCAGCGGTGCGGACCGGCAGCTCGAAGGTCAGCTCGTCGAACACCCGGCGGACGTCGAGATCACGCAGCCGGGGCGAGACGGCATCGGGGCCGAGCGGGGTTTCCATCGCCGCCACCAGCCCGGCCACCAGTTGCTCGGGGTCGAAGTCCCAGGTTGCATACTGCAGCTCGGGGGCCAGCGCATCCCGGATCGCGGCTTCCAGGTTGGGGGCGTCGAACGGCACCTCTTCGAAAACGTGGTGCACCAGCGTCCCGAAACGGGCGCCGCGGGGCAGGTCCGCCATCGGCAGCACCGACTCGCCGATGGCTACCGGGATCTCGTCGGATTCGTCGTCGAGGCCGGTTTCGTCGCTGCGGGTCGGTTGCTCGCTCGTTTCGGCAACCACGCCGATGGGATGCTCGGGCGACAGCGACGAGAAGGAGGCCCGCCGCCAATGGTGGTCGAGTTCCCGGTCGAAGCGGGCCCGCTGCAGCGTGGCCGGCGGGGCGGCAGATGGTCGATACATCTCGATGCCGGGCAGGTCGTTGCTGATGGTGAACCCGAGGCTGCCCCACGCCGCCGCCACCAGTGCCTCCGGGGAGCGGGCCGTCAACAGCTCGTTGAGCTTCGAGTTCTGGGTGTTGTCGCTGTTCTCGACCCACCACACCTGGAGATGATGCTCCGCCCGGGTCAGCGCTACATAGAGCAGCCGGCTCTCCTCCGCGGCATCCTCCGCCTGGGCCAGCCGCACATGCTCATCGAATTCGGGTGCCGTCTTGCCGCCGACGTCGATGAGGCGCTGCCGGGCAACACCCGGTCGGGGCATCCCCTGGTCGCCGTGGAACACCGGGATGTCGATGCGGTGCTGGGTCACGTCCCAGGCATACGGCACCATCACCACCGGCCACTGCAGCCCCTTGGCGGCATGGATGGTCTGCACCTGCACCGCGGCGGCGTCGGTCTCCAGGCGCCGCTGCCGGGACTCGGCCTCCTCGATGCCGCTGTCCTGCCGCCGGGTCGCTTCCGCCATCGCCGTCTCCAGCCAGGCCACCAGGGTGGCGGTGCGGCGGCGGCGCCAGGCGGCGTGCATCTCCTCGGCGATGTGGGTGAGGTCGGTGATGATGCGCTCCCCGTCATCGGTCGCCAGCACCCGGGCGGAGAACCCGGCGAACCGGTCGACCGCCGCCACCAGCGCCGGCACCCCGTCTTCATAGAGAAGCGTGCGCCACTCCTGCATCTGCCGCTGCAGGTCGAGGCATTCTTCGTCGCTGAGGGCGGCCACCTGCTGCGGCGAGTAGCCGAGCAGCAGCGAACCGGCCGCCAGCCGCACCAGCGTCATCCGTTCCGGGCTCTCGACACCGTGGAGGAAGCGCCGCCACTCCTCCGCCGCCGGAGAAGCCAGCACCCCGCCGGTGCGGGCCGCCACCGACGGCACTCCACGGAGACCCAGTTGGGCGCGCATCATGTCGACCTGTTTGCCGGTGCGGCACAGCACCGCAATGTGGTCGGGGCGCAGCGGCTCGCCCTCGATGGTTACGCCGGTGTTGAGCAGCTCGACGATGCAGGCGGCGACGTCGGCGGCCACCGTCTGGCGGGCTTCGTTGATGTAGAAGTGGTTGTCTTTCTTGCGCTTGGGGATGTCGATGGCGGCGCCGAAGCGGCGGATCATGAGCGGCGCCGGTGTGCCGGTGATGCGGGCTGCGGTGTGGTCGGGGGCGGGGCGGACCCGGTGATAGGCGATCTGGTCGTCGCCGAAGGTGGCTTCGGCGAACAGGGCATCGAGTGCATCGAGCAGCGGGCCGTCGCTGCGCCAGTTGGTGCGCAAGGTGCGCTTGGCAGCGGCGCCGGCGAGGGCGGAGAGGTACGACTCGACGTCGGCGCCGCGGAAGCTGTAGATCGACTGCTTCGGGTCGCCGATCACGACCAGTCTGGAGTCATCGAACACTGCCCGGATGACCTGCCACTGGATGGGGTCGGTGTCCTGCGACTCGTCCACCAGCGCCACCGAGTAGCGGCGGGCCAGCGACTCCCGGGCGGCGGCACCCACCTCCGGGTCGGCGAGCGTGTCCCGCACCTCGATGAGGCCGTCGTCGAACGTCACCAGACCGGCGGACCGCATGCGGCGCTGCACCTCGGCCCGCATCGCATGGGCCAGCTCGACCCGGGCTGCGGCTTCGCCGATGGCCGCGGCCGGGTCGGGGACGATGCGGGCATCGGGGGTGCCGACCACGCTACGTCCGATGGCGACGACGTCCTTCGATTGGGGTGGGTCCCCGTTGCCGGAGGCGTAGCGGCCGACGAGGAGGTCGCCGGCGACGTGGTGCAGCAGCATCTCGTCGGGCTCGCCGGGTTCCAGGTCGGGTGACAAGCGGGCTCGCAGCCCCAGCTTGCCGAGCAACCGCTGGGCGAAGCCGTGGATGGTGAAGATCTGGGCTCGGTCGAAGTGGGTCAGCGCTTCCTGGAGGCGCGTTGCGGCGAGGGTGCGGGCTGCGGGGGCGAGGTTCAGGAGGTGGTCGATGTGTTCGTCATGGTCGGACCCCCTCCCCGGCGAGCCCTTCGGGCCGCCGACCCTCCCGAGGGGAGGGTGGGATTCCACTCCCTTCGGGCCGCCGACCCTCCCGGAGGGAGGGTGAGATTCCTCTCCCTTTGGGAGAGGTGCCGAGCGAAGCGAAGGCGGTGAGGGGATCGTCAATGCACGAAGCGTTTCGACCATGCGCTTGCGGATGCGGTCGCGTAGTTCGGCGGTGGCGGCGTTGGTGAAGGTCACTACCAGGATCTGCTCCAGCGGCACTCCCTCCTCGGCGATGAGGCGGGTGACCAGTGCCGAGATGGTGAAGGTCTTGCCGGTGCCGGCGCTGGCTTCGATGACGGTGCGGCCGGGGCCGAGGGGTTCTTGGGGGTCGAAGTCGGTGAAGGCGGTCACAGCTGCTTCTCCCCCATCAACCCGAAAATCGGGGCCCAGAGGCGGGTGCAGTAATCCTCCAGCCCAGCGTCGAGCAGGTCGTCGATGGATCCGGCCCGCAGCAGCAGGACATTGGCGGAGTCTTTGTTCTCTCCGAAGGTGCCGTCCCAGTGCTGCCCGGCCCGGTAGCGGGCCCGCCCCCAGCCGCTGCCGATATTGCGTTGCCAGGTGAACCCGGTTTCGCACGGTACGGGCAACGGATGTTCCCAGCCTTCCCGGTACAGGGCAATGAGTTCGCCGAGCAGCTCGACGGCCTTGTCGCGGCGGTCGGCGGGGTCACCCTTGATGGGTCCGAGGGTGACGGCAACATGCCCGGTGCCGCTGGTGCGACGTCCCAGCAGATGCGCCTGCCAGGCAGTGTCGGGTTCGAGTGCGGAGAGGAACACCAGCTCGGCAAAGGAGCGCAGCCGGTGCTTGCCCTTCACCTTGGAGGCGGTGACCGTGAAGAGGTGGGCCCGGCCGGGATCGGCGGAAACGGCACCCTCGATGACCATGTCGCCGACGGTGACGCTGCCGCGGTAGGGGCGCATCTGCTGCCGGTCGTAGCCGCGACCGGTGGCAGCCTCCCACAGTGCGGTCGCTGCCTCTACGGCGCCGTCGAGGTCGTCGGTGCCGAGCGCACCCGGCGGCAGGGCGTCGTCGGCGACCGCCCGGCGGGTGAGCCGGTCGAGGTCGTAGCCGGCGGCGAGCCCGTCGAGCAGGCGCTCCTTGACTCCCCAGGCGGCCAGCGCATCGAGATCGGCCGGCAGGGTGTCGTCGGGAATCTCCCCGGGGTCGGGGATCGACATCCCGATACGGGTCTGCAGGAAGCGTTGCGTCGGGTGTTGCAGGAAGCGGATGAGGTCGTCGAGGTCGATGGTGGCGGCGGGCTCGGGAGGAGGCCACGCCAGAGTCGGTGGGAGTGCCGGCGGTGCCGTGAGAGCTCGAGCGCCGGCCAGGGCCACCGGGTCGAAGCCGAAGGAGCCGGGCAGGTCCAGGGCGCCGGGGGTGAAGTTGGCTTCGCTGAACGACTGCAGCGGATGCACGGTCTCGATGGCTGCCACCCCGTCGTCGCCGACCATCTCCCGCAGCGTGTCGTACAGCTCGGCGATGGGAACCGCCGGGGGCAGGGCGGCGTTGGTGAGCTGGTCGCGTCCGGCGTAGGTGACCACCAGGTGGTCGCCGGCCGCCATCAGCGCATCGAGCAGGAGTTGCCGGTCTTCGGAGCTGCGGTCGAAGTCGCCCACCCGTTCGTCACCGAGCAGCAGGTCGTCGCCGTCGTCCCGGCTGGAGCGGGGGAAGCGGGTGTCGTCCATGCCGAGCAGGCACACCACCCGGTACGGGACGGACCGCATCGGCACCAGGGTGCAGACGGTGACGTCGCCGGTGCGGAAGTGGAGCGGGCTGGGGCGGGTCTCGGTCCAGGCGGCGATTGCGGTGCGGGCCTCGCTGAGGCTGAGCATCGGGTCGGGCCCGTCGGTTTCGGGGAAGGTCTCGGCGAGCAGTCGTTCCAGCTGGCCGAGCTGCCACTCGTCGTCCCATGCGGGCCGGGCCAGCAGCCGGACTCCGTGGGAGATCGCTCTCCCCCATTGCGACATCGGCAGCGGCCCGCCGAGGGTGTCCCGGATGGCGGTGATGCGGTCGATGATGGCGGCGAGCAGGCCCACCGGGATGGCGTCCTGGCCTTCGACGCCGTCGAGAGGGACGGTGTCTTCGATCACCCGCACCGGGTCGTCGCTGTAGAAGACGCCGGTTAGGGCCCGGTCGAGGCCCCGGCTCCAGGTTCGAGCGGCGACGTCGCCGGCGCCCCACTGGTTGCGGTGTTCGGCGTCGACGCCCCAGCTGATGTGGCTGTCGTCGATGATCTTGGTGATGGCGGCGGCGGTGTCGAGGTCGAACCCGAAGCGCTGCTGCACCACCGGGCGGGTGACCAGTTCGCGGACGGTGTTGGCTTCGAGGCGAGAGTCGGCCAATTCGAGCACCGTGTCGGCAAAGCGGACCAGCGGGTTGACCGCGGCCGGAGAGCGATCGGCGATGCGGAGCCGCAGGTCTGGCAGGCCGTCGGTATCGCCGTTGGCGGGGAAAGCGGCTTCGAGCAGCGGGGCGAAGGTCGCCAGGTCCGGCGTCATGATGACGATGTCGCGGGGTTCGAGGGTGGGGTCGTCCTCGAGGATGTGGAGGATGGCGTCGCGGAGGACTTCGACCTGGCGACGGGCACCGTGGGTGACGTGGATCTGCACCGAGCGGTCGGTGTTGTCGAGGGTTGTGGGCGGGCGGTTGGCTTCGATGTCGTATTGGAGGTGGGCAAGCAGGGTTGTTGGTGCGGCCTCGCTGGGAGCGGCGGCGGCAGTGAGACCGGTGTCAGACAGCACCAGCTGCAGCTCGCGGCTGTCTTTGCCCCAGGAGTCGAGCAGCGGATGATGGACCGGCGCCGCCCCGCCGGATTCCCACAGCGCCGGCGAGGGATGCAGCACGTGCAGGGTCACGTCCCGTTGTTCGCCGAGGGCGTGGAGAACCTGGAGGTCGAGCGGGTCGGTGGCGGTGAGCCCGTAGACGGCGAGCCGGTCGGGCAAGTCGAGATCGACGGCGCCGGTGCGGATTGGCTCGAGGCCGGCGGGCAGCAGCTCCGCCAGCGAAAGGACGCCGATCTGTCCCCGGACGAGCCGCCACAGCCCCGGCTGCCAGACGTCACCGGCGGCGATGGGTTCCCCGCCGGGGCCGGTGTCCGCGCCTATGGCCCAGGCCCGGATCATCTCCGGACGGCGCCGGGCATAGGTGGCAAAGAGGCGGGCGATCTTGGTGGCGGCAGCAAGCCGGTTGGCCGGATCGGCTTCGATGTAGCGGTCGATGAGCCGCAGCCAGGGCGCGTGGGAATGGGCATCGATGGCGGCGAGCACGTGCGAGACGAGCTGGTCGGTCTGCCAGGCCTCGACTGAGGCGGCCAGTTCGGGCACGGCCAGCAGCACCCCCCGGACCAGCTGTCGCGGTGAGGGGAAGTCGATGTTGGCGGCGATCCCATCACCGATACCCCGGTCGGCGAGGCCGGATGCGATCTGCTGGGTGAGCCAGCGCTCGATACCCCGTGTGGGTACCGCGATCAGCTCAGGAGCGAAGGGATCTTCAGGTGGGATCGCCAGCGTGTCACACAGCCGGGCAACGAGCACATCGGGATGCGGCGCTACATGAACGGAGACTGCCACCATGTCTCCCAAGCGCCTTTTCGAGCCACAACATCCTCCTCGGGCGTCAACATATCACTCGGCTGTGACAGCATCGGGGCCTTTTGGAACCCGATCGGAAGTGTCACTCCGGCAATGTACGGTCCGAGCCATGGAACGAATGCCTTCACTCAACCTGATCCTCGAGACCTCCGAGCTAGAGCGAGATCGACAGGTCGGCCATTTTGACTCGCTTGACACCAAGTCCGGCGTGGTTCTCGGATTCTCAGGCGTGGTGGCGGCCGTGGCTTTCAATGCCGCCCAACCTTTCCGCGGCTTTGCCTACCTTGCGAGCCTTGCGGCAGCGGCGTTGGCGACCGCCTCATTCTGGCCCAGGCGGCTTCCAGCCGTACGGCCCTCCAGATTGCGTGACTACCTGATGGCCGCGGATCGGATCACCCGGTTGGTCCTGATCGACACCTATGTCGGAATGTTGGACGAGGTACGGGGCCAGCTGGCGACCAAGTCCCGTAGACTGAAACTCGCGATGATCCTCCTGGCACTGGCTGGTGCAGCGTCCGCCATTGGGGAGGTCGTGAGGTGAGTATGAGTGACAAGCCCAATCATCCCGTTGAGCCGACAAAGCCGGTGGACGTCCCGAAGCCACCTCCACCCAAGCCGGATCCAGCGCTCGTGACCTACATGGAGCGCTCACCCAAGGACGACCGCAAGCCACGGTAGATCTGGCCTGCGCTAGAGCCGGGCCGCCCGCCTCGACACAACCGAGGTCGCCAAGTCTCTTCGCCTGTCGCAGCGAATCTGTCACACCCAATCGTCATCATGAGCGTGGGCGCCACCTCGGAGGGTGAGGAGGTATATCGTGTATGACATGGCTACCGAGACGATGCAGCCGGGCGACCGGATCCCGATGTCCTGGGACGAATACGAAGCGCTCGGCCCGAATGTCCGCGGCGAGTACATCGACGGAGAGCTGGTCATGAGCCCGTTCCCCTCTGGCCGGCATCAGGACATCTGTTTCAAACTGGAGAGCATCCTGAGAAGCGCCGTTTCCGCGCCCACACGTGTTCGCGGAGGCTGGGGCTGGAAACCCGCAGCCGACGAGTTCGGACCCGATGTCATGGTGTTCGACGACACCGGCGAGGACGTGCGGTATACCGGCACACCCCACCTCGTTGTCGAGGTCCTGTCATCGGATCCGGTGCGAGACATCATCCGCAAGGCACACAAGTACGCCGCAGCGGGGGTCGAGCGCTACTGGATCATCGACCCGGCAGGACCGGAGATCACGGTCTACGAGCTAGTCGACGGCGTTTATGCCGAGCGCGGTGTGCACCGGCCCGGACCCGAGGTCAGCCTCGACGTCGGCCCGGCCGAAGTCACCTTCGACCCGGCGGCGTTGCTGGCTTGATCCGGCCCGGTGCTCGAGCGACGCGATCTTTGTGTCCAGGGTTTCTTGTCAGCTTTCATTCTTACCATATTGGTATGACTACGGTTATACTCGCTCGCATGAAGACTGCCATCTCCCTTCCCGATGACCTGTTTGAGCAGGCAGAGGCGATGGCGAAGCAACTAGGGATCCCTCGCAGTCAGCTCTATGCCCGGGCGCTCGCCGAGTACCTGGCGGGGATTGCGCCCGAGCGAATCACCCAGGCTCTAAATGCCGTCTATGCAGCAGAGGAATCATCGCTCGACCCATCCGTGGCCAGTGCGCAAGCCTCCGCTATCGGCGGTGAGGAATGGTGAAGCGCGGCGACATATTCTGGGCCGATCTGGGCGGCCCCACAGGATCTGAACCGGCCAAACGAAGGCCTGTCTTGATCGTTCAGGCAGACTCATTCAACGCCAGCCGCATCAGCACAGTGCTGGCTGCCGCGATCACATCAAACCAGCGCCTCGCCGCAGCGCCGGGCAACGTCGATCTCCCCGCCCGGGTCTCCCATCTGCCCAAGGACTCGGTGGTCAACGTGTCACAGGTCGTCACGCTCAACAAGGCCGTGCTCTCGGAGCGTGTGTCCGACCTACCTGCGGACACGATGGCCGAGGTCGACGCCGGGATGCGGCTGGTGCTTTCGCTCTAAACCCGGGCGACATTGGAATTGCCCCCGGCGTCGGGTTCGGCGGAATTGACGTTCGACAAGCGGACTTGCTGCGCTGAGCCTGCCCGTTACCCCTGTGTGGCAACCATCACCAACGCACCAACCGGAATCGCCACCATTGCCGCGACCAACAATGCCCGCAGCAGGCCTCGCCACGAAGGACTTCGCATCCACATGGCACCGGTGACGGCCAGCCACGTGCCGAGCGCCGCTCCCCGGAATACATCGCCGTCGAAGGTGTCGGGGCGGGGACAGCGGCCGCCAAACGCCGAACAGTGCCCAACAGCAGCCGTGACCAGAGTAATCATCCCCCCGATCAGGATCGCAGCGACCGCCACCGTGATCCGAAGTCCAATCAGTCGTTTTGCAGGTGCCGTCGTTGTGTTCTCCATGTTGGGATTATCGGGCTGCCCGGTCGATGACGGCATGGGGGTCCGACCCCCAATTCGGTTCAGGGTGGGGCCGGAGCCACATCCTCGCCACACCACCTCCAACGTCTCTGTGTCGCCACGGCCCGGTACGCTAAATGGATAACCCTGCAGGACACCGGTCCTCCGGCGGGAATGATGATGCCGTGCAGTTTCGTGCATAGGCTTGCTAGCGGTTTCCCGCTCACATACGCTGTCCGCAGGGTTACCGGAGCCGATTGGGCACGGGAGAACATCATGTTGCGGACACTGGGCGTTTTGTTGGCAGGGGTCGTGTTGGTGGCGGGGTGCGACAGCTTGGGGGGTGGTACAGACGCCTTGTCAGCCGAATGGCTCGACTTCGATCCGTGCCAGCTTGGCGAGGCCCGTGCGGCGGCCTCGATACTCGGCGCCAAGGAGATCAACACGGAGATCATCGACACCATCAGCATGTTCAGCGAGACCGATGAAGTGACCGGCAGGAACTGCATCTTCGATGCGGGCGGTATCGGCAACTCCGTGTCCATCTGGTTTGGCGCAGGCACCCAGCCGATGGACCGGGGTGGTCGCCTAATCGACCTGCCCGGGATTGGGGACAAGGCCGGGTTGAACATCAATGACAACCCCGGCTACGAGGGCGAAATCATGGGCATCGTCGTCAACATCGATGATATGAGTCTCCTCGTGATGGCTCCGGTGAGCGATGCCCCGCGCGAAGGTTCAGCCGAGGCGGACCAGCTCGTCGAGATGGCTCGGGTCGCCGCCGACCGGATGCGAGCCGAGATGGCGGTGCGGTAGTCGGTTCCGTCCCGACTCAGCAACGACCTCCCCACGAGGACGTCCCGGTGCTTCGCCGACCCTTATCCGTGGACGCGACGTTTGCCGGGCAAGACCCACAATCGGGTGCAAGTCAGCCCAGCGCCCGGTGGAGGAAGGCGGCCATCTGGCCGCGGGTAACCGGATCATTCGGGCAGAACCTGTCGTTTGTCGGCGGATTGCAGCCCCTCGTTATCCCCGCCGCAGCCAACCGCTCAATATCGTCCTCGAAGATCGACCCGTCGTCATCAACAAACTCAATGTCATCGCCTGCCGCCGGCAGATCGAGGGCCCGCGCCAGGAAGGCAGCCATCTGCCCCCGGGTCACCGCAGCCGCGGGGCAGAACATGTCATTCGTCGGCGGGTTGCAGCCCGTCGTGATCCCGGCAGCCGCCAGCCATTCGATATCGGCGTAGAAGGTGTGAGTCGTCGGCACGTCGATGAAGCGCGGCTCGGGCTCCGGTTCGTAGACATCGGTGACCACCACGGCAACCGACGCAGTGTCGGTGAGATACGGGTCGCTGACCGTCACCGTCAGCCCGAGTACCAGCTGAAGTACGGACCGGTCGGCAGCCTGATGGACCGCCTCTTCGTCCGTCGCACCTACGAAAAGGGTATGCGTGCCCTGCTGCGCGGCCTCAAGAAGCACGTCGAGGCCCAGGTGGAACATGGTTAGGAAGCCGACCCGGGTTCATGCCACCGAATCGGCCTCGACCGCCTCAGATCGCTTCGCGACCCCGCTCCCCGGTGCGGATGCGGAGCACATCCTCGACCGGAAGGACGGCCACCTTGCCGTCGCCGATCTCGCCGGTGCGGGCCGCCGACTCGATCGCATCGAGGGCAGGCTGCACCAGGTCGTTGTCGACCAGGACTTCGATCCGCGTCTTCGGAACGAAGTCGACCTCGTATTCCGCACCGCGGTAGACCTCGGTATGGCCCGATTGACGACCAAAGCCGGACACACTGATGACCGACATGCCCGTGATTCCAGCAGCCTTGAGGGCGTCCTTCACCGGCTCGAGCTTGAAGGGCTTGATGAACGCAATGATGAGCTTCACAGGAATCGCCCTCCTTACTGGGCATCGCTGAGGACGTAGCCACGTTCCTCGTGAACTGAAATGTCGAGACCATCGGCCTCGTGCCGGTCGTCAACCCGCAAACCCACGGTAGCGTCGACCAGCTTGGCGATGAGCCAGCTGACCACGAAGCTGAAGGCGAGCACGGCGACCACTCCGACGAACTGGTACCACAGCGTCGCCACCTCACCGAACAGGGCGCCGTCGACACCGCCGACGCTTGCCTGGGCGAGCACACCGAGCAATAGGGACCCGACAATGCCGCCGATGAGGTGGATGCCGACCACGTCGAGCGAGTCGTCGTAGCCGAACCGGAACTTGAGCGAGACGGCGAAGTAGCAGATCACACCCGCCAGCGCCCCGAAGGCAAACGCGGCGGCCGGGCCGACGAAGCCCGCCGCCGGGGTGATCGCCACCAACCCGGCAATCGCTCCCGACGCGGCACCGAGCGTTGTCGGTGCGCCGGTCTTCCTCCACTCGGCGGCGACCCAGCCGAGGGCGCCCAGTGACGCTCCGATCTGGGTGGTGACCATGGCGTTGATAGCTGCACCGTCCGCGGCGAAGGCTGAGCCGGCGTTGAACCCAAACCAGCCAAACCACAGGATCCCGGTACCCACCAGCGTCAGCGGCAGCGAGTGAGGCCGGAAGGCTTCCTCGTTGAATCCGCGGCGCGGGCCCAAAACCAGGATGAGCGCCAAGGCCGCAACACCGGCGTTGATGTGAACGACGAGGCCGCCGGCGAAGTCGATTGCTCCGAGGTCGGTCAACCAACCCTCCCAGGCCCAGTGAGCGACAACCGGGTAGACGATGAGCGCCCAAATGGCAACGAACATCACCCACGCCGAGAACTTCATCCGCCCGGCCACCGCACCCGAGATCAGCGCCGGGGTGATGATGGCAAAGGTCAGCTGGAACATCGCAAACAGCAGATCCTCACCGCTGAGCCCGGCGAGGCCGAGATCGTCGAACGACCCGATGAATCCCCCACCGTCGCCACCGAACGCAACCGTGTAGCCAACGGCCACCCAGATGACGGTAACGATGGAGATCGTGAAGAAGTTCATCAAGAGCATGTTGAGGACGTTCTTCGCCCTCACCATCCCGCCGTAGAACAGAGCGAGGCCCGGGGTCATGAACAGCACCAACGCCGAACTGACCAGCACCCAGGCGATATCACCAGCAGCCATAACACTTCCTCCCGGCCTGACGATGAGCTGGATCGTGTCACCCACGAGTTACGGGAGTGTTACGGCAGGGTGAAGCCTCGATTGCGAGAGGCTTCCATCGACAGCCGGACTCAGCTCAGCCCAGCGCCCGGTGGAGGAATGCCGCCATCTGGCCTCGGGTCACATACGAGTGCGGACAGAACTTGGTGTTGCCCTCCGCCGGATTACAGCCTTTCGTCACCCCGGCCGTGGCCAGCTTGTCGATGGCGTCTTCGAAGATCGAGCCATCGTCATCAAGGAACAGATCGCCGTCACCCGCATTGCTGTAGCCGAGAGCTCGCACCAGGAACGCAGCCATCTGGCCGCGCGTGACGTAATCGTGTGGACAGAACTTCGTGTTCCCTTCGGCAGGGTTGCAGCCCATCGTGATTCCCGCTGCCGCCAGCTTCTCGATCGAAGGCTCGAAAATCGAGCCGTCGTCATCAATGAACGGATCATCAAGAGACTCCGACAGCCCGAGACCCCGCACCAGGAACGCAGCCATCTGCCCCCGGGTCACCGCTGCATTGGGACAGAACAGGTCGTTCGCCGGCGGGTTGCATCCCATGGTGATTCC
>Ga0180436_10003955_pt1 | contig 13471 bp, 13 predicted proteins | sample SS_ome_2_FD_132434 | JGI IMG/M metagenome (GOLD analysis project Ga0180436, IMG submission 132434) | Hypersaline lake sediment archaeal communities from the Salton Sea, California, USA - SS_3_S_2 metaG | ecosystem: Environmental > Aquatic > Non-marine Saline and Alkaline > Hypersaline >...
ATGCGATCGTCCGGGACCTGCGCGAGGTGGCCACGACCTTTCCACTCTCACGGACCGTCGATACGGATCCGTCCGCGGGCACGAACGTGAGCAAGCTGTTTTCGACGAGCGGCAACAGCTACGCCACGGAGAAGCTGGACTCGGCCGAGATCGAAATTGAGGACTCGGACAAGGAGGGCCCGTTCAACCTGGGCGTCGCGGGCACTGTCAGCGCAAGCGCCGCCGGGGAAGCGGCTCCCGGAGATTCGGAAGAGAACGGCGCCGGAGAGCAAGAAGAAGCCGCCAGCGGGAACGCGGGCGAAGGCCGCTTCGTTGTCGTCGGCTCCTCCGGGTGGGTGGCGAACAACATCCTGCGCTTCAACGGAAACCGGGACCTGGTTCTCAACATGATGAACTGGTTGTCCTCGGACGAAGACCTGATCTCCATCCGGCCCAAGGAGCCCGGGAACAGGCCGCTCAACATGACCCGGCAGCAGATGTCGACCGTCTTCTACTCGAGCGTGGTCTTCCTCCCGGTGCTGATCATTGCCGCCGGAATCGGGGTTTGGTGGCGAAGGAGATAGCTCATGAAGGTACGCGGGCTTCTCATTTCCGTTCTGCTGCTGGCCGGTCTGTCCGGTTTGATCTACTGGTCCAACGAACGCGAGAGGACGAAGGAGAACGAGCCGGACCCTGACGCTCCGCCCAACATCGTCGAGGTGGAGGAGGGCAGCATCGCTCGTCTGGAGATCCAGCAAGGGAGCGAAGCCGCCGTCGTTCTGGAGAAATCCGATGACGGCGAGTGGAAGCTCACGTCGCCGGAACCCCTTGCCGCGGACAAGAGCGCCGCGGACTCGCTGGCTTCAACTCTTGCCGTGCTCGAATCCAACCGGCTAGTCGAGGAGAGCGCGGCGGATCTCGCCAGCTACGGCTTGGATTCCCCCGGCCTGGTGGTTTCGGCCACCCAGTCGGACGGCGCCGCACTGAAGCTTCTGGTCGGTGATGAGACGCCGACCGGCAGCAACTTCTTCGCCAAGCTCGAGAACGATTCCCGCATCTTCACGCTTCCCAGCTACAACAAGACGTCGCTGGAGAAGACGCCCTGGGACTTGCGGGACAAACGTCTCTTGACCTTCGATTCGGGCAAGCTGAGCCGGATCAACCTCAGCGCCAAAGGGGACACGGTTGAGATCGGCAAGAACGCTCAGAATGAGTGGCAGATCGTCAGCCCGAAGCCGATGCGGGCCGACGGCGGCATCGTCGAGCAGCTAATCAGCCGGCTTAGCGACGCGAAGATGGACAGCAATATGACCGCGGACGACCTGAAACAGGCGGCCTCCACATTCCGGAGCGCAACGAGAGTCGCCGTGGCCAAGGTCACCGGCGCCTCCGGCGAGCAGGAACTCGAGGTGCGAAAGACCGGTGACGGCGACTACTACGCGAGAAGCAGCGTCGTCGAAGGCGTCTACAAAGTGACGAACGTCGTTGGCGAGGGCGTTGGCAAGGGCCTCGCGGACCTCCGGAACAAGAAGCTGTTCGATTTCGGCTTCAGCGAACCGGCCGTCATCGAAATCCGCGACGGCGGCAAGACATCGGTCTACGAGAAGAAGGATGACAAGTGGCTCCGTGACGGCGTTGAGATGGACTCGGTCAAGGTGCGCGTTCTGATTGACGAACTGCGGGACCTCTCGGCTGACTCCTTCCCCGAATCGGGTTTCACTGAGCCCCACTTTGAAGCGAGGGTGGTTACGGAGGACGGGCAGCGCGAGGAGAAGGTTCTAATCTCCAAGCGCGGCGACGAGTTCTTCGCCAAGCGCGAGGGGGAGCCCTCGATCTATGCCATCAAGGCTGTGGATGCGGACCGCCTGCAAGCTGTGGCGGAAGACATCAAGGAGCCCGCCCCGGCTGAGGAAGAACCCGAAGAGGAATAGCTGCCAGCGGCATACGTCGTAGAATGGCAGTGAGCCACTGGCGTCGGAGTCCAGATGCCGCGAAGGCTCCAGCGCTGCCATGAACGGCCTTCTCACGGATCTCTATCAACTCACGATGGCCGCCGGATACTACCAGGCGGGCAAGCATGAGGAAACAGCAACATTCGAACTCTATGTTCGCAACCTCCCGCTGAACCGGAACTACGTGATCGCCGCCGGCCTCGCGCAGGCGGTCGAGTATCTGCGGAACCTGAGCTTCTCGAGGGAGGAGTGCTCCTACCTTCGCGGTCTTTCGCAGTTCTCCCGCGCCCAGGCCGGATTCTTCGAGATGCTGGGCAATCTGCGCTTCACTGGAGACCTGCACGCGGTTCCCGAGGGGACCCCGATGTTCGCCGGCGAGCCGCTGCTCACCGTTCGCGCTCCGCTGGTGCAGGCGCAGATCGCGGAAACGTACTTGCTGGCGACCATTGGCTTCCAGTCGATGGTGGCCACGAAGGCTTCCCGGCTGGTGGAAGCCGCCGGTGGAAGGGCTGTCGTCGAGTTCGGAACCAGGAGAGCGCATTCCCCGGAGGCGGGCGTATTGGCGGGGCGGGCGGCGTACATCGGCGGTTGCGCCGGAACCAGCAACACAAAGACGGGGTTCCTCCATGGCGTGCCTGTCTTCGGCACCGCGGCGCACTCCTGGGTGATGTCCTTTGAGTCGGAACTCGATTCATTCCGCGAACTGCAGAAACTGCTGGGCCCCGCGACGATCTACCTGGTGGACAGCTACGACACGGAGGCGGGCGCCCGGAAGGCCGCGGACTTGGGCGAACCGTTTTGGGGCGTGCGGCTTGACAGCGGAAACCTCGTCGAATTGACCCGTTCCGTCCGCCTCATCCTCGATGAGGCCGGTTTCCCCCAAGCGAAGATCATGGTGACCGGGGACCTCAACGAGTACAAGATCCTCGAACTCATGAAGGAGCACCTCCCCATCGACGCGTTCGGCGTGGGAACGGAACTCGCCACGTCAGCGGACGACCCCAAGATAGGGGCGGTCTACAAGTTGGTGGAGCTCGAGTCAGGTGGAGAGAAACGCTACACGGCGAAGTTCAGCGACGACAAACACACCTGGCCAGGGGCTAAACAGGTCTTCCGGTATCCCGGCCGCGACCTCGTCGGCTGCGCCTGGGAGACGCCCGAAGGAACGCCGGCCCCGCCCAAGACGCTGCTGGAGCCGGTGATCCGCGACGGCGCGACGGTGGCCGGGCTTCCTGACGCCACGGAGGCGCGGAAAACGGCGGCCGAGGGCCTCCGCACGTTGCCGACGGCTCTCCGCAGCCTGTTCGCGATCGACCCTCCCTACGCCGTCGAGAGGAGCGGTGAATTGAGCGCGCTGTACCGCAAGGTCTTGGAGACCGCCAGAGGCGAACAACGATGAAGACCGTTTACTTCGACATCGACACGCAACTCGATTTCGTCTCGCCGGCCGGCGCCCTCTACGTACCCGGATCCGAACTCATTCTTGGCGCTGTTGCGCAACTGAACAACCGAGCGGCCCGCTCCTCATCCATCGTGATTTCCACAACCGACGCCCACACCGAAAACGATCCGGAGTTCCGCCAGTGGCCAGCCCACTGCGTTGCCGGAACGCTCGGTCAAAGAAAGCCGCAATCCACACTGCTGGAATCGCGGATGGTGGTTCCGTCCCGGCCGGTGACCCTGCCGCTCGACGGCGTGCGGCAAGTTCTGCTCGAGAAGCAGGCTCTCGATTGCTTCACCAACCCCAATCTGCCGGAACTGTTGGACCTCCTCCCGGCGGATCGCTATCTGGTGTACGGCGTGGTCACCGAGTACTGCGTGAGTTGCGCCGCCAGCGGCCTGCTGGCGCGGGGACAACGGGTGGAGGTCGTGACTGATGCTGTGCGGACTCTGAGCGAATCCGGCGGCGAGAGAGCGCTCAAGAAGTTGGAGGCCGCTGGGGCCCGCCTCACCACAATGGCCGAACTGTAAGACTCTTTGGCGGCTGAACTAGGTGTCTTGCCCGGGTTCCGGGAGCCGCCATCGAAGCTAGAATGCCAACAAGGAGACTCTACAATGGCGAAAGTGCGTCACCTAGCGTTTGTGGCCGGATTGGTGCTTGCCCTGGCAGGAGCGGCATTTGGCCAGACGATGTTGCAGCATGCGGTCACGGCCGCTGGTGGTTCCGCGGCCGGAGTTGCCGGCAAGCCTCTCAGTGACGGCATCGACAGCATCTTCGGCAACCTGAGCAAGCAGATGGAACAGTCGGCCGGAACCGGCCAACTGGAAGCGAACCGCAAGACCCCCGTGGAACTCACCCAAGAGCCCGGCGCGGCGGCGCCATCTTCGCAAACAGCGTCCGCAACGCCCGTCATCCGCCGGAACGCACCGGCTGCGCGCGGCGCTGACTCCACATTGCCGGCGGCCCCTGGCTCAAGCCGTTGGGAAGGCGAAGTCTTCGCCGCCATGCAACCGGAACCGACGCGGGAGGATCTCGGCGAGATTGAGGAGGGCTTCGAGAGAGCCGCGCTGATTGGGCGCCTCGGCCCGCCCTCGGTTCGCATCATCATTCCCGAATGGGGAGAGCTGCGGGAGGTGTACTACTTCTCGGGCGATGGCGAGCACCTCGGAACCGTGGAACTGGCCGACGGCCAGGTGCAGGTTGTCAATATCCGCTGAGGCGCGGTGGAGAAGTAGGGTCGGGGCTCGCCCCGGCCGCAACGCGGATGCCAAACGAACCCGGGCGCCGCAAGCGGACGCCCCCACACATCGGCTGGCCACCCATCACGCGAAAGCCGGCATGGCCAGGGCATCCCTGTCCCGGAATTCGAGGGTGCTGGAACTCCGGCCACGGACGGTTAGCAGACCAGGCGTCCGCTCACGACTCCTGTGGCGCCGAAGGAATCTCGATCTCCCTGGCGTGACGCCAGAGCCGCTCCAAGCCGTAAAATTCGCGCGCCCTCTCGGAGAACACATGCACTAAGAGGTCTCCGTAGTCAGCCAGTATCCATTCCGCGCCTTCGAACCCTTCGGTGCTGTTCGCCAATTCGCCTTCGCGCTTCAGGCTGACGATAACCTCCTCGGCGATCGCCTGGATCTGGCGGGCGTTCGTACCTGTGCAGATCACGAAATAGTCCGAGAATGTCGTGACCTCGCGCAGGTCCAGCACCCTGATGTTGACGGCTTTCTTGGATTCAGCGGCGCGCGCGGCGGTTAGCCAGTTCGGAATGGCTTCTTCCTGAGAGGCGGCCCGCGGTGTGTTTGTTTCCGGTGTTGTTGGCAACGGGATTAGAGTACAGTCTCCTTTCTGGTATCGTACTACAATCGTTTTTGAATGGGTCGAAACCTTGGCGCCTGCCTGCTGCTCGTCCGCCTCGCGTTAGGCGCGCAAACCCCCGATTCACCTGAGCTCGCGAGGGCTCGGGCGGAGGCGCGGCGGGTGCGGGAACTGGTCGAGGCCGGGGCTCTCCCGCGAGCGGCTTTCGAAGAGGCCAAGCTGGTGCTCGCGGAGGCCTCCGACGAGTCGGTGCTCCGGCAGACTCTCTACGGCGATGTCGCCCTCCACGACCTGACCGAAGATCGGGCTGAAGAGATGCTGGCCGCCGCGGAACGCCTTGTGGACCGGCAGCGGCGCGAACTTGAGAAAGCGCAAAGGCTGGTCCGGGAGGAAGCGATTCCCAAGACCGCCCTGGCGCCCTACCGGGAAGAGTTGCGGCGGCGGGAAGAGACCCTGGCTCTTGCCGGGAAGCGCGCGGAGCTATTCCTGGAGCTCGTGGAAATGGTGCGGCTGGAACAGCGCCTACACGTGGCTCTTCGCGAGCGTCCGGCCGATGCCGGGCGCCTGGCCGGGCGTTTCGAGGGCAGCGGCGTATTCCTTAAGTCCCAGCTTGGCGTGATTTCCTTGCGCTACGTGCGAGAGTTCGGCCGCAACCTCCCGATTAGCGCGAGCGGCGGCACCGCACTGCACCGGTCCATGGGATTCGACCATGAGGGAAGAGTCGACGTGGCCCTGAATCCCGACGCTCCCGAAGGAATGTGGCTGACCGGTCTGCTGGAGGAGTTGCAGATTCCATACTTGGCGTTCCGGGGCGCCATGAACGGCAGTTCCACCGGCGCCCACATACACATCGGTCCGCCCAGCCTAAGAATCGACAGCCCCGAACGGTGAACTTTCCGATGATTGGCCGAAATCTCAAAGTACTGCTTTCAGAGGCAACGATCCAGAACCGGGTGCGGGCGCTTGGCCTCGAGATCGCCGCCGGCTACCCGGGCGACGACCCTCTGTATCTTGTCTGCGTATTGAAGGGATCCTGCGTCTTCCTGGCCGACCTCGCCCGGGCGATTCCGCGCCCGGTCCGGATCGATTTCGTGTCCGCTTCCAGCTATGGTTCCGAAACGGTCAGCTCCGGCGAGGTGACGCTCACGAAGGATGTCGCCTCGGATGTCGGCGGCGCCGATGTACTGATAGTCGAAGACATCGTGGACACCGGCGCCACGCTCGCGTTCCTGCGGGACCACCTGGCTCGAAAACAGCCGCGGTCGCTTCGCGTGGTCTCGCTGCTGGACAAACCGGAAAGGCGCTCCCAAGAGGTGACTATCGACTACGCCGGCTTCACCGTGCCGGACGAGTTCGTCGTGGGCTACGGATTGGATTTCGACGAAGCCTATCGGAACCTGCGCGACGTGTGCGTTCTGGAAAGCTAGCCGTTGCGGGCCGGCCGCCGCCGCTTTGGAACCGGAGGCTTCGGTCTTGGCTCGAACAACAGCGCGATTTCCCGCTGCAACTGCTCGAAGATCTGGTCAGGAGGGCGAGAGGCGTCGATCATCTTGAAATCGTAGCGCTCCGCCATCTTATCGAGCGCCCGGATGATGCGGGTCTGGTACTTGATGAAGCTGTCATGCATGTCGTTGCCGAACCGCATGTCCATCCCGCTTTCCCAGTAGTCGAAGACGCCACGGCCGACGGCGACCCGGCTCACAAGATCCTGAACGTCAGCCCGCAGATAGAGGATTACGTGCGGAACCAGCGCGAATCCGGCGACTCTCTCGATCCACAACCGGTCCGACCCCCGGGCCACCGCTCTCGCCATCAGAGAGAAGATGTAGCGGTCGGTGATGACGACGAACCCGGCTCGCAGCGCTGGGATAATCTGGTTCTCGAGGCGGTCGGCAAAGTCGGTGGCGTAGAAAAGATGCATCGTCAAAGCGCCGAAAGTATTGCCTTCCTTAGCCTGCTGAATGCCCTTCCCCGCCAGCACCGAACGCGTCATGCCGGTCGTCAGCACCGCATGGCCTTCGTGCTCAAGCCAGGAGCGCAGACGGCTGATCTGAGTCGACCGGCCAACCGCGTCCGGACCCTCGATCACGACCAGTTTGCCTTGCTGCAACTGGGAGCAATCGATGCCGGGCAACGGCTCGGAGTAGAACTCAAGCGGTGTGGTCTGCATCAACAATCACTCCCTCGGTGCGCAAGACGCCGGAATCCAGACTATCGCCAATTTCCTTGAGGACGATCTCCCTCATCTGGCGTTGCTGCTCTTCGATGGAGGAGGTCGCCTCGATCACGCGAAAGCCCATCTCGACGATCATGCTCTCGTACTCCTCCAGGATTCGCCCCTGGAAGATCCGGAAACTTTCCTCGATGGACTGGCTAAGCCCCAGATCCATGCCGGCTTCGTAGTACTTGATCGCGTTGCGGCCGCCGAGAATGCGCCCTACGGCCACATCGAGCGGCAGGCGGAAGTAGAAGGCGACATTGGGACGGGTGGCGAAGCGATAGAGATTCCGCACCCAACTGCGGCTGACCCCGCGCGCCACGTCGCGGGCAAACGCCGTGTAGGCGTACCGGTCGGCGCACACCACGGCGCCCGCCTTCAGCATGGGGACGATCTCGCGCTCCAAGCGGTCCGCGAAGTCGGTGGCGTGGATCAAGCTGAAAGTCGTCGGCGTGAAGGTCTGCTTCTTCTTGCCGCGTTTCGTGGTGTCCCTGACAAGCGGCGATGAATTCCACTCGCTGAAGGCGACCGCGACGCCCATGGAGCGCATCCACTGGCTCAGGAGAGACATCTGCGTCGACTTTCCGGAGCCGTCAATGCCCTCTACGATCACTAGCTTGCCGCGGTGCCGGTTTGGTATGAAGTAGGGCATAGGTCTGGACGCAAGTCTCTCACATTATAGCCCCATGCCCCAAGATTGAAAGGTGTTCTGAGCTAATTCCCTATTGGCAAGGCAGATTGGGAATACTTGGTTTCAGATTGATTACAAACCATTTACACGGGCGCGCTACCGGGAGTATAGTGGGGTTGTTTTCCCACGGCAAGCCCGTATGGACATCCAAACTTACGCTATTGAACAGGTCATGGCGCGTCTTGAGGGCCTGGCGTCCCAGATAACGGCGGCGGCTGAGGACCCCGGGGCGGATGCCGTGCATGACCTGCGAGTGGCTATCCGGCGGTTTAGCCAGAGCCTGCGCATCTTCGAATCGGTGTTGCCGCGGAAGGAGTCGAGGAAGATCCGCAAGAGGCTCGGCGGCATCATGACTCTTGCCGGCGAGATCAGAGACCGCGACATAGCGCTCGAGTTCCTTGCCGATGCCAAGCTGTCGAAGAGCGATGTCCTGTGGAAACAGGTCGCTTCGGACCGGCGCTCCGCGGAGAAGGATCTGATCCGGCGGGTCAAGCGTTGCAGCAGGGCTGATTTCCCGGACAAGTGGCGGTCGTCGTTGCGGTTGAATCCGGAATGAAGCGTGATCGAATCCAGTGGAATGCCAGCGAAGACGTCGTAGAGAGCGCGCGAACGGTGCTCCCGCTCATGGCCAGGGATCTGTTTCGCGCGGGCCGGGAAGTCACTGCCGGCAAAGCCAAGGTGAAGGACCTGCACGCATTCCGGCTGCACGTGAAGCGATTCCGGTACACGCTGGAGCTATTCCAACCGCTCTACGGATCGGCTTTGGAGAAGCGGCTGGCCAGTCTGCGTCAGCTTCAGGGTCACCTTGGGAAGATGCAGGATTGCTCGGCCGCCAGGGACCTGGTCCTGGCGATCCGCCGGCGGAACAAGAAGACCCCCAAGGTGAAGCGTGTGCTGAAGCTGCTGGACAGTCTCGAGCGGGACCGGGTCGGGAAGTCTCTCGAATACTGGCGTGAGACGTTCGACTCTCCGGACGAGGAAGACCGCTGGGTTCGCTATCTCCACCACTATGCCGGCCGCTGCGGGACGGCTGGAACGGGCGATGCGGCGAAGGAGGCCCCGGACGCCTGACTTTCGCATCCCGAAGCGTTCATAGTAGACTGAAAGTGTGATCTCTCTTTGGGGGGTCGTCTAATGGTAAGACAGCAGCCTCTGGAGCTGCCTATCGGGGTTCGAATCCCTGCCTCCCAGCCACTTCCCTCTTGCTGTTCTTGGGCTCCCCCGTCCTTCCATCGGCCGGGCGGCTGGATCCGCGGCGAGACAGCGGTCGTGGGCAAACTTTCCAGCGTTTCAATGCGTCTAACGGATAGCGGCCAATGAAGAAGAGTGTCCTGTCAACAACAATGCGTTTCGTGCGAGTCCTGCCCCTGCTGCTCGTCGCCGTGCCCTCTCTCCTCTCACAGTCTCCGTCGGGCCTGTTCGACAAGGCCCCGCCGCACATCGATGCGGCCTTGCGCGAGCGGGTGGATCTGTTCTACCAGGCGCACGTGGACGGCAAGTTCCGGCTTGCCGACACCGTCGTTCATGAGGACAGTAAAGACGCCTTCTTTGTCGCCGACAAGAGCCAATACGGGTCCTACGAGATCATCCGAATCAACTATGCGGAGGAGTTCACCCGGGCGCAGGTGGTCACTATGGTCGATACGGACTTTTTCGTGCCCGGAGTCGGCTCGACGCCGGTGAAAGTGCCTCTGACTACTTTCTGGAAGACGGAGGCCGGCGAGTGGTGGTGGTATGTGATACCGCGTTCCAAAGAGGGAACGGTCACTCCCTTCGGAATCATGAAGGCGGGCGATGAAAACGACGAAACGTCCCCCTACTACAAGCTAAAGAACATGAAGGGCGCCGACGAGCTTGCCTCCAAGGTCGACATCAGCAAGAGGACGGTGAGTCTCGTGTGCGGCGCGGATTCCCAGGATGAGATCGTCGTCAGCAATGGGATGCCTGGAGCCGTGGCGCTCGACTTCGCCACTGTCGAGGACCCGGGATTCGAGTTGAAGATCGAGAAGGAACAGGTCGAATCCGGCGAAGAGGGCAGGCTCGTGTTTTCGTGTCCCGATTCCGAAAGAGCGGGAACGGAAGTATCCGGGATGCTGAGCATCCGTCCAACCGGCCACCAGATCCCGATTAGCATCCGGCTCCTCGGGCCGGGCGATTCTGAAGCGCCGGCGGAGCAATAGTCCGTTCTTGGCCACCTGCTTGCACGTACCAGTGTGGAGGCAAGCAGCGATATGGCTGAGTCAACGACGGCAACCTGCAAGATCCCGAACCGGGATATCGACGTAAATCACTCATTAGCGGCAGTTCCGGGCAAGGGAGACGGCGTCTGCAAGAACTCCCGTGAGCCACTAGGCGTCCCCCGTGGCCGAATTGGCGTTTCAATTCGGGACTCCGCACGGCAGTCCGTTGACAGTTCGGGCGGCATACGGCAATTTCCTGTCACGTCGGTGGACGCCCTGGATCACGATCCCGTTGTTTCCCTCTGGGATTCCTTGCTGCATGCCGGGATCGATCCGGCATCCACTTCGATGACCGCCGTGGCCGACGAGATCCGCGGGGCTTCCCAAACGGGAGAACCAACGGCAACTCCATCGCCAGCCCCGGCGCGGAGTGCGGCCTGAAACCCTCTGGAAGCGGCAAACGCCGCGGCTGCCGCCTTCGGTTCCCCAGCACTAGCTACTGAAAGGTTATACCCATGAGCACAACAACCAGTTCCGTCGATCAGGGCGGCGCTCTTTCGGCCTTCCTGGCTAACTCTCCGGCCCGGGTGGCCTCGAACTCTGGCTCGGCCAGTCAGTTCGGATCGGCACTGCAGCAGTCCCTGTTGGATATGGGCTTCGAGCCCGGTCAGATCCAGGTCTCAATTGATTCCTCGCCGCCTCAGCAGGGGGCGGCGGCCGCACAGCGTTTTGTCGTGACCCTGACAAACGGTGCGGCGGCGGATATGGCGAGCCGTCAAGTCAGCAAGAGCGGCGAAGCCGCGCGGGCGAAGCAGGCCGGCAATCTGGACGCCTTCAGGGCCCAGTCCGGACCTAGCATCTCGGAGGGAGACTGGACCGAGGAGATGCTCACGGAGGATCTCAGCCTGGAATTGCTGAATGAGATGCGCAGCCCCGCGGCCTTTCTGAATGCCCGCGTCGACAGACTCCGAAGGCCCACCGAAGCCGTCTTGCTGAGCGAACAGGACTACAGCGAGAGCCCGGTGAACGCATCCTTCCTCTCGACCCGCGCTCAGGCGGATCAGGTCCGGCAGCGGCTGCTGGATCTCGGCTTGGATGTGGGAGAGGTGACGGAGCACAAGATGGGGGGCGGCCCCTATCAGATGAGGTGGGGCAACGAAGACCGCCGAGTCTATCTGATCGACGGGCTCTGTGTCGGTCTAATTCTCAAGAGGTACGCCCGCAACACAGCGGAGACCGCGGATCGCGTAATGATGGAACAGATTCAACAGCTTCGCGCCTGAGAACCTGCCACAGTGCAAACAAGAAGAGGCAAGCGTGGTCAGCTTGCCTCTTCCCATGTCACTTGAACTAGCGGGTTACTGAATCGCGATTGTCGAACCGTACGCGAATACGAGTTCCCCATTGACGTTGACCGCCAGCGCCAGCGGCCGGGTCTGCCCGGTGGCCGTGTCGGCTGGCACTTCGAAGTAAACGACATACACGCCGACGAGGTTCACTGCGTATTCGCCGCCCTTCACCCAGACTCCGGCGTCGTTCACGCCGACGACCAGGTTGGCCAGGACCTCCTGTCCCGGAACTCCAACGGCGTTGGTGGTTGCGGGGGGACTTACCGGACCAAGCCCGGTGGCGAACATCGCGAGCGTTTCGCCGCGATTCGCGGGATTCGAGGGTGAAATGTAGCGGCCGTCGGATCCGACAACAACGCCATGTCGAATGCCGCTCGCGTCCGTGGTCTCGAAGATGCCAGGTTGCACTCCGGATACCGGGATATTGTCAACCCTGGTTGATCCGCCTTGGACCTGAACCGTCGCCGACACGTTGCCAACCGGCACTTCAAACGGCGTCTGGATCGCGGCGAACTCCATGCCATTGATGTTGCAGACATGGAACAGGTGCGCCCGCATGGAACTGGTGGACGACATAAAGGTGACGGTGACTCCCGCCAATTCGAGAGGCAGTTCGCCAGGCGAATCGGCCATGACGCAACCGTTCAGACCGGGAGCCAGACCGGGGGCATATATGTCCGCGATGCCCCCCGGAACCAGACCGGGCTGTCCGCTCGCTCCGTTAAGGAAACTTGCGGGCGTAACCCCAGGCCCAGGCAACCGGACGTTCAGATTGAAGGTCACCGGGTTCGTGCCGGCGGCGCTAGCGGTGACTCTGACCGCTCCCGCACTCTGGCCGGCCGTGGCGGTGACACTCGCCATTCCCTGGCTATCCGTGATTGGTGAATCCGGAGCGATTGTGGCGGATCCAGCAACTACCTGGAACGCCACGGCGACGCCGCTGATTGGAGCGCCGTCCGCATCCACAACCTTCACGACAAGCGGGCTCGAGAATGCGCCGCCAGCGACCGCCGTCTGGCCGTCGCCGGATACCAAGCGCGTCTCCGCCGCGGTCGTCTCAATATTCAAGACGAACAAACCGGTGGCGACCCCGGAGGTGACGCGAATTTTCGCGACTCCCGGCGCCGGACCTAGCGTCGCCGTAGCGCTTACTCTACCAAGTTCGTCGGTCGTGGTCTGAGCGTCGCTCAGGGTCGCTTGACCCTCCGGTTCGACTGACCACATAACAGCCTCGCCAGGCAAGAGGTTCCCACCTTCGTCACGCACCTCGGCGACGAGCTGGGTCGTGAGCGTCTCTCCCGGCTCACCGGATTGGCCGCTCCCTTGAATCGGCTCCACTCTTGCGGGAATGCCGGGAAGCACGGTGATCGAGTACCCGGGGAAGGTAAGGAAAACGTCTCCGCCCACCGTCACCTTCATCGAAGCAGTGCCGGCTTGCCCTCCGACGACCAGGTCGCAGGAGAAAAACCCTTCGGCATTAGTGAGCGCGAACCGGTCGACGCAGTTTGCCGTCTGCCCGAGTTCGGGGAGCATACCCGTCCCCGCAAACAACGCCACGTTCGGGATGCCGCCGGGGAAGGCGCCGGCAGGCGTCGTAACCCAGCCCTGCATAGCTTCCTCAAGCGTTTGCCCGCTTCTTCCGGTCAGTGCTTTACCCGTTTGCTGCGGGACGGTGAAATGCACGTTGGGAGGATCGAGGAGCACGCCGCCCGATCCGACGTTCGGATAGGCCGTCACATAGAATTCAACGAACGATTCACCCCACCTGGCTTCCACGATGGACTGTTCCCACGAAATGCCGGGGTCAAGCAGTGGAACCTGGAAGAAGTTATTCGCGTACCCGTTG